>Ga0209922_100092_pt1 | contig 310584 bp, 304 predicted proteins | sample ThiBiot_500_biof_FD_183946 | JGI IMG/M metagenome (GOLD analysis project Ga0209922, IMG submission 183946) | Wastewater bioreactor microbial communities from Cape Town, South Africa - Thiocy_expt_500_biof (SPAdes) | ecosystem: Engineered > Bioreactor > Thiocyanate-remediating >... | reverse complement strand
CGATCGGTGAGGCCAGCATTAGTATGTTGAGCGTCAGATTGTCGCAGATCGCCCACAGGGTGAAGAGTTCGAAGGCGAGCGCGAGCGCGACGGTCGCCCACCAGCGCATCCAGCTGGCCGCCAGAAATCCCAAGACCATGAAGGCGGCGTCGCTGACCGAATTGAGCACCGAATCGCCCGCATACCCATAGGCCATGGTAACCTCGCGATAGCGGTCGATGATGACCGGCGAATTTTCCAGTATCTCCCATGCGCCTTCGATCCCGATCGCGACGGCGAGTGCGGTCCACAGCGGCGCGCGCGGCATCAGCCAGCGCGACAGGCCGTAAAAGATGAAGCCGTGGATGATATGGCTGAAGCTGTACCAGTCCGAAATCTGCTGGCTGTTCTGGTTCGACTGGACGGTGCCGTGCCACAGGCTGATCGTGCCGCAGGGGCAGATCGGCGGGCGCCCCATCGCGATCAGGATCGCGGCCAGCAGGCCAAGCAGCCCCGCCGCGACCAGCCAGCCCGTGCGCGACATTCCCCGCATCCCTGTATTCCTTCCCGCTTGACCGCCGCCCCCGCTCGGGCAATTAGCGCCCATGGCTGAAAGCGTCCACCTCAACCGCCGCGGTGTCCTGTTCGTCCTCTCTTCGCCCTCGGGCGCAGGCAAGACGACGATCTCGAAGAAGATGCTGGCGGGCGACAGCGACATCGCGCTGTCGATCTCCGCCACCACCCGCCCGATGCGTCCCGGCGAACAGGATGGGGTCGATTATCATTTCGTCGACGTCGACACGTTCAAGCAGATGGCCGCCGACGGCGAATTCCTCGAATGGGCGCATGTCTTCGGCCATCGCTACGGCACCCCGCGCGACCGCGTCGAGGAGCTGCTTGCCGCGGGTAAGGACGTGCTGTTCGACATCGACTGGCAGGGCGCACAGCAGCTCTATCAGGAGGCTGGCCCCGACGTGGTGCGCGTGTTCATCCTGCCGCCGACGATGGAGGAACTCGAACGCCGGCTGCGCGCGCGCAACACCGACAGCGACGAGGTGATCGCGGCGCGGATGGCGCGCGCGGCGAACGAGATCAGCCACTGGGACGGCTATGACTATGTGCTGATCAACGACGATGTCGAAGGCTGCTTCGAGGAAGTGAGAGCAATCCTGCGCGCCGAGCGGCTGAAGCGTCGCCGCCAGATCGGCCTGATCGGCTTCGCCCGCGACCTGATCCGCTCGGTACCCGAGGCCGATCCAACGCTTTGACAAATATCGTCATTGCGAGGAGCCGAAGGCGACGCGGCAATCCAGAGCGTGCGTAAACCGCCTTGGATTGCTTCGCGCAGTTTATCCTGAGCGCCTGCAAGGCAGTCGAACGGCTCGCAATGACGGGTTTTGGCGTGTTAGGCCGCCCGCGCCAGCTTCGCTTCCAGTTCCGCCACCATTTCGGCGCGCAGCGGCTTGGCGGCACCATCTGTACGGCAGACGATCACCGAATCGCAGGTCGCGATCGCACGGCCGTTCTGGAACATCGCCTGCACGATCGTCCAGCTCGAGGTACCGATCCGGCCGATACCCGTCGCGATCTCGACCGGGTCGGGGAAATTGCCCTCGGCCAGATAGTTGATTTCGACCGCGGCAACCATCGTGCGTTCGTTCGCCGGGCGGTCGTCCATCGGGCGGACTGCGCGGTTCATCAGCACCCGGCCACTTTCGAACAGCGCTGCGAAGGCCACATTGTTGAGGTGGCCATTGACATCCATGTCCTGAAACCGCGTCTGGAACGCCTCGCGGACAGGGTAGCTGGCGGCATCGAGCCGCCAGCTTTCCGGTTTCGGCATATCAGCGCGGACCCATGCGGATGCCGCCGTCGAGGCGCACGTCCTCACCGTTGAAATAGCCGTTTTCGATCATCGTCAGCGCGAGACCCGCATATTCGGCCGGGTTGCCGAGGCGCTTCGGATTGAGGACCGACGCCGCGAGCGCATCGCGGACATTCTGCGGCGCGGCGCCGAGCAGCGGGGTGTCGAAGATGCCCGGCAGGATCGTGTTGACGCGAATGCTTTCGGCCGCAAGGTCGCGCGCGATCGGCAGGGTCATGCCGACGACGCCGCCCTTCGACGCCGAATAGGCCGCCTGACCGATCTGACCGTCCTCGGCCGCGACGCTCGCGGTGTTGACGATCGCGCCGCGTTCGCCATCTTCTTGTCGGTCGAGCGTCATCATGCCCGCCGCCGACTTGGCGATGCAGCGGAAGGTGCCGACAAGGTTGATCTGGATAATCCAGTTGAAGGCATCGAGCGGGAAATGCTTGATGCTGCCGTCTTCTTTCGACCGGCTGGCGGTCTTGATCGCGTTGCCGGTGCCGGCGCAGTTCACAAGGATACGCTCCTGACCGATCGCGGCGCGCGACTTTTCGAAGGCGGCGTCGACCGACGCATCGTCGGTGACATTGCATTCGCAGAAGACCCCGCCGAGTTCGGCAGCAAGCGCTTCGCCCTTTTCGGCCTGCAGATCGAAGATCGCGACCTTGACGCCCTTCGCGGCAAGCGCGCGCGCAGTGGCGGCACCAAGGCCCGAAGCGCCGCCAGTGACGACGGCGGATACGGTGGAATCGAGTTTCATGTCATGTCCTTTCCCTGAAAAATGCGTGTTCCGGCGGACGCCGGAACCCAGAGCGTGAACAACTGACGCCCGCGTCAGGCCGCCCTGGGCTCCGGCGTCCGCCGGAGCACAAGATCGTTAAAGCCGCTCGACGATGGTGACGTTGGCCTGGCCGCCGCCTTCGCACATCGTCTGAAGACCATATTTGCCACCGGTCGCGTCGAGCACGCCGAGCAGCGTCGCCATCAGCTTGGTGCCGCTGGCGCCAAGCGGGTGGCCGAGCGCGATCGCACCGCCATGCTGGTTGAGCCGCGCATGATCGGCGCCGAGATATTTGAGCCACGCGAGCGGAACCGGCGCGAACGCCTCGTTCACTTCATAGGCGTCGATGTCCTCGATCCGCAGACCCGCCTTCTTCAGCGCCTTTTCGGTCGCGAACAGCGGCTCTTCGAGCATGATGATCGGGTCGCCCGCGGTCACCGAAATATGGTGGATGCGCGCGCGCGGGGTCAGCCCATGATCCTTGAGCGCCTGTTCCGACACGATCAGCGCGGCCGATGCGCCGTCGCAGATCTGCGAGCTGGTCGCGGCGGTGATGGTGCCGCCTTCCTGCAGGATCTTCACCCCGGCAATGCTTTCGAGCGTCGCGTCGAAGCGAATCCCCTCGTCGACCGTGTGGCGCTGCGGCCCTTCGGGCGTCTCCACCTCGATCCCGACGATTTCATTGCCGAACAGCCCCGCCTCGGTCGCGACGCGAGCGCGGCGGTGGCTTTCGAGCGCGAAGGCGTCGAGGTCGTCCTTGGTGAAGCCGTGCTTCTTGACGATCATTTCGGCGCCCATGAACTGGCTGAACATGATGCCGGGATATTTTTCCTCGAGCCGCGGCGACTTATAATTGCCGAGCCCTTCCTTCATGAACAGCGTCGCGACGCTGCCCATCGGCACACGCGTCATGCTTTCGATGCCGCTGGCGAGGACGATATCCTGCGTGCCCGACATCACCGCCTGCGCGGCGAACATCATCGCCTGCTGCGACGATCCGCACTGGCGATCGATCGTGACTGCGGGAATCGAGTCGGGCAGCTTCGAGGCGAGGACGGCGTTGCGGCCGAGGTCCATCGTCTGCTCGCCGCCCTGGCTGACGCAGCCGGTGATGACATCGTCGATTTTCGACGTGTCGAAGTCGTTGCGGTCGGCGATCGCGTCATAGACCGCGGCGCCGAGGTCGACAGGGTGAACACCGGCGAGCTTGCCGCCGCGGCGGCCACCGGCGGTGCGGACGGCATCTACGATATAGGCTGTGGCCATGGAGAGTTCCTTTCCGATTATCGCCGTCCCCGCGAAGGCGGGGGCGACGGGATTAAAGCTTGCGTCCGATCAGTTCCTTCATGATCTCGTTCGTGCCGCCGAAGATGCGCGTCACGCGCGCCGCGCGCCAGGCGCGGGCGATCGGATATTCGTTCATATAACCCGCGCCACCGAACAGCTGGAGGCACTTGTCCATCACTTCCCACTGAAGATCGGTGTGCCACAGCTTGGCCGCAGCGCCCTCTTCGGGGGTGAGTTCCTTCTTCAGATGCCGCGCGAGCGCCCAGTCGAGGTGCGCCCAGCCGACCTGCAGCTTTGCCTTCAGATCGGCGAGGACGAAGCGGCTGTTCTGGAAATCGAGGATCGGCTTGCCGAACGCCTTGCGGTCGCGCGTATATTCGACCGTGTCGTCGAACGCGCGCTGCGCCGAGGCCTGCGCCGATACGGCGATCGACAGGCGTTCCTGCGGCAGTTCGCTCATCAGATAGATGAACCCCTGCCCCTCTTCGCCGAGGCAGTTGGTGATTGGCACGCGGACGTCGTTGAAGAAAAGCTCCGACGTGTCGGCTTCGTCCTGCCCGATCTTGTCGAGGTTGCGGCCGCGCTGGAAGCCTTCGCGATCGGCCTCGACCAACACGATCGACACGCCCTTCCACGCGGGTTGCACCTCGGTATCGGTCTTGACGCAGACCAGGACCAGGTCGGCGTTCTGGCCGTTGGTGATATAGGTTTTCGACCCGTTGATGACATAATGATTGCCATCCTTCTTCGCGGTCGTGCGCATGCCCTGAAGATCGCTGCCGGTACCCGGCTCGGTCATCGCGATCGCGGTGACCACTTCGCCCGACACCATCTTGGGCAGCCAATGCTTCTTCTGCTCTTCGCTACCGTAACGGACGATATAGTTGGTGACGATATCCGACTGAAGCGAAAAGCCGGTGGTGACGCGGCCGTAATAAGCGCTTTCCTCATCGACGATCGCATTATAGCCGAAGTCGAGGCCCAGCCCGCCATATTCTTCGGGAACGGTGGGGCACAGCAGGCCCAGCTCGCCCGCCTTGGGCCACAGATCCTTCGGCACGATGCCGTCCTCCGCCCATTTCGCCTGATTGGGCGCGACTTCCTTTTCAAGGAACTGGCGCACCGTCGCGCGGAACGCCTCATGATCGTCGGTGTAAGCGGTGCGCGACAGATTATCGAGCGACATCCTTCTTCCTTTCCCTGAGCGCGTCCGGACGATTTCGGGGAGCCGGTGCGCGCGAAACGGGGCCGCGCCGGGGCACGTCCTTCGCTTGCTAATGGACCTTACGTTTACGTCCACGTCAAGTAGAAATGCCGTTACGGCATAAAACGCAGGCGAAGCCGCCCACCGTCTCGTCGCCCCGGACTGGATATCGGACCCATGCGCCCCACGCGGCAAGAATCGACCCCGCATCAAGTCAGGGACGATGAACGGAATTTGCCCCGACTCGGCTGTTCCATCATCGGATCGAGCACCGAATAGGTTTGCGGGCGCTGGGCAGCAGCCGCACCGCGCGCTAAGTCCTCAACCATGGTCGATCTCCTTCTCGATGCGCAGGCGCTGCTCGGCGAATCGCCGCGCTGGCACGCCCCCCAAGCACGCCTTTACTGGGTCGATATCGATGCGCATCGCATCCACCGCACCGATCCCGCGACCGGCGCGACCGAAACCATGCAGCTCGACCAGCCCGTCGGCTGCGTCGCGCCGCGCGTGGGCGGCGGGCTGGTCATGGGCCTCAAGGACGGCTGCGCCCTGATCGACGCGTGGGGCGGGGTGCCACGCGCCTTCGGCCCCGCGGTGTTGGCGGGCATCGCCGAACAGCGCTTCAACGACGGGTGCGTCGATGCCGCGGGCCGCTTCTGGGTCGGCAGCGTGACACGCGACAAGTCCAATCCGGGCGCAATGCTGTTCCGCCTCGACCCCGACGGGGCGCTGACCCCGATGCTCGGCGGGCTGCTGACGAGCAACGGCGCGGCCTTCAGCCCCGACGGCCGCACCTTTTATCACGCCGACACGCCAACGCATGCGCTGCACGCCTATGCGGTCGACCCCGCGACCGGCGCGCTTGGCGACGGCCGGCTGTTTCACCAGTTCGAGCAGGGCAACGGCCGCCCCGACGGCGGCACGGTCGATGCCGAGGGCTGTTACTGGTCGGCGCTGTGGGACGGATGGCGCGTAGTGCGCCTGTCGCCCGCCGGCGAGATTCTCCAGACGGTCGAGATGCCCGTCCAACGTCCCTCGATGGTCGCGCTGGGTGGCGCCGACCTGCGCACCGCCTTCGTCACCAGCGCGGGCAAAGACCTGTCCGACGATGCGCGCGCGGCCCAGCCGCACGCCGGCGGCCTCTTCACCTTCCGCGTCGATGTGCCGGGAATCGTCCAGCCGGGCTTTGGCGGGTGAGCCGCGCGCGATAGGGCAGGAAGCGACCGTTTGCGATGCGCATGACAGAGCGTCAGAATATCACCAGCCGCCCGAAAGGATTTTGACGTGCCGGAGCCTTTGGCAGAGACATTCACATTCGCCAGCGGCGAGAAGCGATATGTCATGTTTCTCCGCTTTGACGTTCGTAATTATCCAGGCTTTCTCAAATATTTGAAGGAAACCCTCGGTGTGGAAATGAGTAGCGTCAAGAATATGGTGTTCGCGAAGGCCTCCGAGTTTAAACTCGGCGGCATTGGTTACACAGCAGTGGCCGGCGATTCAGACGATTGTCACGTCGTTGCTCCCAATGAGGCCGCCAGGATCGCCCTGCTCGCGAAGATTTTTGGGCCCAACCATCAAAGCGAGCGTCATACGAAGGCTTATTAGCCAGACGAAACCGTCGGTCCTTGCCCCTCGATCGTTAAGTCCGCCCCACCCCATCCCGGTCATTCCCGCAACGACTCGAGCGTCCGCCGGGCTTGACCTCCTCGGCTTGCGCGCTGCCGCCTTATCGGGTTAAGGCACCTCCCGACATGGTTTCGTCCGAAACCAAAGCCCCCGGGAGATAACAGATGTCGCGTATCGCGCCCCGCCCTGTCCGTCATTTGTCGATGCTGCTTGCATCGACCGCGCTGATGATGGGTTATAGCCAGATGAGCATTGCCGCCGAACCCGCCGCCAAGGCGCCCGCCTCCGCCCCGGCCGACGCGAACCCGCTGCTTGCCCCTTGGACCGGTCCCTATGAAGGGGTGCCGCCGTGGGACAAGCTGGACCCCGACCTGTTCCCCGACGCCTTTGAAAAGGGGATGGCTGAGGTGAAGGCCGATGTGCAGGCGGTGATCGACAATCCCGCCGCGCCGACTTTCGAGAACACGCATGTTCCGATGCAGCTGGCCGGCGAGACGATGGACCGCGTCTTCGCGATGTGGGGCGTGCAGACGTCGAACAAGTCGAACGACCGCGTCGAGGATATCGACGCCGAATGGAGCCCGAAGCTCACCAAATTCTATACCGAGCTGTTCCTCGATCCCAAACTCTTCGCGCGCTACAAGGCGGTGTATGACACGCGGCTGACCAGCGGGCTCAACGCCCAGCAGATCCGTATCGTCGAACGCAGCTATGACGAAATGGTGCGTGACGGCGCCAATCTGTCGCCCGCCGACAAGGCAAAGCTGGTCGATATGAACGCCAAGCTGGAAGGGCTGTTCTCGACCTTCTCGTCGAAGCTGCTCGGCGACGAAAAACTGTACACCTTCGTCACCGACAAGGCCGAACTCGACGGGCTGCCCGCTGGCTTCGTGGCTTCGCTGGCCGCCGCAGCCGAAGCGCAGGGCAAGCCCGGCCAATGGGCGATCAAGAACACCCGCTCGTCGGCGCAGCCGGTACTCCAGAATGCGACCAACCGCGCGCTTCGCGAGAAGGTGTGGCGCGCCTTCGTCAATCGCGGCGACAATGGCGATGCCAACGACACCAATGCGACGATCGCCGAAATTCTGAAGCTGCGTCAGGCACGCGCCGAACTGCTCGGCTTTCCGACCCACGCCGACTATCGCATGGCCGACACGATGGCCAAGACGCCCGCGAACGCGATGGCGCTGATGATGAAGGTGTGGCCCGCCGCGGTCGCCCGCGTGCATGAAGAGGTCGCCGATATGCAGGCGATCGCCGACGCCGAGGCAAAGGCGGGCCAGGGGCCGAAGATCACGATCGAACCGTGGGATTATCGCTTCTATGCGGAGAAGGTCCGCAAGGCGAAATACGACCTCGATGAAAGCGAGGTGAAACCGTACCTCCAGCTCGACAAGCTGCGCGACGCGATGTTCTGGTCGGCGGGACAGCTCTACGATTTGGGCTTCCGCGAAAACACCGGCACGATCCCGGTCTTCGATCCCAAGGTGAAGACGTTCGAGGTCTATAACCTCAAGACCGGCAAGAATGTCGGCGTCCTCTACCTCGACAATTTCGCGCGTGACGGCAAGCGTTCGGGCGCGTGGATGACCACCTATCGCAGCGAACAGGGCCTGGGCGGCGAACGCAATGTGCTGGCGTCGAACAACAATAATTTCACCGAAGGCGCGAACGGCGAGCCGACGCTCGTCAGCCTCGACGATGCGACGACGCTGTTCCACGAATTCGGTCACGGCATCCATTATCTGTTGCAGCATGTCTATTATCCGGCGCTTGCCGGGGTACCGCGCGACTTCGTCGAATATCCGAGCCAGGTGAACGAAAATTGGCTGATGACGCCCGAGGTGCTGTCGAAATTCGCGACACACTACAAAACGGGCGAACCGATGCCGCAGGCGCTGGTCGACAAGATCATCGCGTCGAGCAAGTTCAACCAGGGGTTCGAGACGGTCGAATATCTGGCGAGCGCAATCGTCGACATGAAGCTGCACGACCGCAAGGTGCCGGTGACCGACGTCGACGCCTTTGAGCGCGACACGCTGGCCGAAATCGGCATGCCCAAGGAAATCGTGATGCGGCACCGGTTGCCGCAGTTCGGCCATCTGTTCAGTTCCGACGCCTATTCGGCGGGCTATTACAGCTACCTCTGGTCGGAAACGATGGATGCCGACACCTGGGCGGCGTTCATGGAAGCGGGCGGGCCGTGGGACCGCAGCGTCGCCGACAAGTTCCGGACGATCCTGTTGATGACGGGCAACGAAACCGACCGCGCCGAAGCCTATCGCGCCTTCCGCGGCCGCGACCCCGACGTGAAGGCACTGCTCGAACGCCGCGGGTTCCCGACCGGCGAATAATCAGACGAAAACCGGGGAGCAAAGGGGGCCGCCGTGCCCCCTTTGTTTGTCCGCTGTCCACGACAGAGAGGACCGGAGGCCTGCCACCAGCGCCGATAGACCCGCCCCATCCGATTCCTGTTGACGGCCGCCGAATCCGATATAAATATGATATCATCTTTATATCGGATGATTCGGAGGGTAAGATGGGAGACGGAACTGCGCCGGCACTGAACCGCAGCCGCGAAACGCGGGCTGCGACACAGAGCGGCTATCTGATGCTGCTGGTCTGGCTGGTGCTGTTCGGCATCGCGATCTGGGCGGCGGTGACCAACATTCAGGGCGAGACGGTCGGTTGGAACTGGAAATGGGGCGTTGCTGTCGCGAGCGGCATCGTCGGCACCTTGATCCTGTGCGGCTTTTACCTGATCAACCCCAATGAGGCGGCGGCAATCCAGCTGTTCGGCAGCTACAAGGGCACCGACCGCGAAACCGGGCTGCGCTGGGTGCTGCCGTGGCTGACCCGCAAGAAGATCGCGGTGCGCGCGAACAACGTCATTTCCGAAAAGATCAAGGTCAACGACGCGCGCGGCAACCCGATCGAGATGGCGGCGCAGGTGGTATGGCGCGTTACCGACACCGCGCAGGCGCTGTTCGACGTCGACGATTACAAGGAATTCGTCCTCGCGCAGATCGAGGCGGCGGTGCGCGCGATCGGATCGCGCTATCCCTATGACGATCACACGCATGACGAGATCACGCTGCGCGGCAACCATGACGAGGTGGGCGTCGAACTGCGGAAGGCGTTGATCGAGCGGCTCGACGTTGCGGGAATCACCGTCGACGAATGCGGGCTGACGCACCTTGCCTACGCTCCCGAGATTGCCGGCGCCATGCTGCGCCGCCAGCAGGCCGAAGCGGTGGTTGCCGCCCGCGCCAAACTCGTCGAAGGGGCGGTGTCGATGGTCGAGATGGCGTTGCAGCAATTGTCCGAAAAGCAGGTCGTTGACCTCGACGACGAACGCCGCGCCGCGATGGTATCGAACCTGATGGTCGTGCTGTGCGGTGAGCGCGATACGCAGCCGGTCGTCAACGCCGGATCGCTTTACTGAGCCCAAGGACGATGTCGACAGCCGCCAGGAAAGCCTTTGCCCTCCGCGTCGATCCCGCGCTTTATGCGGCGATCGAGCGGTTGGCGGCGGCCGAATTGCGCAGCGCCAATGCCGAGATCGAAATGCTGCTGCGCGAAGCGCTCGCCCGCCGCGGCGTTGCGGTAAAAGCGAGCGAAAAGCCCCGCCGCGGTCGCCCGCCGGCGGCAGCCGATACGCGCGCGACGGAGTCCCCTGATGAAAAATAGGATCGCCGCTGCGGCGCTCTCCGCTGCCCTGCTGCTCACCGCCGCGCCTGCCGGGGCAAGCCCGGTCGCCAGCGAAATCAGCGCTCCGGGCCCCGACGGCCCGCTCGCCGGCACATTGCTGAGCGCCGAAAAGCCGGACGCCCCCGTCGTCTTGATCATCCCCGGATCGGGGCCAACCGACCGCGACGGCAACAGCCCGCTCGGCATCACGTCGGCAAGCTACCGCCTGCTCGCCGAGGCGCTGGCGCAAAAGGGGATCTCCGCGGCGCGCATCGACAAGCGCGGCCTGTTCGGCAGCAAGGGGGCGATCGCCGATGCGAACAAGGTAACGATTGCCGCCTATGCTGCCGATGTCGGCACCTGGGCGCGCAGCCTGACCGACCGCACCGGCCAGCGCTGCATCTGGGTGGCCGGACACAGCGAAGGGGGGCTGGTCGCGATCGCGGCCGAAGCCGATCCGCATGTCTGCGGCCTGATCCTGATATCGGCGATGGGACGCCCCTTCGACGTGGTGCTGCGCGAACAGCTTGCCGCCAATCCCGCCAACGCGCCGATCCTGCCCGACGCCAACGGCGCGCTCGACCGGCTGGCGAAGGGCGAGCATGTCGATGTGAGCGCAATGCACCCGGCGCTCGCCCGCGGCCTCTTCAATCCGGCGGTGCAGGACTATCTCATCGACCTGATCGGGCACGATCCCGCCGCGATGCTGGCTGCCACCACCAAGCCGGTGCTGATCGTCGCGGGCACCGCCGACCTGCAAATCCCCATTGCCGATGCCGAAAAGCTGAAGGCCGCGCGTCCTGACGCGAAGCTGGCGGTGATCAAGGGGATGACCCATGTGCTGAAGCAGGCGAGCGGCCGCGACCGTGCCGCCAATATGGCGACCTACACCGATCCCAGTCTGGCGATCGACCGTTCGCTCGTCGCCGACATCGTCCGTTTCGTGCGCGCGAACAGCCACTGAAGGAGGCCCGATCATGCTTCACCTCTTCCTCGACAAGAAGCCCTGGTTCCGCGCCAAGAACCGCGGCTATGGCACCGGCCTGCCGATCGCGTGGCAGGGGTGGGTGTTCATGGCGCTGCACATCGCGCTGATCGCCGGGCTGTCGATGGCGCTGCGCAACCAGCCGGTCGCGATGACCATCGTCGTTGTCCTCGCCGCGCTTGCGCCCATGCCGATCTATCAGGCGCGAACCGAGGGCGGCTGGAAATGGCGTTGGGGCAATCGCGCCGCGGAAAAGCGCGACGACAAGCAGCGGAAAAAATAGCCGCCGCGCCCGCCCGGACCGATTATCGACAGTCTCCGCCGGGCGGCGACGTCCAGCGCCTTGCCCCCATACCGCTTGATGGTTAAGGGCGGTCGTCATGACCGCCGATCCATCTCCCGTCCGCATCGCCCCTTCGATCCTCAGCGCCGACTTCGCGCAGCTGGGTGAAGAGGTGCGCCGCATCGAGGCGGCGGGCGCCGACTGGGTCCATATCGACGTGATGGACGGGCATTTCGTGCCCAATCTGACCATCGGCCCGATGGTGGTAAAGGCGCTGCGTCCCCATTCGACCTTGCCCTTCGACGTTCATCTGATGATCTCGCCGGTCGATAATTTCCTCGATGCCTTCGCCGCGGCGGGCGCAGACATCATCACCGTCCATCCCGAAGCCGGCCCGCACATCCATCGCAGCGTCCAGCACATCAAGTCGCTGGGCAAGCAGGCGGGCGTGTCGCTCAATCCCGCGACCCCGGCGAAGATGCTCGACTATCTGATCGACGACATCGACCTCGTCCTCGTGATGAGCGTCAATCCGGGTTTCGGCGGGCAGAGCTTCATTTCGAGCCAGCTTCGCAAAATCGAGGCGGTGCGCAAGATGATCGACAAATCGGGCCGCGACATCCGGCTGGAAGTCGATGGCGGCATCGACGCCGCGACCGCCCCGCTCGCCATCGCAGCCGGTGCCGACGTCCTGGTCGCCGGCACCGCAACCTTCAAGGGCGGCCCTGCGGCCTACGCCGACAATATCAAGCGCCTGCGCGGCTGATCGATGGAAGGGAGACCGTTGACCTCTGCTCCCGTCGATCCGATGCCCGAAACGGGCGACCCCGTCGCGCCGCTCGACGACAGCATCGAACCCGGCAAACGGCTGATCCGCCTGCCCGCCGACAAGGGCCTGTCGCTGGGCGATCGCATCGCCAATCATTTCACTCGCCTGACCTGGCGCACGCCGCTCCACGCGCTGCGGTTGAAGGGGCGTTTCCCGCTCAAGCTGCTGGGCGTGCCGGCCGATCCGGTTCCCGGCGACACGCGCGCCGGCATGGCGATCCGCGCCGGCCATTTCCTCCACCGCGGACTCAAGCTGCCGGTGAAGGAGATTGATTTCGCGGCGCTCTCGGTCGCCCCTGCCTTCGCCGATTATCTGCACAGTTTCGCCTGGCTGCGCGATCTTGCCGCCACCGGGACGCGCGCCGACGGTGCCCCGATCGCCGAAGCGCTCGTCCGCCAATGGCTCGCCGCGCACGGCGAAACGGTGAGCGAACCCGCATGGCGCGCCGACAATGCCGGCTGGCGCATCCTGTTCTGGGCCGCACACGCGCCGCTGATCCTGTCGTCGAGCGATCTCGTTTATCGCTCCGCCGTACTCAACCATCTCGCGCGCGCGGCGCGCCACCTCGATCGCGTCGCCGACAAGACGCGCCCCGGCACCGGCCAGCTCGTTGCCTGGATCGGCATCGTCGCTGCATCGCTGCTGATGCCGGGCGGCGAACCGCGCCAGGTGTTTGGCGAAGCGGGGCTGCGCAAGGTTCTCGAAACCAGCTTTTATGCCGACGGCGGCAATATCGCGCGTTCGCCGCAGGCACAGCTCGACGCGATCATGGCGCTGTCGATGCTGGCGCGCGTTTACGACATGCGCCGGATGGAGGTGCCGCCCTTCCTGCAGGAAGTGCTCGCGCGCACCGTGCCGGCGCTGCTCGGGCTCGTCCACAGCGACGGCGGCATGGGCAATTGGCAGGGCAGCGGCGCGACGCCGGCGGCGGTGATCGAAGCGGTCGTCGCCGCAAGCGGTGTGCGCACCCGGCCGCTCAAACAGGCACGCGACTGGGGCTATCAGCGCCTGGTGGCGAACAAGGTGGTCGTGCTGGCCGACGCCGCGCCGCCCCCGATCGCGCGGGTTACCGAAGCGGGCTGCGCCTCGACGCTGGCGTTCGAGCTTTCGGATGGCGACGAACGCATCGTCGTCAATTGCGGCGGTGCAGCGCTGACCGGCGCGACGATTCCCGCCGACCTGGCGCGCGGGCTGCGCACCACCGCCGCCCATTCGACGCTGACCATCGCCGACAGCAATTCGACCGCGATCCTGCCCAACGGGACGCTTGGCCGCGGCGTGACCGAGGTCGAGCTCGACCGGCGCGAAACGCCGCAGGGCAGCCGGGTCGAGATGGGGCACGACGGCTATGTCCGCCGCCACGGGCTGATCCACCGCCGCCTGCTGATCCTGTCGCCAAACGGGCGCGAGTTGCGCGGTGAGGACATGCTGCTCCCCGCCCCGCGCAGCCGCCGCAAGGGCGACAAGGCCTTCACGCTGCGTTTTCACCTCGGCCGCAATATCTCGGCCAGCCTGACCGCCGACAAGCTCGGCGCGCTGCTGCGCATCGCGGGCGGGCCGCTGTGGCAGTTCCGCACCTCCGAAGGCCAGCTCGCGATCGAGGAAAGCCTGTGGGTCGACGGCGACGGCCGGCCGCATCCGACGGAGCAACTCGTCGTAACGGGTGCCGCACCCGCGGGCGGCGCCAGCATCGGCTGGATCTTCAAACATATCGGCTGACCGCCCCTGCCGTGCGCAACAGCGCGGCGAAAAAATCTTGGGCCGAATTTTAGACGGATTTTCCAGCGGCTTTCCAGCGGCTTAGTATAGCCGCACCCCCGCTTGTTTCACTCGTGTGACATCGACGTAACACAGCCGTCATGGGCGATTGTCACAGGCCCCCTCGATCCGCCGGCACAGGGAGCCGGCGGCCATCTGGACAGGGGCTCTTTCCATGACACTGATTCGCAGTTGCCGTTCGCGCATCCTTCTTGGCACCGGCCTTGCCGCAGCCATGCTCGCTCCGGCGAGCGCCTTCGCTTCCGACATCGTCGGCATCGTCACCGACGCCACCGACACGCGCGCGCTGCAGAGCGCCGAGGTTCGCATCGTCGAACTGGGCCGCGTTGCCGAAGCCGGCCGCGACGGCAGCTTCCGTTTCGGCGACGTGCCTGCCGGTACCTACACGCTCGAGGCGCGCTACGTCGGCGCCGAGCCCGTGCGCAGCACGATCGACGTGCCCGCAACCGGCAGCGTCACCGTCAATTTCAGCCTCGGCGGGGCGAACGACATCCTCGTCGTCGGACAGGCCGCGAACCAGGCCAGCGCGCTGTCGCGCCAGAAAGCCGCCGACGGCGTCGAAAGCGTCCTGACGCGCGACGCGATCGGTCAGTTCCCCGACCAGAATGTCGCCGAATCGCTGCGCCGCCTGCCGGGCGTCAACATTCTGAACGACCAGGGCGAAGGCCGCTTCGTCTCGGTGCGCGGGCTCGATCCCGAACTCAACGCCTCGTCGCTGAACGGCGTGCGCCTGCCGGCACCCGAAAGCGATGTCCGTTCGGTGGCGCTCGACGTCATTTCGTCGGACACGATCGAATCGATCGAGATCAAGAAGTCGCTGACCGCCGACATGGATGCCGACACGATCGGCGCCTCGATCGAGATTCACACGACCAGCGCGTTCGACCGCCAGCGCGACCTCTATTCGGCGCGTATCGAGGGCAGCTACAATGATTATTCGGGCAAGCTGACCCCGAAGGGCAGCCTCGATTTCGCAACGCGGGTCGGCGACAATTTCGGCATCGCGGGCAGCATCAGCTATTACAAGCGCAAGTTCGAAACCGACAATGTCGAAGCCGGCGACTTCTGGAAGGAAGCCGACGGCGTCGCCTTCGCCCCCGAAATCGAATATCGCGACTATGACGTCACCCGCGAGCGGATCAGCGGCGCGCTGTCGTTCGACTGGCGCGCGTCGGACACCACCAAAGCCTATATCCGCGGCAATTTCAGCCAGTTCGACGATCATGAATATCGTCGCCGCACGACGATCATCTTCGACGAGGACCCCGCCTCGGGCGACGCGAACAGCGCCTTCTTCACCGATGCCGATGGCCGCATCGAAGTACGCCGCGACCTCAAGGACCGTTTCGAGCGGCAGCGCATCCGTACCGTCGTCGTCGGCAGCGACACCGATACCGGCGTGTGGAAATTCAACTGGTCGGCAAGCTGGGCCAAATCGAGCGAGCGCGAGGATTTCTCGATCGACCCGTTGCGCTTCCGCGCCCGCTTCAACGACGACGGCGTCGACGTAAACATGGATTACAGCGACCCGCGCGTGCCGCTCTACAGCGTCACCGCCGGCGCCGCGCTGTTCAACGACCCCACCGAATATAGCTTCAACCGCCTCGAACTCACCGACCTGTCGGACAGCCAGGACGAGGAATATGCGGTCAAGGCCGACCTCGCCCGCACCTTCGCCGGCGACAAGGGCGATTTCACGATCCAGGGCGGCATCAAATCGCGCTGGCGCGACAAGAGCTATAATTTCAACCTGCTCTATTATGGCGACTATAACGGCGACTTCACCCTTGCCGACGTGCTGGGACAGCAGACCTATCGCCTCACCGATATCGGTCCCGTGGCGAGCAAGACCGGACCGGCCGCCTTCTACAATGCCAATCTCGGCAATTTCGAGGTCGACCAATATGAGACCGACCTCGGGTCGAACAGCAGCGACTATTCGGTCAGCGAGGATATTCTGGCGGGCTATCTGCTCGGCCGCTGGGACAGCGACACGCTGCGCGTGATCGGCGGCGTCCGCGTCGAACGCACCAAGAATGTGCTGAACGGCAACCTCGTCGCCGACGACGGGTCCGACGTGTTCGTTACGCCGGTGTCCTACCGCCGCAACTACACCGACTGGCTGCCCAGCATGACGATCCGCTTCCAGCCGCAGCAGGATCTCGTGCTGCGCCTCGCCGGATCGCGCAGCATCGTGCGCCCGAAGCTGTCGAAGCTCGCGCCGCGCTTCACGATCAACGAGGATGACGAGGCCGAATTCGGCAATCCCGACCTGCTGCCCTACAAGGCGTGGAATCTCGACGCGGGCGCCGAATATTATTTCGGCCGCAACGCCGCGCTGAGCATCGGGGGCTTTTACAAGTCGATCGACAATTTCATCGTCGACGGCTTCTTCGAGGACAGCGACGCGCCCTATAACGGCGTCTATCGCGGCACCGCCTTCAGCGAGGCGATCATCCCGGTGAACGGCGACAAGGCCGAAGTCGCCGGGCTCGAAGCAAGCTACAGCCAGGTGTTCGACATGCTGCCTGCCCCCTTCGACGGGCTGCTGGCACAGGCCAATTACACCTATACCTGGTCGAAAGCGAAGCTGTTCGACGGCCGCAGCATCGCGCTGCCGTCGAATTCGCGCAACACCTTCAACCTCGTGCTCGGCTATGAAAAGGGGCCGATCGACATCCGGCTGGCGGGCACCTACCGCGACAAATATCTCGACGAAATCGGCGGCGATGCGGAAACCGACCGCTATGTCGACAACCACTTCCAGCTCGACCTGTCGGTCAAGTTCAAGGTCACCGACAATGTCCGCCTCTATGGCGAATGGGTGAACATCAACAACGCCAAATATTTCGCCTATCAGAATTATGCGAACAGCCAGCGGCTGCTCCAATATGAAGAATATGGCTCGACGTTCAAATTCGGCGTCAAGGCCAATTTCTGAGGGGGGGCGAGGCCATGACGACGGGAGCGCGGCGCCGCCGCAATCGCTGGATCCTGCCGATCGCGCTCGCCGCGATCGGCGCCGTCCCCGCCGTGGCGGGGGCGGCCGCCGGCGGCGGCACGCTGCCCCGTTCCCCCGGCCTGCCCTATGCGCCGCGCAACCTGCCCGACCGCATCGTCCTCACGCCCGGCTCCGATCCGGCGCGCGAGATGGCGGTCGCCTATCGCACCGACACCGCACAGGCCGAGTCCCAGGCCCAGATCGCGGTGTCGGTCGACGGGCCGACGCTCGAGGAAAAGGCCCGTCTCGTGACCGGCACCGCGGTGCGGGTCGACAGCAGCTACGGACCGGCGCTCTATCACCAGCTGCGCTTCACCGGGCTGACGCCCGATACCGTCTATGCCTACCGCGTGAAGGGCGCGGCGGGATGGAGCGAATGGTATCAGTTCCGTACCGCGGCGGCCGAAGCCAAACCCTTCCGCTTTCTGTATCTGGGCGATGTCCAGAACGGCATCCTGACCTATGCCAGCCGCGTCATCCGGCAGGCGTTCCACGCCAATGGCGACATTCGCCTCGTCCTCCATGCCGGTGATCTCGTCGGCCAGCGCGACGACCTCGACCATGACGACGAATGGGGCGAATGGAACCAGGCGGGGGGCTATAATTATGCGATCGTCCCGCAGCTGCCCGCGACGGGCAACCATGAATATGTCGACGCTCTCGCGCCCGACGGCAGCGAAAGCCGCCGGCTCGGCCCCTATTGGCCCGCGCAGTTCGCGTTGCCGTCGAACGGCGCCGATCCGGTCAAGGCGACGACCTATTATGTCGATTATCAGGGCGTGCGCTTCATCGTCCTCGACGGCACCTCTGCCCTCGACCTCGGCACGATGGCGGCGCAGACGCGCTGGCTCGATGCCGCGCTCGCGTCGAGCAAGGCCAACTGGAACGTCGTGCTGTTCCACCAGCCCGTCTTCACCTGTGCGCGGCCCAACGACACCAAGGAAATCAAGGTTGCATGGAAGCCGGTGTTCGACGCGCGCAAGGTCGATCTCGTCCTGCAGGGGCACGACCATTGCTACAGCCGCCTGACCTCCGAAGCGGGGCGCGAAGCCAGCGCCAGGGCGCGCGCCGACGGCAGCGTGCAGGGGCCGGTCTATCTGGTCTCGGTCACCGGATCGAAGATGTACGCGCTCAACGACCGCACTCCCTGGCAACCCGACAAGGTCGCCGAGGCGACCGAACTCTATCAGATCGTCGACGTCGAACCGCGGCGGCTTGCCTTCCGGACCTTCACCGCGTCGGGCCGCCTCTATGATGGCTTCACGCTCGAACGCCGCGCCGACGGCGCCAATATCCTGCGCGAGATCGACGAACCGACGATCGCGGCGCGGCGGTGCAGCGGCACCGTCGGTCCCGACGGCGGCGCCTGCGTCGCGCGCGGCAAATGACCGGCCCGAATCGATCGGCATGACAGGGGAATTTCGATGATGTCTTTGCGCTCGCGGCAGCTCGCCGCTTCGATCGGCTTTGCCGCCTTGCTCGGCGGATGCGCCGCGCAGCAGGGTCCGGCGATCCACGGCCTGCCACCGGTCGCCGTCACCGCCGACGGCGAAACCGCCCCCGTCGGCACAGCGAAGGCCGACGCCGCCGACGATCCGGCGATCTGGGTCGATCCGGCCAACCCCGGCCGCGCGCTGATCGTCGCGACCGACAAGAAGGCGGGGCTGCACGTTTATGACCTTGCCGGCCGCGACCTCGCCTTTCTGGAAGGCGGGCGCGTCAACAATGTCGATGTCGTCGGCAATATCGTCGTCGCGAGCGACCGTAACGACGGTGTGAACGCGCATCTCGCGGTCTTCGCGCTCGACGGTGCCAAGCCCGCGCTGACCAGCCTCGGCCGCGCCTCGGCGGGCCCCGGCGAAGCCTATGGCCTCTGCCTCAAGCGCAGCGCGCCCGGCGAGCCGGTGACGGCAGCCCTGATTATCAAGGACGGCACGGTGCGCGTCGGCACGCTGGCGCTCGCCGAGGGGGCCGAACCCGCCTTTGCCGTGCAGTGGGAGCACAAGATTCCGACCCAGTCCGAAGGCTGCGTCTTCGACGGCGACACGCTGTATGTCGGTGAGGAGGATGCCGGCATCTGGCGGCTGACGCCGAACGCGAGCGGCGTCGATGCGAAGCTCGTCGCGCCCGTCGACAACCAGCGGCTCGTCGCCGACGTCGAGGGGCTCGCGACGATCGACCACAAGGGGCAGCGCTATCTGATCGCATCGAGCCAGGGCGACAACGCCTATGCGGTCTTCCGCCTGCCCGGCATGGACTATGTCGGCCGTTTCGCCATTGCGGCGGGACGCTATGGCGCGACGAGCGAAACCGACGGCATCGAAGCGGTCGCGGGCAATTTCGGCGCGGCCTATCCGGGCGGTCTTTTCCTGGCGCAGGACGGCGACAATGCGCCCGCAGCGCAGAATTTCAAGCTGGTGCGCTGGGACCGGATCGCGGCGGCGCTGGGGCTGTAGTCGAAAACTTCCCCCCGCGAAAGCGGGGGCGACGACCCTTGCCCAAATGCCCGCACCCGCCTAGGGGGGCCGCGTCTTTCCCGTCTTGCAAAGGCCGCCCTTCCCATGACCGATCTCGTTCCCGTCCGCCGCGCGCTCCTTTCCGTCAGCGACAAGGCGGGCCTCGCCGATCTTGCCGCGGCGCTCGTCCGCCACGGCGTCGAGCTGGTTTCGACCGGCGGCACCGCCAAGGCGCTGCGCGATGCGGGGCATGACGTTCTCGACGTCTCCGACCTCACCGGCTTTCCCGAGATGATGGACGGCCGCGTCAAGACGCTGCACCCGACGGTCCACGGCGGCATCTTGGCGGTGCGCGACGATGCCGCGCATGTCGCGTCGATGGAGGCGCATGGCATCGGCGGCATCGACCTGGTCGTCGTCAACCTCTACCCCTTCCTTCAGACGGTGATGAGCGGCGCCGACCGCGATACGATCATCGAGAATATCGACATCGGCGGCCCCGCAATGGTGCGCTCGTCGGCGAAGAACCATGCCTTCGTCGGCATCGTCACCGAGCCTGAGGATTATGCCGCGGTGATCGCCGAGATGGACGCCAATGGCGGCGCGACCACGCTCGGCTTGCGCAAGCGGCTCGCCGCGACCGCCTTTGCGCATACCGCGACCTATGACAGCATGATCGCGCAATGGTTCGCCTTCGCCGATCAGGGCAAGCTCTTCCCCGAAACGCTGCCGCTCACGACCAAGCTGTCGGGCGAACTGCGCTATGGCGAAAATCCGCACCAGAAGGCGGCGCTCTACCTCCCCGTCGGCCCGTCGGCGCGCGGCGTCGCGCAGGCCGAGCAGGTGCAGGGCAAGGAGCTTAGCTACAACAATCTCAATGACGCCGACGCGGCGCTCGAACTCGTCGCCGAATTCCGTGAGGCCGATCCGACCTGCGTCATCGTCAAGCACGCCAACCCGTGCGGGGTCGCCACCGCGGCGTCGCTGACCGAAGCCTATGACGCAGCGCTGAAATGCGACGATGTCTCGGCCTTTGGCGGCATCATCGCGGTCAACCGCCCGCTCGACGGCGCGACGGCCGAGGCGATCAGCAGCATCTTCACCGAAGTTGTCTGCGCGCCCGATGCCGACGCCGACGCGCGCGCGGTGTTCGCGAAGAAGAAGAACCTCCGCCTGCTGCTCACCGGCGACCTGCCCGATCCGGCGCGCGGCGGGCTGGTGATGAAGGCGATCGCCGGCGGCTGGCTCGCGCAGACGCGCGACGATGGCCGCATCACGCGCGATGACCTGAAAGTCGTCACCGACCGCGCCCCGACCGACGAGGAACTGGCCGACGCGCTCTTCGCCTGGACCGTCGCCAAGCATGTGAAGTCGAACGCCATCGTCTATGCCAAGGGCGGGTCAACCGCCGGCATCGGCGCGGGACAGATGAACCGCCGCGACAGCGCGCGCATCGCCGCGATCAAGGCGCGCGAAGCGGCCGAGAGCCACGGCTGGGCGAGCCCGCGCACCGTCGGCAGCGCGGTCGCCAGCGACGCCTTCTTCCCCTTCGCCGACGGGCTGCTCGCCGCGGTCGAAGCAGGCGCCACCTGCGTCATCCAGCCGGGCGGCTCGATCCGCGACGACGAGGTGATCGCGGCGGCGAACGAAGCCGGCCTGGCGATGGTGTTCACGGGGATGCGGCATTTCCGGCACTAGGCTCTGATTTCCGTTCGTGTCGAGCGAAGTCGAGACACGCCGAAACCCTGTGCGTCCCAAGCGTGTCTCGACTTCGCTCGACACGAACGGCATAGGGGTGGGAAAAGTCGCGAGGGCGGCATTCAACAAGGACCAGCATGACCGCCATCCCGCGCAACAAGTCGATGATCCAGCGCCTTTATGGCTGGACGATGGAGAAATCGGCGCATCCGCACGCCGAATATTGGCTGGCGCTGGTGTCGTTCGTCGAGGCGAGCTTCTTTCCGATCCCGCCGCATCCGATGCTGGGGCTGATGTGCCTAGCCGAACCCAAAAAGGCCGTGCGCTATGCGCTGATCTGCACGCTCGCGTCGGTCGCGGGCGGGATGCTCGGCTATGGGATTGGCTTCTTCTTGTACGAAAGCGTCGGGCTGTGGCTGCTCGGCGTGCTCCATCTGACCGAGAGCTTTCCTGCCGCTGCCTGCTATCTGCGCGACTATGGCGCCGAGATCATCCTGGTGAAGGGCGCGACGCCGATTCCCTTCAAGCTGCTGACGATCACCGCCGGCTTCATCCACATGAACTTCGTCACCTTCCTGTGGGCAAGCCTCGCGAGCCGGGCCTTTTCCTTCATGCTGGTAGGCCTGTTGTTCCGCCTGTTCGGGGCACCGATCAAGGCGTTCATCGACAAATATCTCGCTTGGGTCGCGGGCGGCTTCATCATCCTCGTCGTCGGGGGCTTCATCGCCGCGAGTGCGCTGTCGGGCGGCGGCAGCAAGACCGCCGACAAATGCAGCCATGCGACCCTGGAAAGCATGGGGTTGGGGCAGGAATAGCCACCGAACCGCAATAAGGACGTGTTCCCCCGCGAAGGCGGGGGTCCATCGCCGGACGACGCTATTTCGAACCGGCAGGAGATGGGCCCCCCCTTCGCGGGGGAACGCGGTTTATTTGCGCAACGATTGCTACTCGTTCGCCGCCTGATGCAACCAGTCGGCGTGGCGCGGGGCCTTTTTCGTCCGGCTCCATTCTTCGAGCATCAGCGGCGCGACGCGCGCGAGTTCGGCATATTGTTCGTCGGTGCCGATGTCGCACGCCAGTTCGACGCGGTGGCCGTTGGGGTCGAAGAAATAGATCGACTTGAAGATGCCGTGATGCGTCGGGCCGAGCACATCGATCCCATTCGCCTCGAGATGCGCCTTGGCGCCGACCAGCTCGTCATAGCTGCCGACCTTGAAGGCGAGATGCTGGACCCACTTGGGCGTATTTTCGTCGCGGCCCATGTCGGGCTGGTTCGGCAACTCGAAAAAGGCGAGGATATTGCCGTTCCCCGCGTCGAGGAAGACGTGCATATACGGATCATATTCGCCGGTCGACGGCACATGATCCTCGGCAAAGGCGGTCGTATAGGTCATGCCGAGCATGGCCTCATACCATTCGACCGTCTCCTTCGCGTCCTTGCAGCGATAGGCGGCGTGGTGGACGCCGCCCAATTTGATCGGACTCGTCATTCGGCGGGCTCCTCGACAGTGAGCGCGCCGCGGCGGATCTGGTCGAGCTCCATCGACTTGAACAGCGCGGTGAAATTGCCCTCGCCGAAGCCTTCATCCTTCTTGCGCTGGATGAATTCGAAGAAAACGGGGCCGATCACGGTCTGTCCGAAAATCTGGAGCAGCAGGCGGGGGTCGCCCTCGGTCGTCGATCCGTCGAGCAGGATACCGCGCGATTTCAGTTCATCGACCGGCTCACCATGGCCCGGAAGGCGGTCGGCGAGCATCTCGTAATAGGTTGCGGGCGGCGAGGGTGCGAAGGGATTGCCGAGCGCCTTGAGCTTGTCCCACGACGCGTAAAGATCGTCGCAGCTGAAGGCGATATGCTGGATACCCTCGCCATTATAGGCGCGCAGATATTCCTCGATCTGGCCGCCCCCGCCCGCGCCTTCTTCGTTCAGCGGAATGCGGATCTTGCCATCGGGAGCGGTCATCGCCTTCGAGGTCAGGCCGGTGTATTCGCCCTTGATGTCGAAATAGCGGATTTCGCGGAAGCCCGCGATGCGTTCGTAAAAAGCCGCCCAATGCGCCATGCGCCCGCCATAGACATTGTGCGTCAGGTGATCGATTACCTTCAGCCCCGCCCCTTCGGGATGGCGGTCGACGCCGTCTTCATAGACGAAGTCGATGTCATAGATGTTCAGCCCGTCGCCATAGCGGTCGATCAGATAGATGATCGAGCCGCCGATGCCGCGGATCGCGGGCAGGCGCAGTTCCATCGGGCCGGTCTTGACCTCTACCGGCTCGGCCCCGCGCGCAATCGCCTCGGCATAGGCTTTCGCCGCATCGCGGCAACGCCAGCCCATGCCGCACGCCGACGGGCCATGTTCGGCGGCAAAATAGGCGGCGGGCGATTTGGGTTCGTAATTGGCGATCAGGTTGATGTCGCCCTGCCGCCAAAGCGCCACATCCTTCGAGCGGTGCCGCGCGATGCGCGTGAAACCCATGCGTTCGAACACCGGTTCGAGCATGCCCTTTTCGGGGGCCGAAAATTCGACGAACTCGAAGCCGTCGAGGCCCAGCGGATTGTCGAACAGGTCGGCCATGGTCAGTTCCCTAATGTGGTTTCAATTGAAACTATTATGAGGGATCGCGGCGAGGGAGTCAATGCGCCCTCCGATCGCCGGTCAGGACGAGAGGGCATGATATTTTGAATCACGCGAAGACGCGAAGAAGAAAGACATGCCGCGCAGCGGCTTTCCGTCCCAATGTTTCGCATGGCCAGATCGCTTGGCAGGAAATGGGGCCTGACGGCCTGAAGCTCCTTCTTCGCACCTTCGCGTCTTCGCGTGAAACTATTTCCTATGCCGCCGCTTCCTCGATCGCTTCGAGCGCGTCCATCCACGCTGCCTCAACGGTTTCCAGCTCGGACGCGAGCTTGCCGCGGCGCTGCGACAGGTCGCCCATCGTCAGCTTCGCCAGCGCGGGGTCTGCGCTCGCGGGATCGAACATCGCGCGGTCGATCGCGCTGACCTGCTGCGCGAGCTTGGCCGCGCGCGCCTCATGATCCTTGGCGGTCTTGCGCAATGCCGCCTGGGCCTCGCGCGCCTTCGCCGCTTCCTGCCGCGCCGCCTTTGCATCCTTCGGCTTCGCGGGCGCCGCCTTCGTATCGTCGCCGGAGGGCGACTTGCCGAGGATGAACGCGACATAGTCGTCCATGCTGCCGTCGAAATCGCGGGCCGTTCCGTCATCGACCAGGACCAGCCGGTCGGCCGAGAGTTCGAGCATATGGCGGTCGTGGCTGACGATCAGCACCGCGCCCTCGAAGCCGTTAAGCGCCTGCACCAGCGCCTCGCGCGCATCGACGTCGAGGTGGTTGGTCGGCTCGTCGAGGATCAAGAGGTGCGGCGCCTCGCGCGTGATCAGCGCGAGAGCGAGCCGCGCCCGTTCACCGCCCGACAGCTTGCCGACCTCGGTCGTCGCCCTGTTACCCGAAAAGCCAAAGCGCCCCAGTTGCGCGCGCACCGCGCCAGGGGTCTTGCCCGCCATCACGCGCGTCATATGGCCGAGCGGAGTATCGGCGCCGTCGAGTTCCTCGACCTGATATTGGGTGAAGTAGCCGACGCGCATCTTGCCCGCGACCGCCATGCCGCCCTCTTCGGGCTTCAACTGCGCCGCGAGCAGGCGCGCGAGCGTCGTCTTGCCGTTGCCGTTGCGGCCGAGCAGCGCAATGCGATCGTCGGGATCGATACGCAGGTTCAGGCGGCGCAACACCGGCGCGCCGGGCGTATAGCCCACGCTGGCAAGGTCGAGCGTGATCAGCGGCGGCTTGAGTTCGTCGCCGGGGCTCGGGAAATCGAACACCAGGCTCGGATCGTCGGCGATCGCCGCAATCGGCTGCATCCGGGCGAGCTGTTTGGCGCGCGACTGCGCCTGCTTCGCGGTCGAGGCGCGCGCGCTGTTGCGGGCGATATAGTCCTGCAATTTGGCGCGCTGCGCGTCCTGCGCCGCCTTTGCCGCCGCAAGCTGCGCCGCGCGTTCGGCGCGCTGGCGCTCGAACGCGTCATAGCCGCCGGCGTAGAGCGTCACCTTCCCGCCTTCGAGATGCAGAATATGGTCGACGACATTGTTGAGCAGGTCGCGTTCATGGCTGATCACGACAAGCTGCCCCGGATAGGAGCGAAGGAAGCTTTCAAGCCACATCGTCGCTTCGAGGTCGAGGTGGTTCGACGGTTCGTCGAGCAGCAGCAGGTCGGGGTTCGAAAAGAGTAGCGCGGCGAGCGCGACGCGCATTTTCCACCCGCCCGAAAAGCTGTCGAGCGGGCGCCCCTGCATATCCTCGTCGAAGCCGAGCCCGATCAGGATGCGCGCGGCACGCGCCGGCGCGGTATAGGCGTCGATCGCGATCAGCCGCTCGTGAATGTCGGCGAGCCGGTCGGGGTCGGTTTCGATCTCTGATCGTTCGAGCAGGTCGGCGCGTTCGGTATCGGCGGCGAGAACGGTTTCGAACGGCGTCGCGCTGCCGCTCGGCGCTTCCTGCGCGATATAGCCGAGGCGCGTCTTGCGCGGCATTTCAATCCCGCCATCGTCGGCCTCCAGCTCGCCGATCATCGCCTTCATCAGCGTCGACTTGCCCGCACCGTTGCGGCCGATCAGGCCGGTGCGGCTTTTCGGCGGCAGGCTGGCGCTCGCGCGGTCGAGGATGGTGCGGCCGCCCAGTCGCACGGTCAGATTGTTGATCGTCAGCATGGGCGCGCGCCTAGCACGGCTGTCCGCCGGTGCGAAGCCCGATCGGAGCTAGTGCGAAGCGCCCATCGAGATCGTCTTGGGCCGCGGGATCAGCCACACCGCCGCTGCCGCGATGACGAAGACCGTCCCGGCTGCAAGGAAGATATGCAGCACACCGAGCGTCGAAGCCTGGACATCGACGATCCGGTCAAGCGCGGCGCGCGCCTGTTCGGTCGTCAGCCCGGCATTCTGCATCTTGTCCATCGTCTCGGCCGCGCCGTTGAGCGCGGGCACCAGTTCGGCGCGCGATACGCGGCTTGCGTCGTCCCACGCCGTTGTCGCGATGGCGGTGCCGATCGCGCCGCTCAGGGTGCGCAGGAAGCTCATCAGGCCGGCCGCCGAGGTCTGATCCTTCGCCGGTACCGAACTCAGCGCCAGCGCGGTCAGCCCGACGAAGAAGAAGGGCATGCCCATACCCTGCAGCAGATGCGGCAGCGCGAGGCTCCAATAATCGACGTCGGTATTCCAGCGCGCGCGCAGGATCGACATCAGCGCCATCCACAAGATGCCCGCGCAGACGGTGATCCGCACGTCGATCTTGGTCAGCAGCCCCGCCGCCAATGGCGAGAAGAGCACCGCGAAACAGCCGATCCACGCGACGATGAAACCGGTTTCGGTCGCGGTGTAGCCCGCCACCTGCTGCAACCACAGCGGCGTCAGCACGACCTGCGAGAAAAAGGCCCCGAAACCGAGCGAGATGGCGACGGTCGCGAAACTGAAGCCGCGAAAGCGGAAGACCCGGACATTGACCACCGGATTGGCGTCCGTCAGCTCCCAGATCAGAAAGGCAGCGAAGCTGATCGCGGCGACGATCGCCAGCATGACGATCCATGCCGATCCGAACCAGTCGTGCTCGCGCCCGGTGTCGAGCATGACCTGAAAAGAGCCGACCGACAGGACGAGCAGGATGAGGCCGACGATGTCGATCCGCATCTTCGCCTTCTTCGTCTCGAACGCGCCAAGCATGCTGCCGACGCCGAAGGCACAGACAGCGACGACGGGCAGGTTGATGAAGAAAATCCAGGGCCAGCTCCAATTGTCGCTGATCAGCCCGCCCAGAATTGGCCCCAGAATCGGCGCCGTCGTCGTCGTCATCGACCAGATCGCGAGCCCGACCCCGGCCTTTTCCTTCGGAAAGATGCGCAGCAGCAATATCTGCGACAGCGGCATCAGCGGCCCGCCCGCGAGGCCCTGCAGGACGCGGAACAGGATCAGCGCGTCGAGCGTGCGCGAAATGCCGCACAGGAAGGAGAAGATGCCGAAACCCACGATCGACACGATGAACCAGCGCACCGTGCCGAACCGCGCGGCGAGCCAGCCGGTGAGCGGGACGCTGATCGCGTCGGCAACGGCGTAGCTGGTGATCACCCAGGTTCCCTGCGTCGGCGATACGGCAAGGCCGCCGGCGATATGGGGGACCGAGACATTGGCGATCGTCGAATCGAGCACGACGACGAAATTGGCGAGCGCGAGCGCGAAGGCCGCGGCGAGCAGCTTGACGCCGCTCAGCGGCTGCGGCCCGGCCGGTGTCGATACGGCGGATGCGGCGGCGCTGGCCATCGTTCAGCTCACTTTCCGCGCGTGTCGATCGTCGCTTCCATCGACAGGCCGACGCGAAGCGGATGCGCCTGCAATTCCTTGGGATCGAGCGCGATACGCACCGGCAGGCGCTGCACCACCTTTACCCAATTGCCCGTCGCATTCTGGGCCGGGATCAGCGAAAAGGCGGCGCCCGTCCCGCCCGCGATCCCGATCACCTTGCCGTGATAGACGACATCGCCGCCATAATAGTCGGAGATGAGCTCGACCGGCTGGCCGATGCGGATCTTGCGGAACTGGCTTTCCTTGTAATTGGCGTCGACATAGGCGGTGGCGATCGGAACGATCACCATGATCGGTGCGCCGGCCGCGATCCGCTGGCCGACCTGAACCTGACGATTGGTGACGATGCCGGCGACGGGCGCGCGGATGATCGTGCGTTCGAGGTCCAGCTGCGCCTTCTCGAGCCGCGCCTGCGCCGCGGCAACATCGGGGGCGGTCTCGATCGTCGTGCCGCGCACCACCGCTTCGGCGGCACCAAGATCGCCGCTCGCCGAACCGCGCGTCGCTTCGGCCGAAGCGATCGCCGCCGCGGCAAGATCGCGCGCCGCGCTGGCCGATGCAAAGGCGGTGCGCGCCGCGGTCAATTCTTCGCCCGACACAGCGCCGGTTCCGGCGAGGCCTTCGCGGCGCGCCAGTTCGGCGCGCGCTTTCGCCACCGCCGCATCGGCGTCGCGAAGCCGCGCGCGGGCCTGCGCAATATCGGCGCCGCGCGCCGAAACGCGCGCCCGCGCCGCATCGGCATTGGCGCTCGCCTGACCGTAGCGCTGGCGCGCCTGCCGCAGCGCGGCTTCGGCATCGGCAAGCGCGATGCGCTGATCGGCATCGTCGAGGATGACGAGAACGTCGCCCTTTTTCACCGCCTGGGTGCCGCTGACGCGCACCTCTTTGACGGGGCCGGAGACGAGCGCGGTAACCGCGGCCGAATCGGCGCCGACATAGGCATTGTCGGTCGACACGCGCCCGGCCTGCGTCAGGAAATACCAGATGCCCCACAGCGCCGCGATCGTCACCACGACGAGCGCAAGGATGCGCAACGCCTTGCGGCGCGTCGCCGGGCGCCCTTCGGCGGCGGCGGGGGTTTCGCTGTCGACCGCGGGAGTATCGGTCATTGCTTGTCTCCTGTTGGCGATGCGGCCGCAAATCCGCCGCCCAGGGCGCGGATCAGGGCAATGTCGAGCGAAAGCCGGCGCGCTTCGAGGTCGGCGACCGCGCGCGCGAGCGCGACCTGGCTATCCTCGGCGGTGAGCTGCGCAAGCTGGTTGGAAAGGCCGGCACGGTAGCGCAGCCCGGCAAGGTTGGCGGCGTCGGCCGCGGCCTTCAGCGCGTCGCGCCGGTCGGCAAGCTGGCGCGCTATGGCGTCACGGCTGGCGACGATGTCGGCGACATCGCGCAGCGCGGCGACGAGCGTGCGGTCGTAATTGGCGACGGCGCCGTCATAATCGGCCCGCGCCCCGCGATACTGGCCCTGCAGCCGCCCGCCCTCGAAGATCGGCAGGCTGATCGCCGCGCCGCCATTGCCATATTCGGACCCGGTCTTGAACAGGTTCGACAGCCCGAGCGACTGGAGCCCGACGAGCGCCGACAGGTTGATGTTCGGATAAAAGGCGGCACGCGCCACGTCGATGCGCTTCGCCGCCGCCTCGGCCCGCAGCCGGGCCGCGACAATGTCGGGCCGGCGGCCGACCAGGTCGATCCCCGCCTGCGGCGGCAGCGCGAGCGACGGCGCCGCAAGCGCCGGACGCGCGATGGTCCGGCCGCGATCGGGTCCGGCGCCGAGCAGGGCCGCAAGGCGGTTGCGGGTGAGCGCGATCGCCTCCTCGATCGCGGCGACATCGCCGCGCGCCGAGGCGGCACGGCTTTCGGCCTGCCGCTGCGTCGCCTGATTGTCGAGCCCGGCGGCGGTGCGCTTCGCCGACAGATCGGCGCTCGCGCCGCGGATACGGATCGCGTCCTGCGCAACGTCGAGATCGGCATAATAGCCCGCCAGATCGGCGTAAGCGGTGGCAATCCCGGTCGTCAGCATCAGCCGCGCCTGCGCAGCATCGACGCGCGCCGCTTCGGCTTCGGACGTGGCCGCCGCCAGCGCTGCGCGGTTCTTGCCCCACAAGTCGAGATCGAAGCCGAAGGTTGCGGCGATGCTGCCGGTATCCTGAATGCCGTCGGGAACGAAAGCGGGCGGAATTCCCATATTCTTGCTTTGCTGGACGCCGCCGGCGCTGCCCTGAACGCCGACGTGCGGGAGCAGCGCCGCCCCCGCCTGCTGTGCCAGTGCCTCGGCGGCGCGCACCCGCGCTGCCGCCACCGCGATGTCGGGCGATCCCGCCAGCCCTTCGTCGATCAGCGCATCGAGCTGCGGGTCGCCGAAGCCCTGCCACCACCCCTCGACCGGCCAGGCCCCCGCCTGATCGGCAAGAGTTGCTTGCGAATCGAGCGCCGCGGCGGCGGCCGGCGCGGGCTTCTGCCCGAGATCGGGAACGCTGGCACAACCCGCCAACAGGCAGAAAACCGCGGTATAGAGGAAAAATGATCGGGGCATGGCTTCCAACGATACTAGCTGGTATCATGCGCCATTGGACTTCGGAGGATGGCTTGTCAACGGAAATGATACCAGACAGTACGGTTGTAATGGATGATGCCGCGACCGCGCGCCGCAAGGCGTTCGTCGACGCCGCGCGCGAACTCTTCTTTGCCAATGGCTATGCCGGCACCACCATGTCGTCGATCGCCAGCAAGGTCGGCGGCTCGAAAACCACGCTGTGGACCTATTTTCCGTCGAAGGAGGATCTGTTCGAAGCGGTGGTGGACGATATTGTCGAACGCTATGGCGACGCGCTGGCCATCGATCTGCCGCTCGACGAGCCGGTCCCCGACGTGCTGCGACGGTTCGGCAATGTGCTGATGACCAAATTGACCGCGACGCCCCTGCTGTCGCTGTTTCGCCTGGTCGTCGGCGAGGCCGAGCGTTTTCCCCACCTGTCGAAGACATTCTATGATCGCGGGCCGCGCCGGGGCAAGGCGCGCGCCGCCGACTGGGTGGCGGCGAAGATGGCGCGCGGCGAGTTGCGCCCCGGCGATCCGATGCGCGCCGTCCAGCATTTTTCGGGCCTCTGCCAATCGGGCCTCTATCAGTTCGCCATCCTCGGCATGACCGACCCCGACGATATCGAGCGGCTGCAGGCCGACGTCGAAGCCGCGGTCGAAACCTTCTATCGCGGCTGGCGCCCCGACGCCGCGGGCTAGATCCGCCATTGTCTCAAAAGGCGACAGTTTCTGGGCCCGTCGCTGCTGGCGCGGGCGGCGATCATGCTAACGAGGCGGCGTGGAACCGATTCGCGACGCCATTTATTACGAGCAACTCGCCCGGGTCGCGCGGCTGAAGGCCGACGCGAGCGACGACCCGTTTCTGGCGCGGCGGCTGCGCGAGGCGGCGATCCGCAATGAGCGGCTGGCGCGCCGGTTGCGCCGCGAGGAAGAGGGCGGAGCGCCCGAAGCGTCCGCCTGAACCGCCCGCGGCGGCGTTACAATTCGATCATGATCCGCACGCTGGCGGCATCGACACCCGCGGCGAGCGCGATGCGACGGCGCGCCGCGGCTATCTCGACTTTCAGCATGTCGCTTTCGGCATCCGCCTCGGCGCGCGCCGAGGCGCGCAGGCCGACCATCGCGGCGACGCCGCTCAGCTGCTGTTCGGGAACATCGAGTGCACGCGCCAGCGCAAGCAGGCTCGTGCGGCGCGGCGCGGTGGTACCATTTTCCCACGCCCAGATGCTCGGTTTGCTGAGACCCGCCGCCTGGGCGAGCCCCGCGAGGCTCAGCCCGCGCGCCTGTCGTAGCCGCCGCAACCGCGCGCCGAGTGTCTCCTCCGCATCGGCATCGGTGTCGGCCTCGGCCCGGTCGGCAGGATCGAAATCGGACGGGAGCGGATTGCGCAGCCGCGCCGCGCTGAGCGCAGCGCGCGGCAGCGGCTGGCGAAAGCGACAGCCATAAAGCCGCTCGCTCTGCCATACGACCGCGGCGACGACATCGCCGGCCTCGGGCAAGGCGATCGTTATATCCTGCCCCATCATCAGATCGGCGGCAGTTTCGATCAACACGCCGCTGACCGACAGATTGTGGACGATGACCTCGGTGCCCTGACCGGGCGCCACCGCGCCCTCGACCGCAAGATTGAGCCGCAGGCGATCCGCCCGCTGCTGCCCTTCGCCCGCGGGGGGCTCAACCATCGTTCCGTGAATGACCATAGGCGGCTGCTTGTCGCAGCGCAGGGTAAGCGAGGGGTTAATGCGCACGCTCGTCTCATCCGATTCGTGCGGCAACCGGGGCGAGCCGAGCACATGGGCGAAGAGGCCGGCGGACGGTCCCGCGGGGTTTCGGGGCGCGGACGCGCGCCGGGGCAGGCTGGACATGGCGACTTTCTGTTCTTGCACCCCGCAAACCGGGATGGCGACCGACAGAAACGCCCGAAAACCACGCTTTGTTGCCGCGACTCACCGCATGCCCGCCCCGCCACGGCGCAGAAAAGCGCCGATCCGGCGCCAAATTTCGGTCGCTTTTGCGTTAAGAAGTTAACCGCCACTGTTCCATATCAGGACGGCTGCAAAAGCGGCCCGCGAGGCCGATTTTCGGATTAACCCTCGAAACCCCCGCAACTCCGGTAATTTTCAATGCTTCTAATGGCATCGCCGATGTCGAATCTTGCCAAACTGCCATTTTGGGGGTTCACATCTAACTGAACCATCGTATTAAATTCGTCTTAACGGAAAGGGGGGGTGAGTCGGGTCGCGACTTCCCCGGGCATCCAGTTGCCCGAGACCGCCAATGAGCCGGTCGGAAACCGTTCTAGGTTTTTTTGAGGGGAGAGCCATGCGTCCGCTGCTTATCGCGCTTGCTGCGTTTGCATTCGCCTCGCCTGCCGTCGCGGGCGAAATCGAAAACGCCCGGTCGATCGATATCGCGGTCAGCGGGTCGATTCGCGAACATTGCGGCATCGGCAGCATCGGCGACATGGACTTCGGCAACCTCGAACGCCGCGGGCTGGGCATCCAGACGCGCGTCGCCTTCGATTGCAACGTCCCCTTTACGATGACGATCAAGGGCGCCAGCGGCGCACTGACGCACACCACCATGCCGAACGGTCAGGGCCCCTATGGCGGCAAGCTGCCCTATAATCTGGCGGTGCAGATGCCGGTGCGTTTCCCGTCGTCGCAAACGATCAGCAAAAGTTTCAGCAGCGCCCAGCTTCAGGCCGGCGGCGTGATTTCCAGCAACGGCGGCATCGCCACCGACGGCATGACGCTGGCGGTAGAACTGGGTCAGCCCACGGGCGAGGCCGGGATGCTGCTGGCAGGCGATTATTCGGAGACGATCACGATCACCGTGTCTCCGATCTGACGAGATTCCTTCGCGAGGGGCGACTTCGCGGACGGATCAGGCCCTGGGGGTGGCACCGACCCCCCGGGTTCTCCGACCAGCCGGTGCATATGAACAGCCGCCTCCCCGCGACGGGGGCGCGGTTCAAAAATGAGGGAAGAAGGTTATGAAGAAGATTCTTACCGGCGCCGTTGCCGCCATCGCTCTTGTCGGCATCGCTTCGCCGGCCGCTGCGCAGACCAACCAGCGTCACTATGCGGGTACGGCTCCGATTCCGTACACGATCACCAACCCCGGCTTCTTCGGGACGCTGGCCGGCGAACTGGGCGTCGCTGCCCAGGTTGGCACGCGCTACACCGCCGTCGCCGATGCGCCGAGCGACAGCGAAACCGCGACCCCGACCGTCACCACGACGTTCAACCTCACGGGTTCGGTGAACAAGGACTGCTCGTTCTATGCCGGCAACAACGCCAGCGCGACGAACATCGACTTTGGCGTGATCGGCGTCCGTACCGGCAACAACGAAAACGTGAACAACGCTTTCGAAATGGTCGGCCCGGCGTTCGCCAACATCGAAACGCTGACCGCTGGTTGCAACTTCAACAACGAAGTTTCGATCCAGAAGAATGACGTCAACGGCCTCGTCAATGCGGCTCCCGGTGGCTATGACACCGACGAATTCCAGGCGAACATCCCGTACAGCGTTTCGGCTGCCTGGACCGGCGTTCCGGTGAACACCGTCACCAGCGGCACGGGTCAGTCGCTCGCCGTTTCGACGTCGCAGCTCGGCAACACCATCCAGCAGGGTGCGTGGCGTTCGAACATGACGATCAACTTCAACGCCCCCGCGATCACCAACAAGGGCCTGGTCGCCGGCACGTATGCGGGCACGACCACGCTGACCCTCAGCGCGCTCTAAGCTCGTGGCGTAACCATAGGGAAAGGGGGAAGAGCAATCTTTCCCCTTTCTTTATGAATGAATGCAATTATTCTGTGAAATTCAGGGGGGAAGGGGAATCATGGCTATCGTGTCCGTGCTGAAGCGCCAGTCGAAGGCGCTGCTGGCGGTGATTGCCGCGCTGTTCATTCTTGTCCCCGCGGCTTATGCGATGCGCGTTTCGCCGATGGTCGTCGAAATGGAATCGAACGGCAGCAACACCGTCGCCCGTGTCGAAGTCCAGAATATCAACGCCGGCAAGCTCGCTTTCCAGACGCGCGTCTTTCGCATGGAAATCGACAAGGACGGCAAGATCACCGAAACACCGGCCGACGACAAATTCCTTGTCTTCCCGCCGCAGGGTGCGCTGCCCCCCGGTGGGCGCCAGGTGATCCGCCTGCAATGGGTGGGCGAACCTGAAATTCCGACGTCGCAGGCGTATTATGTCTCCGTCGAACAGCTTCCGGTCCCGTTCGAGCCCGGCAGCAAGGATGCGGCCTCGGCGCAGGTGCAGGTACTCTATACGATGCGTGCGCTCGTCGTGGTCGCCCCGCCGGGGGCCAAGCCCGACGTCAAGCCGGCATCGGTGCACCAGGTCAATTACCAGCCGCCCGCGCTGCCCGGCGCGACCGAACAACCGCCGCTGCAGGACGGGGTCGCGATCACGCTGCGCAACGACGGCCGCCGCCACGCGATGATGTCCAATTTTGCTTGGCACCTCGAAGGCACCGATCGCGACGGCAAGTTCCTGCGCGTCGATGTGTCGCCCGAAGATTTGTCGCGCGTCGTCGGCACCGGCTATGTTCCGGCGCAGGGTGAACGCACCTTCAATCTGCCGGTCCCGGGCTTCGGTCCCGGCCCGATCAAGCTGACCTTCGCAAAATGAGGATGCGGGCGGCCCTCTGCTCGGTCGCTTTGCCGGCCCTTTGGGCCAGCACCGCCGCCGCGCAGGTTTCGATTCCCCTGCCCCAGCGGCCGGGGACAGCTCAACCGACGCCTGCCCCGGCTCCCACGCCGGCGCCGGGCACGCCGCCGACCAGCATCCCGCTGCCCGGTACGCCGACGCCGACGCCCGCCCCCACGCCGACCGAACCCGATCTCGGCCTGCCGCAGGTGCCGATGGGGCCTTACGGACGGCCCGACATCAATCCCTACGACCGCGACATCGACATGACGGTGCCGCTGACCTTCCTCAGCCGCAGCCTCGGCGACATTCCGATGCGGCTGACCGCCGACGATCGCTTCCTGCTCGACACCGAAACCTTTCTCAAGCTGCTGAAGCCGATCCTCAACGACGAGGCGCATGCCAAGCTGGCGGGGCATCTGGCGGGCAAGACGCAATTCGGCCCCGACGACCTTGCCGAAACCGGCGTCGCGCTGACCTACGACCCCAGCACGCTCGCGGTCGTCGTCGTTCAGGTATCGCCCGATCAGCGCTCGACGGTTGACCTGTTCGCGCCGCCCAAGGACGATATGGACGATATCTCGCTGCAACCGGCGGGTTTTTCGGCCTATCTGAACCTCAACCTCATCCAGTCCTACATCTGGGAAGGCAGCAACAACACCGATCCGCCGACGATCAATTTCGACGGTGCGGTGCGCGTCGGCGATTTCGTGTTTGAAGGCGACGCGCAGGTCGGCCAGCAGATCAGCCTGTCGGGGGGCGACAGCTATAAATTCCACCGCAACTATGCGCGCCTCGTCTATGACCAGCCCGAGGATTATCGCCGCTGGTTCATCGGCGATCTCGACACCGAAATCCGCGGGCAACAGGCCTATGTCCAGATGGGCGGCATCGGCGTGCTGCGTCAGCAGCGGCGCTTCAACGCCTTTCGCTCGGCGATTCTTCAGGCCAACCGCCAACTGATCCTGCAGCGCGAATCGACCGTGCGCTTCCTGCGCAACGGCTCGCTCTATCGCGAATTGCGCTTGCAGCCTGGCCGCTATGACTTCAGCTCGCTACCACTCGTCGCGGGCAGCAACGACATCCAGATTCAGGTCACCGATAACACGGGTGCGGTCCAGGATCTGTCGTATCAGCAATATCTCGACCCGATCGACCTCGACCCGGGCGATTATGAATATGGCGCCTTCCTGGGGCCGACGAGCAGAAACTTCGGCTATGCCCCCGATTACAAGGGGCCGGTCGCCTTCTCCGGCTTTTACCGCAAGGCGTTCGTCAACGCTCCCGCGATCGGCGTCGGCCTGCAGGCGAGCAAGGATGTCCAGACGCTGACCGGCCAGACGCAGTTCGTGCTCGGCAATGGCGGACGCCTTTTGCTCGATGCGGCGGGCAGCCATTCGAAGGATGTCGGCACCGGCTTTGCCGCGGGCGTCAGCTACGAACATTTCTTCGATCGCGGCGGCCTGTCCGACAGCATGACGCTGCGCGTCGATTATACGTCGCCGCATTTCGCGACGCTCGGCAACCTCCTTGGCATCAACACGACCTCGGTGACTGCGTCGGCGCAATATACGCACCAGTTCAGCCCGAAATTCCTGACGACCTCGACCGCGTCCTACATCAAGGGTCGCGGTACATTGGGCGACAGCTATCGCGTCGGCACCACCGGCTATTATCGCATCGATCGCGAATGGACGTTCCGCGCCGGCGTCGAATATGCGAAATATCCGGCCACCTTCTCGCGCAACAACGGCTTCAGCGTCTCTGTCGGCCTGGTCTTCCAGCCCGACTATCGCCGCCGCGCCGAGGCGCGCTACCAAAGCCGCGACAATCTGGCCGAGCTTTCCTACAATCAGAGCGGCCTCAACCAGCTCAACAGCGTCGGCTTCGGCGGCATCCTGACGCGGCAGGACAATTCTGCGCAGGCGGTAGGCTATGCGACTTATACGGCCAACCGTTTCGACGCGGCGATCAGCCACGCTGCCTTCGGCCCGAACATTTCCAACTTCGCGAACGTCAATGTGACGACGCTGCGCGTCGGCACGACGCTGGCCTATGCCGATGGCATGTTCGGCATCGGGCGCCGCATCAACGACAGCTTCATGCTGCTCAAGGCGCACGAAAATCTCGGCAAGCGCGACGTGGTCGTCGGCCAGTCGCTCGCGCAGAACGACTATATCGCGCGCAGCGGTCCGCTCGGTGCGGCGGTGCATAATTTCCTCGGCTCCTACACCACCCAGTCGGTGCAATATGACGTGCAGGATCCGCCGCCAGGATATGACACCGGCCCGGGCGTGTTCCGCGTCCACCCGCCGTACAAGAGCGGCTATGCCGCGCGCATCGGCACCGATGCCTTTGCGAGCGCGATCGGCACGCTGATGCTCACCCCCGAAAAGCCGGTGTCGCTGGTCGGCGGGCGCGTCACGCTGCTCGACGTCAAGGAAGGCGACAATCCGCAACCGACGCCCTTCTTCACCAACTCTGTCGGGCGCTTCGCGGTGTCGAACCTGCTGCCCGGCCGCCGCTATCTTGTCGAAACCTATGGCCCCAACGGCACGGTCGACAGGGCATTCGAATTTACCGTTCCGGCCGAAACGACCGGTCTCGTCGATCTCGGCACCGTGAAGTCGGGCTCGTTCAAATAGGAGGCTTCCATGCTTCGCGCATCGCTTTTGCTCGCCGCCACGCTGATGGCCGCTCCCGCCTTTGCCCAGTCGGCCAATTCGGCGCGTCCGACCGATTGCATGGTGCGGATGAATGCCGCGCCGACGAGCTGGATGATCTCCGGATACGATCCCTATGGCGGCTCGCTGCCCGAAGGGACGTTCAGCGTCACCTATATCAACGACGGCGGGTCCGAATGCCGCTTTGCGCCGCTGTTCGACCTGTCGCAGCCGCCGTTCGGTCTGTCGAAGGGGACGGGCAAGCGCATCGGCTATGCGCTCGTCAACCTCACCGATTCGCAGGATGTGACACCGCGCGCCGGCCGTTCGCTGCGCACGCCGTCGCAGCGCGAGCTGGTGCTCGCCCCCAATGAATCGAAGACGCTGCTCTACAAGCTCGTCGCCAATCCCGAAGACGTCCGCGATTCGGGCACCTTCACCCAGGACGTCAGCATCGAGGCGCAGGACCGCAGCTTCCGTTCGCTCGGCGGGACGCAGGTCGTTCTCGGCCTCGAGGTGCTGCCGTCGGCGCGCATGGGCCTGTCGGGCGCCTATTCGATGAGCGACGGGCACGCCGTCGTCGATCTGGGCGATCTGCGCACCGGCGTTGCGCCCGTGCCGCTGCAACTGCGCGTCAGCAGCACGGGTCAATATGATCTGCAAGTGACATCGGCCAATTCGGGAAAGCTGCGCCTCGGCGCCAGCGACTGGACGGTGCCCTATTCGATCGCCGTGGGCGGAACCGCGGTGAATCTGGCCGGCACCAGCCGCCTGTCGGGGCCGACCGGCAATGGCTATCGCCGCGACTCGCTGCCGATCCAGTTCATCATCGGCGACGTCAGCGATCGCCGTGCCGGCACCTACAGCGACGTGATCTCGATCTCCGTCACCGCGCGCTAAGCGCTTAAATTTCCGACCTTCATGGGCAGAAGGCGCCGGGTTCCGGCGCTTTTTCGCGTGGGCACTTAACTGAATATTAGATGTGCGCGGCTAATCACCATCCAACACTTCGGCCAATTCGGGCGGAAAGGGTGGCGAATGAAACGGAAACTTTCGATTGCTCTCGCGGGCGCCGCGCTCGTGGCAGTACCGACGACGGCGCTGGCCGCCTCGTACGGCTTCAACCTGTTTGCGACGGTGGCGGTCAACTGCACCGTCAATCATCAGCTGACCGGCTTCGGCGCGATCGAGGGCGATGCGGTGTCGCTCGGCTCGTTCCGCGAATATTGCAACGCGCCCACGGGCTATGAGCTGGTCGTCAGCTACGCGCCGGGCACGCTCGTCGGGACGCGCATCATCGCCGGCAGCGATGAAATCCTGCTCAATGGTTCGGGCCAGGCCGTGCTCAGCCGCGCAACCGGCCCGCGCATCCGCGAACGGCCGATCGCCGCGGTTCCGGGCGAAAACGGCTTCGATTCTGACCATCTGGACCTCCAGATCATCCCGAGCTGATTACCGGCGCGACGGGAAATTCGGAGGGGTCGGTGCAAACTGGCCCCTTTTTCTTTTTGTCGTCGGGCCACATCATATTCCCTTGCCCACCCAATGGGTGTGACGATCCGCGCCAGCGAAGGATATTCGTCTGTCGTCCGGCATTGATGTGTCGCCCGGCGAAGGCCGGGGCCCAGGGCTTCACTGCACCAGCGGCGGCGTTCGATACTCTTGGCGCCCGGCTATCGCCGGGGAACCCAAAGCGGTTGGCAGCAACGCCCGCTTTCTACCCCGAAACTGCCGCGGCCTCCGCTTTTTACAGCATATATTTCATCTTGATCGACTGGCGCATGTCGCCGGTGACGGCAAAGCTCGCCGATTTGAACTTCGGGGGCCCCATGCGGATCGCCGGGTCGCGCGAAAAGCCGAAGCCTTCCTTTGGCAGGAACAGCGCCATGTCCATCTTGTTGTTGCCATTCTCGTCATGGACCACTGCGATGGCATAGGTTCCGGCGGCGACTCCGCGGATTTTGAAATCGCCGGCATCGGCGGCCTTCACCGCCATCCGCACCGACGCCTTGTCCTTGCTGCAGTCGGGAAAGGCCTTGGGGTTGGCGGTCAGGCAGACGAGAATCTGTCCCTTGACGTTGCGCAGCCCGGTGATGCTGACGTCAACCGTCGGGCCGGGCGCCGGAGCGTGCGGCGGTGGCGCGGTCGCCGCGACCGGCAGCGGCAGCAGCGCCGCCAAAGCTGCCCAGCCCGATATCGGTGCCGCACGCCATGTCCCAGAAGCGGAAGTAAAGACCATAATTCCCCCGATAGGCGGCGTGATGCTGCTCATGGTGCGTCGCCGTTATCAGCCAGCGCCCTGCGGGTCCATGAACGAGTGCGCGCGGGAACATCTCCCACCCCATATGATTGCCGACCCCCATCAGCGTCATGATCGCGAGCACGAGGCCGAGCACCGCGACATGGATGGGAACGATGAAGACCAGCGCCGGAATGACGATCGCGCCGGTGATCGCTTCCCACGGGTGAAAGCTCATCGCCGCCCATGCGGTCGGCGGCCGGCTCTGGTGATGCACGGCATGCGCGATACGGAACAGCCGCGGCTGGTGCATCCAGCGATGCGTCCAATAGAACCATGTGTCGTGAAGAAGCAGATAGGCGAAGAGGCTGACCGGCATATACCAGAGCGGAAAGGCATGAATGTCGGTGTAGATGCGCGTCCAGCCGTGCGCCTGCCATCCCCAGGCGACGATGCCCGCCGGGATGCCGTAAATCGCCGCGCTGGCAAGGCTCCAGCCGATTTCGCGCCGCATCTGCGTTTCGAGCCCGCGATAGAGACCGGGATGCTTGAGCCGCGTCGCGAGCGCAAATCCTCCGCTGCTCAGCAGATAGCGTCCACCGACGATTAGCGTCATCGCTAGCGCCGACAGCGCGATGGCGAGCGCGGCGCTCATGCGGGCGCGCTCCCGGTGCCGTCGCCGAGCGGGCGCTGCATATAGACGGTGTCGAGCCAGCGCCCATGCTTCCACCCCATGCCGACGAGGCGCCCCGCGTGGACGAAACCCGCCGCTGCGTGGAACGCGACCGAGGCAGGCTCGGCACCGCCGATCACCGCGACCATCGTGCGGAAGCCCGATGCTTCGGCCGCGTCGAGCAGCGCGGCGAGCAAGGCCCGACCCACCCCGCGTCCTTGCTGCGTCGGGGCGACATAAATGCTGTCCTCGCACGCCCAGGCATAGGCGGCGCGCGGGCGGAACTGGCTGGCATAGGCATAGCCCACGATCCCGCCGTCGGCCGCCTCGGCGACCAGAAAGGGCCAGCCCTTTCCGCGATGCTCCGAAATCAGCGCCGCGGTGGCGAGCGTGCTCCGCGGTTCGGTGTCGTAGCTGGCGGTTCCGTGCGCGACATGGTGCGCATAGATTGCGGCAATGGCCCTGGCATCGTCGGGGGTCGCGGAGCGGATGACGGGATCGGGCGCTGCCATGCGAAAGCGATAGCCGCTCGCCGCCAGCCTCGCTAGGGCTGCTGGATGAACGGCGCCGATTCCGACTCTTGCGACATCGCCATCGTCGGCGGCGGGCTCGCCGGCGGGCTGGCAACGCTCGCGCTGGCGCGGCGGCGCCCCGATCTCGACGTGCGGCTGATCGAGCCGGGGCCGGTCGGCGGCAATCATCTCTGGTCCTTTTTCGACGGCGACGTCGCGGCGCGCAACCGCTGGCTGATCGAGCCGCTGATCGCGCATCGCTGGAGCGGCTATGACGTTGCCTTTCCCGCCTATCGCCGCGCGATTGCCATGCCCTACAACAGCATCGACAGCGAAACGCTGGCGGAGGCGGTCGCCGCGCTGTTGCCGCCCGAACGGCTGATCGCGAAGGCGGCGACGCGGCTCGCGCCGCAATCGGTGCTGCTGGAGGGGGGCGACCGGCTAGCCGCGCGCCACGTCATCGACGCGCGCGGGGTCGGGGACCTCGCGGGAATCGATTGCGGCTGGCAGAAATTCGTCGGGCAGGCGCTGCGCGTCGCGGGCGGACACGGCCTCACCCACCCTATCGTGATGGATGCGACGGTCGAGCAGATCGGCGGCTATCGCTTCGTCTATTGCCTGCCCTTCGATGCCGAGACCGTCTTCGTCGAGGACACTTATTATGGCGACAGCGCCGACCTCGACGTCGGCGAGGTTCGCGGCCGGATTGCCGATTATGCCGCGGCGCAGGGGTGGTCGGTCACCGAAGTCGCGCGCGAGGAAACCGGATGGCTGCCCGTCGTCATGGCCGGCGATTTCGACGCGATCTGGCCGCGGGACGACGCCGTGGCGCGTATTGGCGTGCGCGCGGGGCGCTTTCACGCAACGACCGGCTATTCGCTGCCCGACGCGGTGCGCACCGCGGCAGCGCTGCCCGCGCTCGTCGATCGCGCCGATCTCGGCCCCCGGCTGCGCACCGATGCGGCGACGGCTTGGCGGCGCCAGCGCTTTTACCGCATGCTCGGCGCGATGCTGTTCCGCGCGGCGGAACCGGCCGAGCGCTATCGCATCTTCCAGCGCTTCTATCGCCTGTCGCCCGCGCTGATCGCGCGCTTCTACGCCGGCGCATCGAGCGGTGCCGACCGGTTGCGGCTCTTGTCGGGCCGCCCGCCGGTGCCTATCGGACGCGCAATCAGGGCAATCGGGAGTTTCGACTGGCTATGACGCGAAGGGCCATCGTTATCGGCGCCGGATTCGGCGGGCTTGCGCTCGCGATCCGGCTCCAGTCGGCGGGGATCGCGACCACGGTCGTCGAAGCGCGCGACAAGCCCGGCGGGCGCGCCTATCATTGGCGGCGCGAGGGCTTCACTTTCGACGCCGGGCCGACCGTCATCACCGACCCGCCCTGCCTCAATGAACTCTGGGCGCTCAGCGGTCAGGATATGGCCGCCGACGTCGATCTTGTGCCCGTCACGCCCTTTTACCGGCTGAACTGGTCCGACGGCACCAACTTCGATTATTCGAATGACGAAGCGGCGCTGCGCGCCGAAATCGCAAAGCTCGATCCCGCCGATGTCGCGGGGTACGAGCGCTTCCTCGATTATTCGCGCGGCGTTTACGAAGAAGGCTATGTGAAACTCGGCTCGGTCGCTTTCCTCGATTTCGCCGCGATGCTGCGCGCGGCGCCCGCGCTCGCGAAATATCAGGCATGGCGCAGCGTCTATTCGATCGTCTCCTCTTATGTGAAGGACGAACGGCTCCGGCAGGCGCTGTCGTTCCACACGCTGCTCGTCGGCGGCAATCCGATGACGACCAGCAGCATCTATGCGCTGATCCACACGATCGAAAAGGACGGCGGCGTGTGGTTCGCGCGCGGCGGCACCAACGCGCTGGTCGCGGCGATGGTGCGATTGTTCGAGCGGCTGGGCGGGGTGCTGCGGCTGGGCGATCCGGTGGCGCGGATCGAGACGCAGAGCGATCGCGCGACCGGGGTGGTGACCGCCAGCGGCTGGCAGGGCGCGGCCGATATGGTCGCGTGCAACGGCGACCTGATGCACAGCTACAGGGATCTTCTCGGCCATTCGCGTGGGGCGAAGGTCGCCAAAAGCCTGGCGCGCAAGCGCTGGTCGCCATCGCTCTTCGTCGTCCATTTCGGGACGAAGGGCGACTATCCGGACGTCGCGCACCACAGCATCCTCTTCGGCCCGCGCTACAAGGGGCTGCTCGATGACATCTATGGCGGGAGGGTCCCCGACGATTTCTCGCTCTACCTCCATCATCCCAGCATCACCGATCCCGGCATGGCGCCCCCCGGCCATTCGACTTTCTACGCGCTTGCCCCCGTCGCGCATCTCGGCAAGGCGAAGGCCGACTGGGACGGCGATTTCGGCGCGCGTTTTGCCGACGCGATCCTGGACGAGGTCGAACGCCGCGTCGCGCTCGGCCTCCGCGCCAATCTCGTCACGCGTTTTCACTATACGCCCGCCGATTTCGGCCGCGATCTGTCGGCGCATCTTGGCAGCGCCTTCAGCCTCGAACCCGTGCTATGGCAGAGCGCGTGGTTTCGCGCGCATAATCGCGACGATATGATTTCGAACCTTTACTTCGTCGGCGCCGGGACGCATCCGGGCGCCGGTATTCCGGGCGTCGTCGGCAGCGCGAAGGCGACCGCCGAATTGATGTTGGCCAATTGATGTTGGAAGAATGATGAAGCGCATTGCCGTCTATTGCGGGTCCGCAACCCCCGAAGACCCGATCTATATGGAAACCGCGCGCCACGTCGGCCGGACGCTGGCGAGCCGCGGCATCGGGGTCGTCTATGGCGGCGGCCGGCTCGGGCTGATGGGTGCGGTCGCCGACAGCGCCCTGGAAGCGGGCGGCGAGGTGATCGGGGTGATCCCCGATGCGCTCGTCGGGACCGAAGTCGCGCATCGCGGCTGCACCGAACTGCACGTCGTTTCGGGGATGCACGAACGCAAGAAGATGTTCACCGACCTGTCGGACGGCTTTCTGACCATCCCCGGCGGCGTCGGGACGATGGATGAATTGTGGGAAGCGATCAGCTGGGCGCAGCTCGGCTATCATGCCAAGCCCGTCGGGCTGCTCAACGCCGCGGGCTTCTATAACGATCTGATCGCCTTCAATCGCCGGATGATCGACGTCGGCTTCATCCGCCCCGCGCACGCCGGGATCATGATCGTCGATGCGGGAATCGACGAACTGCTCGACAAGATGGCGGCTTACCAGCCGCACGAGCCGATCTTCGCGATGAAGGCCGACGATCTGTAATGACCGCGGCGGGGGGCTATGATGCGGCGGCCCTGCACCGCTTTGCGCACGACAGCATCGCGCGCGGGTCGAAAAGCTTTGCGCTCGCCAGCCGGCTGTTCGACCGGCGGACACGCGAACGGGTGCTGCTGCTCTATGCGTGGTGCCGCGCCGCCGACGATCTGACCGACGGGCAGGATCATGGCGGCACCATGCGCGCGGGGCACGACGCGGTGGCGGCGGTCGCGCGCATCCGCGACCTGACCGATCGCGCCTTTGCCGGGGATCCTACCGGCGATCCCGCCTTCGACGCGCTCGGCCTGCTGCTGACCGAGGTCGCGATCCCGCGCGCGGTGATCGACGACATCGTCGCGGGCTTCGAACTCGACGCCGCCGACTGGCGCCCGCGCAGCGAGGCCGATCTGTTGCGCTATTGCTATCATGTCGCGGGCGCAGTGGGCGTCGCGATGGCGCTCGTCATGGGGGTCGATCCGGCGGACGAAACGACGCTCGACCGTGCGTCCGACCTCGGCATAGCGTTCCAGCTCGCCAATATCGCGCGCGACATTGCCGAAGATGCGGCCGCCGACCGCTGCTATCTGCCGGTCGACTGGCTGGTCGAGCTGGATATTCCGCCGGGTCAGCATATGCATCCCGCCTTTCGTCCGCGTCTTGCCGTGATGGCGAAATGGCTCGCCGAAATGGCCGGGGAATATGAAGCGTCAGCGCGCTGGGGCGCCCGCAAGCTGCCGCCGCGCAGCCGCTGGGCGGTGCTTGCGGCCGCGGGCATCTATGGCGACATCGCGCGCGCGGTGCGGCGCCGCGGCGATCATGCGTGGGACCATCGCACCGCGACGACGCGCGCCGCGAAATTCGGCTGGGTGGCGCGCGCCGGCTGGTCGGTGCTGCGCCGCCCGCCGCTGCGGCGGATCGCCCGAGACGGGCTGTGGACCCGCCCGCGGTTCGCCGGTGATGCGGAGGCGGCGCAATGAGCCAGCTCGAATGGCTGGCCGCCGCGCTCGTCCTGATCAACGTCGCGCTGGTCGCAATGCGCAAGGTGTGGAACTATCCTTTCGCGCTCGCTGCCGTCACCCTCTATGCCTTCGTTTTCTACGAAGCGAAGCTGTACAGCGACATGCTGCTCCAGGGATTTTTCTTCGTCCTCAATCTTTACGGCTGGCTCAGCTGGGTCCGCGCGCGCGACGACAGCGGCGTGCCCGTGGGGTGGATGCCCGGCCGCGATCGCTGGCGGTGGGGCGCCGCCGTTGCGGCGGCCTGGGTCCTGTGGAGCTCGGCGATGCACCGCTATACCGACGCCGCGGCGCCGTGGATCGACGGGGGCATCGCGATGCTTAGCATCGCGGCGCAATGGCTGCTCGCGCGGCGCCGCGTCGAAAGCTGGTGGCTGTGGATTCTGGTCGATCTGATCGCGGTGCCGCTGTTCGCGTGGCGCGGCCTTTATGCGACCAGCGCGGTCTATATCGTCCTGCTGGGACTGTCGATCGACGGGCTGATCCAGTGGCGCCGCGCCGCCGCCGCGCCCGCGGCGATGCCGGCATGACGCGCCATATCTGCCTCCACGGCGCCGAATCGACCGGCAAGTCGAAGCTGGCGCCGCGCCTTGCCGCGCGTCTCGGCGGCGTGGTCGTCCCCGAATATGGCCGCACCTATTGCGAAGCGAACGGTACCGATCTCGAAGCCGGCGACCTGCTCGCCATCTTCCACGGCCACATCGCCGCGACGAAGCTTGCCCTCGCGCAAGCTCCGGCGTGGATGATTTCGGACACCGATCCGCTGATGACCCAGGCGTGGGCGATCATGTTGCTCGGTCGGCGTTTGCCCGAAATCGACACCTGGAGTGATGTCGCCGACTTCTATCTCGTCCCCGCGCTCGACCTGCCGTGGCGCGAGGACGGCACGCGGCTGTTCGGCAGCGACCTTGCGCGGCGGCAGTTCATGGACGTTGCGATCGCCGAACTCGACCGCCGCCGTCTGCCTTGGGCCTGGGTCGAAGGCGACGGCGACGCTCGCCTCGAAAGCGCGCTCGCCGCGATCGCGGCGGCGGGGCTCGATCGATAGCCCGCGCACGAAAAAGCCTGACTTCGGTGCGAAGGCGGGCTTTTGCAGAAACGCCTTTGGCGCTTACTTCTTTTCGGGCGGCGCCACGGTGATGCGCACCCGCTCGCCCGAATTGCCGGGGAAGTTGGTGAACATCGCCTCGACCAGGTTGGGAACGATCTGCGTCAGGTCGTTGTCGCGCGACTGCGCCTGCGCATGGCCTTCGAACAGTCGATAGCCATCGGCGGCGCGGCTGATCTGCAGGTTGAGGTCGCTGGTGTAGACGGTGAAGCTTTCGACGTCGTTATAGCCCCAGCTCGGGCCGAAGCCGCCCCACATGAAGGGGTCGCGCCAGCCGTAGATATAGCGGCGTCCGCGGGGGCCGCGCACGATCACGGGCGGCGAATAGAAGCCGCGGCCGTAATAGCCACCGTACCAGGGATTGCCGAAGCCGGGCGAGGAGACGACGCGTTCGCGCCCCTTGTCGATGCCATAATCCATACGCACGACCATGTCGGCCTTTTCGCCGGGAGCAGCGGGACGATAGCCATAGCGCGTCAGTTCACCCGCGACGAGCGTCGCATACTGGTTGAACTCGATCCCGCCCTGCAGCGCGGGGTCATTCGCCTCGATCGCGAAGCTCTGCCCCTGCGGTGCGGGAAGCTGGGTCTGGAAGCGCGCGACATCGGCGCGGAAGGGCGTGGCGGCACAGCCGGCCATCACCAGCGCCGCGCCGGTCATGGCGGCAAGTCCCAGACGCCGAAAGATTGTCTTGCTCATCATCATGCTCCGTGATTCGGTGCGCGCACAGCACGCACCGTTTATAGCATGACTACGCCGGTGCGGCTGAACCTTGGTTTAACCCGCTTCGTCGCAGCTCCGTTCCACGCAGACAATGACTTAGCGGCAAAGCCCCAAGACCTTGTATGTGGTGTCGAGCGTCGGCTTTGCAAGCGCGCGCGCCTTGTCGGCGCCCTTGTCGAGGATCGCGTCGAGCGCCGTCTGGTCGTCCTTGAGCGCGACGAAGCGCGCGTTGATCGGCGCCAGCCGCTCGACCAGCAGCTCGCCGAGCGCCGGCTTGAACGCGCCGAAGCCCTGCCCGCCGAACTGTTGCAGCACCGCATCGGTGCTCGAGTCGGCAAGCGTGGCGTAAATCCCGACCAGATTGCGCGCCTCGGGCCGCCCTTCCAGCCCGGCGGCCTCGGACGGCAGCGGTTCGGGATCGGTCTTCGCCTTCTTCACCTTCTGCATCATCGTGTCGGCATCGTCGGTCAGGTTGATGCGGCTCATGTCCGACGGATCGGATTTCGACATCTTGGCCGACCCGTCGCGCAGGCTCATGATCCGTGCCGCGTCGGGCGGGATGATCGGTTCGGGCAGGGTGAAGACCGGGTCTTCCGCGCTCGCATAGTCATTGTTGAACTTCTGCGCGATGTCGCGCGCCAGCTCCAGATGCTGCTTCTGGTCCTCGCCGACGGGAACGTGCGTCGCCTGATAGAGCAGCACGTCGGCCGCCTGCAGCACCGGATAGGTGTAGAGTGCCGCCGAGGCGCCCTCGCGATTCTTGCCCGATTTGTCCTTGAACTGCGTCATCCGGTTCAGCCAGCCGATCCGCGCGGTGCCGTTGAGCAGCCATTGCAGCTCGGCATGCGCGGGGACGCGCGCCTGGTTGAACAGGGTCGAACGGTCGGGGTCGATGCCGCAGGCGACGAGCGCCGCAGTCATCGCACGGGTGTTTGCGGTCAGATCGGCCGGGACGTGCGGCATCGAGATTGCGTGCAGGTCGGCCAGAAAGAACAGGCAGTCGCCGCCTTCGCTCGCCACCTGATCCTGCATCCGCACCCAGTTGCGGATCGCGCCCAGATAATTGCCGAGGTGCAAATTTCCGGTGGGCTGAATGCCCGAAACGATCCGCATGTCTTACTCCTGTGTTGGCGCGGGCTTGCCGCGTCGCCGCGTCAGCATGGCGACCAGATCCTTGTCAAGCGCACCGACAAGGAAAGCCACGGTGAAAAAGGTCGCGCCGCCCGCCAGCACGAGCGCGGCGAGCGCGCCGACCCGTTCAGCGACATTGCCGCCATAATAGGGGGCGACGACGGGCATCAGCCAGACGAGCAGCGCCGACATCGCTGCGACCGCGACGATCTGCCGCGCGATCCGGCTCGCCAGCCGGGCGGTAAAATGGAACCAGCCGCGGCGGTGGAGCACGGCATAGAGCAGCAGGCAGTTGAAGCTTGCCGACGCTGCGGTCGCCCCCGCGAGCCCGACGATGCCATAGCGTTCGACGACATAGAGGTTGATCGCAATATTGAGGGTGAGCGCGGCGAGCGCGGTCCACACCGGCGTCCGCGTGTCTTCGCGCGCGAAGAAGCCGGGGTTCAATATCTTGACGATCACATAGGCCGGCAGCCCCGCGACCAGTGCCACGACGATATGGGCCATGATTGCGCCGTCGGCCGCGGTGAATTTGCCGCCGACGAAAAAGGCGGTGACGAAGGCGGGCGCGCAAATGGCAAGCGCCGCGGCGGCGGGCAGGGTGAGCAGCGTCGCCATTTCAAAGGCATTGCTCTGCAGCCGCTGCGCCTCGGCGGCGTCGCCGCTGTGAATATGGCGCGACAGCATCGGCAGGATCGCGGTGCCGAGCGCGATGCCGACGATGCCGAGCGGCAACTGGTTGAGCCGGTCGGCGAGCTTGAGCAATGTCAGCGACCCCTGCGGCAGCGAGGTGGCGAAGAAGGTGTCGACGAACTGGCTGATCTGATAGATGCCCGCGCCGAACGTCGCAGGCAGGATCAGCATGCCCAGCCGCCGGACCTCGGGCGTCAGTCGCGGCAGCCGCAGATGCAGGCGCAGTCCGGCACGGCGCACCGCCCACCACAGATAGGCAAGCTGGACGACCCCGGCGAGGCTGACCGAAACCGCGAGTGCGATCGCGACGATCCGGTCGTCGTGGCTGTCGCCGCGCAGCCACCAGCCGGTGATGATCCCGCCGATCAGCACGATGTTGAGGAGCACGGGCGCAAAGGCGCCGGGCGCAAAGCGCGACCGCGCGTTGAGCAGGCCCGACAGCATCGCGACGAGGCTGATCAGCGCCAGATAGGGAAAGGTGACGCGGCTGAGGAAGACCGCCAGCTCGAATTTGCCCGGAACGCTGCCGAAATCGCGCGCGAGGACCCAAACGATTCCCGGCATCGCTGCTATCATGACGCCCGAAAAGACGAGCAGCGTCCACAGGAAGACCGACAGGACATCGTCGGCGAAGCGCGCCGCCGCCGCTTCGCCGTCGCCTTCGCTGCCGTGCAGTGCGCGGCTGTACATCGGCACGAAGGCGACCGAGAAGGCGCCCTCGGCAAACAGGCGCCGAAAGGTGTTGGGCAGGGTGAAGGCGAGCTGAAAGGCGTCGGCGGCCAGCCCGGCTCCGAGCACGCGCGCGAGCAGCATGTCGCGCGCGAAGCCGAAGACCCGGCTGAGCAGCGTCAGCCCGCCGATCGTCCCGACGCTCTTGACCAGGCTGCTCATGCCGCCCCGTCGTCAACCACCGGGGTTTGCAAGTCGGATCAGGCCTGGCCGACCGGCGCGGCGTCGCCCGCCTGTTCGGCCTGCGCCTGCACCTGCTGCATGAACAGGCCGTGGAAATCGATCGGGTCGAGCAGCAGCGGCTGGAAACCGCCGTCGCGCACGACGTCGGCAACGACGCGGCGTGCGAAGGGGAACAGGATGCGCGGCGCTTCGGCGAGGAAGAAGGGCTGAAGCTGATCGTCGGGGACGTTGCGCACGCCGAACAGGCCCGCATATTTGAGCTCGATGACAAAGGCCGTGCCTTCGTCATGCTTGGCGGTGACGTCGATCTTCAGCGTCACTTCGAACAGATTGTCACCGACGCCGTCGGCGGCGATGTTGAACTGGACATCCATCTGCGGCGCCGACTGCCACTGGAAAACCGCCGGAGCATTGGGGTTTTCGAACGACAGATCCTTCACATATTGCGAGATCAGGCCGATCGCGGGGCTGGTGTCTTCGCCATTCGCCTGCGGTGCGGGATTGATGTCGATGCTGGTCTCGTCGGCCATGTCAGATGCGCTTTCGTTGAAACGATGGATGAAATGTGGGTCACCGTCCGCAGGCCGTGCAAGGCCCGCGTCAAATGGTTGCGGCGGCGCTTAGCAGCGGCGGCGCGCCAGCACAATGGCTGCAAGAGCCGCGGCCCGGCGCCCGGCGAAGGGACGAATCGTTGACCCGCCGCGATGGTGCGGTCATGGAGATTTGAAACATGTGCCGGCATCGCCTATGTAAAGGCGACGTCTTTACCCTTTGTCCGTATCGGATTTGCTTGTGACCGCTTTCTCGATCATCCTGCTCGCCATGATTGCCGCCTTCCTCGGCATGCGGCTCTATTCGGTGCTCGGCAAGCGGACGGGGCATGAGCAGGAACCCGTGATGCCGCGCCGCGACGACCGCGCCGTGCCGGCGCCGGTGCGGCTCGACGAAGCCGACGCGGCGGGCTCGGCGCGCGATCAGGCGCCGGTGAACAGCGGACTGGTCTATGAACCCTCTGCCGAAGCCGGTCTGCGCCAGCTGCTTGCGAGCGACCGCCACTTCGATGCCGGCCGCTTCATGGACGGCGCGCAGGCGGCCTATCGCATGATCCTCGAGGCCTTCTGGAAAGGCGACCGCGACACGCTGCGCGACCTGTGCGACGACGACAGCTACGAAGGCTTCATCGCGGCGATCGAGGATCGCGAAGCGCGCGGCGAAAAGCTGGAAAATCGCCTGATCGGGATCGATTCGGCCAAGATCACCGCGGTCGAACTCGGCCGCAATGAAGCGCGCATCACCGTGCGCTACCAGGCGGATATCAGCGCGGTGACGCGCGATGCCGACGGCAAGCTGATCGCCGGATCGATGACCGACGGGGTGCAGACCGACGATCTGTGGACCTTCCGCCGCAAGGTCGGCAGCAGCGATCCCAACTGGCTGCTCGACGAAGCCGACGTCGCCTGAGCGGCAGCAGGATGTTCCGGGGGGACGCCGTGCCGGATCGCAGGCCGCGCCTTCGCTGCGTCGGCCTCGTGCTTCTCTTGACCGTTCCGCTGCTTTCGGGCTGTGCCTCGGTGATCCCGGCGGCGGCCGGACCGCGCCCCGTCCCGGCGACCAACCCGACACCGACTCCGACACCGACTCCGGCCCCCACGACCGCCACCCCGCGCCCTTATCAGCCGCGCCCCTCGGTGCCGCCGGGCGCCGCCGCGAAGCCGATTCCCGCAACCCCCAATCCGCCGCTCGCCGCGCCGCCGGTTCCTGCGACCGCGACCAGCGCGGTCGAAAGCGGCGTCGTTGCCGGTCCCGAATATAATGCGCTGGGCATTGCGCCCGAACAGGCGACCGCCGCGCTGATCGCCTTCCGGCTGAGCTGCCCTTCGGTGCAGCGCCGTGCCGATGCGAGCGGGCTCACGCAGCCCGGTGAATGGGCCGAGGCGTGCAGCGCCGCGAGCGGCTGGGCCGACCGCGATGCCGGCAATTTCTTCAGCCGCTATTTCGGCACCGTGCAGGTCGGCGCGGGCAGCGCCTTCGTCACCGGCTATTACGAACCCGAAATCGCCGCCTCGCGGACGCGGCGGCCGGGCTATGACGTGCCGATCTACCGGCGCCCTGCCGATCTGGTTGACGTCGACCTCGGCCTGTTTTCGAAAGATTTGCAGGGCAAGAAGATCCGGGGCCGCGTCGACGGCAGCAATTTTGTCCCCTATTATGATCGCCTCGCGATCGAACGCGGCGCGCTCGCCGGGCGCGGCCTCGAAATCGCCTGGGCGGCCGATGCGGCCGAATTCTTTTTCCTGCAGGTGCAGGGGTCGGGGCGGCTGCGCCTGCCTGACGGCGGCGTCATGCGGATCGGTTACGACAGCCAGAACGGCCGCGATTATGTTGGCATCGGCAAGCTGCTGCTTGACCGCGGCGCGCTCCAGCCGGGGCAGGCCTCGATGCAGGGCATCCTCGATTATCTGCGCGCCGACCCGGTTCGCGGCGCCGCCGTGATGAACGAAAATCCGAGTTGGGTCTTCTTCCGCGAACTGACCGGGCCAGGGCCGCTCGGCGCGCTCGGCGTGCCGGTCACGGGCCGCGCGAGCGTCGCCGCCGATCCCAAATATGTGCCGCTCGGCGCCCCCGTCTTCCTCTCGCTCGACCGCGCCGAACCCAATGGGCTGTGGGTGGCGCAGGACACCGGCGGCGCGATCAAGGGCGCGAACCGGTTCGACAGCTTCTGGGGCGCCGGCGACACGGCGCGCGCGATCGCGGGCGGCATGGCGGCGCGCGGTTCGGCGCTGATCCTGCTGCCGCGCGCCGCGGTCGCGCGGCTCACCGCCGCGCGCTGACCGGCGATGGCGCGCCGCCTCGCTCCTGAAGAAAATGCGCTGTGGAAACGGGTCGCGGCCACGGTGAAGCCGCTTCATCGCGCGCCGTCGCCGCTCGAACCGGCGGCGCCGCCGACGGTGCGGCCACCCAAGCCGGAGCCGCTCGGCATCGCCGCCGCGGCGCGGGCCCGGCCCGCCGCGCTCCCCCCGCCGCGCCGTACCCATGGGCAGGCGACGCTCGACAGCCATTGGGACCGGCGGCTGCGCAAGGGGCACGTCCGCCCCGACCTCAGCATCGATCTCCACGGCCACAGCCTTGCCTCGGCGCAGGCGCTGCTCGACGATGCGATCGGGCGGGCGCTGCTGCGCGGCGCGCGCGTGCTGCTCGTCGTCGCGGGGCGCCTGCGGCCGGGCGCCGACCGCTTGCCGCAGCCGCACGAACCGCGCCCGCGCGGCGCAATCCGCGCGTCGCTTGCCGACTGGCTTGCGGTATCGCCCCATGCCGACCGCATTGTCGCGCTGCGCCCCGCGCACATCAGCCATGGCGGCGCGGGCGCGGTCTATGTCATCCTGCGCCGCAGCCGCGAGGATTAGGCATCAGCGAAAGGCGCGGTCCAATATGCCGCGATAGATGGCGGTCAGTGTGTGCAGGTCTTCGACCGCGACCGCCTCGTCGAGCTTGTGCATCGTCGCATTGGTCAGCCCGAATTCGACCACCGGGCACAGCGCGTGGAGGAAGCGCGCGTCAGAGGTGCCGCCGGTCGTCGACATGTCGGCTTCGATGCCCGTCTCGGCCCGGATCGCTTCGGCGACGAGCGACGACAGCGCGCCCGGCGGGGTCAGAAAGGCCTCGCCCGAAATCTTGCCGATCACCTTGGCCGCGGGCTCGACATCCTGCGCGATGCGCTCGACCATCGCGACCAGATCGGCGCCCTTCTGCTGGTCGTTGAAGCGGATCGACAGCCGCGCGCGCGCCGATGCCGGAATCACGTTGGTCGCGCCATTGCCGACCTCGAGGTCGGTGAACTCGATGTTCGACGGCTGGAACCAGGCGGTCCCCTCGTCGAGCGTCACCGTGTCGATCGCCGCCAGGATGCGCACCAGCTTGGGAATCGGATTGTCGGCCATGTGCGGATAGGCGACATGGCCCTGCGTCCCCGGCACGTCGATCCAGATATTGACCGATCCGCGCCGGCCGATCTTCACCATGTCGCCGAGCCGGTGCACCGATGTCGGTTCGCCGACGACGATCATGTCGGGCTTCACGCCGCGCGCATCCATATGCTCCATCAGCGCGCGGGTGCCGAAGATCGCCGGGCCTTCCTCGTCGCCGGTGATGATCAGGCTGACGGTCCCCGCGTCGGCGGGGGTTGCCGCCGCCGCGGCGACGAAGGCGGCGATCGAGCCCTTCATGTCGACCGCGCCGCGGCCGTAGAGCAGATCGCCGCGAATTTCCGGTGCGAAAGCATCGCCGGTCCAGCCGACGCCCGGGGGTACGACGTCGAGATGCCCGGCAAAGCCGAAATGCACCGGGCCGCTGCCCGCCCGTACCGCGAGCAGATTTTCGACCGGCCCGTCGGGTTCGATCCCGTCGATGAAGCGCTCGACCGTGAAACCGAGCGGGGCGAGCGCCGCCTCCAGCACGTCGAAAACGGCGCCGGTCGCGGGCGTGACGCTCGGCGCGGCGATCAGCGCCCGGGCAAGGTCGACGGGGTCGATGGTCATGGTCATGACGCTCCCTTACCCGTTCGCGCCGCACCAAGTCGAGGCTTTGCATCACGCCCCCTTTGTGCAAAACAAAGCGGGAACATGCCCGGAGTCCTTCATGCCCAAGCTCGATCTCGACACCATCCCCCAAACCAACGCCACCGGCTATCCCGCCCCCTATGATGCGCCGGTTCAGGGGCGCTGGTACCGCCGCCTCGCGCCCGCGACGGGGCTTGCCGATTTCGCCGCGAGCCATGTCGTGCTGAAACCCGGCGCCTGGTCGTCGCAGCGCCACTGGCACGACGGCGAGGACGAGATGCTGGTGATGATCTCGGGCGAAGCCACGCTCGTCGAGGATGCGGGGCGCTGGCCGATGCGCGCGGGCGACATTGCGGTATGGCCGAAGGGAAGCACCAACGGTCATCATCTGATCAATGAATCGGGCGCCGACTGCGTCTTCGTCGCCTTGGGCGGCGGCAAGCTGCACGATACCGGTGGCGGCTATTCGGACATCGACATGCTGTTCACGCCCGACGGCTATTTCCACAAGGACGGCACGCCCTATCCGACGAAACGCCTGCCGTGACCGACGCCGACTGGATCGGCTTTGGCCTGGCGGTGCTGCTGATCGAATTGACGCCGGGGCCGAACATGGCGTGGCTCGCCGCGCTGGCGATGGGCGAGGGGCGCCGCGCCGGGCTTGCGGCAACCGCCGGCGTCGCGATCGGGCTGTTCGTCAACGCGCTCGCCGCTGCGCTGGGGATCGCCTTCATCGTGTCGGCCAGTCCGCTGCTGTGGCAGGTCTTGCGCTGGGGCGGCGCTGCCTTTCTGCTTTGGCTTGCCTGGGAAAGCTGGCGCGACGCGGGCGAAAATTCACCGGCGCTGATCGCCGCGCCGGGCCGGTCGCGGCATCATTTCCTCTCCGGGCTGGTGGTCAATCTGCTCAATCCGAAGGCGATGCTCTTTTACGTCGTCGTCATCCCGCGCTTCAATGGCGGGCAGGTGCCGGGCTTCGGCCTCGCCTTTGCGCTCGCGCTCGTCAGCATCGCGATCGCGACCGCAGTGCATCTGACCATTGTCGTGGCGGGGAGCCGGGTCGGCGGTTGGATTTCCGACCCGGCGCGCACCCGCACCGTGCGCCGTATCCTCGCGCTCGCGATCGTCGGGGTGGCGATATGGTTTGCGCTTACCGCAGGCCGCTGACCGCCAGAATTGCGCCGAAAGTGCGCCCTCGCCAACGGTTCGCCGCACAATCTGCTCATATGGACGGCGCGATCGATCAACGGCCTTGCCGGACGATTTCAGGTGCAGAAAAGGGCGGCGGGAACTCGCGGGGGCGGCTCGGAATGAAGGAGTAGCGTAATGCGTGCAGTTTCCATGAAATCGAAGCGATTGTTGTTGCTGGCGATGCTTGCCGGCTCGGTCAGCACCGCGGTGGCGGTGCAGGCGCAGGATGCGCCCGAAAGCGACGGATCCTTGCTCGTAACCGGTGCCGCGCCGCCCGATATGGCGCAGATGGCCGAAGGCCCGAAGGTCGAAGGCATCATCTCGGCGCGCAGCGGCGACCGGATGCAGGTGACGACCGCCGACGGCAGCAACACCGTCATCACCATCGCCGACGCCACGACGATCAAGTCGAGCGGAGGCTTTCTGGGCCTGAACCGCGACAAGCTCGGCGCCGAAGCGCTGCTCAACGGCCTTCCCGTATCGGTCGAGACGCGCCAGTGGGACGGCGGGCTGGTCGCCAGCCAGATCGATCTCAAGAGCAAGGATCTGCGCACCGCCTCGATGATCCGCAACGGCACCGACCAGCGGTTCGCCGAACAGAGCGCGGCCACCGAAGCGCTGCGCGGCCGGATGGGCGACATCGACCAGTATAATGTCAAAGCCACGACGACGGTGAATTTCGATACCGGCCAGTCGGTCCTGTCGCCGCAGGCGAAATCCGATCTGTGCGCCGTGGCGCAGCAGGCGGAAGGCATGGACAACGCCCTGCTGCTCGTCGTCGGCTACACCGATTCGACCGGCAGCGAGGAACTCAATCAGCAGCTCAGCGAAAAGCGCGCCGGGCGCGTGGTGAATTATCTGCAGCAGGCGTGCGGCTGGAAGCCCTATCGCATGCTCACGCCGACCGGAATGGCCGAAGCCGATCCGGCAGCGAGCAACGACACGGTCGAAGGCAAGGCGCAGAATCGCCGCGTGGCCGTGAATATCCTCGTCAGCAAGGGGCTCGACGGCCTCTAAGCCAGACGCGCGCGGGGCGGGTTCACGCCCGCCCCGCCTCGTCGGCGGGCGCGAAGGGGTTGCCGCGGCGCGGCGTCGGCGCCACATCTCGCGCATGTCGCTTCCCGCTCCCTTCGCCGGCTGGTTCGCGCACCGCGGGTGGCGGCTGCGGCGACACCAGGCCGACATGCTCGCGGCGGCGCAGCGCGGCGAAAGCGCGCTGCTCGTGGCGGCGACCGGCGCCGGCAAGACATTGGCCGGCTTTCTCCCCAGTCTGATCGACCTTGCGGCCAACCCGACCGACCGGCTGCACACCCTCTATGTCTCGCCGCTCAAGGCGCTGGCCGCCGATGTCGAGCGCAATCTGCTCGGCCCGATCGCCGACATGGATCTCGACATCAGCGTCGAAAGCCGGAGCGGCGATACCAGTTCGGACAAAAAGGCGCGCCAGCGCAGTCGGCCGCCCAATATCCTGCTGACCACCCCCGAATCGCTGTCGCTGCTGCTGTCCTATCCCGACAGCTTCGCGATGTTCGCCGATCTGAAGACGGTGGTCATCGACGAAATCCACGCCTTCGCGACCGGCAAGCGCGGCGATCTGCTCAGCCTCGCGCTCGCGCGCCTCGAACGCATCGCGCCGGGGCTGCGGCGCGTCGGCTTGTCGGCGACCATCGCCGATGCGGACGCCTATCGCGCCTGGCTTGCGCCCGAAGGCGACGCAGCGCGCGTGACGCTGGTCGAGGGCGAGCGCGGCGCCGATCCCGACATTGCGATCCTGCTGCCTGAGGGGGCGGTGCCGTGGGCAGGGCATTCGGGACGCTATGCGGTGCATCAGGTGATGGCCGAAGTCGCGAAGAACCGCACGACGATCATCTTCTGTAACACGCGCGGGCTGGCCGAGCTGATTTTCCAGGAATTGTGGAAGGTCAACGACCTGTCGTTGCCGATCGCGATCCATCACGGCAGCCTCGACCGCGAAGCGCGCCAGCGCGCCGAAAACGCCATGGCCGAGGGGCGATTGCGGGCGCTCGTCGCAACCTCCAGCCTCGATCTGGGTCTCGACTGGGGCGATGTCGACTGCGTGATCCAGATGGGGGCGCCCAAGGGTTCGTCGCGGCTGCTCCAGCGTATCGGTCGCGCCAACCACCGGCTCGACGAACCGAGCCGGGCGCTGATCGTGCCGGGCAATCGCTTCGAATTTCTCGAGGCGCGCGCCGCACTCGACGCGGTCGAGGCGGGCGAGCGCGATGCCGATCGCTTCCGTCCCGGCGCGCTCGACGTGCTGGCCCAGCATGTCATGGCCCTCGCGTGCGCCGCGCCCTTCCGCGAGGAGGATCTGCTCGCCGAAATCCGCGGCGCACAGCCCTATCGCTGGATCGACGCGGCGCTCTTTGCGCGCCTGCTCGGCTTCGTTCGCGACGGCGGATATGCGCTCAAAAGCTATGACCGCTTCCGCCGCCTGGCACCCGACGGGCAGGGCGGCTGGCGCATCGCGCACCCCCGGCTCGCGGCGCAACATCGGCTCAACGCCGGGATCATCGTCGATGCCCTCACACTCGACGTGCGCTTCAAGAACGGGCGGCGCCTCGGCAGCGTCGAGGAATATTTCGCGAGCACGCTGACCGCGGGCGACACCTTCGCCTTCGCCGGCCTCAGCCTCGAGGTCGAGACGATCCGCGATACCGACCTCATCGTGCGCGCAACGACGCGTCCGGCGCGTATTCCCTCCTATGTCGGGGCGCGGATGGCGCTGTCGACGCGGCTCGCCGACCGGGTGCGCGTCTTCCTGGCCGATTCGGCGAGCTGGCGGCGCTTTCCAGAGGATGTGCGCTTCTGGCTCGAGATGCAGGCGCTGCGCTCGGTGCTGCCGCGCCCCGGCGAGCTGCTGGTCGAAACCTTCCCGCACGAGGGCGCGCATTATCTTGTCTGCTATCCGTTCGAGGGATGGAACGCCCACCAGTCGCTCGGCATGCTGCTGTCGAAACGGATGGAGCGCGCGGGGCTCCAGCCGCTCGGCTTCGTCGCTTCCGACTATGCGCTCGCGCTTTGGTCGCTGAAGCCGGTCGCGCATCCCGAGGCGCTGTTCGACGCGACCATATTGGAAGGCGAGTTCGTCGAATGGGTCGAAAATTCGCACCTCCTGAAGCGCGCCTTCCGCGAGGTTGCGGTGATCGGGGGGCTGATCGAACGCCAGCATCCGGGCAAGCGCAAGACGGGCAAGCAGGTGACTTTTTCGACCGATCTCATCTTCGACGTCCTGCGCAAATATGAACCCGATCATCTGTTGATCGAAGCCGCCTGGGCCGACGCGCGCGAGCGGCTCACCGACGTCGCGCGGCTCGGCGACCTGCTCGACCGCGCCGCGGGGACGATGGTGCACCAAAGGCTCGATCGGATCAGCCCGCTCGCGATCCCGGTGCTGGTGCTGATCGGGCGCGAAAATGTCGCGGCCTCGGATCTCGACGACGCACTGCTCGGCGAGCTCGCCGATACGCTCGCGGCAACCGCGATGGGCGGCGCCTGACCCTTCGGCGGCTTGCTTGCCGGACATCGCGAAACGGTGTATTATGGGCCTATAACAATAAAGAGAGGATGCCGCCATGAAGCATAACGCGCATCGTCCCGCGCTGATGGCGTTGTTGCTCGCCGCACCGTTGTTGATCGGATCGGCCCAGCCTGCCGGCGCGCCGACGGCACCCGCAGCACCTGCTGTTCCCCCGGCTGCCGCGGATCCAACGCCCGATATGGTCGTCGATCCCGCAACCGGCACGCTCATTCCCTTCATTCAGCCTTTCGATCTTGATGCGACGCGGCGTATGGCGGTAGAGGTCACGATCGGCGGGCAGGGGCCTTTTTCCTTCCTCGTCGATACCGGCGCCGAACGGACCGTGATCGCCCGCGAACTGGCCGCCCGACTCAAGCTGGCGCCGGGCGAACAGCTCCGGCTGGCGACCATCGGCGGCTCTGCGACCGTCCCCAGCTTTCGGGTCGCCGCCCTGCAAATGACCGACCTTGAGATGACCGGCTTGGTCGCGCCCGCCTTCTACGGTCGCCATATCGGCGCCGCCGGCCTGATCGGCGTCGACATGCTCGAAGACCGGCGCGTCCTGATCGACTTTCGCAAGCAGCACATGGAGATACTGGCAACGCGCAAGCGTGCTGCACCGATTATCCGCGACGACGACGCCATTGTCGTTACCGCGCGCAATGCCGCGGGCCGCCTTATCCTGTCCGACGCCCGGCTCGATGGAAAGCGCATTGACCTCATCGTCGATACGGGCGCGCAAACGAGCGTCGGAAATCTGGCGTTGCAGCGACTGGTTGCGGCGAGGCGTGCCAACCGCGTGCCCTTTGTCGAGACTACGCTGAGCGCCGTGACTGGCGAGGCTGTCCCTGCGACGCGGACGGCGATCAAGCGCATTACGGTCAAGGGTCTGGACATCAACGACTTGCCCGTTAGCTTCGCTGACAGCCAAGCCTTTCGCGCGCTGGGTCTCGATGATCGGCCGGCGTTGCTGCTGGGGATGGACAGCATGTCACTGTTTGACCGGATCGAGATCGATTTCCCCAACCGCCGCGTCGTCTTCGATTTGCCGAGCGGGGCGAACCGCGAGACCGGCCAGCGTTTCGCGCTCAACAATGCGGCGCGCGGGAGCTAACAAAGCGATCGGTCCGCGGCGCTTGCCCGCGGCGGGATAGCGCGCCATAGCGGCGCGATGCCGCCCGCGCCCGCCTTCGACTTTGCCGGCCAGACCTTTCACCTGCTTGCCGAACGGGCGCTGTTCTGGCCGCGGCACGGGGCGCTGATCGTCGCCGACCTGCATCTCGAAAAGGCGAGCTGGTATGCCGCGCGCGGCCAGCCGCTGCCGCCCTACGACAGTCAGGATACGCTCGACCGGCTGACCGATCTTGCGCGGCGGACGGGCGCCCGCGCGATATGGTGTCTCGGCGACAGTTTTCATGATCGAACCGCGGACGAGCGCATCGCGCCGGCGGCGGCGGACCGGCTACGCGCGCTGGCGGCGATGACCGAACTCGTCTGGGTCGCCGGCAATCACGACGGGCTGACCGCCGGGGCATGGGGCGGGACGATCGCCGACGCGCTTTGCGTCGATGGCATCATGCTGCGCCACCAATGCTGCCTGGACGAGGCGCGGCCCGAGATATCGGGGCATTTCCACCCCAAGCTGCGACTGCAGCTTCGCGGCCGCCCCGTCTCGCGCCCCTGCTTTGCGCATGACGCCAAGCGCTTGATCCTGCCCGCCTTTGGCAGCCTGACCGGTGGCCTTGACGTATTCGACCCGGCGATCGCTGCCAATTTCGCCGGTTGCTATCATGCGGCGCTGAATGCGCAGGGGCGGTTGCTCGCCTTTCCCTCGACCGCGGCAACCCGCGATGACGTTACGGCAAGCAAAAGGGCGGCGGCGCGATAGCGCGCTGCGGCGCCGTATCGCGCCTTGGCCGGGCTGTGGCCAAAAAGCATCACCCGTGCAAAAACGTCGAAAAAGCAGGGGGCTCGCTGGATCGGGCCGCTATTTGCGGTATGACATAAGGGCAACGAAAAAAGAAATTATCTGAGAGGAGTGCCCAAAGTGACATCATCTTCCCTACTGAATGCCCGTCTGCTTCGCACGACCGCGCTCGGCGTGTCGATTGCCGTCGCGGCCATGTCGGCGCCCGCCTTCGCGCAGGACGCCACCACCGATAATGCCGAAGACACCGCCAATGCGATCGTCGTGACCGCGCAGGGCCGTTCGCAGCTGCTGTCGGACGTGCCGGTCGCGATTTCGGCGGTCAGCGCCGAAACGCTGCAGAACAGCGGCGCCAACGACATTCGCCAGCTCAACCAGGTGGCGCCGTCGCTGCTCGTCTCGTCGACGGGCTCGGAAGCCAATGGTTCGGCGCGTATCCGCGGTATCGGCACCGTCGGCGACAACCCCGGCCTCGAAAGCTCGGTTCCGGTCTTCATCGACGGCGTCTATCGTTCGCGTTCGGGCATCGGCCTCAACGAACTGGGTGAGATCGACCGTGTCGAAGTCCAGCGCGGCCCCCAGGGCACGCTCGGCGGACGCAACTCGTCGGCGGGCCTGATCAGCATCTATTCGAAAAAGCCCGACTTCAACTTCGGCGCCAGCGGCGAAATCACCTATGGCAACTACGACTATTGGCGCCTGAGCGGCAGCGTTACGGGCCCGATCACCGACAAGGTTGCGGCGCGCCTCGATGGCGTCTGGGTCAAGCGCGACGGCTTCCTGCGCGACACGACGAACAATACCGACGTCAACAACCGCGACCGCTATTTCCTGCGCGGCCAGCTGCTGTTCGAACCGACCGACGCGCTGTCGATCCGGTTGATCGCCGACTATACCTATCGCAACGAAAAATGCTGCGGCGCGATCTATGTCGACAACAGCGTCAACCCGTACATCGGCAATCTCAACAATCCGTCGACGCCGCTGTCGACTGGAGCGACAGGAACGCCGCCAAACGTACCGCAGGCCGATGGCAATAACATCATCAACGTGCTGCGCGACCTTGGTCAACCGCTCAGCGCTTTCAGCCAGGGTTACAGCCGCAACCTGTCGGTCAGCCCCGGCCGCAGTTTCGCTGGCAAGACCAAGGATTACGGCTTTTCGGGCCAGATCGACTGGGACTTGGGCGGCGCGACGCTGACCTCGATCACCGGCTACCGCGAATATCGTTCGGGTCAGGCGGGTGACCTCGACTATGGCGCGGTCGACATCCTCTATCGTGCGCCGAGCGACAATGCCTACCGTCAGTTTCACACCTTCACGCAGGAACTGCGCCTGCAGGGTGAAGCGCTCGACGGCAAGCTCGACTGGCTCGTTGGCGGCTTCTATGCCAATGAAAAGCTGACGGTGCGCGACAATCTGCGGTTTGGCACGCAATATGGCCGCTTCGCCTCTTGCCGCCTTATCTCGGGCGGGGCGCTTGCGGGTCTCTATTCGCCGACGTCACCCGGCTGTGTTGCCGCACGACCGGCCGCCTTCGGCGCGGCTTCCCCGGCGATCTACGCTGCGCTCGATCAACTCGACAGCATCAGCGACAAGGGTAGTATTGACGACCGCTACCGGCAGGACGATACCAACTGGGCGCTTTTCACCCACAATATCTTCCACATCACCGACAAGCTCGATCTGACCTTGGGTGTGCGCTACACCCACGACAAGAAGAAGTTTGCGGCGACCTTCACCAACGACAATCAGGCCTGCGTCAACGTCCAGAATCTGGTCGGCGGTTTTCTTGGCGTCACTGCGTTGCAGCCGGTTTCTGCGGGGCTGATCGGGCTTGCCTGTCAAGGCAACTCGACGGCCGAATTGAACGGCGTTTCGATCAACGATCAGCGCAGCGAAGACAAGTGGACCGGCACCGCGATCCTGTCGTACAAGCCGGTCGACGATCTGTTGATCTACGCAAGCTATGCCCGCGGTTACAAAGCCGGCGGCTTCAACCTCGATCGGTCGGCGCTGAAAAATCCGATCCAGATCGTTGGCGGCGTTCCGACCTGGTCCTTTGCCCAGGCTGGCGGAGCGCAGTCGCTTGTGGGCAATCTGCAGTTCGATCCGGAAACGGTCGACAGCTACGAACTGGGCGCCAAATATTCGACCGGGCCGTTCAGCGCAGGGCTGACCTTCTTCCGTTCGGATTTCAGCAGCTTCCAGCTCAATACGTTTAACGGCAGCGTGTTCCTGGTGCAGAACGTCAACGGTTGCTCGGCTGATCTCAACGGAGCCGATCGCGATCAGAGCAAGTTCACCGGCTCGCCGAACTATAATGCTGCTGCCGTTACAACCGGTGCCTGTGCAGCGGACAATGTGGGCTGGGGCGTTCGTACGCAGGGCTTCGAACTCGAAACCTCGCTGGTTCCGGCGCGCAACTTCCGCATGACCGCTGGTCTGACTTATGCACGGACCAAATATCGCAACAATCTGGTCGGCAATGCATCGGGTGCGCCGCTCGATCCTGCGTTGCGCCTGCTCCCCGGAAACAATCTGTCGAATGCGCCCGAACTGGTCGCGACCGGCAGCGTGACCTGGACGCCCGAAATCGGCAGCAGCGGCCTGACCGGGCTTGTCTATATCGATGGTCGCATGACCAGCGACTATAATACCGGTTCGGACCTCTTCCCGCAGAAGGAACAGGACGGCTACGCGATCTTCAACGCGCGCGTTGGCGTTCGCGGTCCCGACGAAAAGTGGGGCATCGAATTCTGGGCGCAGAATCTGTTCAACAAGCAATATGCGCAGGTTGCGTTCAACTCGCCCTTCCAGGAAGGCGGCGTGAGCAGCGCATTCTCGGATCCGCAATATCCGGGCGGACGCCAGATCTTCTCGCAGTTCCTTGCCGAACCGCGCACCTATGGCGTGACGCTGCGCGGCAAGTTCTGATCGCGTAACATGCGGCCGGCACGCCCGGCCGAATAAGGAACCGCCCGTCTGCCGAATAGCAGGCGGGCGGTTCTTTTTTGTGGAACCTTTGCGCCGACCCTGCATAGGCTGGGGGCATGTTCGCGATCGACTCCCTGCTCGTAAAAATCGCGCTGATCGGCGTGATCGGCATCGGCGCCCAATGGGTGGCGTGGCGGACCAACAAACCCGCGATCGCGCTGATGCTGGTCGCCGGCATATTGGCGGGGCCGGTGCTCGGGCTGATCGATCCGGTGCGCGATTTCGGCGCGCTGCGCGAACCGATGATCAAGCTCGCCGTCGCGGTGATCCTGTTCGAGGGCGGCTTGAGCCTCAAGTTCCGGGAACTGCGCCAAGCAGGAACCGCGGTCTTCATGCTCGTCTTCATCGGCGTGCCTGTCGGCTGGGCGCTCGGCACTGCCGCGGCCTATTATGGCGCGGGCCTGCCGTTCGAGCTCGCGGCGCTGTTCGGCGGGGTGATGGTGGTGACGGGACCGACGGTGATCGCGCCGATGCTCCGCTCGCTCAACATCGCGCCGCGCGTCAAGAATATGCTCAAGTGGGAAGGGATTGTGAACGATCCGATCGGCGCGCTGCTCGCGGTCGGCATCTACAGCTACATCACCCACGGCGGCGCCGATGCGAATAGCGTGAGCATCGTCACCGACGTCGTCGCGGCGAGCGTGCTGGCGATCCTGATCGGCGGCGCGGCGGGATTCCTGCTGACCTGGGCCTTTCCGCGCGGCTGGGTGCCCGAATATCTGAAGGCGCCGGTGCTGCTGACGACGGTGATCGCGGTCTTCGTGCTTTCGGACCTCATCATGCACGAAACCGGGCTGATCACCGTCACCGTGATGGGCGTCGTGATGGCGAACCGCGAAACCTATTCGACCCGCTCGCTGCAACGCTTCAAGGAGGATCTGACCGTCGTTCTGGTGTCGGGCGTCTTCATCATCCTGTCGGCGACGCTCAACTGGGACGTGGTCAAGAATTTCCAGTTCCGCTTCCTGATCTTCCTCCTTCTGCTGCTCTTCGTCGTGCGCCCGCTGACGATCATGACCGCGCTGCTCTTCACGCGCATTCCGCTCAAGGAGCGGCTGTTCGTCGCCTGGATCGCCCCGCGCGGGATCGTCGCGGTTGCGGTAACGGGCCTCTTCGCGCTGCGCCTCACCGACTATGGCGTGCCGGGGGCGGAGGCGCTGGTGCCCTTGGGCTTCGGCGTCGTCATTGCGACGATCTTTGCGCATGGCTTTACCGCCGGAACCTTCGCGCGCTGGCTCGGCCTCGATCAGGGCAAGGGCGACGGCGTCCTGCTCGTCGGGGCGAACAGCTGGACGATCGCCTTCGCGCAGTTCGTCAAGGAACAGGACCGCGGCGTGATGATCGCCGACGCCAGCAAGTTCGCGCTGCGCCGCGCGCGCCGCGCCGACATCCGCGTCTATCAGGGCGACATATTGGACGAGGTGCACGAGGATGCGATCGACATGGGCCAATATCAGCAGCTCATCGCCGCCACTGATAATGACAGCTACAACGCGCTGGTCTGCGGCGAGCTGGCGCCCGAGATCGGCCACGACCGCGTCAGCCGCGTCGCGGGCGAGGCGACCGGCGCGAGCCAGCGGCTCGGTCGCGTGTTCACCATCGGCGGCACCACGATCGACACGCAGCTCGACCGGCTGCACGCCGGATGGACCTTCGGTCGCACCCGGATCACCGAAAAATTCCCCTATGCCGACTTCGTGGCGCGGATGAAGGCGTCGGGGGGCGACAGCCTGATGGTGGTCAAGGCGTCGGGCGACCTCGCGATCTTCTCGACCCGCCACCGCCCGACGGTGGAGGCTGGCGATACGGTGTGGACCTTCGTTCCGCCCGACGATCCGAAGGCGCGCCGCGAGGCGAAGGAAGCGTCCGCCGCGGTCTGATGGTCCGGCGTCAGCGTGCGCGCGCGGCCTGATGCGCGATGTCGGTCATCAGCTTGCGGAACAGCACCGCGCCCGCGGTCCCCGATGCCTTCAGCGCCCGCTCGCATTCCAGCAGCCGCGTCATCAGCCGCGCAACGCGCACCGAATCCCAGATGTGGAGTTGCGCCGTCACCGCATCGCGCTCTTTCCAGAAAACGCCGCTGCTTTTCGCCGCGACCACCGTCGCCGGGTGCGCGCCGGCATCGACCTCGGCGCGCAGCTTTGCGAGCTGCATCGCGCGGATCGCCAGCGCACGGATGATGCGAATCTCGGCAACGCCGACCGCCGCCGCCTGTGCCAGCATGTCGGGCAGGTCGCGCAGCTTGCCGCCGAGCGCGACGTTGATGCACGCGCTGACATCCTCTTCATGCGTCGCGGCGCCCAGCGCGGCGATGTCGGCGGGTGTGACCTGCCGCTGCCGATCGGCGCCGGCGTCGAGGTAGAGCGCGATCTTCTCGATCTCGCGGCGCATTAGCGCCTGATCGCCCGAGACGAGATCGACGAGCAATTGCGCCTCGGCATTGGCAACCCGCAGCCCTTGCGCCGCCGCCGCCTCCATCGCGATGCCGACAAGCGCGCGGCGGTCGGGCTGGTAACAGATGGCGGCGACCGCATTGTCGGCACCCTCGACCAGTTTGACGAGCTTCGATCGCGCGGTGACCGAGGCGCCTGTCGCGATCACGGGGTTGAGTACGCTGTCGGCGCCGAGCAGCGCCTCGACCGCGGCGAGGCAATCGTCGCCGCCGCCCGAAATCTCGAGCCGGATCACGCGTGCCGGCGAAAAGAGCGACATCGACGCTGCTTCGGCGGCGAGCAGCGCGCCGTCCTGCGCCATCTGGCCCGATGTCAGATCGACCCGTTCGGCCTCCTTGCCGGCCAGCGCGATCAGATGCGCTGCGACGCTTTCCATCGTCGCGTCATCGGGGCCGGTCAGCAGGATGAAGCGGACCGCGGGATCGAGGCGGCTGAGGCGTTCGAGTTCGCCGGGCTTGACCGACTTCATGCCGGTCAGGGCGCCGGGGCGGACGGCGCCGGCTGGCCGCCGCCGCGGTCGGCGAAGACCGCAAGCCGCGCGACGATCTGGTCCGCGATTCCCGATGCGAGCCGTTCGAGCGTCGTCGATTCGGCGGCGATCGTCGAATATTCGCTGCCGACGACGTCGATCCCGCCATCCTGCGCCGCGGTCGCGTCGAGCAGCACTTCGCCGCTTGCCGCATCGACGAGCTGATAGCGGGCGCGCAGCGTCCGCCGCTCGCGCGTCACGGCATCGTCGGAGCGGACGCCGAGGCCGGTGATCGAATCCTCGAGCCGCACGTCGAGGCGCAGCCGCTGGCCCGCACCATGGCCGCCCTGCGTCGCTTGCAACCGGTCGCGCAGCGCGTTGCGAACGAGCCAGCCATTATGCCCCTCGATCGGCGCGACATCGACGTCGGCCAGCACCTGCGCCACCGCGCCCTTGCTGCCGTTCGCATAGAGCGGCCGGAGCCCGCAGCCGCCAAGCAGCAGCGAAGCGGCGACGAGCGATGAGGTGAGCAGGCGTTTCATGTCAGGGAACGATATTGACCAGACGGTCGGGAACGACAATCACCTTTTTGGGAGCGGCGCCGCCGAGCAGCTCGGCGATGCGCGGGCGGGCGAGCGCCGCCGCCTCGAGCGCGGCCTTGTCGGCGCCCTTTGCGGCGGTCATCGTGTCGCGCAGCTTGCCGGCGATCTGGATCGCGATCGTCACCTCGTCATCGACGAGCAGCGCCGGGTCGGCGGCGGGCCATGCCGCGTCGGCGATCATCGCGGTCGTGCGCTGCGCCGCGGGCAGTGCCGCCCAGGCCTCTTCGGCCAGATGCGGCATCATCGGCGCGACGAGCAGGATCAGCGTCTGGCACGCTTCGGCGCGGGTCGCCGAAGGCTTCGCCTTTTCGATATCGTTGGCGAGCGCGTGGATCTTGGCCACCGCCTTGTTGAAGCCGAGCGATTCGATGTCGGCGGCAACCCCCGCGATCGCTTGGTGCAGCTTGCGCGCCAGCGCCTTGTCCTCGCCGCCGTCGCCGGTGTTTTCGGTGTCGCCGAACAGGCGCCACAAGCGCTGGACGAAGCGCCACGCGCCCTCGATCCCGGCCTCGCTCCACGGCAGGTCGCGCTCGGGCGGGCTGTCGGAGAGCATGAACCAGCGCGCGGCGTCGGCGCCATATTGGTCGAGGATGGCGTCGGGATCGACGACATTCTTCTTCGACTTCGACATCTTGATGACGCGGCCGACCTCGACCGGCGCGCCATCGGCCTCCAGCGTCGCGCCGTCGGCGGTGCGCACCACCTCGTCGGGGGTGAAGAAGAGGGGGGGCAGACCCTCGCCCTGCGCACGGCTGTAGGTTTCGTGCGTCACCATCCCCTGCGTGAACAGGCTGGCGAAGGGCTCCTTGATGTCGATCATCCCCAGCTTGTTGAGCGCGCGCGTCCAGAAGCGCGCGTAGAGCAGGTGGAGGATCGCATGCTCGATGCCGCCGATATATTGGTCGACGGGCAGCCAGCGGCGGATGACATCGGCATCGAACGGCCGGTCGGCCGGTGCCGACGCGAAGCGCAGGAAATACCACGATGAATCGACGAAGGTGTCGAGCGTATCGGTCTCGCGCACCGCCTCGCCGCCGCATGTCGGGCAAGCGACATGCTTCCACGTCGGATGGCGGTCGAGCGGATTGCCGGGGACCGAGAAATCGGCATCCTCGGGCAGTACGACGGGGAGCTGCGCCTTCGGCACGGGCACCAGGCCGCAGGCCGGGCAATGGATGAAGGGGATCGGCGTCCCCCAGTAACGCTGGCGCGAGACGCCCCAGTCGCGCAGGCGCCAGACGGTCGTGCCCTTGCCCCAGCCTTCATGCTCGGCACGCGCGATGATCGCGGCCTTCGCCTCGTCGATGCTCATCCCGTCGAGGAAGTGGCTGTTCACGAGGCGGCCGGGGCCGGTATAGGCTTCGTCGCCATGGAAGATCTGGCCGGTCTCGTCACCGTCGGCAATCACGCGGTGAACGGGCAGATCATATTTGCGCGCAAAATCGAGGTCGCGCTGGTCGTGCGCGGGACAGCCGAAGATCGCGCCCGTGCCATAATCCATCAGCACATAATTCACGACCCAGATCGGCAGATGCCAGTCGGGGTCGAGCGGATGCTGCACCGACAGGCCGGTGTCGAAGCCCATTTTCTCCGCGGTTTCGAGCTGTTCGGCCGACGTTCCTTGACGGCGGCACTCCTCGATGAACGCGGCAAGGCGCGGCGCGTCTTTGGCCAGCGTCTCGGCCAGCGGATGGTCGGGCGAAATCGCCGCAAAGCTGGCCCCGTACAGCGTGTCGGGGCGCGTCGTGAAGACGTCGAAGCCCGGCGCGCCGCCCGCCAGCTTGAAACTGAATTCCAGGCCCTGCGACTTGCCGATCCAGTTTTCCTGCATCAGCCGCACCTTGTCGGGCCAATGGTCGAGGCTCTTGAGGCCGTCGAGCAGTTCGTCGGCGAAGTCGGTGATCTTCAGGAACCACTGCGAGAGCTTCTTCTTCTCGACCAGCGCGCCCGAACGCCAGCCGCGTCCGTCGATGACCTGCTCGTTGGCGAGCACGGTCATGTCGACGGGGTCCCAGTTGACGTAGCTTTCCTTGCGCGTGACCAGCCCGTGCGCGAACAGGTCGAGGAACAGCGCCTGTTCCTGCCCGTAATAATCGGGTTCGCACGTCGCGAGTTCGCGGCTCCAGTCGATCGCGAGGCCGAGGCGCTTCAATTGCGCGCGCATCGCCGCGATATTGTCGCGCGTCCAGCCGCCGGGGTGGACGCCCTTTTCCATCGCGGCATTTTCGGCCGGCATGCCAAAGGCGTCCCAGCCCATCGGATGCAGCACGTCATGTCCGGTCATCCGCTTGAAGCGCGCGAGCACGTCGCCCATCGCATAGTTGCGGACATGCCCCATATGGATGCGTCCCGACGGATAGGGGAACATCTCGAGGATATAGGCCTTTGGCTTATCCGAACTGTCGGTCGTCGCAAAGCTGTTCGCGGCGTCCCATGCCGCCTGCCAGCGGGCGTCGGCGGCGAGGGCGCCAAAGCGCGTTTCGCGGGTCATTTGGTCGGTTACCCCGTTTGTCAAAATACCATCGATCAAAATAATGTGCCCCCGCCCTTCGACTGCCCGCAGGACGGGCGCTCAGGATAAACTTCAGCCAAAGGCTGGAAGCGGGGGCCCATCACCTGCCGTTCAAATCCGGAACAACCGGAGATGGATCCCCGCCTTCGCGGGGAAACACCGAAATCCGAAACTCAGCCCTTGATCGCGCTGCGGCGCAGGTCGCGGGCGCGGGTGAGGATGATTTCTTCCAGCTTCTGCACCGTCGCGGCCTGAACCGGCGCGTCGACCCAGGTGCCGTTCTGGGCGACCTGACGCAGCGCGGCGACGCGCAGCGCATCGGCGCGCAGGTCACGATCGAGGATCGACACGGTCACCTTCATGCGCTCGTTCGGATTGCCGGGGTTCGCATACCAGTCGGTGATGATGACCCCGCCCGAGCTGTCGGCCTGCAGCAGCGGCATGAACGACAGGGCGTCGAGCGACGCGCGCCACAGATAGGAATTGACGCCGATCGTCGTCACCTGGCTCGCCGCCAGGTCGGCGCGCGGCCGGTCCTTCCCGCCGCAGGCCGACAGGCCGAGCGCCGCGACCCCGATCAGGGCGAGCGCGGCCGGACGACGACCGAGCGAGGCAAGAAGGGTAAGCTTGGACATGCCGTAACACCTTATTCTGGGCGCGCGGGCAGCGAATTGCGGGCGCGCATGCGGAAATTTGCAAGCGTCTCTATCGCCCTTGCCGCCGTCCGGCAAGCGCGCCATTTCCGGTGTTTCGACCGTTCATCCCCGGCTCATCTCCGTCCGCCACTGTGCTGTTCGCGCAACATGTTCGGCGAAAAGCCGGCGGCGCGCGATCAATCGGTCGGGAATCACTGGAATTGTCGCCCCCGCCGTCCTATCTCACGAGTCTATTGGGGTTGGAGTCGCAGAGCAATGGCGCGGAATTCGCGACATTTTTGGAAAGCAGGCCTGTTCGCGGTAGCGGCGGTTACCGTTGCGCTTCCGCCTGCGCTGGCGTCGATGACGCGCGCCGACCGGATTCGCGATACCCAGCTTTCGAATTCGGTGCTTGGCCAATTCACCCCGGCGTCGGGTGACCCGCGCCTGATCGCCCGCTATATCAAAATCTCGGAAGAGGCGCGCCGGGGCTTCAGCTTCACGCCCGCGCTGCCCGATGACGGGCACAAGAATCGCGCGATCACCGTCGTGATTCGCGCCCGCGACGATTCGTCGAGCGCACGCACCGCGGCGCTTGCCGCAGGTCGCACCAAATCGCCTATCTCGATCGCCCCCGTGACCTATAATCTGGGCGCGTCGGTCGGGTTCGAAAAATTCGTGACCCCGGCGCTGCCGAGCGGCACCGACCTGCGCAACCTGCCGGTCGCGCGCGCGCCCGAACAGGCCGACAACAAGAAATCGCGCTTCGCGACGAAGATGGTCAGCCGTCCGACCGATCCGGCCGGCGCAACCGACCGCATCACCGCGCCGGGCGAAGAGCAGACCGTCGATGTCGTCAGCAGTTATCGCCTGACCAAGAACCTCGATGTGACCGCGGGCGTCCGCTACAAGGCCGACGACCGCTTCCAGCCGCTGACCGACGCGCGCCGCGACAGTCAGGCGGTCTATGTCGGAACCGCTTTCCGCTTCTAAAAGCTGTACCGATCGTCGGGTCAGGTCGGCCTGCGGAGGATAATGCCCCAGGCTTCCGGTGCTAACGCGCCAACGCGCGCCGCGCCTTGCGCGTCGCCGCCTTTTCTTCCCATGCGTCGATGGCGGCCCAACCGGGCCGGATGCCGCTTGCGGCGCTGGCGCGGGCCAGCGCACGGGCGCGCGCCGGGGTCATCCCGCCCAGCGCAACCGCTTGTCCGCCGGCCGCACGCGCGAGCCGCAGCCACTGGGCACGGCCGAGCGGTGCTGCGCCGGGATGCGACCGCGTCGGGTGAAGCGGCGAGACGAGCGCCGCGTCGGCGCCCGCCCGCCGGGCGCGGTGCGCCTCGCGATGGTCATGGACCGGCATGGTGACGATCAGGCCGATCGCGCGTGCCTGCGCCGCCCGGCGCGCGGCATGCTGCCGCAGATGGACGCCATCGGCCCCCCAGCGCCGCGCCTCGGCGGGCAATCCCGCGATCAGCAGCTTCAGCCCGCGCGCTTTTGCGACGCGCGCAAGGCGGCGCGCGAGGCGCCAGCGCGCGCCCTGCGGCAGCGCGTCGTGCCGCAGGACGATGCCGCTTCCCGGCGGCAACAGCGCGGCGAGCGCCACCGTCCCGGCCGCGCTGCGTGCGTCGCTCATCAGCCAGCATGCGGGCAGGGGGTGGCGTCGGACCATCGCCCTTCCTATAGGCGCGTCGCGGGCGCACGCAACGCGCCCTTCGAGGATGACGATATGAGCGATGCGGCAAGCCGGTTGGCCGAGGTGGGGACGAACATTGCACAGGCGGCGCGCCGCGCCGGACGCAAGGCGGGCGACGTCTGCCTGATCGCGGTGTCGAAAACGCACGAGGCGCCCGCGATCCGTCCGCTGATCGCCGCCGGCCAGCGCCATTTCGGCGAGAATCGCGTGCAGGAGGCGGCGGCCAAATGGCCCGCCCTGCGTAGGGAAACCCCCGATGTGACGCTGCACCTGATCGGTCAGCTCCAGTCGAACAAGGCCGAAGAGGCGGTCGCGCTGTTCGACGCCATTCACTCGGTCGATCGCAGCTCGCTCGTCCAGGCGCTCGCCAGGGCGTGCGACAAGCTCGGCAAGCGGCCGCAGCTTTTCGTTCAGGTCAATATCGGCGACGAGGAGCAGAAGGGCGGCTGCGCCGTCGCCGATCTCGCGGCGCTGCTCGCCGAGGCGAAGGCGGCGGGGCTGGCGATCGACGGCCTGATGGCGATCCCGCCTGCCGATGTGGAACCGGCGCCCTATTTCGCGCTCCTCGACGAACTGGCCGAGCGCCACGGCCTGCCGCTACGCTCGATGGGAATGAGCGGCGATTATGAAAAAGCGGTCATGCTCGGCGCGACCCACGTCCGCGTCGGCACCGCCCTGTTCGGCGCGCGCGACTAGGGCCCAAATCCCCAGGAGCCTGCGGATCGCCCTACAAACGGCGGCCCATCGCTGCTAATAGCCCGCGCCAATGTTCGCCGAGGCGGCGCTGGAACAGTATCAGGTCGAAGCCGTGGCGCGCGGCATGGCTTTGCGGGATTTGATCCCAGCCGCGGTGTTCGACGGTGACGCGCGTTTCGGCGCCGACGGCGTCGAAGCGCACCTCGACTTCGGTGGTCTGGTCGGCGGCAAAGCTGGGAACGCGCCAGCCGAAGGCAAGCCGCTTGCCGGGTTCCCACGCGTGGACGCGGCCGATTTCCCATTCGCGGCCGTCGGCGAAGCGCGTCACCAGCCGCCCGCCCGGCCCCGCGGGGTCGAAGCGCGGCACGCCATCGTCGCCGCGCGCCAGTTCGAACAGCGGGTGGCTTTGCCACCAGCTGCCGATGTCGCGGGTGAACACCTCGAAGGCGCGCGCCGGGGTGGCTGCGACGCGCAGGGCGACGATCACCGCCGCGCCGCTCATGGCGCGCGGCTCACGGCGCGCCGCGCTCGACATGCGCCTTGAAGGCGGCGAGCTGCTCGCTCCACAGGCTTTCGGTTTCGGCGAGCCAGCCTTTGAGCGCGTCGGTTGCGCCGTCCTTCAGGCGATAGATGCGGACGCGGGCGTCGAAGGGCAGATAATGATCCTCGACCAGCCCGCCATCCTTCAGCGCCTTGAGGTGCCGACTCATCGCGGGCGGCGCGAGGCCCAGCGTGTCGGCCAGCTCGCCGGCGCTATAGGGGCGCCGCCCGAGCAGCTCGACCGCGCGCCGCCGCCGCGGGTCGGCGAGCGCCGCAAACACGGCGTCGACCGCGACCGCGCTCAATCGTCGAGCCGCGTCTGGGTGGTGAAGCCCCCCTCGGCGTCCCATTCGGCGGCGGTCTTGGCCGCGACCGTGACGCCGAAGGTCCAGATATGCCCCTCGGGATCCTTGGCGCGATAGGTGCGGTCGCCATAAAATTGCGTCTCGGGTTCGGCGATGATCGCGGCGCCCGCCGCGCGCGCCGCCGCGCAATGCGCGTCGATATCCTCGCCGGGGGCGAGCTGGACATGGACGCTCTGGGTGTTCTTGCCGCCGATCGACTGCGGGCTCTTGTGATCGTCCGACCATTCATTGCCGATCATCACCACCGAGGCGCCATAGCCCATTTCGCTGTGCGCGAGATTGCCGTCGGCGTCGAGCAGCACGAACAGCGGTTCGAACCCGAAGGCCCCTTCCAGCCAGCGGAACGCCGCCTTGCTGTCGCGATAGCTGATCGCGCTCGACAGCCCTTTGGGGCGGTGCGTTTCGGCCATGTCTCTCTCCTTCGACTCATTATTTTCAGAATGAAGAATATTTATCAAAAAACGAAACTAAATGCAATTGCGTGTGAAGTTGCTAGAAAATGGCATGCCCGATCTCGCCCGCTGCGTCGCCGAAGCCTATCAGACCGCGCTACCGCACCGCGGCCAGGGCAAGGTCGCCGATTATATTCCCGCCCTCGCCGGGGTCGATCCCGATCGCTTCGGCTTCGCCCTCGCGCTGCCCGACGGAACGGTCCACGCCGCGGGCGACGCCGACGAAGCCTTTTCGATCCAGTCGGTGTCGAAGGTGTTCACGCTCGCCCTCGCGCTGCGCCGGGTCGGCAGCTCGCTATGGGACAGCGTCGGCCGCGAACCGTCGGGCAGCGCCTTCAACTCGATCGTCCAGCTCGAAAGCGAGCAGGGGGTGCCGCGCAATCCGTTTATCAACGCCGGGGCGATCGCGACCACCGACCGGCTGATCGACGGTCGCTCGGCCGACGAGGCGGTCGACGAGATCGTCGCCTTCCTGCGGGCCAGAGCGGGCGACGCTAGCGTGGCGATCGACACCGGGGTTGCGGGGTCGGAAAATGATACCGGCGCGCGCAACCGCAGCCTGTCCTATTTCATGGACGCCTTCGGGACGCTGCGCCACCCGGTAGAGACGGTGCTGTCGGTCTATTTCCGCCAATGCGCGCTGTCGATGAGCTGCCGCCAATTGGCGCAGGCCGGCCTGTTCCTGGCCTTCGAGGGCCGCGACCCGCGCACCGGCGAACAGCTTCTCGACCCGCACCGCGCGCGGCGCATCAACGCGATCATGATGCTGTGCGGCCACTACGACAATTCGGGCGAATTCGCCTTTCGCGTCGGCCTGCCCGGCAAGAGCGGGGTGGGCGGGGGCATCCTGTGCATCGCACCGGGGCAGGGGTCGATCGCGGTCTGGTCGCCGGGCCTCAACGAAGCCGGAACATCGCTCGTCGGCGCGCTCGCGCTCGAACATTTCGCCTATGCGGCGGGTTGGTCGGTGTTCGATTAATTCTGGTCGGCGACGAGCGTCAGGCTGACCCTGGCGGTACCGCTGCGGTGCATGCCGATTTCCTTTGCCGCGGCCTGCGAAATATCGATGACGCGGCGACCGCCGAAGGGGCCGCGGTCGTTGACGCGGACGATCACGCTCTGGCCGTTGGACAGGTTGGTAACGCGGACCTTACTGCCGAAGGCGAGCGTGGGGTGCGCGGCGGTCATCTGATCGGGGTCGAAGCGCTCGCCGCTCGCGGTGCGATTGCCCGCGAGTTCGCGGCCGTAATAGCTTGCCGTACCGTTGCCGATTTCGGTCTCGCCGCCGCCGATCTGATCCTGCGCCACCGCCGGTATCGCCAGCATCAACGCCAAACTCATCGCCATCGCGCGCCGCATGCGCAGCCTCCCCCGTTTCAGGTGGAGCGCTCAAAGCAGCGGCGCGGGCGGCTTGCAAGCTGCCCGCGCCGTGCCGGTTCGATTCTGCGCCTAGTGGTTTGGTGACTCAGACGTCCAGATTGGCAACCGACAGTGCGTTGGTCTGGATGAAATCGCGCCGCGGCTCGACCTCGTCGCCCATCAGCCGCTCGAAGATTTCATGCGCGACATCGGCCTGTTCGGCCTCGACGCGCAGCAGCGAGCGGTTGGCGGGATCGAGGGTGGTTTCCCACAATTGCTCGGCATTCATCTCGCCCAGTCCCTTGTACCGGCTGATCGACAGGCCGCGGCGGCTGTGCGTGAAGATGGCATCGAGCAATTCGGACGGGCGCGTCACCGGCGCGGCCTTGGCGGCGCTCGCGGCGGTCGGTGCCTCGCCATCCTCGCCCTCGGCATCGCTGTCGGCCTCGACAACCGTAGCAGCGCTGGCTTTCACCAGCCGTCCGGGGCTACCATAGGTTTCGGCCTGTTCGGCGGCGAGTTTGTGAAGGCGGCGCGCCTCCTGGCTCGCGAGGAAACCGGCGTCGATCGCGTGATGGTCGCTCACCCCGCGCCAGCGGCGCTCGAGCGTATAGCCGCCGCCTTCGACCGCCTCGACAGTCCACACCGCTTCGGCGCCGCCGGTCAGCGCGCGTTCGGCGGCATTGAGCCAGTTCGCGGCAGTTGCCGCAGCGCTGTGGCGTCCTGCCGTATCGAGTGCGGGATCGAGGGCGCCGACCAGCGCCAGCGCCTCGACCAGCCCATGATCGAGCGTGCGGGGGACGTAACGCATCAGCGCGCGGAGCCGTCGGCCATGCTCGATCAGGCCGCGCAGATCGTTACCCGACCGTGCGCCGCCCGGCGTTTCGAGCATCAGCGCGTCGATCCCGGCATCGACGAGGTAATTTTCGAGCGCGGTGTCATCCTTCAGATACACCTCGCTGCGCCCCTTTGCGACTTTGTAGAGCGGCGGCTGGGCGATGTAGAGATGGCCATTCTCGATGATCTCGGGCATCTGGCGGTAGAAGAAGGTGAGCAGCAGCGTGCGGATATGCGCGCCGTCGACGTCGGCGTCGGTCATGATCACGATCTTGTGATAGCGCAGCTTTTCGATGTTGAATTCGTCGCGGATCCCGGTGCCGAGCGCCTGAATCAGCGTGCCGACTTCCTTCGACGAAATGATGCGGTCGAAGCGCGCCCGTTCGACGTTCAAAATCTTGCCCTTCAGCGGCAGGATCGCCTGCACATGCCGGTCGCGGCCCTGCTTGGCGCTGCCGCCGGCGGAGTCCCCTTCGACCAGGAAGAGCTCGCACTTGCTGGGGTCGCGTTCCTGGCAATCGGCAAGCTTGCCGGGCAGGCTGGCGATGTCCATCGCGCCCTTGCGCCGGGTCAGTTCGCGCGCCTTCTTTGCCGCCTCGCGCGCCGCAGCGGCATCGACGACCTTCTGGATCACGGCTTTCGCATGCGCCGGATTTTCCTCAAGCCATTCGGTCATGCGGTCGGCCATTAGGCTTTCGAGCGGCTGGCGCACTTCCGACGAAACGAGCTTGTCCTTGGTCTGCGACGAGAATTTGGGATCGGGCAGCTTGACCGAGACGATCGCGGTCAAGCCTTCGCGCATATCTTCGCCCGTCAGGCTGACCTTTTCCTTCTTCAGAAGGCCCGACTTTTCGCCATAGCCGTTGAGCGTGCGCGTCAGCGCGGCGCGGAACGCCGCGAGGTGGGTGCCGCCGTCGCGCTGCGGGATATTGTTCGTGAAGCAGAGGACATTTTCATAATAGCTGTCGTTCCACTCGAGCGCGACGTCGATGCCGATGCCGTCGCGTTCGCTGCTGATCGCGATCGGATCGGGCAGCAGCGGATTCTTGTTGCGGTCGAGATATTTGACGAAGGCCGCAATCCCGCCCTCGTAGAACAGGTCGTGGACGACATGTTCGGCGTGGCGCGCATCGACCAGCTTGATCCTTACGCCCGAATTGAGAAAGGCGAGCTCGCGATAGCGATGTTCCAGCTTTTCGAAATCGAACTCGGTGACATTCTTGAAGGTATCGGTCGATGCCATGAAGGTGACGCGGGTGCCCTTCTTGCCCGCAGGCGCCGGCCCGTTGACCTTGAGCGGCGCAACCGAATCGCCATGCTCGAAGCGCATCCAATGCTCTTCGCCATCGCGCCAGATCGTCAGTTCGAGCCATTCGCTGAGCGCGTTGACGACCGATACGCCGACGCCGTGCAGACCGCCCGACACCTTATAGGCATTGTCGTCGCTCGTGTTCTCGAACTTCCCGCCCGCGTGAAGCTGGGTCATGATGACCTCGGCCGCCGAAATGCCTTCCTCGGCATGGATGCCGGTCGGGATGCCGCGCCCATTGTCCTCGACGCTGACCGATCCGTCGCTGTTGAGCGTGATGAGTACCAGATCGCAATGACCGGCAAGTGCCTCGTCGATCGCATTGTCGCTGACTTCGAACACCATATGATGCAGACCCGACCCGTCGTCGGTGTCGCCAATATACATGCCAGGCCGCTTGCGCACGGCGTCGAGGCCTTTCAGCACCTTGATCGAATCGGCGCCGTAGCTGTTCTGATTGGGCTGTTTGGGGGCGCCTTCGCTCGCGCCGCTCACGGGGGTGTCTGTCATGCCGATTATATAGGGTCGGCGGCCGCAAAACCCAAGCAAAAATGCGCCGCTCGGCGCGCTGCCGACGGGCGTTGCGCACGGCGGCGGCGGCGGCTAGTTTCGCAGGATGAAAAGCCCCGCCACCCCTCGCTCGATCCTCTCCGTCGTTGCGCTTGCCGCGCTCGCGCTCGCCGGCTGCTCGCAGCCCGCGCCGCCCGCCGACAATGCCCCCGTTGTCGCCGGCCCGCCGCTTGCGACGCGCGCGGTGATGACCGGCACCGAAGGCCCAACGCTTCCCGCCTGTTCCAGCATCAGCCGCGTCAAGGATGGCGGCACCGACGTCTATTGGGCGCCGGGCGAAACGCGCGCGGTCAAGGCCAAGCTGCCCGGCGCGATGAAGGTGTCGGTGTGCGAGGCAACCGATGACGACGCCTGGTTCGGTATCGTCTTCGCGGCCCCCGGCACCGACGAGGATATGTGCGGCGTCGGCCGCTCGGTCAGCAGCGCGCGCGAATATCAGGGACCGTGCCGCTGGGGCTGGATCCGCGGCGGAACGGTACGGCTCGGCGCCTAGCTCGGCTGCCTAACGGCAATCCTCAATCACGCGGCCGATTTCGGACTGGACGGGTAGGGTCAGCGCCCGGCCGTTCGCGGCTTCGAGCGCAAAGCGGCCGCGACTGAAGGCGATGCGGTCCAGCCGGATATCGCGGCTCGGTACGATCGCCGTACCGCCGTCGAAGCGCACCTGATCGGTGGCCGCGCTGGTGCGCAGTGCGACGGTGCCGTCGAGCGCGGCGGTCAGCCGGATAGCGCCGCCGCTGCACGCCATGGTCAGCAACGGCGCCGCGCCAGCGGACGGCGCGAAGATCGCGCTTCGGCTGCCGGCATCATAGCGCCAGGCGCCGCGATCGAGCGCGCGGTCGTCCCACCCTTGCGTCGGCGCCGTCGCCGGTGGCGGCGGTGTCGCGGCGGGCGGTTGCGGCGCGGGGGAGGGCGGTGGTGCCGCCGCTTTCGGAATCGCGGCGCAGCCGGCGAGCAGCAGCGCCGTCGCCGCCGTGATCGTCAGTCCCGTCGTCTTGCCGCGCCAACCCATCCTCAAAACCCCTGCCAATCGATCACCTCATCCAGTTCGGCGCGCGGAACCGGCCATTGATTCACCGGCGCCGCCGCATCGGCATGGCCGATCGCCAGCCCGGTGAACAAGATCTGGTCGTCGCCCAGTTCCAGCTCGTGCCGGATCGTCGCGCCATACATCGCCCAGCATTCCTGCGGACAGCTTGCAAGGCCATGTTCGACGAGCAACAGCATCACCGACTGGAGCCACATGCCCATGTCGGCCCATTGCGGCGGTCCCATGATGCGTGAACAATGAAGGAAAAGCATCACCGGTGCGCCGAAACCCCGGTAATTCTCCATGAACCGAGCGAGCCGGCCCGACTTATCCTCGCGCGGGATGCCGAGCGAGGCATAGAGCGCCTCGCCGACGCCGAAACGCCGGCTTTCCCACGGGTCGGTCAGTCCGCGCGGGTAGATGTCATATTCGGGTTGCTGGCCGTCGCGTCCCATCGCGATCCGCGCCGCCACCGCCGCCTTCACCCGCTCCCAGCGCGCGCCGGTAACGACCGTCACCTGCCACGGCTGCAGATTGCCGCCCGATGGCGCGCGCTGCGCGTCGGCAAAAACCCGCGCCAGTACCGCCCGGTCGATCGGGCGGTCCGAAAAGGCGCGCACCGAACGGCGGCGGTGCAACGCTTCGGCAACGGACAGGGCATCATTCGCTGGCATATTTATCCTCTCGGCGTTTTCCGAACAGCAAGCCGCGTTCGAGCCGGGCCTTGAGCTGCCGATAATAGCTCGTCAGGAACACGTCATCCTCTTCGGCGACGGGGCGGCCGATTTTGCCGCGGATCGTGTCGGCGACATCGCGCATCGCGCGCGGATCGGCGCCGCGCAGCACGCGCTCCAGTTCCTGCAATTCATAGATGCCATAGACGGCGAGTTCGGCGTCGGTGAAGCGGATCGCATCGACCCCGCCGCCGTCGGCGGCGATGTCGCGGTCGAGTTTCGCGCGCTTCGCCATCACGACCCAAGTGCCGGCGATCAGGTCGCCCATCCGCATCCGGTCTCGGTTGAAGAGCAGGAACAGGCTGAGCGTCAGCGACCAGGCGACGCCCGCGAGCGCGGTCCAGCCCGATACCATATCCTCGGCCGCGCCGACGCCCATCATGGTGAGGGGAAGGAAGAGTTCGAGCTCGCGGATCAGGTTGCGCGCGACCACCGCATCGGCGGTGAGCCGGCCGCCGTCGCGCGCGACGACGCGGATGCCCATCAGCCGCTTGCCGGGGGTCGCCGCACGCGCGCCAAGTTCGAAGCCGATGAACCAGAAGGTGCGCAGAACAAAGGCGCCGAGCAGCCAGACCGTCACCGCGATCGACGAATTGGACGCAAGCCCGGCCCAGAGGATCAGCAGGGTGAACAGGACGAGCGTCAGGACGATGAGGATCAGGTCGATCAGCAGCGCGCCGAGCCGGAGCGCCGCGCTTGCGATGCGCAATTGCAGGTCGACCCCTTCGGGCGTCACGAATTCGCGCAGCTTCTTTTCCTGCGCCGCGCGCATCCGCAGATTGCCCGCCGCGCTCAAGCGACATTCTCGCGGCGCGGGATGTAGAAATAGGCAAGCCAGAAGGCGAGCATCAGCGACCCGATCGCATAGCGCATCACGGTATCGGTGATGAGCTGGCGCCCGAACCCTTCGAGCAGGCCGGCGGCGAGCAGCATCAGGATGACGCCGACCATCACCTTGCCCGCGGTGCGGCCCGCCTCGGCGGCGGCCTGAAGACGCGAGCGGGCGCCGGGAAAGACAACCGCGATGCCGATCCGCAACCCCGCCGCTCCCGACAGGGCGGCGGCGAACAATTCGGTCGTGCCGTGGATGAACAGCCAGCCGCCGAAATCGACGCCCAGCCCCTTGGCGGAAAAAACCGCGAGCATCGCGCCCAGCCCGATGCCCTGATAATATTCCAGCATCATCGTCGGAACGCCGAACGCAAAGCCGAGCGCGAAGGACATGATCGAAACGCGGCTGTTGTGGGTAAACAGGAAGGTCGCAAAGAGGTGCAGCGCGCCCTGATCCTCGCCGCCCGCCTTGCCGTGACCCAGTGTCGAGCGCAGAAACTCCACTGTCGCGCGCGGGTCGCGCCCGCCGGCCATCTCTTCGGGGACGAAATTATAGTACCATTCGGGATTATGCGCGACGAGCGACCAGCTTGTCAGCGCGCCGAGCGTGATGATCAGCGCGATGATCAGCGTTTCCTTCCACACCGCGCGCACCGCCGCCGGCCAGTCGTAAAGGAAGAAGCGGCGCAGGCGGCTGAGCCGCGTTTCGCGGACGCCGTAAATCAGGAAATAGCCGCGCATCGCCAACCCTTCGAGGTGGTCGAGCAGGGCCTTGTCGAGGATCGTCGCGCGCGCGATCGACAACGACGACAGCGTCGCGCGATAGAGGATCGGGAGCTGGAGCAGCTCGTCGCTCGACAGCGCCTTGGCACCGCGCGTCTCGAGACGCCCGAGCAGCGTGTCGAAGGCGATCCAGTCGGCTTCGCGCTCGGCGCGAAAACGGCTGGTCGAAAAGCCGGGGGCGTCGGTCGGGCGCGCGGTTCCCATCACAGGCTCCCCTGCCGCTTGATACCCAGATAGGCTTCGACGACATGCGCGCCCATCGCATCGGCGGGGACTTCGATGACGTCGGCGCCCAGCCGCTGGAGCCGCGCGATGACCAGCTGACGATCGCGCAGCATCGCCGCGGCGACATTGGCGCGCGTCACGTCCGATCCGCTTTCGGGACGGCGTCGTTCCTCGTCCTCCAGCTCTTCATCCTTGATGACGACGAACAGCAGTCGGTGCTTCTTGACCAGCTGGCCCGCCGCACGGATCATCAGGTCGGCGCTCGTCGCATCGGTGAATTCGGTGAACAGGATGATCAGCGACCGGCGGTTGAGTTCGGCGCCGAGCGTCGACAGCGCGAGGGTGAAATTGCTCTCGACCGGCGCATAATCGATGCGGCTCGCTGCGCGTTGCAGCGCCGGAAAATCCTGCGTGTGCATATAGGCGGGGGTCATGCCGATCGGCTTGGCGGCAAAGGAAAAGAGGCTGATCCGGTCGCCAAGCTTCAGCCCTGCATAGGCCAGCAGCAGCGCCGCCGATACCGCGCGGTCGACGCGCGGCATCGCGCCGACGGGCTCGGCCATCGTGCGACCGGCGTCGATCGCCAGTACGACGCGGTTGTCGCGCTCGACCCGATATTCCTTGGCAAGCAGCTTGACGTGCCGCGCCGATGCATTCCAGTCGATCGCGCGCCGATCCATGCCCGGCTGATACTCTGCCAGCGCCTCATATTCATGGCCTTCGCCGCGCAGCTTCTGCTGGCGGAGCCCGAACCAGCTGTTGCGCTGGAACAGGCGGCGGCCTTCGTCGGTAACGAGGCGCATGTTGGGCACGACGCTGATCGCGCGGTCGATCGCGAAGCGGCGCTGTTTCCAGACCAGGCCGAGCGGTCCCGCCCAGCGCACCCACAGCGCATCGACCGCCGCCTGTCCGCGTCGCGAGGCGGTGAGCGGAAGCCGATGGGCGAGCGCCGCATCTTCGCCTTCGCCCACCATATCGAAAGCCGCCGCGATGCGGCCACCGGGCGCCAGCCGGTCGTCGAGCGACAGCGCGAACTCGGCGCGGCGCGGAAGGGCGGGCGCGCGCGCCGCAAGCATCATTTCGAACGGCTCGCCGACCCCGATCTGCAGGGGGAACTGCGCGTCGAGCGCAAGTTTGCGCGGCGCCGCGCCGGTCAGCGTATCGAGGAGCAGCCCCACGGCGACGAGCGCAATCCAGCCGAGCGCGACGAGCCACAGGTCGGGGCGCAGCAGGCCGAGCGCCAGCGCCACGGGGGCGCCGAGCAGCAGCAAATAGATCGCGCGCCGCGTCGGGTAGATCACCGCGGCACGTCCACCCGGTCGAGCAGCGCGGCGACAACCTGTTCGACGCCGCGCCCCTCGATCTCCGCCGCGGCCGACAGGATCACGCGGTGGCGCAATACGCCGCCGGCGAGCCGCTGCACGTCGTCGGGGATCACATAGTCGCGGCCGTCGAGCGCGGCGGCGGCGCAGGCGGCGCGGGCGAGCAGGCTCGCCGCGCGCGGACTCGCGCCGCATTCGAGGTCGGCACTTTCGCGGGTCGCGCGCACCAGCCGGACGATATAGTCGACGATCTCGTCGGCCAGGCGGACGGTCGCGATCGTGTCGATCGCGGTGCCGATCGTCGCGGCGTCGGCAACCTGCCCGACGCCGAAATCGGCGACCACGGGGCTTTTGAAGCGCCCGCCATGTTCGGCCACGATGCGCCGCTCCTCGTCGGCGTCGGGATAATCGACGACCAGCTTGAACAGGAAGCGGTCGAGCTGCGCCTCGGGTAGCGGATAGACCCCCTGCTGCTCGATCGGATTTTGCGTCGCCAGCACGGTGAAGCGCGGGCTCATCGGATGCGGCTCGCCGTTGATCGTCACGCGCCGTTCCTGCATCGCTTCAAGCAGCGCCGCCTGCGTCTTGGGCGGGGTGCGGTTGATTTCGTCGGCAAGCAGCAACTCGGTGAAGATCGGCCCCTTGGTCAGGGTGAAGCTCGACGTCTGGAAGTTGAACAGGTTCGATCCCAATATGTCGCCGGGCATCAGGTCGGGGGTGAACTGGATGCGCCCGAAATCGAGCCCGACGGCGCGGGCGAAAGCCTGCGCGAGCAGCGTCTTGGCGGTTCCCGGCGGGCCTTCGAGCAGCACATGACCACCAGCGAGCAGCGCGATCGTGACCATGCGGGTCAGATCCCGCTGCCCGAATACGACCTTGGCGACTTCGCCCTCGATCGCCGCGCCGAGCGCCTGAACGCCCTCGATAGTGTCAGCCGTCACGCAATAATTCCTTCCTGATGTCGTGCAGCGCCTGCGCGTCTGCCAGAAATTCATGGGTGTTGCGCGCGAGCGGGAGGCGGCGCGCGAGAGTGGCGAATGAGGCGCTATCCGCCTTCAGATGGCGGTCGATCCATGCGTCGGTTTCGTCGGCGCTCAGACCGCCGGGGGCGTGCAACCGGCGTGCGATTGCGCCGCGCTGGCTGCGCACATAGGCATCGGCACCGTCGAGTTCGCGGCGCGCCTGCCGGATCAGGTCGGCGCTGTTGGCGATCAGCGCCTGTTTGGAAATCGGAATTGCGCGCGCCGGACGCAGCGCGGGGCCGAAGCGCGCCCAGGCCTGCCACAACGCGAGCAGGCCGGTCGCAATCAGGCACAATGTGATCCCGATGAAGGGCGGCACGAAGGCGAAGCGCAGCAGCGACCGACCGCCGCCGAAACCGTTGAGCGTCAGGTCGAAGGCGAGCCCCGCCGCTTCCGCATCCTCGCTGACCGCGTCGATCAGCATGGCCGCTGCATGCGCCTTGTCGCGCGACGCAAAGGCCAGATTGTTGAGGAGGTCGGGCTCGGCGAGAACATAGAATTCGCGATTTGTCGTCCGCGCCAGCACCGCGCCGCCGTTCGCGCCGGGGATCAGCGTCTCGAGATCGGCGCCGCTGATCGTCTGGGCACCGGCCGGCAGCGGCACGGCAAAGCGGCGCCGCGCGACATCGGCAGTGACGGCCTGCGCCTTCGCCTGCGGCATCGCGATCTCGACCGTCCCGAAATAGCTTTGCGGTAGCAGGCGGGTGGGCGCGGGCAGCGGCACGCCGAAACCGACCCAGCCCGGCTTGTGACCCTCGCCGGTGCCCGGCATCGTCCGCCACTTGGGCAGAACGAGCAGAACCGGACCATTGCCCTGTTTCGCCAGCATATCGGCGACATCTTCGGCGTCGGTATCGGCTGCGGGCGTCAGGACGAGCAGCGGCTTGTCGTCCTCATAGGTCGCCGTCTCGACGCTGCGGCGCAGCTCGACATCGGCGCGGGCGCGTTCGGCGAGGTCGACGATCCCCGCAAAGCCCGGCGCCGCCTTCGACAGCGCGTGACCGCCGCCGTCATTGCCGCTCGACAGCTGCGGGCCAAGCGCAACCAGCGCCCACAGCGCGATGAAGGCGACGACACCCACGGCGACCACCGCCGCGATCAGTCGCGGGTCGAAGGGATTGTCGCGATCGCTGCGCCCCGTCATGCCCGCGCCCAATTCTTCGGTACCGTCAGCTCCGAATAGGCGCCGCGGCACGCGTCCCACGCCGCCCCGTCGATGGAGCGGCCGCCGAACAGGCTGATTTCGACGGAGCGCGCGATGCGGCTGAATGCCTTGCGCGCGACCCCCGGCAAATCCTGCGCCTCCGCCAGCTCGCGCGAGGTCATCGCCGGCCGCACCAGCCCCGGCCGCCGCGCGCTGATATCCTCGACGCTGCGATAGAGCAGCAGATGAACCGCCTCGGCAAAGCGCCCCTCGGCGGCGAGCGCGTCGGCTTCGGCCAGCAGCGCGCGCGCCGCACCCGCTTCGACCGCGCCCGCCTCATCCGCCTCGGCGCCCGCTCCGGTCTTGCGCAGGAAGGGCAACGCGTTGACCCAGCGCGCAAAGGCGGGGACGGTGAAATAGAGGATCAGCAGGACGAGCAAGATTGCGCCGCCCCACAGCATCGGCTTCAGCGCCGGCGCGCTCCATTCGAAGAAGCGGCCGATCGCTTCGAACAGCGATTTCAGCCAGTCGGGAACGTCGGGCGGCGGCGGCGGCGCGGGAAAGGCCGTCTGGATATCGCCGCGGGCAACCGTCTGACCATAAGCCGGATCGACGAGTTCGGGATCGAGCAGCCAGCCCTGATCGGGTGCGGCGGCGGCGGCCGACGCCTGGGCGATCCAGATCGACATCATATTGAAATTATGGCCTCGCCCCGCTGCACCATCGCCCTGCGGTGGTAGCGCGAGGCGCAGCACCGACGCAAGAGGATGCTTGCACGCCCGCAGCCCCCGTTCTAGCTGCGCGAGACGGCGGCAAATGGTTGCACCGGCAACCGGAACACCGGCAGGAGGACAGCGTGGACGCGGCACAGGCGGTACATGAAAAATTTCTCGGCGCGCTGGCGAACGGAACGCTCGCGCGCCGCGCCGATGCGCCCGATCCCGCGCGTGCCGGGCTGACGCGGTCGGATGCCACCGACATTTTCCTGTCGCAGCTCACCAGTCGCCAGATGGACCGACTGTCGCGGACGCTGCAGGCACGCGGCGAGGGCTTTTATACCATCGGATCGTCGGGGCACGAGGGCAATGCCGCGGTCGCGGCGGCGTTGCGCGTCACCGACATGGCGTTCCTCCACTATCGCTCGAACGCCTTTCAGCTCCACCGCGCGCGCCAGCTCCCCGGGCAGACCCCCGACTGGGACATGCTGCTGAGCTTCGCCGCTTCGGCCGAGGATCCGATTTCGGGCGGGCGGCACAAGGTCATCGGGTCGAAGCCGCTCGCGATCCCGCCGCAGACATCGACGATCGCGTCGCATCTGCCCAAGGCGGTGGGTGCCGCCTTTTCGATCGGTATCGCGCGGCGACTGGGCATGTGCGGCCTCCCGCTGCCCGAAGACGCGGTGGTTCTGGCGAGTTTCGGCGATGCGTCGGCCAATCATTCGACCGCGCAGGGCGCGTTCAACACCGCGGGCTGGTCGGCCTTTCAGGGCACGCCGTTGCCGCTGATCTTCCTGTGCGAAGACAATGGCATCGGCATCTCGACGCGCACTCCGACGGGGTGGATCGAGGCGCAGTTCCGCCACCGCGCCGGGCTGCATTATATCCAGTGCGACGGCACCGACCTTGTCGCGGCCTACGCGGGCGCAAAAGAGGCCGCCGACTTCGCGCGCCGCACGCGCAAGCCGGTGTTTCTCCATATGGGAACGGTGCGGCTCTACGGACATGCCGGGTCGGACGTGCAGGGTGCCTATTTGCCCAAGGCGCTGATCGAAGCCGACGAGGCGCGCGATCCGCTGCTCGCGGGGGCGGCGCTGATGGTCGAACAGGGATGGATGTCGGCCCCCGAAGTCGCCGATGCCTATGAAGAGATCGGCGCAACGCTGGCGCGGCAGGCCGAAGCTGCGATACGCCGCCCCAAGCTGACCACCGCCGCGGCGGTAATGGAGAGCCTGGTTCCGCCGAAGATCGACCGCCCGCCGGCCAATCGCCCTTCGACCGACGAGCGTACCGCGATGTTCGCCGGCGACGCGAACCAGATGGACAAGCCGATGCATATGGCGCGGCTGCTCTCCTGGGCGCTCGCCGATCTGATGCTCGCCTATCCCGAAATCGTCGTCGCGGGCGAGGATGTCGGGCCGAAGGGCGGCGTCTACAATGTAACCGCCAAGCTGCATCAGCGCTTCGGTTCGGCGCGCGTGATCAACACGCTGCTCGACGAACAGGCGATCCTCGGCCTCGCGATCGGCATGGCGCACAACGGCTTCGTGCCGATGCCCGAAATCCAGTTCCTCGCCTATGTCCACAATGCCGAGGATCAGATCCGCGGCGAGGCGGCGACCCTGAGCTTCTTTTCGAACGGCCAGTATACCAACCCGATGGTGATCCGGATCGCCGGGCTCGGCTATCAGAAGGGGTTCGGCGGACACTTCCACAACGACAACAGCCTGGCGGTGTTCCGCGACATTCCCGGGGTAATCCTGGCGGTGCCGTCGAACGGGCGCGACGCCGTGCAGATGCTGCGCGAATGCGTGCGGCTGGCGCGCGAGGAGCAGCGCGTCGTGGTCTTCGTCGAACCGATCGCGCTCTATATGACGCGCGACCTGCACGAAGAGGGCGATGGCCTGTGGACGAGCGCCTATGAAGCGCCCGGCGAAGGGACGCCGATCCGGCTGGGCGATGTCGGCGTGCATGGCGACGGAACCGATCTGGCGATCGTGACCTATGGTAACGGCACTTATCTCTCGCGGCAGGCCGAAAAGCTGCTCGCCGCCGACGGCGTCAAGGCGCGCGTAATCGACCTGCGCTGGCTCGGTCCCGTCGATGCCGACAAGCTCGTTGCCGCGGTCGGCGAGGCGAAACGCGTCCTGATCGTCGACGAATGCCGCATCACCGGTTCGCAAAGCGAGGCGCTGATGGCGCTGTTTACCGAACGCACGCCGGAGAAGACGCTGGCGCGCATCGCCGCCGAGGACAGCTTCATCCCGCTGGGCAAGGCGGCGACGGTGACGCTGCCAAGCCGCGATTCGATCTACGCCGCCGCGAAGGAGCTGCTGGCATGACGGCGGCGAAGAAGACCGCGCTTGTCGTCGCCCCCGGCCGCGGCACCTATGGCAAGGGCGAGCTTGGCAGCATCGCGCGGCTGCACGGCGCGCGCTTCGGCGATATCATCGCCGGGTTCGACGCCCAGCGCCGCGAGCGGGACCAGCCGACGGTCAGCGAACTCGACGGCGCCGATCGCTTCAGCGTCGCGACGCACATGCGCGGCGATGTCGCGGCCCCGCTGATCTACACCGCGACCCTGCTCGACTGGCTCAGCATCGACCGCGCCCGATATGACATTGTCGCGGTCGCGGGCAATTCGATGGGCTGGTACAGCGCGCTCGCGCTTGGCGGCGCAGTGTCGGTCGAGGATGGTTTTCGCATCGCCAATGCGATGGGTCTCAACAGCCAGACGCACGGGCCGGGCGGACAGATATTGGTGCAGATCGTCGATGAAGACTGGCGCCCGGTGCCGGGGCTGCGCGCCAGCCTGCTGGCGCTCGTCGCCGACATCGCCGCGCGCCCGGGTCATGCGCTCGCGCTTTCGATCGACCTTGCCGGCATGCTTGTCTTGGCGGGCAATGAAGAGGGGCTGGCCGCCTTGCTTGCCGAGGCGCCGCCGACGCCGGGCCGCGATCCGCTGCGGCTGGCGGGACATGGCCCCTTTCATACGCCGCTGATGGTCGGCAGTTCGGACAAGGCGAAGATCGAATTGCCCCCGGCGCTGTTCGGCATGCCCAACCTGCCGATGGTCGACGGTCGCGGTCATATCTGGCGGCGCTTTTCCAGCAATCCCTGGGGCATCTGGGACTATACCTTCGGGCATCAGATCCTTGCGCCCTATGATTTCGCGCTGTCGGTGCAGGTTGCGGTCAAGGAATATGCGCCCGACGTGATCATCCTGCCCGGCCCCGGCGATACGCTGGGCGGTGCGATCGCGCAGGCGTTGATCGGTATCGAATGGCAGGGGATCGCTGGCAAGGCCGACTTCATGGCGCGCCAGGCGGCGGACCCGATCCTGCTGTCGATGGGCCGCCCCGAACAGCGCGCGCTCGTCACGGGCTAGCCCGTCTGGCTGTCGAGGTCCGGCGAAGGGGCCAGCGCCAAAGGGGCCGACGGAAGTGGAACATCCTCCGCCGGCCCGGCTGGGATGCGCGGCCAGGTGGGGATGGCACGCGCGGTCGAACGGATCGCCCTTGGGGACCAACACAGGGGCGACGGACCGTTCGATTCTCTTATAGGGGCCAATCTATCGCGCTGGCCGGAGGCGGGCAGACATCAAGCTCCGAAATGGACGGGATTGGCGCTCGGGCCCCGCGCGAATTCGACGGTGAAGCGCAGCCGCAGCAGCTCGGCGACGCTCGCCGCGCCCGACCGGCGCATGATATTGGCGCGGTGCACCTCGACGGTGCGCGGGCTGACGTCGAGCCGCCGCGCGATTGCCTTGTTGCCGAGCCCCGCCGCTATGGCATCCAATATATCGCGTTCGCGCGGGGTCAGCGCGGCGAGGCGCGCCTCGGCGGCGCGCCGGTCCGCGTGTATTGCACGCTGCCGCTCCCAAGCCGTCAACGCATCGCCGATCACCGACCGGACGAGCCGCGGATCGAGCGGGGCGGGCAGCAGATCGGTCGCGCCGCCGCGCAGTATGGCGCGGCTTTCGCCGACGCTCAGCCGACTCGCGGCGATGAAGCAGGCGATATCGGGCGACTGTGCGATCGCCGCGAGCATTGCGCTGCCATCGACCGCGCCGGGCTGGGCCCAGTGGAAAAGCAGCACGGCGCAATCGTCCGCCGCCCCCGCGTCGAGCCAGTCGGCGCCGTTCGCAAAGCTGCGGACGATATGGCGGCCATCGGCAAGCGCGCGGAAACAGGCGGCGCGCTCGGTGGCGTCGGGAAGCACGAGATGGATATGCGCACCGGACTTCTGCATGACGCCATGGTGCCAGCGGTGTCCGCCGCTGCCGAGCAGCGTCGTCTCGGCTTCGGCGTCAATTCGAAGCCTTCGGGGCCGTAGCGTTCAGGCGGCCGGCGCGACGACCGGCAGCCGGAGCGTGACGACGGTGCCGTGCGGCTGCCCGGGTGTAATCGTCATCCGACCGCCGTGCATATGCGCGATCGTCTCGACCAGCGACAATCCCAACCCCGCGCCCGATCCGCCGCGCGCGGGATCGAGCCGGACGAAGCGCCGCGCCGCTTCGGCGATGCGGTCGGCGGGGATGCCGGGACCGTCGTCGATTACCGCGAGGTCGATCGCATCGCTGGCTTCCCGGGCCGCGGTCAACCGGATCTGCGTGCCGCCGGCCGCATATTTCAGGGCATTGTCGATCAGGTTCGACAGCGCGCGCACCAGCATCTCGCGGTGTGCGACGACCTCAAGGTCCGCGGGTGCCGCGACCGCAATGGCAAAGCCCTCATCCTCGGCGAGCGGGCCATAGACTTCGGCCATATCTTCGAGCAGCGGCGCGAGCGCGAAGCGCGTGAACTGGTCGCGGCCGATCCCGGCCTCTGCGCGGCTGATCTCCAGCGCGGTGTCGAGCAGGCGATGCAGGCTGTCGGCCTCGTCGATCGCACCGGCAAGCGCCGCCGTCGTTTCGGGGTCGCGCGCGCGGCCCAGCGCCTGTTCCAGCTTCGCCTTCATCCGCGCGACCGGCGAACGCAGATCGTGCGCCATCGAATCGGTAAGCATGCGCAGCTCGCCGACCAGCGTTTCGATCCGGTCGAGCATCGCGTTGATCGATACGCCCAGCCGGTCGAAGGCGTCACCGGTCCGGTCGCGCTCCACCCGCGCGTCGAGCCGGCCGCTGACAATTGCGGAGGCGGCGCGCGAAAAGACGTCGATGCGCCGCCCGAGCAGCCAGGCGACGAACGCGGCGACGATTCCGGCGATCGTGATGCCGACCGCGAGCGCGAACAGAAAGGCGGCCTGACTGGCGCGCGCGAGCTGAACCTGCGCCTCGAGCACTTCGCCCGTCAGCAGGGCATAGCCGCCGGGAAGCGGCGTGGTAATCAACCCGATCGGTTCGGCCTCGGCCGCATCCTGCCGGAACAGGCGGATTTCGCGCCACGCTTCATGGTCGGACACCGTCGCCGGCCATTGGCTGAGATTGCCGACGACGCGCGTGCCATCGGGCGCCTTCAACAGCACGACGAAATTGCGGTCGTCGCGCCGGGTCAGCCGGTCGCGGATCGCTTGCACCAGCGCTTCGGGCCCTTGCTGGCGTTGGGTTTCGGCAAAATCGTCGCGCGCGACTTCGGCGGCGATGCGCGCGTCGTCGATGATCGTCGCCTGGGTGAAGCGATGGATGATCGTCAGGCCGAGCGCCAGCGCCGCGACCTGCGCGATCACCAGCGCCAGCGTCAGGCGGACGATCGTCGATTGAAAGAAGCGCGCGCGCATGCGCCGGTCAGCTCGCGGCGCCGAGCATATAGCCCGCGCCGCGGATCGTATGGACCAGCGGCGTCGCGAACCCGTCGTCGATCTTGCGGCGCAGGCGGCTGACATGGACATCGACGACGTTGGTGCCGGGGTCGAAATGATATTCCCAAACCCCCTCCAGCATCATCGTGCGCGTCACCACCTGCTCCTTGTGGCGGAGCAGATATTCGAGCAGGCGAAACTCGCGCGGCTGCAGTTCGATCCGCTTGCCGGCGCGCGTCACGCGGCGATTGAGCAGGTTCATTTCCAGATCCTCGCAGTGCAGCGCCGTTTCGACCTGAGGGCCGTTGCCGGGCTTGGCAAGGAGCAGCTTGAGCCGGGCCAGCAGCTCGGAGAAGGCGAAGGGCTTGACCAGATAATCATTGGCGCCCGACGTCAGCCCTTCGACCCGCGCATCGACCGCGCCCAGCGACGACAGGATGATAACCGGCGTCGCGATCTGCGCGGCGCGCATCGCCGCGAGCAGCGCCATGCCGTCCATGCCGGGCAGCATGCGGTCGAGGATGATCGCGTCGTAACTGCCATCGGTTGCATGAAACAGGCCGTCGCGGCCGTCGGCGGCATGATCGACGACGAAGCCTTCGCCGGTCAGGCTCTTGCTGATGAAGTCGGCGGTCGTCCGGTCATCTTCGACGAGCAATATTTTCTGCGACATGCACTGTCCCCGGCTGTGGCCCGCGCGTCGCGGGAAGATGCTTATAGCTTGTCCGGATGCCACGGCGAATTCGCAGCGTCACCCCCTTGCGCGCGTCGCGGCGTAGCCGCGCGGCGGCATCGGCCGCCGACGCAATGGGGCGGCCATCGATCCGGTCGATCCGGTCGCCCGCCGCAATGTCGGCTTTCGCCGCCGGGCCGCCGTCCTCGACGCTGGTGACGACGAGCGCGATCGGCTGGTGGTGCCGGACAGGCTCCGCTTCGAAGGTCAATCCCCCCACCTGTCCCCCGCCATGCGAATGCGGCGAGGCATAGAGCCGCGCAGACAGGAAAACGACCCCCGCCAGCAGCAGGATCAACGCGGCCGTCGGCGGCATGGATCGGATGCGCGGCGGGTCCATTGGACCGGCGTAGCAGGTCGCGTCCCACCGCCCGATGGCGCGAAGATGAAACTGCGGTAATCTTGCCGGCGATCAGGCCGTGGCGGCGATGGGTGCGCGCGTGTCATTGCGCACCGGCGCACGCGAGACGATCTGGTGCACCGCCGCCATTGCCTGCGCAAAGGCCATGCCGCGGGGTCCGGCGATGTAGCGTGGCTGCCAATCGGTCGCGAATTTCGCCTTGTAGCTGCGCAAGCCTTCGAAACCATAGAGCATCTCGCCATGGCGAAAGACGAAGGCGGCGCCCTTCGCCCATGCGGGCGCGAGCTTGCGCCCCTCGATGCCCGACAAGGGCGCGATGCCGAGCGTGAACCAGCGATAGCCCGATTGCTGCGCATGCTGCATCAGGCGAATGAACAGGAAGTCCATGACGCCATAGGGGATGTCCTTCGCATGGCGCATCAGGTCGACCGACATTTCGGCGCCATTGGAGGTCGCCAAAATATTGGCGAAAGCGACGATCCGCCCGTCTATCCGTACCACCGCGCAGGGAAAGCGCGCCATATAGGCGGGATCGAAGCTGCCGAGGCTGAACGCTTTTTCGCGCTGCTTCTTCGCGTGCAGCCAGTCGTCCGACACGGCCTTGAGTTCGGCAAGATGCGCGGGAACCTCGGAGGCGGTGATTACGGCGAATTCGGCGCCGTCCTGCACCGCGCGGCGTTCGGCGTGGCGCAGCGTCTTTGCCTGCGGCCCGGCAAGGGTGAAGCGGGCAAGCTCGACGCGCGCCTCTTCACCATATTTGACGATCGACAGCCCAAGGTCGATCGCTTGCGGCAGGCAGGCCGCGCTGATCTGATAGAGCAGGATGCGCCCCTGCGCCGCGTCGGCCATCTCGCGCAGCTTCCACAAGAGATCGGCCCAGCGATCCTCGTTGCCGACCGGATCGCCCATCACGATCCAGTTGCCGCCCTGCACCCGGTACATCAGGAAAGCGTCGCCTTCGTCGGCAAGCAGGAAGCGCTTGTCGCCGGTATAGGCCAGAAAGGCATCGGTGCTATCGCTGAGCGCCAGCGCCGGTTTGAGCGCATCGAACCCCACCGGCACATCGCGCATCGTGCGGGCCGACGGCGCAAAGAGCCGCCACAGCGCGAGGCCGGTAATCAGCACCGCGATCCCGAAGCTCGCGCGCAGGAAGCGGGGGGCGTCGCCGCGCAGGCTGAACTGCCACCACAGGCTGCTGGTATAATCGACATGCTTATAGGCAAAGAGGCCGACGAAGGCTGAGCCGAGGATGGCGATCAGCGCGGCGACGATCCAGCCGGTCGACAGCGGCGCGTCGATCAGCGAAGTCTTGCGATAAAAGGCCGGGCGGCTCCATTGCAGCGCGGCGCAGATGGCAAGGAGGATCGCTGCCTCCTCATAGTCGAACCCTTTGGTCAGCGAAAAGATGGCGGCCGCTAGCAACAGCGCACGCGTCGCGACGAAGGCGCCGTTGAGGCGGCGCAGCAGGCCGGGCGCCAGGAAGAGCAGCAGCGTGCCCGACAGGCTGGCGGCGATATGCGATGCTTCGACGAAGGGCAGCGGCAGGATATGCCGCAAATCGTGCATCCGTCCCGCTTCGGCGGGGGTCGATCCCGACAGGAGCAGGATCAGGCCGCCGGCGAAGACGAGTGCGGCGAACAGCGGGGGTGCCAGTTCGCGGAGAAGCGATTCGCTCGCCGCGGCGAACTGGCGCGCCGGGGCGTGCCACGCCTTGCTTTCGTGCCAGGCAAGCAGCAGCGCGGCGAGCAGCAGCGGCAGCAGATAATAAATGACGCGATAGGCGAGCAGCGCGGCGAGGAGCTGCGCCTTGTCGCCGGGAACCATCGCGATCACCACCGCCTCGAACACGCCGAGCCCGCCGGGCACATGGCTGATCAGCGCGGCAATGATCGCAAAGGCATAGCCAAGGAAAAAGGCGGGGTAGGCGGCTGGGTCGGGCGCCGGCAGCAGCACGAACAGCGCCGCGCTGGCCGCAGCCAGATCGAGCGCGGCGACGAGCGTCATCGACGCACTTGTCTTCAGGTCCGGGATCGGGGTGCGCCATCCGCCGATGTCGAGCGCGGTCAGCCCGAAATGGCGGAGCAGCAGCGGGATAAGGCACAGGGTCGCGACGACCATCCCGCCGAGATGCAACCGGTGCAGCGACAGGCCGATGTCGAAAATCGGCAGCAACTGCGTACTCGCCATGGCCGCCAGACCCGCGAGCAGGATGACGCCGTTCCAGAAGCTGAGGCTGGCAAGCGCGATCACGCTTCCGACCTCTCCGCCGCTGAGCCCCGCGGCGCGATAGACGCGGTAGCGCGCCGAGCCGCCGGTCAGGAGGGCCAGGCCCAGATTGTGGCTGAGCGTGTAGCTTGTGAAGGAGGCGAGTGCCGCGGTGCGCCAGGGCAATTTGCGGCCGATGACGCGCAATGCCCCGGTGTCGTAGAGGGTGAGCAGCAGATAGCTGGCCGCGGTGAGCAGCAGCGCGAATCCGATCTGCGCATTCGAAACCGCGCGAAAAGCCTCTCGAATCGCGTGCGGGCGCACCGAATGCAGCAAATGATAGAGCGCGGTGAAGCCGAGCGCCGCGACGACCAGCGCGGCCGCGATCGACAACGTCCGGCGATGCCGCGAGGCCCAGGATCGCACGCCCCCGAAAACTGTCATCGACGCGTCCACTCCTGATGTTTGCAGATCAGCCCGCCCAGGATGCAACCCGAAATTCGCAAGCTGTTCGGGTTCCTTACCTCGATCGTCGAATAAAAGCGACGGCCCTGGTCAGGTACATAGACCTGCCCGGTCCAGCGCCCCGCACCCGTCGCGCGATAGTCGCTGAGCAATTCGGTGCCGATCAAGGCATTGACCCCGGCGTCGCGCGCATCGGAGAGGGCGGTGGGGCTGGCCCAGACGATATTGCCGCACAGCATCGCGCCGCAATTGCGTGTGCGCACCAGGATGGTGCCTTTCGGGTTCTGCCAGACGCCGATCGGGCTGGCGGCGGGCGTCGGGGCCGGAATGCCGGTCGCGGCGCCGAGCAGCAGAGCGATTGCCAGAGCCTTCATATCAGTTTCTCCGTTGGGGCGGTGCGTGCATCCGGTCGGTCGCATGCGCAATGGCAGGGAAAATCGCGGCCTCGAGCGCCGCGTCGTCGGATTGCAGCTTGTGGCCGCCCGGCAAGGCGATCTTGCGCACGCCGGGCAAGGTCAATTCGGGACACAGGCTGTCGTTTTCCTTGATGCCCCAGATGCAGGTGAGCGGCACCCAGTCGAGCTGCGATGCGGTCGGCAGGGCGAGTTGGTCGGGGATTTCGAGGCCGGCGAGTTCGATCGGCGAGGCGCGGAAGATGATATCATGGCCGGGGACGATCAGGATGACGGAGCTGATCGGCGTCCGGTCGGCCGCGGGCATCGCGGCGAGACCGGCGTGCAGCATGTCGGCGCCAAAGGATTGCCCGATCAGGATGACGCGGCGCGTGCGGCCGAGCCGCATCGCCCGCGCCATCGCATTCTCGATCAGCGTTGCCGCCTCCTGCGGCGTCCGGCGCGGCGAGAAATAGGCGAGCGAATTGACCGTCACCACTGCATAGCCGCGGCGATTGATCCGCCGCGAAACCGGCGGGGTCATGCCGACCTTGTTCCCCATGTCGCCCGACAGCATCACGATCGCAGGCCGGTCGGGTCCGGCGGCGTCCGACGCGAGATCGCGGTAGAGGGGTCCGTGATAATAGCCCGCCCAGACATAGAAATCGCCGAGCGCGAGCAGCGCCAGCAGCAGGCCGGCAAGGGCCAGCCGGACGCCGCGCCCCACGCCGCCGCGGCGGGCGGCGGGCGAGGCGGGTTCGGCGATCGATGCCAGGTCGGCGTGCGCGGTCACGGGGATACTCCCATTGAGCAGGATCGCGTTATGAAACCGGTCGGCCGTCCGGATGCTGGCGCGCAAATTACCATATTGTCATGTCGCGGCCATCACCCCGTCGGTCGCGGCCGCCTAATAGGGGTTCGTCCAAGGCGGGATCACCCCCTGTCCACCCAGACCCCGCCCTGGACGTCCTGTTTCCCCGCCGGCCCCGTCGCGTTGACCGGGACCGTGCGGCGGGACCATTCGGAGTGATAGAGATGGCACGTTTTGGTTCCCTGATCGGCGTCGGCCTGGCCGCGACGATGATGATCGCCGCCCCGAGCTTTGCGGCAACGACCCCGGCGAAGCCCGCGACGACCGCGGTCAAGCCCGCCGCAAAGCCCGTCAAGCAGGCTGCCGCCAAGCCGAAGGCCGCATCGCAGCGCGTCGCCGCAGCCCGCCCCACCGGCCATATGGTCAAGGCGAAGCAGGCGAACGGCAAGACCGTGACCTATAATTGCAGCCTTCCCGGCAACAAGAACAAGCAGGCTTGCAAGGGCTGACCCCGGCACCCGAAGCCCCGAACAACCTGCTGCTGGCCAGCTCTCGCGCCCCGAGAGCTGGCCTTTCTTGTTCCGGCGAAGCGCGGCGCGCGATCAGCGCGCGATGGCGGCGGTATCGGCAGGGGCGATGGTGCCGCGGAAGCGGTCGAAGCGCGCCGCGATGGTACGGGCGTAAGGCTGCGATCCGTCACCGAGCACCAGTTCGTCGCCATCCCAGCGGATCAGTCCGCGCTGCGCGACATCGGTGAGCGCCGGGCGCGCGGCATCGGCCCATGCCGCGGGCAGCGCGGCGCGCCCCTGACAGAGGATGGCCTTGATGATCGCGCCGCGCAGGCGGTCGTCTTCGCCCACCGCGACGCCGCGCACGGCGGCAAGCCGCCCTTCGCCGATCAGGTCGCGATAGGGGCCGGCGCGCTTTTCATTCTGGACGATCAACCCCGGAAAGCGGCTGATCGCGCTCGCCCCGAAGCCGAGGAGGACAGGGGCGTCGTCTTCGGTGAAGCCCTGGAAATTGCGGTTGACGCGCCCCGCCTTGGCCGCCGCGGCAAGCGGATCGCCCGGCAGCACGAAATGATCGAAGCCGACGGGAATATAGCCCGCCGCGGTCAGCCGTTCGAAACCGTGCGCCGCTTGTTCGAAGCGCAACCGGTCGTCGGGCAGGTCGGTCGCGTGGATGCGCCGTTGCCGCGGCAACATCGCGGGCAGATGGGCATAGCCGAACAGCGCGATCCGGCTGGGAGCGAGGCGGATCGTTTCGTCGAGCGTCGCGTCGAGATCGGCGATGCTCTGCCCCGGCAGCCCGTACATCAGGTCGAAATTGATCGCGTCGATCCCGCGCAGGCGCAGCGCCGCGACCGTCGCCTCGATATCGCGGAGCGGCTGGACGCGGCCGATCGCTTGCTGGATGTGCGGCGCGAAGGTCTGAACGCCCAGGCTGACACGCGTGACGTTCGACGCGGCGAGGACAAGCGCCCATTCGGTCGTGAAGCCGCGCGGATCGATCTCGATCGATATTTCGGGCCGGCTGACGTCGAAGACGGTCAGCAGGCGGTCGAGGATGCGGACGAATTCAACGGGCGCGACCGCATTGGGGCTGCCGCCGCCAAAAGCGATATGCTGGACGCGCGCGCGGCCGCCGATCCGTTTCGCCACCATCGCGATTTCGGCGCGTAGCGCGACGAGATAGTCGGCGAGCCGCTGCTTGCGGCCTGCGGCCCCGGTATTGCAGCCGCAATACCAGCAAATCTGTTCGCAAAAGGGGATATGGGCATAGAGCGAAAGCGGCGTGGCCGGCTCGATCGCATCGAGCGCCCGCGCATAATCGGCTTCGCCCACCGCGTCGCCGAATTCCACCGCGGTGGGATAGCTGGTGTAGCGCGGCACGGGCTTTGCGAGCAGCTCGGGATAATAGGTCCACATGGCCATGGTCCTACGGGCGGGCGGTCTTTGCCGCATTGACCAAGGTCAAAGCGGCGGCGGCCATGTCAGCAACAACCCTTTTTGTCGTCGGTCGGCTTGCTGCGCCGCTCGGTCACGGCATGGCAGGGCTTCGAACAGGGGTGGTCGCCGGGCTTGTCCGGGGCGCCGGGAATGACGAGCAGATGCGTCCCGCCGCCGCATGCGGGAAGCAGCAATATCTGCGCATCGCTGGCAAGCGGCGCGAAGGCGAGTCCGGTGACGGCGGCGAGCGAGGCGAGCGGGCGCAGGATCATGGCGCGGCATCCTCTTCATCCTCGACGAAGATGCGCAAGGCCGCGCCGTCGAGATCGTCGAACTGGCCGTGGCGCAGCGACCAGAAGAAAGCCGAAAGACCGAGCAGTCCCAGCCCGAGCGCGATCGGGATCAGGAAAAGCAGGCCGTTCACCGGATGGCCGCCTTCAGGCGCAGCGCGTTGCCCACCACGATCAGCGACGAACCCGACATCGCGATGGCCGCGATCAACGGGGTGACGTGGCCGAAGATGGCGAGCGGCACCGCGATGATATTATAACCGATGGCGAGCGCGAAATTCTGCTTCACGATCCGCTGCGTCCGGCGCGCCATGCGCACCGTCTGTACCACCGGCGTCAGCCGGTCGCCGAGGAAGATGCAGTCGGCGGCATTCTTGCCCGCGTCGCTTGCCGATCCCGGCGCCATAGAGGCATGACCGGCGGCCAGCGCCGGGCCGTCGTTGAGGCCGTCGCCGATCATCAGCACCCGGTGTCCGGCGCCCGCATGGCGGGCGATCGCGGCGAGCTTGTCCTGCGGCGTCATGCCGGTCTGGGCGGTGATGCCGAGTTCGCGGGCGACGGGTGCCACCGCCTCGGCCCGGTCGCCCGACAGGATCGTCGCGTCGATTCCCTCGGCCGCCAGCGCGTCGATTGCGGCGCGTGCGTCGGGGCGAAGCTGGTCGGCGAAGCGGATCGTCGCGAGCTGATCGCCGTCGATGGCGAGTTCGGTGGCCAGCGCGGTGCCCGCCGCGGGGCTTTGCGGGCGGCCGAGCGTGACCTTGTGCCCATGCCAGTCCGCCTCGATCCCGAAGCCCGGCGTTTCGCGTATAGTCTGGACCGTTTCGGGCACTGCGCCGAGCGCCGACAAGCCGCGCGTCAGCGCTTCGCTGAGCGGGTGGCGACTTGCCTGCGCCAGCGCGAGGAGCAGCGGGCGATGGGCGGGATCGACGGCGTCGAGATCGGTGGCGACCGGCCGGCCGAGCGTCAGCGTCCCCGTCTTGTCGATCAGCGCCCGGTCGACCTCGGCCATGCGTTCGAGCGCCGAGCCGTCCTTGATCAGCACACCGACCCGCATCAGCGCCCCCGCTGCGACGATCTGCGCCGCCGGAACCGCAAGGCCGAGTGCGCAGGGGCAGGTGATGATGAGCACCGCGACCGCGATCAGGAGGCTATGATGCCAGCCTGCGCCCGCGATCATCCAGCCCGCAAATGCGAGCAGCGCGAGCGTGTGGACCGCGGGCGCATAGAAGCGTGCGGCGCGATCGGCGATGCGGACATAGCGCGACTTGCCCTGCGCCGCCTCGCCCATCAGTCGTGCGATATCCGCGATGGCGGTGTCGGCGCCCGCGGCGGTGATGCGGACGCGGATCGGCGCATCGAGGTTGAGTGTGCCCGCGTGGACATGGTCGTCGACATGCACCGCCTGCGGCGCGCTTTCGCCGGTGAGCAGCGACAGGTCGATCTGGCTCGACCCCGCGACGATCACCCCGTCGGCGGCGAGCCGTTCGCCGGCGACGACCAGCATCACCATGCCCGGCTGAAGCGCGGTCGCATCGACCCAATGGCCGCTGCCTTCGCCGCGCAGCACCGTCGCGCCGGTGCCCATGTTGCGGAGCAGAGCGGTAACGCCGCCGCGGGCGCGGTCGCGCATCACGCTGTCGAGCCAGCGTCCGCAGAGCAGGAAGAAGAGGAGCATGACGACGCCGTCGAAATAGGCGTGCTGGCCGTGCGTCGCGGTTTCATAGACGCTGAGCGCGCTGGTGATGATGACGCCGATGCTGATCGGCACGTCCATATTCGTCCCGCCGTGGCGCAGCGCGCGCCACGCCGAGCGGAAGAAGGGGCGCCCCGAATAGGCGACGGTCGGTAGCGCGATCGCCGCCGATAGCCAGTGGAACAGGTCGCGCGTCGCGCCCTCCGCGCCCGACCAGACCGATACCGACAGCAGCATGACGTTCATCATCGCGAAGCCCGCGACGGCCACCGCACGCAGCAGTTCGCGGCTGCTCGCCGCATCGGGATCACCTTCGCCGGGGGCATCGCCGATCGGATGCGCCTCGAACCCCAGCAGCGCGAAGGCGCCGACCAGATCGGGCATTTCGGCGTCGGGCGTGCAGGCGATATGGACGCGCTTTTCGGTGAAGTTGACGCGCGCCGAAGCGATGCGCCGGTCGCGGACCAGCCCTTGTTCAAGCTTCAAGATGCAGCCCGCGCAGCGGATATCGGGAACCGCGAAGTCGCGCTCGACCAGTGGCGAGGCGGTGGCAACGCTCATTGCAGATCGATCTGGTAGCGGGCCTCGTCGGCGCCGTGCCGGACCGAAAGGTCGAGCCGCCAGCGGCCTGCCGGCACCGTTTCGCGCGAGATCAGGCGGCCGTCCGCTGCCGGCGCGAAATGCACCGCGCGCGCCGGCAACTGGCCGAGCGGGTGGCTGAGCGTCGCGGTCGTCGCCAGCCCGCCGAGCGGCTTGCCCTGACTGCGGACGGCGAGTTCGATGTGGCGGTCGGCATCGAGCGTGGCGCTCTTGTCCCAGCCCAGCCGGTCCTGCGCGGCGGCGCGGGCAAGCCATTCATTGTAATGCTGGCTCGCGACATAGCTGTTTTCGACCACCGCGCCGCCGAACGTCGAGAGGGCAAAGCGCGCCATGACGATGTTCACGGTGATGACGACCGCAAAGAAGGCGACGAGGATCGTCGTCATGTGCCAACCGGTGAAGCGGCGCGCCTTGCTCATTGTCCGGGCTCCTGATTGTCGGCCGGCGGCCGGTCGAACTGGATGGTTTCGCTGTCGCCGCGCGGATCGCCGTCGAGGCCGCGCGTCGCGATCGTGAAATCCTGCCGCGCCGCGCCCGCGGCGGGGGCGGCGACGAACAGCTTGACGCGGGTGACGCTGTCGGGTGCGAGCGTCAGCGTGATCCGCTGGGCCGCCTTGTCGCGCGAGCCCTCCTCGGTCCACAGCGCCGCATCCTTGAGCCCACTGACCGTCACTTCGACCGCGCGCGGGCGCGTTTCCATGTTGCGCAGCTTGAGCGTGTAATTGTTGCGGATATGGCCGTCCGAAAGCTGGACGTAGAGCGGGCTGCGCTCGTGCTGGACGGCAAGGTCGAGCCGCGTGCGCTGGCCCAGCGTGAACAGCATGGCGGCGCCGATCGCGCACCAGATCGAAAAATAGATGATCGTACGCGGGCGAAACAGCGTCTTGCGCACGGGGCGCGCCGTGCCGCCGGCCTTTTCCGCGGCGACATCTTCGAGCGTGCAATAGTCGATCAGGCCGCGCGGGCGGCCGACCTGCGCCATCACCCCGTCGCAGGCGTCGATGCACAGCGCGCAGGTGATGCAGCCGATCTGCGGCCCTTCGCGAATGTCGATGCCGGTGGGGCAGACCGCGACGCACTGGTTGCAATCGATGCAGTCGCCGAAGGCGCCGGGGTGCGCCATCGCCTTCTTGGTGCTGCCGCGCGGTTCGCCGCGCCACTCGCGATAGGTCACGAGCAGCGACTTTTCGTCCATCATCGCGGTCTGGATACGCGGCCAGGGGCACATGTAGATGCACACCTGTTCGCGCATGAAGCCGCCGAGGACGAAGGTCGTCGCGGTCAGCACCGCAACGGTGCCATAGGCGACCGGCGCTGCCTGGCCGGTCCAGAAGTCATGCGTCAGCGTCGGCGCATCGGCGAAATACATGATCCACGCGCCCCCGGTCCAGAAGGCGATGGTCAGGTAGATCGCATATTTGAGTGCGCGCTTGCCGATCTTTTCGGCGGTCCACGGCCCCTGCGCGAGGCGGATCTGTGCGTTGCGATCGCCGTCGACCAGCCGGTCGACATGCTGGAACAGGTCGGTCCACACGGTCTGCGGACAGGCATAGCCGCACCAGGCGCGGCCGACCGCGCTCGTCACCAGAAACAGGCCGATCCCCGCCATGATGAGCAGCCCGGCGACATAATAGAATTCGTGCGGCCAGATTTCGATCTGGAACATGTAGAAGCGCCGGTGCGCAAGATCGACGAGCACCGCCTGGTCGGGTGCATAGGGGCCGCGGTCCCAGCGGATCCACGGCGTCCCGTAATAGATCGCCAGCGTCACCGCCATGATCGCCCATTTCAGGCGGCGGAAGGGGCCGTCCACCCGCTTGGGATAGACGGCCTTCCGGGCAGCGTAGAGCGACGTCTTGCCGCCGGTCAGATCGTCAGGGCTGGCCATCGGCTCCCTGTCCTTCCGGGGCGGCTGCGGCGACCGCCGCGGGCGCCGGCGCCTTTTCGCCGCCGCCCAGCGAATAGACATAGGCCGCGAGCATCTTGATCGTCACCGGGTCGAGCCGTTCGCCCCAGTGCGGCATCACGCCGTTGCGCGGCTGGTTGATCGTCGCGGTCAGGCTGGCGCGATCGCCGCCATAGAGCCAGATGGCGTCGGTCAGCTTGGGCGCGCCGACGCTGCGGCCGCCTTCGCCGCCCGCGCCGTGACAGACCGCGCAATTGGCCGAGAAGAGTGCCGCGCCGCGCGCCGACGAGGCGCTGGGCTTTTCCTGACGGCTGATGACGCGCACATGGCTGACCAGATCGTCGATCTGCGCGGCGTCGAGGATGCCGTCCCGGCCGAAGGCCGGCATCTGGCTGGTCCGCGTCGTCTTCACGTCGGGATTCCGGATGCCGTTGGTGATCGTATAGTGGATCGCGGCGAGGTCGCCGCCCCACAGCCAGTCGTCGTCGGTCAGATTGGGATAGAGCTTCTTTACACCGGCGCCGCCGGCACCGTGGCACTGGACGCAATGGACGCGGAACGCTGCGCCCCCGCCCTGGATCGCGGCCTGCATCAGTTGCGGCCGGGCGGGCAGTTCGGCGATCGGGGTGGCGGCGATCGCATTGACGATCGGCGCCCGCCGCTGCGCCTCGGCGGCGAGCTCCTTTTCGAGCTGGCCGCGGCTGCTCCAGCCGAGCACGCCCTTGGTCGCGCTGTGCACCATCGGCCAGGCGGGATAGAGGATCGCGTAGCCGAGCGCCCAGATGATGGTGAGGTAGAAGGTCCACAGCCACCACCGCGGCAGCGGGGTGTTGAGCTCCTCGATCCCGTCCCATTCATGGCCGACCGTGCTCGTGCCGGTGGCTTCGTCGATGCGCCTTTTGTCAGCCATGGTCGTCGTCCTCGAAGATCATCGTTGCGGCCTCGCGATTGCGGTCGCCAGCGCCCTTGCGAAAGGGCCAGGCGATCAGGCCGAGGAACAGCAGGGCCATGCCAAGCAGGCCCCAGCTGTCGGCGAAGTGCCTCAAATCATTATAGGTCATGGCGCCTTCCCCTGCGGGGCGTCGGCGACATGCGCCTGCTCCTGCGGCGCGGCCTTTTCGACATCGACGAGCGTGCCGAGCATCTGGAGATAGGCGACGAGCGCGTCCATTTCGGTCAGACGGGTCGGATCGCCGTCGAAATCGCGAACCTGCGCCTTGGGATAGCGTTTCTGCAGATCGGCGGCCGAGGCGGGGTCGACCTGTGCCTTCAGATCCTCGTTCGCCTTGGCGATGTCCTCTTTCGTATAGGGGACGCCGACGCGATAGAGCGCGGTCAGGTCGTTGCGCAGATCATCGGTCTTGAGGTCGTTTTCGGCGAGGAAGGCATAGGGCGGCATGATCGATTCGGGCACGACACTGCGCGGATCGATCAGGTGCGCGCGGTGCCATTCGTCCGAATAGCGGCCGCCGACGCGCGCGAGGTCGGGCCCGGTGCGTTTCGACCCCCATTGGAAGGGATGGTCGTACATGCTTTCCGCCGCCAGGCTGTAGTGACCATAGCGTTCGACCTCGTCACGGAAGGGACGGATCATCTGGCTGTGGCACAGATAACAGCCTTCGCGGATGTAGATGTTGCGACCGGCGAGTTCGAGCGGGGTGTAGGGCCGCATGCCGTCGACCTTTTCGACCGTATTGTCGATCCAGAAGAGCGGCGCGATCTCGACGAGACCGCCGATCGCCACGGTGACGAGCGCGAAGAGGCCGAGAAGGCTGACGTTGCGCTCGAGCTTCTTGTGGCTGAAGCCCTTTTCGGCGGGTTGGGTTGCCATGGTCGGGGCCTCCTTATTCGGCGGGAACGGGCGCGAGCGGGCGATCCGTCGCGGCGTTGTGGGGCGTTTCGGTCATCGGCTTTTCGTCGCGGACGCGGCCCGCGAGCGTATAGCCGACGTTGATCAGCATGATCACGAAGCCCGACAGGTAGAGCGCGCCGCCGGTGGCCCGGATCAGATACATGGGATGCATCGCGGCAACGCTTTCGGCGAAGCTGTAGACGAGGTAGCCGTCGGGGCCATATTCGCGCCACATCAGCCCCTGCATGATCCCCGCGACCCACATCGAGGCGGCGTAGAAAACGATGCCGACGGTCGCGAGCCAGAAGTGCCAGTTGACCATACGCAGGCTGTAGAGGCGCGGTCGGCCCCACAGACGCGGGATGAGGTAATAGAGGCTGGCGAAGGTGATCATGCCGTTCCAGCCGAGCGCGCCCGAATGGACGTGGCCGATGGTCCAGTCGGTGTAGTGCGACATGGAATTGACCCATTTGATCGACATCATCGGGCCTTCGAAGGTGCTCATGCCATAGAAGGCGAGCGCCATCACCATCATGCGGATGATCGGGTCGGTGCGGATCTTGTCCCACGCGCCGTTCAGCGTCATCAGGCCGTTGATCATGCCGCCCCAGCTCGGCATCCACAGCATGATCGAAAAGACCATGCCCAGCGTCTGCGCCCAGTCGGGCAGCGCGGTGTAGTGCAGATGGTGCGGACCCGCCCAGATATAGAGGAAGATCAGCGACCAGAAGTGGATGATCGACAGGCGATAGCTGTAGACGGGGCGTTCGGCCTGCTTGGGCACGAAATAATACATCATCGCCAGGAAGCCGGCGGTCAGGAAGAAGCCGACCGCATTATGGCCGTACCACCACTGGGTCAGCGCATCCTGGACGCCCGCGAAGGCGGCGTAGCTCTTTGACCCGAAGATCGTGGCGGGCAGCGACAGATTGTTGACGATGTGCAGCATCGCGATCGTCAGGATGAAGCTGAGGTAGAACCAGTTGGCGACATAGATATGCGGTTCGCGGCGCTTGATGATCGTGCCGACGAACACCGCCAGATAGGCGACCCAGACGATGGTCAGCCACAGGTCGACATACCATTCGGGCTCGGCATATTCCTTGCCCTCGGTCACGCCCATCAGATAGCCGGTGGCGGCCAGCACGATAAACAGCTGGTAGCCCCAGAAGACGAAGCGGGCGAGCGAAGGAAGGGCGAGCCGCGCGCGGCAGGTGCGCTGGACGACGTAAAAGCTCGTGGCAATGAGCGCATTGCCGCCGAAGGCGAAGATCACCGCCGAGGTATGCAGCGGGCGCAGCCGGCCGAAGGTCGTATATTCGAAGCCGAGGTTGAGCGCGGGATAGGCGAGCTGCAGCGCGATATAGAGGCCGGCAAGGAAGCCCGCGGTGCCCCAGAACAGCGTCGCGATCACGCCCCAGCGGATCGGGTCGTCGTCATAGACGCCTTCATCGCCGGGCATTTTCAATATGCCGCGCGCGATGCCGTCGAAATCGGCGCGCGAGACGGTTGCCCACAGAACGGTGAGACAGGCGATCGCGACGATCCCCATATGCACCGCAAAGGGCGCATCGACCGCCAGCGCCGCCATTACGAGCGCGAGAATGGCCAGCGCCAGCCAGCCACCCGCCTTTAAAACCACACCGTCCATATTGCTTGTCCCTGCTTGGCGCGGTCCCTTCGACCGCACGGCTGGGAACCGCTCATGGACGGGGGCGGCCGCCAAAACATTGACCAGGATCAAGCAATTTTTTGCGTTCCATCAATGCGCGGCGCGGCGGGCAAGCGCAGGGAGGCGCTCGTCAACGCAAGGAGTCACGACATGAAGACGCATTATCTCTCCCTCGCTGCCCTGGCCGCGGCCATGGTGGTTCCGGGCCAGGCCCAGGCCAAGGCCGGGGACGTTCAGGTGAAGCTGCTCGCGACCCTCGTCGCGCCCGACGGCAAGATCACCGACGTGAAATATGACGGCCTCAGCCTGCCGGCCGGGACGCAGAGCAAGGCGAACGACAATGTCACGCCGACGATCGCGGTCGAATATTTCGTCACCGACAATGTCTCGCTCGAAACCATTGCCGGCGTGACCCAGCACGACGTCGATGGCGCCGGGGCGCTGGCGGGTGCCGAGCTGGTGTCCGACGTCAAGATCATCCCCGCGACGCTGACGCTGAAATATCATTTCGGCCGCGACGGCGGGATTCAGCCCTATGTCGGCGCCGGCCCGAGCTATTTCTTCTTCATCGACGAAAAGCCGGGCGTGACGACGCGCGGACTGGGCGCGACGCGGCAGAAGATCAACGACAAGTTCGGCGCCGCGGTGCAGGCCGGGATCGATATTCCCGTGAATGACAAGGGGCTGGCGGTCTCGTTCGATGCGAAGCGCTATTTCCTGCGTCCGACCGCGACCTGGTATGCGGGTACGACCGAAGTGCTGCAAACCAAGCACAAGCTCGACCCGTGGGTGATCAGCGCGGGGGTGGCGTTCCGCTTCTGAAGCGGCGCGCGGCGCTGATCGGCGACATGTCCCCGCCGGGTGGTGGGGGTGTGTCGCCGACGCCGCCGGCTATCCCGCCATCGCTTCCATCGCGTCGCGATCGGTAATCACGATCTCGCGGCGCGAGGGGAGGTCCAGAAGACCGTCGGAGCGCATCCGGGTGAGCTGACGGCTCGTCGTTTCGATCGTCAGCCCCAATATGTCGGCGATTTGCTGGCGTCCGAAGGGTAACTCGAAACCGTTACGCGTGCCGCCGACCTGGCATCCCTGCCCCGAAAGCCGTTCGGACATTTCGAGGAGGAAGGAGGCGACCTTTTCCGACGCCGATTTGCGACCGAGCAGCATCATCCAGTGCCGCGCCCGGTCGAGTTCGTCGAGCGTGCGGCGCAAGAGCTTCTGTTGCAGGTCGGGATGGTTGCCTGCAAATTCGTCGAAGGCGTTGCGGTTGAAAATGCAGACTTCGGCATCGGTCATCGCGGTGACGCTGTACGGGCTTTCCTTGCCGAACGGGCGGCCGATGAAATCCGACGGAAAAACGATGCCGACGATCTGCTCGCGCCCGTCGGCGGTCGCGACGACCAGTTTAAGTACGCCTTCGAGGACATTGGCGACTACGGGTGCGTCGTCGCCTTCCCAGAGCAGCGTCTGGCCTGCCTTGACGCGCTGCTTGCGCCCCATCTTGCCGAGCAGCAACAGCTCCTCGGGATTGAGGCTCGCACAGATCGCGCGGTTTCGCACGACGCAGGATGCACAGTCGGTCACGCCGTTCGCCTAGCCGAATGCGCGGCATTTGGAAATAGCGAGAGCTTCCGCTCTGGCGGGATGAGGCGCCGTCGCGGAATCCCGGAAATTCGCGCCTCGGGCGTGCCGGTGACGCAGGATGATACGCCTATCGCGCCCCTCGTAACTTGATTTCGAATCATGATCCTCTATGCCCTTTTGTGTGCAGGGTGACCCAGACAATTACATCAGTCTCCTTTCGGCCGCGCAAATCGAAACGCTGCGGCTGGTTTTTGAGCACAAAAATTCCAAAGAGATTGCTCGCATTATGGATGTATCCCCGCACACGGTCGATGAGCGTGTGCGGCGCGCTTTGAAAAAACTCAATGCATCCAACAGGATAGAAGCTGCGACGATTTTGGCACGTAACGGTGTATTCGACCAAGTTACTCCCTATCAGCCATTGAGATATCAATTGATCAGCCTAGGCGACGAGGCGCCCGCCGATGAAGCCGGTGTGGGGCGCAGTTCGATCCGGCGGCTTTTCGATATCGGTTCGCCATTTCCTACCGCGTCCCAGCCGGCCAACCGGCACGGGTTGATGGAAAGGATTATCTGGCCAATCCTGATCGCATTTGCGACCATTTTGGCTTTTTCCGCCCTCTATTCGATCCTTGTCGGTCTTGGTCGTGTGTTGACCTGAATGCTGCGGGGGGGATTCCGTCGGCATTCGTATACAAGGACCAGGATTATGCTGAATGAACGCATGTCTGCCGCCAAGAAGATCGCCTCGGACCTCCATCAGGCCGAAGATGCGATCGACGATACGATGATCAGCATCGCGCGTCTCGCCGCGACGCTGCCCACCGCACGGCGCGATACCAATATGTCGGCGATCGTCGGTCAGGAAGCGATGGCCAAGGTTGCGCAGGCGCTTGCCGCGGCCGGCGAAGTCCGTCAGCTGCTGACCGACGCGCATCTCGCGCTCAGCGTCACGCAAAAGCAGGTCGGTCTCGGCACGCGCATGTTCGGTGCAGGCGTCAAGCCGCCGGCGGCAACGCTGGTCGAGGACGGCAGCAACGATCACGGCGATGCCGCGGTGGCGCATCTGCCGCTCGCCAAAGCGTCGTAAGTTCAAGAGCGGGGGTGGACGAACCACATGTGGACCGTAGCGGGCTATTATGCGGTTCTGCTGACCACGGTGGCCGTCGCGATGTGGCGCGGCGGTCCCCTCGAGCGCTGGGCCGCCTATACGGCCCTGCTCGCGTCGGTGTGCACCACCCTCCTCGCACCCAATCCGGATTGGTCGCATATTGAATATAATATCTTTGCGATAGACTTGGTCGCGCTCGCGAGCTTTTGGTTCATCGCATTGAAAACGCAGCGTTTCTGGCCCTATTGGATCACGGGATGGCAGTTGATCGCCATTTTCGGCCATGTCCAGAAGCTGATGTTTTCGGAGATATTGGCGCGTCCCTACGCGCTGCTTTCAATGTATATCTCTTACCCGATCTTGTTCGTCATACTGTACGCATCGGGTTCGACCAGGCGGAGGGGTGGTGTCGGAGTGTAGCGCCTGAAGGCGCACCAGGGGTCCCATCACATGCAGCAATTTTCCAACCAAGAAATTGCCGATCTGAAGTCGCGTATCGACGAAATTCACGAGCTGCTCGCTGCGCGCGGCGGCGACGAGCCGGCGGCGCCGGTCCGCGTCGAGCTCGAACCGCGCAGCGACGTGGCGGCGCCGCGGCTGGTCGATCAATTGTCGTTCAGTATCCAGGCCCGCCGTATGCGGCGCCATCATTTCGGCAGCGCGCAGATGTCGGGCCCGACGTGGGACATGATGCTCGACCTGATGCTGGCCAATGCCAATGGCCGTATCCTGAGCGCGAGTGACCTCGCGACGGGGGCCGGCGTGCCGTTGTCGTCGGGGCTGCGGATGATCGCCTCGCTCGAGGCGATGGGGCTCGTCAAACGGTCGATCGACGAACGCGACCGCCGCCGGACCATCGTCCGCCTGACCGATGCGGGGACCGAGCGGATGGCCAGCTATTTCGAGAAGGTCGGCCTGGCGTTGCGGAGCAATCGCGCAGGTTGACCGGCGCGGCCGGATGCGGCTTCTGCTGGTCGCCGCCGCATCCGGCCGTTCGCGTCATTCGGTCATTTCCCGCATCATGCGGTCGATCCTGGCCATCGCGTCGCGCTTGATCTGGCAGACCCGCGCCGCGCTGACGTCGAGCGTTAGCCCGATCTCCTGCAGATTGAGCTCTTCGAAGAAATAGAGCTGCAGGACCATCTGTTCGCGGTCCGACAGGCGCCCGATGCAGGCGCGCAGCGCGTCGAGCATTCCTTCCTGTTCGAGCAGCTCGCCGGCGCCGAGCCGGTCGTCGGCGAACAGGAAATCGCCTTCGTTCATCATTTCGTCGAGCGAGGTCGAGCGGCCGTGCGTTGCGCTGCGTTCGAACTCGAAATATTCATCGGCGCTCATCCCCATCGCTTCGGCCATTTCGGCGGCGCCCGGCGCGCGCATCAGCTGTTGTTCGAGCGCGGCGCGCGTCGCCGCGAGCCGCTTGGCGGCCGCCATCGCGGCGCGGCCGACGTCGGCCTCGCGCCGCTGCTGGTCGATCATTGCGCCGCGAATGCGCGTCGATGCGTAGGTGGTAAAGGCGAAGCCGCGCTCTTCATAGGTACGGCTCGCTTCGATCAGCGCGATCAGCCCGACTTGGATCAGATCCTCAAGATCGCTCGTCCGCGACACGCGCGAATGAACCTGCCAGGCGATCTTGCGCACGAGCGGCGCATGTTCGGCGATCAGCGCCTCGACATTCTCGCCATAGCCCTGCGGCCGCAGGGCGTGCGCGGTCTTTCCCGCAAATTGCTCGGCGGGCTCAATTTTCATGGGGCTCGTCCTTCTGATAGGCTTCTTCGCCGCTGGTCAGCCGCGGTTGATCGGCACCGATCGTCGCGACGATTTCGGTTGCCTTGGTCGCCGGGATTTCGAGGTAGGAGATCACCGCAACATCGGGGAATGTCGCGCGCACCAGCCGCGACAGCGCCGGGCGACAGATGGGGGAGGCGACGAGCGCGAAACTGCGCGTCTGGAGCAGCAGCGGCTCGACCGCCTGGCCGATCTGTTCGACGATCTTCATCGCCATGCCATGTTCGAACGGCCATTCGGCGCCCGGATTTGCGCGCACCGCCTGATTGAGCAGCACTTCGATATCGGGGGTGAAGGTCACGACAGGCAGCGGCATGCGGCTCGGCACGATCGTCTGGACGATCAGCGCGCCGATGCGCTGGCGCACCGCTTCGATCAGGTCGCCATCGCCGAGCTGCTGGCCGACGAGTGCCACCATAGCCTCCGCAATCTTGCGGAAGTCGCGCAGCGGCACGCGCTCGATGAGCAGCGCCTTGCACAGCGCGGCGACGCGCGGCAGCGCATAGCCCTGCGGGCTGAGGTTCGCCGCAAGCTGCGGATAATGGGTCTTGAGATTGTCGATCAGTGACTGGGCATCGTCGATGCCGAACAGTTCGGCGGCCGAAGCGATGATGCTGTTGTTGAGGTGCGTCGCGACGACCGTGGCAGGATCGACGACGGTATAGCCCGCCGCAATCGCGTCATTCTGGGCGCTCTTGGGAATCCACAGCGCGTCGAGGCCGAAGGTCGGATCCTTGCAGGGGCGGCCCGTCACCTTGGTCACCAGTTCGCCCGAATCGAGCGCGAGCATTTCGTTGGGGAAGACCTCGTCCTCGCCGACGATCACCCCGGCGATCGAGATGCGATAGACGTTGCCGGGCAGCGACAGGTCGTCGGCGACCTTCACCGGCGGCACGACGAAGCCGAGTTCCTTCGACAACTGGCGCCGGATACCGGTGATCCGCGTCATCAGCGGCGCGCCCTTGCGTTCGTCGACCAGGCTGACGAGCGCATAGCCGATTTCGAGCTGGCACGGGCCGATGTCGCTGACATCCGCCCACTCGATATGATGCGGGTCGGGAGCCGGGGCCGCGGGTTCGGGTTGGGCAGCGACCTCGGCCGCCGCGCGCCGGAGTTGCCAGCCGATGGTGAAGGCCAGCGCCGCGGCAGGCAGGATCAGCATCTGCGGCATTGCGGGGACAAGGCCGAGGATGAACAGGATACCGCCGACCGCCATCCATACATGAGGGGAGGCGAACTGGCTGCCGATCTGGCCCGACAGGTTGTGGGGCGACGACACGCGCGTGACGATGGCGGCGGCCGCGATCGAGAGCAGCAACGCCGGAATCTGGGCGACGAGCGCGTCACCGATCGCCAGCGTGACATAGGTGCTGCCCGCCTGCGAGAAGGACAGGCCGTGGCTGAACATGCCCAGGATCAGGCCGCCGACGATGTTGACGAACAGGATGAGCAGGCCGGCGACGGCATCGCCCTTCACGAATTTCGACGCACCGTCCATCGAGCCATAGAAATCGGCTTCGGTCGCGACTTCCTGACGCCGCGCCTTGGCTTCGTCGGGGGTCAGCAGGCCGGCGTTGAGATCGGCGTCGATCGCCATCTGCTTGCCGGGCAGGGCGTCGAGGGTGAAGCGCGCCGACACTTCGGACACGCGTCCCGCGCCCTTGGTGATGACGACGAGGTTGATGATCATCAGCACGCCGAACACGAACAGGCCGACGACATAATCGCCGCCGATCAGCACCTGGCCGAACGCTTCGATCACATGGCCCGCCGCCGACGTGCCTTCGTGGCCGTGGACGAGCACGACGCGCGTCGAGGCGACGTTGAGCGCGAGACGGAACAGCGTCGCGAGCAGCAAGACGGTCGGGAAGGCCGAAAAATCGAGCGGCTTCGACGCCGACAACGCGACCATCAGGATCGCGAGGCTGATCATGATATTGCCGATGAAGCTGATGTCGAGGATGATCGGCGTGACCGGGATCACCATCAGCGCGACGAGAATCAGCATCGCCGCGGGCAGTGCCGCGGCAGTCGCGAAGCGCGTCATATTGCGGACGTCGAGCCCGTTCATGCGGCGCCTCCCGAGAGCGAAGCGAGCCGCTGGTAGGCACTGGCGGCAAAGTCCATCGACAATTTTCTGGGCATGGGTTGAATATCCATCATCGGTAGCGGCGGCCGCCCGGCGGCTTCGCCCGAAAAGCTGGTTGCGGCGCTGCGCCATGTCGAAACGGGCGCCGCAGCGGCGGGCAGCGGTGCGCCGCCGCCGGCGTCGAGCTTGGCGCGGAACAGGTCGCGTATCTCGCCGACGCTGCGCATGCTGCCGTCGGGGGCGTAAAAGATCGGGCGGTTCGCCGCCGCGGCTTCGGGCAGCAGCGTGGCGCCCGGCTGGTCGGGGTTCGCGTCGAGCGCGGTCAGAAAGCGCGCGGCTCCGGCACTGCCGAGGAAATGCGCGAGGTAAAGATCGACCGGTTCGGCGGCGCGGCCCATCCGGCTTTCGAGGAACTCGCGATTATCGGCGGTCAGCGCCGCCGCCATGTTCGATGCGGCAAAGGGATCGTCGCGTAGCGCCATGATCTGGTCGCGCAGCGCCGGATCGCTGACCGACAGGCGGCCCGCGCCATCGCGGCGGATCGCGTCGGCGGCCCAGGCGAGCCCGTGATTGGCGCCGTGGCGCTCGAGCGTCGCGAGCCAGGTCTGATTGGTGAACTGATAGAGGCCGCGCGCCGACGATGTTGCGGCCTTGGCGCCGGGATTGAAGCGGCTTTCGACGCGGGCGACATCGACCAGATAGTCGAAATCGACCCCCGTGCGCGCCGACGCCGTCTGCACCGCATCCATGACGGGTGCGGCGATCCGGTTCGCTGCCTGGGGGTTGTTGATTGCGTTCATTGCCTCTGTTCCGCTGTTTCAGCAGAAGAGAAGCAATCATCGTGCCATTTTCGGGAAAATCCCCGAAAATCTTGCTTATCAATAGGTTAAAGCGGGCCCTCGCGGCTGCGTGCCGCGGATTGCATGGTTCATGTCAATCCTCTGACGCGTCCAGTTCTTCAGGACATTGATGCGGATCGCGGCCGCTTCGAGCTGGCCCAGCGTCTTGCCGATCAGCGCCCGGGCCTGCATTTCGCTACCCGCCGGAACGCCGGCGCCGCGAAACAGGATGACCGCCGTTGCCAGATCCTCGGTCGCCGACACGATCGCCCCGGCATCATGGCCGTCGAGCGCGCCGACAAGCAGGTCGAGCTTGGCCTGCACCTCATGCATCTGTTCGATCATCACGAATTGCCGCCCGTGCTGTGGAAAAGTGCCATCGATTTGGCGATTGCCACGGGATCGACGCTATATTCGCCGCTGGCAATCGCGGCGCGCAGCGATGCGATACGGGCATAATCCACCGGCGGCTCCTGCGCGGCCATTTCGTTGGCAAGGCTGATCAGCCGCGCGACGGGCATCGCCGTCGGAGCGGGCTGGGCCGTCGCGCGCTGGTTCGCCGAAGCGGTCGAACCGCTTGCCGTCCTGCGCACGGGTGTCGCTCGCGTGACACCGCCGACCTGCAGGACGAGTTTGTCGTCACCTGCCATCTTAGCCTCCATCATGCACCGTCGGAAACTCGACGGCACTGCTTCAGAGCCTTTAACGGCGGGTGGGGCGGCGCCTTAAGGGGCGGGTTGCCAAAAAATTAAAAAAAGAGGCCCGGCGGCGTCGAAAAATCGACAGCCACCGGGCCAGTGGGGCTTAACTACCTGAAAACTAGTCCTGAAGGCTCGCGCGGCCCGGTCCGGTGACGGTGGCGCTGATCATGTTTTTCGCGTCATTGCCGCGCAGCGCAATCGTTTCGCCGACGCGACCGTCTTCGGTCGCGATGGCGTTGTAGCTTACCGAAAAGCTGTCGGTGTCGATCGAGACGCGGACATTGTCGCCGCGTCGGATGACCGGCGCGGCAGCCGGGGCGGAGCGGGCGAAGACCGCGGGGGTCGCCGCGCCGGCCTGCGCCGCCATCGGCACGCGCAAGCGCCAGCCGAGCGATTCGCAGCGCACCGCGAGCGTCTGGCTGTCGATCGCGGTGATCGATGCCTGTTCGGGGCAGCGCGCCAGCTTGATGCGCCGGTCGATCGGCGTCGCGGTGCGTCCCATCGCATTTGCGACCATCGCGGTCAGCGTGTCGATGGTCTGCCAATCCTCGGTCGCCTGCTGCGCGGTTGCGGCGGGCGCCATCGCGATGCCGGCGGCGAGGGCGGTTATCATCCTGCGATACATGACCCAATCTCCTCTGCTGGTCCTTTGTCGCCGGTCACGGTGCAGGATGCGTGCCAATCGCGGGCAACTGCCGAATTTGCGGCCTGCGCGCCCGTTGCCGTCAATCTTTTGACGAGCGCCTGGCGGGCGGGGCCTGCTCCCGCCGCCGCATGGCCCTAGGACACTGAAAAACAAGTGATAATGCAATTTGGCACGGCGATTGCATCATGCCTTGGTGATTCATCGCGCCCCTGCGCCGGACCGCCGGCAGCGAGGCGGGGCGAAGGATCGAAGCCCGCCACTTGATGGCGGCAAGCGAAGGCCCGCTACCGAAAGGTGGCTTGCGAAGGAAAGTGATGATGGCATCCGAGAAGCTCTTTGGCCTGCATGCGACAGCGCTCCAGCTGCGCAGCCAGCGCATGATGATGCTCGCGTCGAACATCGCCAACGCCGCGACCCCCAATTACAAGGCGCGCGACCTTGATTTTACCAAGGCGCTCGACTTGGCCCAGCAGGGCGCATCGACCGACGGCGCGATCGAAGGCGCCATCGCTTACCGCGTGCCCGTGCAGGCTTCGCTCGACGGCAACACCGTCGAAATGGCGACCGAACAGACCGCCTTTGCCGAAAACGCGCTCGCCTACCGTTCGAGCCTGTCCTTTCTGCAGGGCCGGATCGGCACGCTGACGCGCGCGCTGAAGGGCGAATGACGATGAGCGCGCTCTCGATCTTCGACATCAGCGGCCGCGCCATGTCGGCGCAGCTTGTCCGCCTCAACACAACGGCATCGAACCTGGCCAACGCCGGCACCGTCGCGGGCAGCGAAAAGGAAGCCTTCCGTTCGCTGAAGCCCGTGTTCCGCACCGTCATGGACGGCGCGGGGCGCGCGACCGTCGCGGTCGACCAGGTGACGGTCAGCAAGATGGCCCCGTCGAAACGGCACGACCCGTCGAACCCGCTCGCCGACAAGGACGGCAACGTCTGGGAAGCCGCGGTCGATAGCGCCGCCGAACTGGTCGAGATGGTCGAGACCGCCCGCCAGTATCAGAACAATGTCCAGGTCCTCGAAACCGCAAAGGGCCTGATCAACGAAACGCTGCGGTTGGGACAATAAGCCATGACGACCACTTCTGCCGTTAACGGAAGCAATATCACGGTGGTGCCGAAGAACAGCGGCACCCAGCTCGGCCAGCAGGATTTCCTGCGGCTGATGACCGCCCAGCTGTCGCAGCAGGATCCGTTCAACCCCGTCGACAACCAGCAGATGGTTGCGCAGATGGCGCAATTCTCCAGCCTGGCCGGCGTCACCGAAACCAACACGACGCTGAAGACGATATCGGACCAGCTCACGGCGCAGACCGCGCTGCTTCAGGACATCAAGACCGCCCAGGACGCCGCCGCGGCGGCCGCCGCAGCCACCCAATCGACCACGCAGGAAGGATAAGTCCATGTCATTCTATACTTCGCTTTCGGGCCTCAAGGGTGCCCAGACCGACATGTCGGTGATCTCGAACAATATCGCCAACGCCAGCTCGACGGGCTTCAAGCGCAGCCGCGCCCAGTTCGGCGATCTGTTCGCTTCGTCGCCGACCCAGTCGACGCGCATGGTCGCGGGTCAGGGCCAGCGCCTTAACGGCATCATCCAGCAGTTCACGCAGGGTACGCTCGAGGCGAGCGAAAAGACGCTCGACCTCGCGATCGCGGGCGAAGGCATGTTCGTCGTCAAGGGCGAGCCGCCGCGCGAGCAGGTGACCTACACCCGCAACGGCGCCTTCACCCCGACCGATGACGGCCATATCGTCGACACCACCGGCCAGAAGCTGCAGCTGCTCCCGGTCGATGCGTCGGGCAATGTCACTGACCGCACGCTTGCCGGCATGACCGACTTCGTGCTCCCCGCGGGCGCGCCGTCGGATCCGACCTCGGCGCTGGTCAATGTGTCGGTCGGCCTCGACGGCCTTGTCACCGCGACCTTCGCCAATGGCGAGGGCCAGGTGCTCGGCAAGGTCGCGATGGCGAGCTTCCCCTCGATGGAAGGGCTGCGCCCCGTCGGCGACGCGCATTACCAGTCGACGGGCGAAAGCGGCCAGCCGACGATCGACGCCGCGACCAACGGCCCCATGGGTACGATCCGCTCGGGCGCGCTCGAACGCTCGAACGTCGACATCACTGAAGAGCTGGTGCTGCTGATCGCCGCCCAGCGCAACTTCCAGGCGAACGCGAAGGCGATCGAGGGCGCGTCGACGCTGACGCAGACCCTGATCAACATGCGTTCGTAATCGTCGATTAGCCGTCTGCCGGGAGCCAGAAGATGGACCGTCTCATCTACACCAGCCTCACCGCGATGCGGGGCAGCCAGGCCCGGCAGACGGCGATCGCCAACAATCTCGCCAATGCCCAGACGCCCGGCTTTCGCGGCGACATGGCGGAGGCGCAATCGCTCTGGCTGCAGGGCAGCGGCGTCAATGCCCGTGCCATGTCGTCGGAGGAAGTGATCGGCGCCGACATGCGCGCCGGTGCGGTGTTCGCCACCGGCCGCGACCTTGACGTCGCGATGACCGGCGACGCGCTGCTCGTTGTGCAGGCCGAAAATGGTGAAGAAGCCTATACGCGCCGTGGCGATCTGCAGGTTTCGGCGAGCGGGTTGCTCACCACCGGCGACGGTCATCCCGTCCAGGGGGCGCAGGGCCCGGTTACCATTCCGCCCGCCGACAAGGTCAGCATCGACAGCGAAGGGCGCATCTGGGTCGTGCCCACCGGCGGCGATCCGCAGAACCCGCAGGAAGTCGACCGGCTGCGCCTGACGACCCCCACGGGATCGGACATCGTCAAGGGGCTCGACAATCTTTTCCGCGTCAAGGGCGGCGGCATCCTGCCCGACGATCCCGAAGCGCGCGTCGTCACGCGGTCGCTCGAGGGATCGAACGTCGCCGCCACCAGCGCTCTCGTCGAGATGATCGAGGCGAGCCGCAGCTGGGATTCGCAACTCAAGCTTATCAGCGACGCGCGCGACATGGACAGCGCGACCGCGAACCTGATGCAGCTCCCCCGTTAAGGAGAATAGACAATGAGCTTCGGTGCCTTGCACGTCGCGCGGACCGGTCTGGATGCCCAAGGCTTCCGGATGCAGGTGATCGCGAACAACCTCGCCAACGTGAACACCACGGGCTTCAAGCGCGACCGCGCCAATTTCGAAACGCTGGGCTATCAGATGATGACCCAGCCGGGTGCGCCCTCGTCGTCGGAAAACCGCTACGCGACCGGCCTCAACCTCGGCACCGGCGTCGAACTGGGTGGCACCGCGCGCATCGATACGCAGGGTTCGCTCAACGCCACGGGCAATGCGCTCGACATGGCGATCGAAGGCGCCGGCTTCTTTCAGGTGCTGCTGCCCGACGGCCGCACCGGATATACCCGCGCCGGCAATTTCACCATGTCGGCCGACGGCACGATCGTCACGCCCGACGGCAAGCCGCTGCAGCCGAATATCCAGGTTCCCGAAGGCGCGACCGGCGTGTCGGTCGGGGCCGACGGCACCGTCTCGGCAACCGTTCCCGGCCAGGCCGAGGCAACCGAGCTCGGCCGCATCGAAATCGCACGCTTCGTCAATCCGTCGGGCCTGCAGGCGATCGGCGACAATATGCTCGTCGAAACCGCCGCTTCGGGCGCGCCGCAGGTCGGCGCCGCCGGCGAGGAAGGCCGCGGCATCCTGCGGTCGGGCATGCTCGAAGGATCGAACGTCAATGTCGTCGAGGAACTGGTCGACATGATCGAGACGCAGCGCGCCTACGAAGTCAATTCGAAGATGATCCAGGCCACCGACGAGATGATGAAAAATGCCACGCAAACGCTCTAAGGCCATGCTCCTCGCATCGGCGCTGCTGCTGTCCTTCGGCACGCTGGCACCGGGCGCCGCGCTGGCGAAGGACAAGGTTGCACCCGACGCCTTTGCCGTCGCGATGCCGGTCGATCCCGCGCCGCCGCCGACGCCCAACGGTGCCATCTTCCAGGGCGGCTATACCCCGCTCACCTCGGGCGGTCGCGCCGGCCGGGTCGGCGACATCGTCACGATCCAGCTCGTCGAGCGCACCGCGGCGACCAAGAGCAATAGCGCGACGACGCAGCGCGGCGGCAGCATCGGCCTGACCCCACCGTCGACCGGACCGCTGTCGCTCTTTTCGCCCAGCGACATCGGCGCGGGCGGCGACCAGCAGTTCAAGGGCAAGGGCGATGCCGCCCAGTCGAACGCGCTGTCGGGCGAGATCAGCGTCACCGTCGCCGAAGTCTATCCCAACGGGATGATGCTGGTGCGCGGCGAAAAGCTGCTGACGCTCAACCGCGGCGACGAGCGTGTCCAGATCTCGGGTCTCGTGCGGCCGATCGACATCGGCCCCGACAACCGCGTCCTGTCGACCCGCGTCGCCAACGCGACGATCCGCTACGTCGGCAAGGGCGAGATCGCCCGCGCCAGCAAGCAGGGTTGGCTGCAGCGTTTCTTCTCGATCATCAGCCCCTTCTGAACGCCTTTTCAAAGGATAGTGCCGTGACCAAGCGTCCCACCCTTCTCGCCCTCTTCCTCCTGCTGATCGCGGGCCTCGGCTTCGCGGCGCCGGCGTCGGCCGAGCGGATCAAGGACATGGGCCAGTTCCAGGGCCTGCGCGCCAACCAGCTGACCGGCTATGGCATCGTCGTCGGGCTCGCCGGAACGGGCGACGACAGCCTCGACTATTCGACGCTGGGCATGAAGGGCGCGATGTCGCGCTTTGGCATGACGCTTCCTGCCGGGGTCAACCCGGCGCTCAAAAATGCGGCTGCGGTGATGGTCACCGCCGAGTTGCCGCCCTTTTCCAAGCCCGGCCAGCGGCTCGACATCACCGTGTCGGCGATCGGCAAGGCCAAGAGCCTGCGCGGCGGCACGCTGGTACTCGCGCCGCTCTATGGCGCGGACGGGCAGATTTACGCGATGGCGCAGGGCAACCTCGTCATCGGCGGTCTGGGGGTCGACGCCGCCGACGGTTCCAAGCTGACGGTCAATGTGCCGTCGAGCGGACGGATCGCCGGCGGCGCGACGGTCGAGCGCGCGGTCGATACGGGCTTTGCCTATGGCGATCAGCTGACCTTCAACCTCCACCAGTTCGATGCGACCAACGCGCAGCGCGTGACCGACGCGATCAACCGTTCGGTCGGGCCGGGTGCGGCGACGATGCTCGACGGTGCGAGCATCTCGATTCGCGCCGGCGGCAGCGGCGACGATCGCATGCGCCTGATGTCCCGAATCGAGAATCTCGAGGTTATCCGCGCCGAACCGCCCGCCAAAGTCATTGTTAATGCGCGCACCGGAACGGTCGTTATCAACGGTGCGGTCCGGGTCGGCACCGCGGCGGTGACGCAGGGCAAGCTCTCCGTCTCGGTCAAGGAATCGCCCACGGTGGTGCAGCCCGCACCGTTCAGCCGCGGGGAAACGACGGTCGAACAGTCGAGCGAGATCGGCGTCGACCAGGAATATCGTCCGGTGATGATGGTGAAGCCCACCGCATCGCTTTCCGAGCTCGTCGATGCGATCAATCGCATGGGCGTTCCTCCCGGCGACCTTGTCGCCATCCTCGAGGCGCTGAGCCAGGCCGGCGCGCTCACTGCGGAACTGGTGATCATATGACGACACCTCTTTCTTCGATCGGCGCCCCCGCCGCCAGCGCCGCCCCCGCCGGGGCCGGCAGCGGCGACGGCGGACTGCGCAAGGCGGCCGAATCCTTCGAGGCGGTCATCCTGCGTCAGCTCCTCTCGTCGATGCGGCAGGCCAAGCTGGGCGACGACATCTTCGGATCGAGCGCGACCGACAATTTCCGCGAAATGGCCGACGCCAAGACCGCGGACAGCATCGCCTCGATGCGCCAGTTCGGCATCGCCGACATGGTCGAGGCGCAGTTCCGCGCCCGGGTCGGAGGCGCGCAGTGAGCGACCTTCTCAACATCGGCGCCAGCGGCCTGCGCGCCTATTCGCGCGCGCTGTCGACGATCGGCGACAATATCGCCAACGCGCAGACGCCCGGCTATGCGCGGCGTACGCTCGAACTGGTCGAGAATCAGGCGGCGAGCAACATGCCGCTCTATCGCAGCTCGATCAAACCGGGCGGCGTGGCGATCCAGGGCGTGACGCGTTCGGTCGACCAGTGGCTCATTCAGGATTCGCGCATTTCGTCGGGCGACGCCGAGCGCTCGGCCACCAAACTCGACTGGATGAACAAGGTCGAGGCCGCAATGAGCGACGATTCGAACGGGATCGCGACCGGGCTGGGCAAGCTGTTCAACACTGCCGATCTGCTCACCGCCGATCCGTCGAACCCGACGCTGCGGGCGCAGTTTCTGCAATCGGTCGACGATGTCGCGTCGGGCTTCCGCACCGCGGCGGGCCAGCTTTCGAGCATGGCCGACGGGATTTCGAGCGCCGCGGCGGGCGAAGTCGATAGCTTCAACACCAATTTGAACGCCCTCGAACAGATCAACATCGGGCTGCGCAAGGCGCGCCCGGGATCGACCAACGAGGCATCGCTGCTCGACGAGCGCGACCGTTTGCTCGACGAGCTTTCGACGCAGGCTGGCGTCACCGCGAGCTTCGACAGCCATGGCGCGGTGACGCTGACCGCAACGGCGACCGGCGATACGCTGGTCGGCGGCGGCGTCGTGACGCCGATTTCGGTCAGCGCTGCGGCCGACGGCCGGCTGTCCTACAGTATCGGGGGATCGCCGTTCACGACCGCGACGGGCTCGCTCGCCGGACTGGCCGAGGCGGCGAACCATGTCGCTGACCAGCGCGCAGGGCTCGACACCATGTCGGCGCAGTTCGCAAACCAGGTCAATGCCGCACACCAGGCGGGCGTCGATGCCAATGGCAATCCGGGCCAGCCGCTGTTCGCTGGCGTCGGCAGCGCTGCGACACTGGCCGCGGCGCCGTTGACGACCGCACAGGTCGCGGCGGCCGATGCGACGAGCAGCAACGGCAATATGCTTGCGATCGGCGGGATGCGCGGGTCGAATGATCCCGAAAGCGCCTGGGCGGCGCATATGGCGACGCAGGCGCAGGCGACCGCATCGGCGCGCGCGCAGGACGCCGCCGCGACGACCCGCCGCGACGCCGCCTCGGCGGCACGCAGCGCGGTCAGCGAAATTGATCTCGACCGCGAGGCGGCCGATCTGCTGCGTTTCCAGCAAGCCTATTCGGCGGCGGCGCGCACGATCCAGGTCGCGCGCGACACGATGCAGGCACTGCTGAACGCGGTGTAGGCGAAGGATTTGGGGCCATGAGCCACAAGGGGCAGAACGATGATTAACGCCACCGGCAACCGTATGACGCGCGAGATCGCGCGCCAGTCAAAGCTCGCCGAACAGATCGAAAAGCTGCAGATCCAGGTTTCGACCGGCAAGCGGCTCCAGCGCATGTCCGACGATGTCGTGGCGTCGAAACGGATTGCGACGATCGGCAAGACCCAGGCGGCGATGGACACCTGGGCGACCAACATCAATACCGGCAAGGCGCTGGCCGCGCAGGCCGACGTTGTTCTGCAATCGACGAGCGATCTGCTCACCCGCGCTCGGGAACTCACGCTCAATGCGGCGAGCGGCACCGCGAGTCCGGCCGATCGCGCGACGATCGCCGCGGAATTGAGCGCGATTGCCGACCAGATCGACGGGCTGGCCGCGACGCGCGATGCGAACGGCGAACCGCTTTTCGCAACCGGCAATGCGCGCGCAATGCGGTTCGATTCGGACACGGTATTCGCCCCGGTGCCATCTGCGGCCGATGCCCTGGCCGTCAGCGGGACGAGCTTGTCGACTTTCGTCCGCGATGCCGCGGCCGCGGTGGCGGCAGGCGACAAGACGGCGATGGGCGGGTCGATGACCGCTCTCGACACCGCAATCAACCACACCGCTGACCAGAACGCCGCCATAGGCCTCGCTGCCGGCCGTCTCGAGCGGATCGGCGACAGTCTTGCGGCGCGCGGCGTGACGCTGGCCGACGAACGCTCGTCGGTCGAGGATACCGATCTTTCGGTTGCGATCGCGCAGCTCAACGCTGCCGATCTGACGCTGAGCGCCGCGCAGGCGGCCTTTGCCAAGATCAACCGGCAGAGTTTGTTCGATCTTTTGAGCTGAGCGGCCTCAAGTTTCCGGCGCCGCTGCCGTTAAGCATAAGAGACGTCCCTGTTTAGGCGGACCCCGGGCGGGTCCGGATGGAGTTGAGCGCGCATGTTTCCCGTAATCGGCATCGTCGTACTGATCCTGCTGGTGTTCGGGGGTTTCGCGCTGACGGGCGGCAATCTTGGCCCCGTCATGCACGCGCTGCCGCACGAAATGCTCATCATCGGCGGCGCCGCGGTCGGATCGCTGATCATCGGCAATTCGGGCGCCGACCTGAAGGCGCTCGCCGGCGGGCTTGGCAAGGTGTTCAAGGGGCCGCAGTACAAGAAGCAGGATTATCTCGACGTCATCCTGCTCGTGTCCTCGCTGATGAAGATGATGCGCACCGAAGGACCGGTCGCGGTCGAACCGCATATCGAAGACCCCAAAAGCTCGCCCATCTTCCAGCAATATCCCAGGCTGCTCAAGGACAGCACGCTCGTCCACCTGATCTGCGATACGTTGCGCCTGGTCGTTGTGTCGTCGGGAACGCTCGATCCGCACGCGGTCGAGGACGTGATGGACAATGCGGTAAAGAACCACCACCACCACGCGATGAAGCCGGCTGACGGCTTGCAGAATCTCGCCGACGCGCTGCCCGCGCTCGGCATCGTCGCGGCGGTGCTTGGCGTGGTGAAGACGATGGGCTCGATCGATAAGCCGCCGGAAATTCTGGGCGGGATGATCGGGTCGGCGCTGGTCGGCACCTTCCTCGGCGTGTTGCTCGCCTACGGGCTCGTCGGCCCGTTCGCGACGCGCGCGAAAAGCGTGATCGAAAGCGACGGCGCCATCTATCACACGGTGAAGCAACTCATCATCGCATCGCTCCACGGCCACCCGCAGCCGCTCGTCATCGAAGCGGCGCGTTCGGGGGTCGAACATTCGAACCAGCCGAGCTTCGCCGAGGTCTTTGACGGAATGCGGGGCCGCTGATGGCCGCGCGTCCCAACACGCCGCCGCGGCCGATCATCGTCAAAAAGGTGATCGAGGGGGGCCATGGCGGCCACCATGGCGGTGCGTGGAAGGTCGCCTATGCCGACTTCGTGACCGCGATGATGGCCTTCTTCCTGCTCATGTGGCTGCTGGGAGCCACCACCGAAAAGCAGCGCAAGGCGCTTGCCGACTATTTCGCGCCGACGATCGTCCAGACCAAGCAGGAAAGCGCCGGGTCCAACGGCATGTTCGGCGGCGATTCGATCGTTTCGGCCGACAATTATCCGCATCGCGCCGGGCAGACGGGGACGCGGTCGATCACGATCCCGCGCGACGTTGTCGGCGGACCCAAAGAGGCTTCGGGCCGCGAACAGGAAACCAAGAAGTTCCAGCAGGTCGCGAAATCGCTCGCCGAGCGTGTCCAGCGCAAGGGCGATCTGCGCCGCCTCGCGCGCAACCTGCGCTTTACCCAGACCGTCGACGGCATGCGCATCGACGTCGTCGACGATGCCGATTTCTCGATGTTCACGATGGGAACGAGCCAGCTCACGCCCGAAGGCGTGCGGCTGTTCCAGGAAGTGGCCGAGGCGATCGGGGGCGTTCCGAACCAGCTGATGATCCGCGGTCACACCGATGCGGCACCCTGGTCGGTAGGCGCGGGCACCAACAACTGGCGGCTGTCGGTCGACCGGGCGGAGGTGGTGCGCAACTATCTCCAGTTCCGCGGGATCGATTCAAACCGCTTCTCGCGTATCGAAGGGGTCGCCGATCGCGAACCCTATGTCCCGTCGAATCGCTTCGACCCGCGCAACCGGCGCATCTCGATCACGCTCGGCTGGGGCAGCGCGGCCAAATATTAGTGCCAGATTGGCAGTAAGATAAATCCTTAACAGCGTAATTGCGCGATCATTGCTGCCAGATTGGCAATAACCCTTTGTTTTCAATGGGTTGTAATAGTCTGGATAATCTTTCGTTTACCATTTTCCTCAATCTCTCGGCTCATCGGAAAGGCGCCATGGGGGGCGCCATGGAGACGAAAATGACTGAGGTGGGGCAGAACAAGGGCAACAACGCAGCGCTCGAAGCGCTGATCATCGGCAACAGCCCGGCGGTCAGCCAGCTGCGCGAGATGATCCGCCGGGTGGCGCGGTCGAATGCCTCGGTCATGCTGTGCGGTCCGTCGGGATCGGGCAAGGAACTGGTCGCCCGGGCCATCCACGATGAAGGCGTGCGCGCCGGCAAGGCCTTCGCCGCGATCAACTGCGGCGCCATCCCCAGCGAACTTATCGAATCCGAACTCTTCGGCCACGAAAAGGGCTCGTTCACTGGCGCCACGGCGCGCCGTATCGGCCATTTCGAAGTCGCCAGCGGCGGCACGCTCTTCCTCGACGAAATCGGCGACATGCGCTTCGACATGCAGGTCAAGCTGCTCCGCGTGCTCGAGGAACGCACCATCGTCCGCGTCGGCAGCAGCGAGGTCCGCCCGGTCGACGTCCGCGTCATTTCGGCCACGCACCAGGATCTGGGCGCGGCGATCGCCGAGGGCAAATTTCGCGAAGATCTTTTCTTCCGCCTGGGCGTCGTCGTCCTGCAGGTGCCGAGCCTGGCGAGCCGCGTCGAGGATATTCCCGCGCTGATCCGCCATTTCCAGCGCAAGATGCCGGCCGACGCCAAGTGCCGCTATGACGACGCCGCGATCGCGATGCTGATGCAGCACCGCTGGCCGGGCAATGTCCGCGAACTGCGTAATTTCGTCGAGCGCGCCAGCGTCCTGTTCGGCGGCGAAACGCTCGGCTGCGACGATGTCGCGATGCTTTTGAACCCCACCGCAGCGCTGGCACCGCGGCCGATCCTCCCCACGGGTACGGTCGCGGTGCCAGCCGGCGGGCTGGACATCCCGGCGGCCGCCGGCGCGCAGGCGAAAAAGCCCGCGCCGGGTCAGCCGATCGACCTAAAGCGCGAGATCGAGACGATCGAACTCGAACAGATCCACGTCGCGCTCGACCTTGCCGACGGCATCATTTCGGAGGCTGCCCGCCTCCTGTCGCTCAAGCGCACGACGCTGATCGAAAAGATGCGCAAATATGGAGTTCAGCAGCAGGCCGCCTGAAAACTACCCCACCAGTTTCGGCGCCGCTGAATTCGGCACCGGTCGCACCCCACCCCCGTCGTCGCTTGTCCCCACTTATAGCGACGGCGCGGGCCGCGGCCGGTGCCGAACCCTTTTTTACCGATCGATAATGAAGAGACGACGCGGGCGCGTCAGCGAAGCTGGCGCCAAGCCTCGGCGATCGTACGGATGCCGTCGAGCACCTCGGCAAAGCCGTCTTCGCGATTGGCGGCGATCGCCTCATCGAGCTTGCGTCGCATGCTGCGATAGACGCGCGACAGCGCCGCGGCGACATCGCCGCCCGCGCTATGATCGAGATTGGCGTCGAGTCCGATCAGGATCGCGCGCGCGCGGTGCGCGGGGTCGGTGGCGGAGACGCGCTGTCCCTGTCGCGCCATCGATCCGAGCACGCCGACCGCCGTCTCCAGCTCGTCATAGAGCATGGCGACGAGCTCGACCGGGTCGGCGCCCTCGGCGCGGCTTTCCTGCTGCAGCCGGCGGTAGGTGCCGGTGGCGCGGACGATCGAGGCGGTGGCAGGCACGGCGAAAACCCTTAATTATTGCTGTTCTGGTTGTTCCACATCTGGATCTGCTGTTCCAGATAGGCCTGGGTCGCCTTGAAGGCTGCCAGCTTGGCGTCGAGCGTGCTGTATTTTTTCTCCAGCCGCGCGCGATAGGCATCTTCGCGCTCGTTGACCTTGTCGAGCTGGTCGGCAAGATCTTTGCTCTTGGCATCGAGCGTCCTGGTGACGCGATCGATCACGCCGCCTGTCCCCACGGCCTTGTCGCGCAGAGCGTCAAGCACACCGGCGATGCCCGGATCGCTGACGTCGGTATGCGCGCCGTCGCGCGGCGGATTGAACAATGCTTCGACCGCGCCGGCGTCGGTCGTCAGGGCAGTTTCCAGCCGGGTTTGATCGACGGCAAGCAGGCCGTCCTTGTTGGTGTAGATGCCGATGTCGGCGAGCGTCGTATAGGTGCCGCTGCTGGTCAGTGTTTGCGACATCATGCCGCGCAACTGGCCCTCGAGCTCGCGCAGGCCTCGCGTGTCACCCGACATCGCGGCGGCGTCGGTGATGCTCTTCTTGAGCTGGTTATAGACGTCGACGAAATCCTTCACCGTCTGCCGGATCATGTCGAGCGGGCGACTTGCCCCCACATCCACCTCCTGGCCTGGCGATGCCTTTTTAAGCGTGAGCGACATGCCGGGAATCACGTCGTCGACGATATTGGAACTGCGGCTATAGGCCACGCCGTCGATCGTGAATTGGGCATCGGTCGCCGATTGGCCGAGCGTCATGCCGCCGCCTGCACCATAGCCGAACGCCGCGAGCGCCGGATCGGCGCCCGCGTCGGCAGCCAGCGTGAAGCTGTTCGCCGCTCCCGTCGCGCCCTTGAGCACGATCCGGCTGCCGCCAGTGTCGGACACGATCGAGGCCGATACGCCGCTGCCGCTGGCGTTGATCGCCTTTGCCAGCCCTTCGAGGCTGTTGTTCGTGCTGTCGATCGTGATCACATGGTCGGTGCCGCCGACGCTGAGCGTCATCGTGCCGGTCCCGATCGCCGCCGTCTTGTCGGCGACCACCGCCGAATAGGCGGTCTGCGCCCGGGCGAGCTGGTCGACGACCACCGTTGCCGAGAAGCTGTCGGCGTTGATACCGGCGCGCGTCGTTGCCGAAATCACGCTTTCGTCCGAAACCGTCGGCGTACTGCGCAAGGTGCCGTCGGACACCATTTGCGCCAGCGAATCTGCAAAGCCTTCAAGGTTCGATCGCGCCTGCGAAACGGCGCTGATCCGCGCCTGATTCTGCTGCGCCAGCGTCGAGAGCCGCGTAACCTTGGGCTCGCGCGAGGCAGCCGCAAGATCATCGACAAGCTTGGGAATGTCGATCCCCGACCCGGCGCCGAGCGAACTGGCAATGGATGTGAGAGCCATGGCAAATATCCTTCGCTCTTCTTAACGGCCGCGCGCGCGCGACATTAAGCGCGAAATCAGCCTTGTCGGCGCCCGTCGGGATCGAATTGGTGCGATACCGGAATCTCGACATCGGGCTGGCTGCGTCCCTCGGCAACCGCGCGTTCGAGCTGAAACACGAAGGCGAGGATCGTGGCGACCGCGACGAACAATTCTTCGGGGATCGTCCGCCCGGCGCGCACGGTGAAATAGATCGCACGGGCGAGTTGCGGATATTCCAGAATCGGAATGTCGGCGCCGCGGGCAAGCTCGCGGATCGCCAGCGCGACATCGCCGCGCCCGCGGGCGACGACCACCGGCGCTGCATCGACGCCGGGGCGATAGCGCAGCGCGACCGAGAAATGCGTCGGGTTGGTGAGCACGACCGTCGCGTCGGTCACCGCCTTGCGCGCCGACCCACTCAATATTTCGTGCGCCCGCTGGCGCTGCGCCTGCTTGAGCTCGGGGGCGCCGTCCGACTGGCGCATCTCCTCTTTGACTTCCTGCTTGGTCATCATCAGCCGCCGGTTGCGCTGATACCATTGGGCAGGAACGTCGATCAGCGCGATCACCACCAAGCCGCCCGCCATCGCGAGCATCGAATGGCCGATGGCGCTGCCGGCGAGACCGATCGCGGCATTGAGATCGGTCGACGCCATGGTCATGATCGCGGGCAGATTGACCGCGATCAGCCAATAGCCGATCGTTCCGAGCAGCAGCACCTTGGCGATCGACTTGACCAGTTCGATCAGCCCCTGCGGCCCGAAGATGCGCTTGAGGCCGTTCAGCGGATTGATGCGGTTGCCCTTGAAATTGAGCGCCTTGCCGCGCCAGCTGAGCGAACCGAGCGTCGCGGGCGCCGCGATCGCAGCGACGAAGGCGAGCGCGAACAGGCTGCCGAGCGGCAGCAGAATTTCGACCCCGTTGCGCATCACCGCTTCGCCCGGCGCAAAATGCGCGACATCGTCGGCGCTGAGCGTCAGGCCGCGTTTCATGAGGTCGCCCGCCGACTGGACGAGCCAGCCGCCCGCGGCAAAAAGCCAGCCGGCTCCCGCGAGCATCATCAGCGCGGTCGCAAGTTCGCGCGACATCAGCACATCGCCCTCGCGTGCGGCATCGGCGCGCTTTTTCGGGGTTGGCTGTTCGGTTTTCTGGTCCTTGTCCGACTGTTCGGCCATCGTCAGCCCCCCGCGAGCAGGCGCGCCATGTCGAGCGCATCGGACAGGAAGCGGGCGATCGCCTCGGCCATCGCGGGGGTCGCGATGCCGAGGAGGATGACCCCGGCAAGCAGCGTCGCCGGCAGGCCGACCGCGAACAGGTTCATCGCCGGAGCCGAGCGCCCGATGACGCCCATCACCATCTGGACCATGATCAGCACGAAGCCGACGGGCAGGGCGATGGTCAGCCCCGCCGCGAACATCAGGCTGCCGAAGCGCAAGATGCCTTCGATCGCGCCATAGGAGGGAAAGGCGTTGCCCGGCGGCAGCGCATTATAGCTCTGCACGATGATCTCGATGAGCAGCAGATGGCCGTTCGCCGCCAGGAACAGCGCGGTGGCGAGCATCGAGAGGAACTGGCCGACCGCCGAGCTCATCTGCCCGCTCATCGGATCGACCATTGCCGCGAAGCCGAGGCCCATGGCGTTGCTGATCGCCTCGCCCGCGAGCAGCGCGGCGGCGAGCCCCATCTGGAGCACGAAGCCGATCGCGAGCCCGATCACGACCTCGCCCGCGACGAGGAGCAGGCCGGTGAAGGACACGAGCCCTTCGGGCGGCAGATGGAGCCCTGATGCCGCGACCGCCGGAACGCCGACCGCGAGCGCGATGACGAGGCGGAGCTGCACCGGCACGTTCGTCGCCCCAAATACCGGCGCGGCCAGAAAGGCAGCGCCGGGGCGGATCATCCCCAGCATCCAGAGCTGGAGCATCGCCTCGATATTCGGGATATCGGCCGGGTTCATCGCGGCCCTATCGGACCAGATTGGGTATCTGGGCGAACAGGTCGCGGGTGAAATCGGTAAGCAGGACCAGGATGCTGCTGCCGAAGATCGCCAGACAGATGGCGGTGATGATGAGCTTTGGTACGAAGCTGAGCGTCTGTTCGTTGATCGAGGTCGCCGCCTGGACCATGCCGAGCAGCACGCCGATGACGAGCACCGGAATCAGGATCGGCGCCGAGGCGAGCGCGAGAATCCACAGCGCCTGCTGTGCGACACCGATGAAATAATCGGCCTCCATCGCCCTATGTCCCGAATGATGAGGCGAGCGACCCCATCGTCAGCGCCCAGCCGTCGACGAGGACGAAGAGCAGCAGTTTGAACGGCATCGATATGACTGTCGGCGACAGCATCATCATGCCAAGCGACATCAGCGCCGATGCGACGATCAGGTCGATGACGAGGAAGGGCAGAAAGATCAGGAAGCCGATCTGGAAGGCGGTCTTGAGTTCGCTGGTGACGAAGGCGGGCAGCAGGATCGAAAAGGGGACGTCCTTCGGGCTCGCATATTCGGGCGCCTTGGCGATCTTGGCGAACATCATCAAGTCGGTCTTGCGCGTCTGCTTCATCATGAAGCCGTGGAGCGCGTCGCCCGACCGCACGACCGCCTCGCCGATGTCGATCTGTTCCTGACCATAAGGGGTGATCGCGACGCGGTTCACCTCGCTGAGCACCGGCTGCATCACGAACAGCGACAGGAAGAGGCTGAGCCCGACGAGTACCTGGTTTGGCGGCGTCTGTTGCAGGCCGAGTGCGTGGCGCAGGATCGACAGCACGATGATGATGCGCGTGAAGCTGGTCATCATCAGGAGCAGCGACGGCAGCACCGTCAGCAAGCTCATCAGCAGCAGGATCTGCAGTGACAGGCTGAGCGGGCGGCCGTCGCCGCCGATTTCGCCGACCGCGCGGGTCAGGCCGTCCGCCGCCTGCGCATGCGCCGCGGGCGCCGCGGCGACGAACAACGCGATGCCGCCGGCAACCGCCGCGCGGCGCAGCCAGCGGCTGCGCGCCGGGGCGGCGTCAGTCGACATGAAAATCGCCTTGGCTGTTGTCGGCAAGGCGCGTGATGCCGTTGCGCGACACCGCGATCAAAATCTGTTGCCCGGCAAATTCGACGACCGCGAGCTTCGACCCCGGACCGAGGGGGAGCACGCCGACAAGGTCGACCGGCCGATCCTGTTTCGCGCCGCCGCCCAGCGGCACGCCCATCTGGACGCGCTTCCACAGCCACAGGCTGCCCCAAGCCATGCCGCCGACGATCGGCAGCAGGATCAGCAGGCGCAGGATATATTCGAGCATCAGGCCCTCCGGTCGAAGCCGGCGATGCCGCGGTCGGGCGCGACGACTTCGGCGACCTGGATACCGTAGCGGCCCTCGACGCTGACGATCTCGCCCTTCGCGATCAGCGTGCCATTGGCATAGATGTCGAGCAGGTCGGTCGCCGCGCGGTCGAGTTCGATCACGCTGCCTTCGGTCATCGTGAGCAGCTCGGCGAGCGTCATCGACGTCGATCCGACCTCGACCGAGACACGCAGCGAAACGCCGGCGAGCAGGTCGAAATTAGGGGCGGCGGCAATCGTCTTGCCTTCGCGGCGGTCGCGCTGCGGCGCCGCGGGCGCGTCGCTGAGGTCAGTCATTGTCCGGTCCTTTTTCGATTTGATCGATCATGATGGCGGCGTTGCCATTGGCTTCGCCGATGCTGCCGAGCGCGAATTTGCGCCCAGCGACGGTCACCGGCACCTGGCGCGGCATGGTGATGGGAATGATGTCGCCAACTTCGAGCGACAGAAGTTTGACAAGGCTGATCTCGGGACGCGCGAGGACCGAACGCACGGGCAGGCGGACGTCCTTGAGTGCCTTGTTGAGCGCGTTCGACCAGACAGGATCGGTCTGCGGCAGGTCGCGCATTTCGGGCACCGGTTCAGCGCCCGCGATTCCGCGCAGCGCCGCCTGCGGATAAGCGCACATTACGGTCTTGCCATCGAAGGGCGCGCCGCGCAGCGTGAAGCGCTGGACGAGCAGTTCATCGTCGGCGCGCACCGCGGCGAGCTTCGCGCTTTCGGTGGTGACGAAATCGAGTTCGGGATCGATCGGGTGCTTGTCGCGCCACGCGGCGGCGAGCTGCAACCCCATGTCGCGGCCGAGGCGCGCGGCAAAGCGTTCTTCGGCGTCGGTCAGATCCTCGCGCTCGCCCGCCGGCTGACCCTTGCCGCCATAAAAGATGTCGACGAGCTGGAGGACAAGCGCGCGGCCGCCGGTGATCAGCACCGGCCCCTTGAGCGGCGGCGCGTGATAGCGCCAGAAAATCGCCGGTTCGACGACGGCGCACCAGTCGGCAAAGCGCATCGTTTCCGCGGGCGCGCGCTCGATCTGCACGAGCGGCGCGCCGAGCGCGCGCACCAGATCGCGCAGGCTGCGCGCGAACTGGTTGCTCACGGCGTCGAGCAGCGGAAAGGCATAGCTGCCCTCCGACCGGCGGAGCAGCAGCGACGCCTGCGCGTCGGCCTCCTGCCGCGCCGCGGCGTCTGCGGCCGCTACGGGTTTGGCGTTTAGCGTCACTGAATCACCAAGCTTGTGAAATAGACATTGTCGATGCCCCCGAACCCCTCCTTGTCGCGCAGTACTTGGTTAATCGCATTGGTCAACTGGCGTTGAAGCCGCTGTTTGCCCTGCGACGTCGAAAGCAGCGCCGGATCCTGTTCGGCAAGCGTCATCAGGACGGCCGACCGGATCGGCACCTCCTGCCGCTTGATGTTGGTGATCAGCTTGCCGTCATAATAGGTCGACAGGCTGATCCCGACCTGAAGAAAGCCCGATCCGTCGGCCAGATTGGTCGTGAAGGGCTGTTCGATCGGATAATAGGTGATCTCATATTTGCGGGGATCGACCTTGTAATGATCGTTGGGAACGGAGACGGTACCGACCTTCAGCGCCGGCGCACCGCCGCCTTCGCCGCCCTCGCCCGAGGCCGCTTCTTCCTTTTCGCTGCGTACGACCAGCTTGGGGTAATTGTCCTGCGGCGTCGCCTTATGCTCGCCGAGGCCGCCACCCAGATAGATGCCCGCGCCAGCACCGGCGCCGATCAGCGCGGTTCCGCCGACGCCGACCACCAGCAGCTTCTTCATCTTGCCGCCCTTCTTGGGCGCTGCTTCGGGGGCCTTGTCCTTGCTCATCTCGTCGGTTCCTTTCGATATCAGGCAAAGCGGCCGCGGCGGTTCGCGGCGCTGTCGTCATCGCGCGCGTCGGCGCGATCATTAGCGGTTTCGATCAAATGGCTCGCGTCGGGCGCAGCGCCGCGTCCCTGGTTCTGGCCCTGTCCCTGACCCTGGGCGAGCGACGGGCGCCCGGCCTGATCGGGGGTGCAGGTCACTTCGGCACCGGCAACGCGGACGCCCTGCTGGCGGAGATCTTCGACCAGTCGCGGCTGTGCGGCGGCTACGATCGCGGCGGTGCTTTCATGCTGGGTGTCGAGCTTCATCGACACGCTGTCACCATCGAGTTTCATCGCGACGTCGAGCCGGCCGAGGTGGCGCGGCATCAGGCGGAAGCTGAGATCGCCCTTGTCCGATCTGGTCGCCGCGATATCGGCGGCGAGCTGCGCGATCCAGCGATCGTCGCTCGTCATGTCGAGCGTGCGCTCGGCGAGCGGCGCCGCCTGCGCCTGGGCGCCGAGGGTTGCGGTGCCGGACGCGGCGGGCTGATTGAATAGCACGGTCATGGAAGCGCCGCCTTCGGCACGGATCGGCTTGGCTGCGGGTTCGGTGGCGGGCGCGGGCGTGGCGCCGCCGCTCTCCGCCTTCGCAGGCGTTACTGCGGGTGCGGTGGGTGCGTCGCGGCCTTGCGGAACGGTCGGGGCGAGCGCAGCCTTGGCGGCCTTCGCGGGCTTGTCCGCAACCGGCGCGGAGGTTTCGGGCGCCACGGCATTCGCGGCGACAGGCGCCGGATTGACGGGCAGCGGCGCGGCAGGAAGCGTCGTCTCTGCCGTCGTGACGGTGTCGGTCGCGGGCGCGCCATCGGTCGCTTCGGCATCGGCATCGCCGGTGCCGGCCTTCGCCGGATCGGTGGCGGCTGGCTTGGCAGGGTTGCCGGTGAGGGCGGCGAGCAGGGTGGCGGCGTGGGCCGCGGCATCCTGCGCATCGGGTTGCGAAACGTCCGGGCCGGCACGCTTGGGTGCGGCCTTGGGCGACGTGTCGTCGGCCGGGATCGCGGGCGCCGCTTCGGTATCGGCGGCGGGTGCCGCCTTGGTATCGGTGGCGAGTTTTTTGCCGCCGACGATGGCGGCGAAATCGGGTGTCACGACGTGCGGCGTCTCGGCGGCGGGGGTGCCGTCGGGGTTGGCGGCCGTAGCCGGCACGGCATCCGCTGTCGGCGCCGCTACGCCCGCCGCTTCGGGCCCGGCGAGCGCGATCACGCTCGCGGTCGTCGCCTTCGCCGGAACATAGCCGGTCGGCGCAGCGCCAGCCGTGCCGGTCTTGCCGATCGTCGCTGCACCGGGAAGCGCCGCGAGGAGCTGGCCGAAGCCGCCGTCTTCGCCCGTGCCGTTGGCGGGCGCCTGGCCAATATTGGACAGAAAGGCCGCGAAGCCGGGCTGGCTCGCGCTCTGGGGCAGGCCGGGCATCATTCCGGGCCGCCTTCGACCAGGCGCAGGCTCATCGTGCGGCGGCGGTGCGGGCGGTTCGCGTCGGCGCGGCGTTCCATCTCGACTTCGGCCGACTTGCGGCTGCGTTCATAGAGGCGCACCGCCGATTCTTCCTTCATCAGCGCGCTCTGCGCGAGCACGCCCATTTCGTCGCGGCGGGCGCTGGCGTTGACCAGCGGCGTCGCAAGATTTTCCTTCGCCATGTCGAGCCGGACGCCGAGCTCGCCGACCGTATTGAGCGCGCGGCCCGCGACGACGCCCCGGGCGACCGCGAGGTCGGCGCGCAGCGCCTCGAGCCGGCGCGACAGCTCGACGAGGCTCGCAAGCTCGCCATTGGCGCGCGCCAGATTGGCCTCCGCCATCTGATGTTCGACGGTGCGCACGCGAATGATACGTTTGCGGCGTGCGGTGCGAGCGGTCATGCAGAATATCCTTCGATGAGTGACTGGCGTGCGGTCTGGAAGTCGACCTGGGCGCCGGCGGGCTGGGTAACGAATGCAAGCTGGTCGGCGCGCCGCGCGATCGCGGTGTCGAGCACCGGATCGGTGCCGGCGACATAGGCGCCCATCAGCATAAGGTCGCGATTCTCTTCATAGGCGGACCAGAGCTGGCGGAAGCGCGCGGCGGCGGCGGCGTGATCGGCATCGACCGAATCGGCCATGGTGCGCGACAGCGACCGGGCGATGTCGATCGCGGGATAGACCCCCTGTTCGGCAAGCTGGCGCGAGAGGATGATATGCCCGTCGACGATCGCGCGCGCCGAGTCGACGACCGGATCCTCGATGTCGCCGCCATCGGCGAGCACGGTATAGAGCGCGGTGATCGACCCGCCGGTGAGGCGGTCGTTGCCGGCGCGTTCGACGAGCGAAGGGATGAGCGCGAAGGTTGAGGGCGGATAGCCCTTCATCGTCGGCGGTTCGCCCAGCGTCAGCCCGATCTCGCGCTGCGCGTGCGCGACGCGCGTCAAGCTGTCGATCAGCAGCAGCACCTTCTTGCCGTCCTGACGAAAGGCTTCGGCGATCGCGGTCGCGCGCATCGCGGCGCGGAGGCGGAGCAGCGGCGGATGGTCGGCGGGAACCGCGACGACCACCGATTTCTTGCGGACGGCGGGCGGCAGCTTGGTCTCGACGAAGTCGCTGACCTCGCGGCTGCGCTCGCCGATCAGGCCGACGACGATCACGTCGCACTCGGTGCCTGCGATCATCTGGCCCATCAGCACCGACTTGCCGACGCCCGACCCCGCGATGATCGCGACGCGCTGGCCTTCGCCGACGGTGAGCAGGCCGTTGATCGCGCGCACGCCCATGTTGAGCGGTTTGGTCACCCGGCCGCGGCGCAGCGGATTGACCTTGCGGCCCGCGAGCGGCCACTGGAACTGCGACTTGACCGGCGGGCGACCGTCGAGCGGATTGCCCTGCGCGTCGATGATGCGGCCGAGCAGCGCCTTGCCGACGGTCACCATGCTCGACGCGCCATGCGGTTCGACCGGCGCGCCGGTGACGAGCGGCATGTTGGTGTCGAAGGGCAGCACGAGGCTGCGGTGTCCGCGAAAGCCCACGACCTCGCCGTTCACATATTCGTTGTTCGCCGACTTGATGCGGACATTGCTGCCGAGCGGCTGGGGAAAGCCCGATACTTCCAGCATGATGCCTTCGTGCGCGACGAGCGTGCCGATGCGGCGCGGCGATGCGTCGCTGAGGTCGACGGGGTCGAGCAACTGGCGGGCGGACATGGCGAGGCGGCGCGTCATGCGGCGGCGCCCTGGCTGCCGAGCGCGGCACGCAGCTCGTCGAGATAGACCGCCCGGCCATGTTCGATCCAGCCGGCCGAGGTTTCGACACGGACGGTGCCCCGCGCCATCGACGGATCGCTTTCGATCGGCAGCGCGATCGGCGCGTCGACGAGCAGCACGGCGTCGGCGGGATTGACCCACAGGGTGCGCGCCTTGTCGGCTTCGGCGACCAGCGCGGCGGCGGTTTCGGCCTGAGTGCGCAGCCAGTCGGCCTCGATCGGCGCCGCCTCGACGATCTGGCGGACGAGCCGCTCGACCGTTTCGGCGATCAGCTGCGCGAGTTCCTCGCTGGGTTCGTCCTGCAGCGCTTCGGCGGCGGCGACCATCGCGAGCAATTGCTGGCGTTCGACCGCAAAGGCGGCTTCGGCGAGGCGCTGGCCTTCGGCAAGCCCGCGCGAAAAGGGGTCGTCGGCGGGTTCGGCCGCCGCTTCGGCGACCGGCGCCAGCGGAGCGCTGCGCGGCTGGCCGAACTGCAGCGGACGAAAGCCGCCGTCGCGCGCCATCGCATGCGCCAGCGCGGCAACGGTCGATTCGGACGCGAGATCAGACATAATCGTCGCCCCCGCCCGCGAGCATGATTTCGCCCGATGCCGCCATCTGGCGGACGATCTGCATGATCGACTTCTGCGCTTCGTCGACGTCGGTGCGCTTGACCATCGTCATTTCGGCCATTTCGTCGCGGATCGTTTCCGATGCGCGCTGCGACATCGTCGACAGGCACAGATCGACCATGTCGGCGTCGGTGCCCTTGAGCGCGACCGCGAGGATCGCGGCATCGACCGAGCGCAGCACCGTGCCGATGCTCTTCTTGTCGAGTTCGCGCAGATTTTCGAAGATGAACATCTCTTCCTCGATTGCTTGTGCGAGCAGCTTGTCCTGCTTCTTGAGCGCGCGGATCGTGCGTTCGGACAGCGACTTGGGCATTTTCTTCATGATCTTCGCCACGTCGCTCGGGCCGCCGATCGGCTGCTTGGCGACGCGCTGGCCGCCGACATTGGCGGAGGCGAGCACCGATTCCAGATCCTCGATCGCGGCGGCGGGCACGGTGGTAAGCTGCGCCGCGCGCAGCACCAGATCGGCCTGCAGGACTTCGTCCAGCGTTTCGATCGCGCGCGCCGCGACGTCGGGGATCAGCACCGACAGGATCAGCGCGCCGACCTGCGGATGTTCGCTGGCCAGCAACGCGCTGATCGCCTCGACATCCATCCAGCGCAGCATTTCAAGCGACGCGGCGCTCGACTGCGGCGCGACCGCGGCCAGGATATTGTCGGCGCGGACATTGCCCACCGCCTGATTGATGACGGTGCGGATGCGCGTTTCGGCGCCGATGGCGAGCGCGCTGACGTCGCGGCTGCGCACGACGAACTGGTCGAGCGCCTGTTCGATCTGCGTTTCGCTGGCGTTAGCGGCGTCGAACATGCCCTTGGCAAGCTGGCGCACTTCATCGGGATCGAGATGCTTGAGGATCGTGGCGGCGTCGCCTTCCTCGAGCAGCATCAGCAGGATCGCGGCGGCGGCCGATCCTTCGATGGCAGGACGCAGACCGACCGCGGGTGCGATCTCGCCGGCGACATCGATGTCGTCAGCCATGGGCGCCCTCCTGCATCAGCTGGCGGACGACGAGCGCGGCGCGCGCCGAATCCTGGCGGACGAAGGCGCGGACCAGATTGGCGCGCGCTTCATAACTCGGCGCGGCCTCGATCATCTCGAGCGTGATTTCGCTGCCGCCGCGCGGCGCGTCGAGCGCAGCGCGGTTTTCGGTGGCGGTGAGCAGCGACTGTTCGATCTCGGCATCGCGTTCGGCGCGCGCGGCGGCGCGCTGCTTGGCCGACTTGATCATCGGACGGCCGATGAACAGAAAGGCGAGCAGCGCAGCGAGCACAGCGCCGATCTGCTTGGCGAGCGGCATGAACCACGGCTGGTCGTAGAAGGCGGGGGCGACATCGTCGACCTTCGCAAAGGGACGCTGGCTGATCGCGACGACGTCGCCGCGCGTCTGATCATATCCGACTGCGCCTTTCACCAGCCCCTCGATCTTGGCGAGGTCGGCCTGGGTCAGCGCCTTCTGGCCCTGGTTGAGCGCGACGGCGATCGACAGGCGCTTCAGGCGGCCCTGCGGCTGGTGCGTGACAGAGATTTCGCGGCCGACCTCATAGGCGCGGGCCGAATTTTCGTTGCTCTGCGTGTCGGTGGTCGGCGCGCCGGCGGGCGTCGGCGCGGGGGCATTGTTGGTCACGGTGGTCGCCTGCGGCGGCTGGTTCGACAGCGCGCCGGGGATGCCGACGGCGGGCGGTGTGCTCTGGCCGCTGACGACTCGGCTCACCTGTTCGGTGCGCAGCGCGCGGTCGTTCTCGGGGAAGCTTTCGCGCGTCGCCTGGCTTTCCGACATATCGACGTCGGCGTGGACCTCGACCGAATAATTGCCCGAACCGAGCATCGGACCGAGCAGCGTTTCGAGCGCGCGGCGGAAACGGTCCTCCATCTGCATCTGGAGCTGGAAGCTCTTCATGTCGCCGCTGCTGGCGCCGTCGGAGAGCAGCGCGCCGCGCTGGTCGATCACCTGGACCTCGTCGGCGTTCATGCCGGGAACCGAAGAGGCGACGAGGAAGCGGATGCCCTGAACCTGCGCGTCGCTGAGGCTGCGGCCGTTCTGCAGCGTCAGCATCACCGACGCGGTGGCGGGCTTGTCGTCGCGGACGAACAGGCTGGGTTCGGCGGCGGCGATGTGGACGCGCGCGGTCTTGACCGCGTCGATCGTCTCGATCGTGCGGGAAAGATCGGCTTCGCGCGCCGAGCGCAGCGTTTCGCCTTCGATCGCGCGGCTCGACCCCATCGGGAGCGAGGCGATCAGGCTGTCTCCGCTCGGCTGCGCCTTGGGCAATCCCTGCCCGGCGAGCGCGATGCGCGCCTGATACAGTTTGTCGGCATCGACGGTCAGCGCGCCGGTCGTCGGATCGATGGTGTGGCCGATCCCCTGCGACTGGAGCGCGTCGGCGACGGCGGCCTTGTCGCTGTCGTCGAGCCCGGCGAAGAGCTGCGCCTGCGGCGCCGACTGGGTCATGAAATAGGCGAGCGCGGCAAGGCCGATCGCGGTCGTCGTGGCGATCGCGGGCAGGGCGCGCTGGACGGCGGGCTGGCGGACGAACTGCTGGACCGGCGCAAAGCGGCCACCCATCGCGGGGAGGGGCAGCCGGTTCGTATCGGCAACGGGGGCAAGGAGTTGAGCTTCGGCCATGGATTACACCGGCATGTTCATGATGTCGCGATAGGCGGACAGCAGCTTGTTGCGGACCTGCAACGTGGTTTCGAAGCCGAGCGAGGCCTTCTGGCGTTCGATCATCACGCTGACGATGTCGTGCGTGTCGCCGCGTTCATAGGCTTCGCTGAGGTCGCTCGCCTTCGCCTGCTGGGTATTCACTTGCTGCAGTGCGCTGGCGATCGCCGATCCGAAATCGGGTGCCGCACCGGCACCCGCGGCGCCGCCCGCAGCCGCGCCGCCGGCGGCGCGTTGCAGCGCCTGGTTCTGATTGAGAATCGAACTGCGCATTTGCAGCAGTCGGCTCTGGTCAATCGTGCTCATAAGCTTTCATCCGTCTTGGTGCGCGGCGGTTCGCCGCACGCACAAAGAGTAATGCAAAGCCCGTGCCAAAAATTCTTTTCGTTGAAAAACAGATGTTTGATAGAGTGCTTCTGTCGCGCCTCGCGCTCCGCGGCGTTTTTTTGACGCGCCGGCTTAATCCGCCGCCACTGCCGCCGTTACAGCTTTCGTGACCGCTCGCTGAGCCCTCACACCACGGGAATGGCCAAGGGGCCGGAAAGGAACATTATGACTGTCATCAACACCAATGTGAGCGCGCTTCGCGCCCAGAACAGCTCGCGTGTTGCCAATCGCATGCAGTCGCAGGCTATGGAACGTCTGTCGAGCGGCAAGCGCATCAACAGCGCCAAGGACGACGCCGCCGGCCTCGCCGTCGCAACTCGCATGCAGGCTGCCTCTCGCGGCTTCACCCAGGCGATCCGCAATGCCAACGACGGCATTTCGCTGGCGCAGACCGCCGACAGCGCTGCTGGCAGCGTTTCGGACATCCTGGTTCGTATGCGCGACCTGGCGATGCAGGCTTCGACCGGTACTCTCAGCGATGCCGACCGTGGTCTGGTGCAGAAGGAAGTTACCGCGCTGATCTCGCAGATCGGCGACATCGTCGGCCAGACGACGTTCAACGGCAACAAACTGCTCGACGGCAGCGTCACCGCAGGCTTCGATATCCAGACCGGCATCAACACCGGTGAAAACGTGAACATCACGATCGGCAAGCTCGATGCGACGACGCTGGGCGTCAACGCGCTTTCGGTTGCCACGGCTTCCGGCGCGACCGGTGCACTGGCGACGCTCGACACCGCGATCACCACGGTCGCCGGCGAACGCGCCAACCTCGGTGCGCAGCAGAACCGTCTTGAAGCGGCTGTCGATAATTTGACGTCGCGTGTCACCAATCTGGACGAATCGCGCTCGCGCATCGAAGATGCCGACTTCTCGGCTGAATCGACGAAGCTGGCGGCGGCGCAGATCCTGTCGCAGGCTTCGACGGCGATGCTCGCCCAGGCGAACCAGAGCGCCCAGGGTGTGATGAACCTGCTGCGCTAAGCGCGGAACATCGCAAACATCTCAGGCTATATTTGGTTGGTCCCTTTAATAGCCTGATCGGATGCCCCGGCTCCCCACAGCCGGGGCATCTTTGTGCGTGCGGGGCGGAGGCCCCCCGCTTCAATGAAAATCCCGTGACTTGGGCAGGATGCGGACGTTGCGAGGATGGCCGTGCCGCGCGCCCGGCGTGCGGCCGCGCGGCATTTGCGGGTGCTTGACCTCGTCGGCCCGGCACAAGTCGGGATCGAAGCCGCGATCGCTGCCCAGGGCGTCGAGCATCGCGGTGCGATCGACGATGCGGGTCGCCATCAGGTGGATGACGCCTTCCTTGCTGCGCTGCACCTCGCCTTCGGCCAGCATCAGCCGCGACGCCATGACGGCGCGGCGATAGCGTTCGAAATGGCGCGCCCACAGCAGGATATTCACGATCCCGCCCTCATCCTCGATGGTGATGAAGATCGCATTGCCCTTCCCCGGCCGCTGGCGGATCAGCACGACCCCCGCGGTGCGGACGATCGACCCGTTCTTCGCCGCCGCAACCTCGCCCGCGCTCAGTACGCCTTCGCGCGCGAAGGCGGGACGCAGAAAGGCCATCGGATGGCCCTTCAGCGACAGGCGCGTCGTCTGATAATCGGTCAGCACCTGTTCGACCGGGGGGGTCGGCGGCAGGCGTGCATCGTCTTCAGTGCCCAGTTCGTCGGCGCCCGCCGCACCGAACAGCGGCAGCACCCCCTGACGGACGCGCCGCGCATCCCATAGCGCGGGGCGCCGTTCGAGCCCCATCGACCGGCATGCGTCGGCATCGGCGAGCAGGCGCAGCGCGCGCGGCGGCAGGTTCGCGCGGCGTGCGAGTTCCTCGACCGATGCGAAGGGCGTGTTGCGCGCGTCGGCAATCTGCTTCGCCCATTCGGCGCGAAACCCGTCCACCTGCCGAAAGCCGAGCCGCAGTGCGAGGCTGCCGTCGGCGCGGGGTTCAAGGCTGCTGTCCCAATCGCTGGAATTGACGTCGACCGCGCGCACCTCGACGCCATGCTCGCGCGCATCGCGGACAAGCTGCGCCGGCGCATAAAAGCCCATCGGCTGCGAATTGAGCAGGCCGCAGGTGAAGACGGCGGGGTGGTAATGCTTGATCCATGACGAGACATAAACAAGCCGCGCAAAGGACTGCGCATGGCTTTCGGGGAAGCCATAGCTGCCAAAACCCTCGATCTGCTTGAAACAGCGTTCGGCGAAATCCTGCGTGTAGCCCCGCCGCACCATGCCGCCGATCATCTTGTCACGGAAATTCTCGATCGTCCCGACGTTGCGAAAGGTCGCCATCGCGCGGCGCAGACCATTGGCCTCCTCGGGCGTGAAATCGGCGGCCACCATCGCCAGCTTCATCGCCTGTTCCTGGAACAGCGGCACGCCGAAGGTCTTGCCGAGCACGTCGTGCAGTTCGTCGGGTGGGTGCGGCGGGGCAGGCTCGGGGAATTCAACCGGCTCCTCGCCGCATCGCCGGCGCAGATAGGGGTGGACCATGTCGCCCTCGATCGGGCCCGGCCGGACGATCGCGACCTGCACGACAAGGTCATAGAATATCCTGGGTTTCAGGCGCGGCAGCATGTTGATCTGGGCGCGGCTCTCGACCTGAAACACCCCGATGCTGTCGCCGCGCTGGAGCATCTCATAGACGGCCTCGTCGCCGCAATCGATGTCGACCTCCAGCGTATGGTCGCCCAGCCCGTGCGCACGCATCAGGTCGAAGCATTTGCGGATGCAGGTCAGCATCCCGAGCGCGAGAACATCGACCTTCATCAGGCCGAGCGCGTCGATGTCGTCCTTGTCCCATTCGATGAAGGTGCGGTCCTCCATCGCGGCATTGTGGATCGGCACCAGCTCGTCGAGCCGCCCCTGGGTCAGCACGAAGCCGCCGACATGCTGCGACAAGTGGCGCGGCGCCTTCAGCAATTCGCCGACGAAGCGGTGCAATCGCTCGATCTCGCCATTATGGGGGTCGAGCCCGGCTTCGGCCAGCCGTTCGACCGGCACCTCGTCGCCCCAGCTTCCCCAGCTCGTATCGGCGAGCCGCGCGGTCACATCCTCGCTGAGACCCAGCGCCTTGCCGACCTCGCGGATCGTGCTGCGCGGGCGATAATGGATGACGGTCGCGGCGATCGCGGCGCGGTCGCGCGTGTAGCGGCGGTAGATATATTGGATCACTTCCTCGCGCCGCTCATGCTCGAAATCGACGTCGATGTCGGGTGGCTCGTCGCGCTCGGCCGAGACGAAGCGGGAGAAGAGCAGATCGTGCTGCATCGGATCGACCGAGGTGACGCCGAGCAGGAAGCAGACAATCGAATTGGCCGCCGATCCGCGCCCCTGACAGAGGATCGGGGGTTCTTGCGCGCGCGCGAAACGGACGAGATCGTGGACGGTGAGGAAATAATAGACGTAATTCCGCCGCCGGATCAGCCGTAGTTCGTTGCCGATCAGCTTGCGGACTTTCGCCGACAAGGGCGTGCCATAGCGCGCCTCGGCCGCTGTCTTCACCAAATGGTGCAGATAGTTGAAGGGCTTCCATCCCGGCGGCACCGGCTCGTGCGGATATTCGTAGCGCAGTTCGTCGAGCGCGAAGCCGATACGGTCGAGCAGTCGCGCGCTTTGCTCGACCGCTTCCGGACAGGCCGCGAACAGCCGGCGCATCTCGACCGGCGCTTTCAGATGGCGTTCGCCATTGGCGTGGAGACGCCGGCCCGCCTTGTGAAGTGTCGTGCCCTCGCGGATACAGGTGACGATGTCGTGGAGCGGGCGCTGCGCGGAGGTCGCGTAGAGCGCATCGCTGGTGGCAAGCAGCGGGATGTTCACCGCCGCCGCCAGACGGTGCAGTCGCGCCAGCCGCCGCGCGTCGGCGCCGCCCCGGGGCATGGTCGCGGCGAGCCAGACCGATTTCGGACGTGCATGCTTGAGCTGGCGCAGCAGGGCCTCGTCGCCACCCGTCGCGATCAGCAACAGATCGTCGCAATGCGCGAGCAGATCTTCGAGGTGAAGGATGCAGTCGCCCTTCTGCGCGCGCAGATTGCCGGTCGATAACAGGCGCGTCAGTCGGCCCCAGCCATGGCGGCTCACCGGATAAGCGATAATGTCGGGAGTCTCGTCGGCGAACGCGAGCCGGGCGCCGACGACCAGCCGGAATCCCGCCACCGCCTCCGGCTGCTTGACCTGCAGCTCTTTCAGGAAGGCCCAGGCCCGCACTACCCCCGCGACGCTGTTGCGGTCGGCGATGCCGATGCCCGTCATGCCGAGTTCAAGCGCGCGCGCGACCATTTCGGCGGGGTGCGAGGCGCCGCGCAGGAAGCTGTAGTTGGTCGCAGCGACCAGTTCGGCGAAGCCGGGATCGGCGTCGGGGCAAGGCGCGCTCATGCAAAGACCCCGTGAATATACCAGCGCGGGTCGGGCTTTTCATCGTAGAGGCCGTGGCGGAACAGCCAGTAACGGCGGCCCTGCGCATCCTCGACGCGGTAATAGTCGCGCGTCAGCCCGGCATTATCGCGGCGGCGCCACCATTCGGCGGCGATGCGTTCGGGGCCTTCGAAGCGGCGCACCGCATGGAGCGTGCGGCGCCAGCGGAAGCGCTGCGGCGGGCCGTCGGGGACTTCGGCGATCACTTCGATCGGCTGCGGCGGGTCGAACAGGTGAAAGGGGCGCAGTGGCGGTTCGCCCGGCTCGGTCGCGGTCCAGGGCGTCGGCGGCGGCGCCTCGACCGCGGGAAAGGCAAGCTGCGCCTGTTCGGGGATATGGGTATCGGCGCTGCGCAGCCGCCGAACGCGCCCGCGCCCCAGCCGGGTCGCCAGCCGGTCGGCGAGTTCGTCGACGGCGGCGGCGCCCCGCGCGGTGTTCGCCGCCCCGCCCTCGAGCCTGAGCTGGCCGGCACCCAGCGCCTCGATCCGCGGGACGGCGAGGCGGATCATGTCGAAACCGAAACCGGGGTCGATCGGGTCGCGCAGGCTGTCGATCCGTTCGGCGAACAGACGCATGACCAGATCGGCGTCGCGCGTCGGCTGGCCGGTTTCGATCGCGATGCTGCGCGCGAGCCCGTCGCTGCGAAAGAAGGTCGCGCGAAAATGGCGCCCGCCCTTGCCGCGTTCGCCGAGCGCTACGGCGGCCTCGGCGGCAAGCTCGGCGAGCACCGCGGCGGCATGGGCGCTGCTGCCCAGCGGTTCGGCGAACCGGCGCTCGACGACGATCGGCGGGGGCCGGATGCGCGGGTCGAGCGGGCTCGGCGCATCGCCGAGCAACCGGCGCAGCGCGTTCGCCGCCTCGGCCCCGAAGCGCGCGGCGATCGCGGCGACCGGGCGGCCCGAAAGATCGCCGATCGTCTTGAGCCCCGCGCGGACGAGCGCGGTCGTCGCCTCCGCCTCCAGCCCCAGCGCCGCGACGGGCAGGCGGCGCACCGCCGCGGCCTCGTCGGGGGCGGGGAGCGCCTGATAGCGCGCGAGCGCGCGCGCCGCATCGGCGGTCCCAGCAAGCGCGCTGCGCAGGGTCATTCCCAGCCGGTCCATGCGCCCTTCGACATCGGCGACAAGCCCTGCTTCGCCGCCGAACAGATGCGCCGCGCCCGCAATGTCGAGGATCAGCCCGTCGGGGGCGTCGAGCGCGACGAGCGGCGTGTAGCGCGCGCAGCCCTGCGCCAGCCGGTCGAGCCAGGCGGCATCGGCGACGGGATCGTGCGGCACGACGGCAAGGTCGCCGATCTGTGCGCGGGCATCGGCGAGCGGCATGCCGGGGGCGAGCCCCAGCGCCGCGGCGTGCGGATCGACGCTCGCGAGACGGAGCGCCCCGCGCTGCTTTTCGGCAAAGACGATCGGGGCGTCAGGCGGCGGCGCGGCGCGGCACAGCCGTTCGGCCGGGAGCCACGGGAAGAAGAGCGCCAGATAGCGCCGCCCCCCGGAAGACTTGCTCATCGCGATTCCATTCCATCTGCCAGCGGGCGCCCGCGGGGCCGCCGCGCCAGCGTATCAGGTCGAGGGTGAAGCCCGGGGCGCCCGGCGCATCGGCCTCGAGCGCGGTCGAGGGCGCGGCGGCGACCGTCCAGCGCGTTTCCGCCACGCTGGGCGCGGGAAGGGTGTTGAGCCTCAGCATCAGCAGCACGGTCCCCGCATCGCGCGCACCGAGCGCCAGCCGCCGCCCCGCGGTCAGGTCGAGCGCGGGCCATGCTCCCCAGCTTTCGACGATAACCGCCGCCGATCCGCCGCACCGCACCGCGTCATTGGCGCAGGCGAGGAGCATTTTGGGGTCGGCGGTTTCGACGAGCAGCAGCCGGTCGGGGTCGCCGCCAAGCTCGGCGATGCCGGGCGCATAGATATGCCCTGCGCGCCGTGCGGCATCGGCGGTGCGCAGCCACAGCAGCGGCGCCGCGCCGGGCGTACGCAGCGCGAGCAACGCGGCAAAGGCGGCGGCGCTCGTCGCATCGAGCGCGTCGGCTGCGAAAAATTCATGTGTCTTGCCGATCGCCAGCCCGCCGCCGATCGCCGCATCGAAATCCGCATGGCCGCTCGCCAGCCAGCCGCCATCGCCCCCGCCGGACGGGGCGCCGCTATCGGCGAGCCGGGCGACGCGTTGGCGCAGCGCGGCGAGAGAGGAAGACGACTCGCGCATAATGTTCCTGATTTGTTCTATTAGCGCGCGAGCGGATGGGGTTGTCAAGCGGAGTCGGGATTCGCGTCTTAATTGCGGGATTAAGGCGCCGCGGACCCCGCGCTGCTGTCGCCGCCAAGCGCGCGGAACAATGCGATGCGGGTCTGGACAAGCAGCAGGCCCGTCGCGATTTCGCTGCGCCGCGCGGCATAGAGGCTGCGCTGCGCGTCGAGGCTGGCGAGGAAACTGTCGACCCCGCCCTTGTAGCGCGCATCGCTAAGTCTGGCCGTATCGGCCGCGGCTTCGGTGTTGGCGGCGGCGGCGCGGACGCGCTCGGCGATCGTGCCCTGCACCGCGAGCGCGTCGGCGACTTCGCGAAAGGCGGTCTGGATCGCGCCTTCATAGCTGGCAAGCGCGGCATCGCGCTGCGCCTCGCTCACCGCCACCCCGGCGCGGCGGCCACCGAAATCGAAGATCGAGGCGCTGGCATCCCCGCCCGCCGACCAAGCGAAGGAGCCCTTGTCGAACAGGCTCGACAGCGCGTCGCTGGCAAAGCCCAGCAGGCCGGTCAGCGAAATCGTCGGGAACAGGCGTGCGCGTGCGACGCCGATATCGGCATTGGCGGCGCGCAGCAGATATTCGGCCTGGATCACGTCGGGCCGCCGCAACAGGATTTCCGACCGCATCCCGGCCGGGGGCGCCGCAACCGCGGGCGTCACCTCGGCCAAGCTGGCGGGGAACAGCGCCGGATCGACATCGCCGCCGACGAGCAGGCGGATCAGATTTTCGTCCTGCGCGATCGCAGTCTGCTGCTGCGCGATCGCGTCCTCGGCGGTCGCCAATATCTGTTCGGCTTGCCTGAGGTCGGTGCGCGGCGCGACGCCGCCGTCGAGCCGCGCCTTCGTCAGCCGGACATTTTCGCGCGCATTGGTCGCGGTTTCCTGCGCAATGGCGAGCAGGTCGCGGTCGGCGCCATAGGCGGCCCAGGCATTGGCAAGATCGGCAATCAGACTCAGCCGCACGGTGCGCGACGCGGCTTCGGTCGCCAGCGCGCGGTCGCGGTCGGCGGCATTCGCGTTGGCGAGGCGCCCGAACAGGTCGAGTTCGAAGGCGGTGACCCCGCCTTGCAGCGCGAAACTGCTGCCCGCGCCGCCGGAGCCGCCACGGTCGGCATAGTCGCCGCTCGCGCTGACGCCGATCGCCGGGAATTGCGCCGCCCGGCTGACCCGCACCTGCGCGCGCGCCGCCGCCAGATTGGCATAGGCGGTGCGCAGATCGCGATTGTTCGCGAGCGCCTGTTCGACGAGCGACTGGAGCCGCGCGTCGGTGAACAATTGTTTGTAGGACAGGATCGGCAGCGCCGCCTCGCTCTGGATCAGATAGGCGTCGCCGACTGGCCAGCCCTGCGGCACCGGGGGCGGCGGCAACACCGTCTTCGGCGCAAGCGAACAACCCGCAAGCAGCAGCGGCGCTGCGATCATCAGGAAGGGCGCGCGTTTCATGCCGTCACCTCCGCGCCGCCGTCCTTTTTGCCGAAGCGCCGGCGCAGCGCGGCAAGCCCGTCGCGTACGCCGCGCCGGACGAGCACGAAGAAGAGCGGAATGAAGAAGATGGCGAGCAGCGCGGCGGTCAGCATGCCGCCGATCACCGACGTGCCGATTGCGACGCGGCTGTTGGCCCCCGCACCGGTCGCGATGGCGAGCGGCAGGACGCCGAAGATGAAAGCAAAGCTGGTCATCAGGATCGGACGCAAACGGATACGCGCCGCCTCGACCGCTGCCTCGATAACGCGGCGGCCCTTGCGTTCCTCCTGCTCGGCGAACTCGATCATCAGGATCGCATTCTTCGCCGCCAGTCCCATCGTCGTCAGCAGCCCGATCTGCAGATAGACGTCGTTTTCCAGTCCGCGCAGCGTCACCGCGAACACCGCGCCGACCAACCCGAGCGGAATGATCAGCAGCACCGCAAGCGGGATCGACCAGCTTTCGTAAAGCGCGGCAAGGCAGAGGAAGACGACGAGCAGCGACAGACCATAGAGCAGGGGCGCCTGCCCCGATGACAGGCGTTCCTGATAGGAGGCGCCCGCCCAGGCGACGCTGGTGCCGGGAATTTCGGCCGCCATCCGCTCCATCTCGTCCATCGCCTCGCCCGAACTGACGCCGGCGGCCGCCTGCCCCGAAATTTCGAACGCCGGGACGCCCTGAAAGCGCGAGGTGCTGGCCGGGGTGGTCGACCAGCCGATGCTCGAAAAGGCCGAGAAGGGCGACATCTCGCCATCGGACGAGCGGACATACCATTGCCCGATATCGTCGGGCTTGGCGCGATAGGGGGCGTCGCCCTGGACGTAGACGCGCTTGACGCGGCCCTTGTCGATGAAGTCGTTGACGTAGCGGCCGCCCCACGCGGTCGCCAGCGTGTTGTTCACGTCGCCGTTGCTGAGGCCATAGGCTGTCAGCCGCTGGGTATCGATATCGACCTTCAGCGTCGCGACGTCGGGAAGGTCGCTGAGCCGCACCGAGGTCAGCTTGGGGTTGGCGTTGGCCATGTCGAGCAGCCGGTCGCGCGCTGCGACGAATTCGGCGCGGCTCATCCCGCTGCGGTTCTGGAACTCCATCGTAAAGCCCGACGAATCGCCAAGGCCGCGCACCGCGCCGGGAACGAGGGCGAAAACCTGCGCGTCGCGCAGGCCCGACAGCGCCTTGCGCGTCCGGTCGGCGATCGCGTCGGCAGTGTTTTCCTTGCCGGGACGGTCGTCCCAGTGGACGAGGTTCAAAAAGCCCTGGCCGGTATTCTGGCCGGTCGCACCGCCCCCACCGCCGCCCGCGACGAGGAAGAGCGCGCCGACATTGGCCTTTTCCTGGCTCAGCAGATATTTTTCGATGCTGTCGCGCACGGCGAGCGTGCGTTCCTGCGTCGCGCCCGCGGGCAGGCGGAACTGCACCGAAACGCGGCCCTGATCCTCATTGGGCAGAAAGCCGGTCGGCAGGCGCACGAACATCAGCACCAGCAGCACCAGAATGATGGCGTAGATGCCAAGAAACAGCCATTTGCGGTCGACGACACGGGTCACGCTGCCGACATAGCCGCGAACCGTGCGGTCGAACCGCGTGTTGAAGCCGTCGCGGGCGCGGATCATCGCGGCGTGTAGGCGCGGGAAACGGTGCGGCCGATCCTCGTCGCCGCCATGGCTGCGCGGTTTGAGCAGGGTCGAGGTCAGCGCCGGGCTGAGGATCAGCGCGACGAGCACCGACAGCGCCATCGCCGACACGATGGTGATCGAGAACTGGCGATAGATGACGCCCGTCGATCCGCCGAAAAAGGCCATCGGCAGAAACACCGCCGACAGCACCATCGCGATCGCGATCAGTGCGACCTGCAATTCCTTCATCGACTGGATCGTCGCCTCGCGCGCCGACATGCCGGGATTCTCTTCCATCAGCCGCTCGACATTCTCGACCACCACGATCGCGTCGTCGACGAGCAGGCCGATCGCGAGCGTCAGGCCGAACAGGGTCAGCGTGTTGATCGTGAAACCGGCGATATAGAAGACGCCGAAGGTGCCAAGCAGCACGACCGGCACCGCGATCGCCGGGATCAGCACCGCGCGCCAGCTTTGCAGGAAGACGAACATCACCAGCACGACGAGCAGGATCGCCTCGAACAGCGATTTCTGCACTTCGCTCACCGACAGCTTGATGAAGGCGGTGGCGTCGTTGGCATAGGCATAGGTCAGGCCGTCGGGAAAATCCTGCGCCAGTTCGGCAACGCGCGTCTTGACCCGGTCGGCGGTTTCCAGCGCGTCGGAGCCGGGCGACAGCGAGATCGAGATGCCCGCACCCGGATGGCCGTTGATGCGCACGATGGTGCCGTAATTTTCGGCGCCGACCTCGACCCGCGCGACATCCCTGATCCTCACGGTCGACCCGTCGGGCAACGTCTTGAGTACGATATTCTCGAACTCTTCAGGCGTCTGCAACCGCGACTGCGCGGTCACAGTCGCATTCAGCATCTGCCCCTCGGGCGCCGGGGTGCCGCCGACTTCGCCCGCGGCGACCTCGCTGTTCTGCGCGGTGATCGCGGTGACGACATCGCCGGGCATCAGCGAGACCGCGGCAAGCCGCTGCGGGTTCAGCCAGATGCGCATCGCATGCGGCGAGCCATAGACATTGACGTCGCCGACGCCTTCGACGCGCGACAACGGATCCTGCACGTTCGACGACAGATAGTCGGACACATCCTGGTTCGATCGCGTGTCGGTGGTGTCATAGACGCCGACAAGCAGCAGCGAATCCGAATTGGACTTGGTGACGCGCACGCCCTGGCTTTGCACCTGTTGCGGCAGGCGCGAGATGGCGGAGGCGATCTTGTTCTGCACCTGCACCTGCGCGATGTCGGGATCGGTGCCCTTGGCGAAGATGGCGGTAATCGTCGCCTGTCCGCGCGAACTCGACTGCGAGCTGAAATAGAGCAGGCCGTCGATACCGGTGAGCTGTTGCTCGAGCACCTGCGTGACGCTGTTCTCGATCGTCTCGGCGGAGGCGCCGGGATAGCTGGCGCGGATATTGACCTGCGTCGGCGCGATGTCGGGATATTGTTCGATCGGCAGCGAAAACAGCGCGCCGAGCCCGCCGAGCATGACGACGATGGCCAGTACCCAGGCGAAGATCGGCCGATCGATGAAAATGCGCGACATGGGGCGTTATTGTCCTTTCGTCGCGGCGCTCTTGTCGGCGCTCTTCCCCGCGGGCGCCCCCACCCGCTGCGGACTGGACGCGGGAACGGGCTTGATCGCCGATCCCTGCTTCAGGTTGCCGACCCCCTGCGTGATGACCCGGTCGCCCGGCTTCAGTCCGCCGGTGACGACCCAGTTCGCGCCGACCGTGCGGTCCGCCTCGACCTTGCGCCGTTCGGCCTTGTTGTCCTTGCCGACCAGATAGACGAAGGCCGATCCGTCGAAATCGCGCTGCACCGCGGCCTGCGGCACCAGCATTGCCGCGGGGTTCACCGCCTGGTCGAACAGCGCGGTCACGAACATGCCCGGCATCAGCAGGCCCGAAGGGTTGGGGAAGCGCGCGCGCAGCGTCACCGTTCCTGTCGCTTCGTTCACCGTCACTTCGGAAAACTGGACGGTGCCGGGCAAGCCGTAATCGCTGCCATCCTCCAGCTTCAGCCGCACGCTCGTGCTGCCTGCGGTCACGCCGCCGCTGGCGAGCGACTGGCGCAGGCGCGTCATGTCGGCCGCCGATTGCTGGATGTCGACATACATGGGATCGGTGCGCTGGATCACCGCGAGCGGCGTCGCCTGGCTGGCGCTGACCAGCGCGCCGGGGGTGACGAGCGAGCGGCCGATATGGCCGCCGATCGGCGCGGTGATCGTCGAATAGCGCAGGTTGATCCGCGCGGTTTCCAGCGATGCGGCGCTCTGCGCGACGGCGGCGCGCGCGACGCGCGCCTGCGCCAGTGCGTCGGTGTAATCCTGTTCGGCCACCGCCTGCATCTTGGCGAGCGGTTCGAAGCGCTTGGCCTTTTCTTCCGCCGCCTGCGCACTCGCGCGGGCGCTCGCCAGATTGGCCGCCGCCTGATCGACCGCCGCCTTGTAAAGGCTCGCGTCGATCTGGAACAGCGGCTGGCCGGCGCGCACCGTGCCGCCCTCGGTAAACAGGCGCTGGCGGACGATGCCGTTCACCTGCGGCCGGACTTCGCTCGTTTCGAAGGCGACGGTGCGGCCGCCGAGCGCGGTGGTGATCGGCACAGCCTCCTCGCGCACCACGACAAAGCCGACCTGCGCGGCTCGGTTGCCGCCCTTGTCGTCCTTGCCCGAACAGGCGCCCAGCGAAAGCGTCATCGCGCACAGCGCTCCGGCAAGGAGCAGCGGCTTCTTGTGCAGCATAGTCTGTTGTCTCGTGTCGAAACCGCCGGGGGAGGCGGGGGGAAGGGCGCCTATTCAACCTATTGCGCCGCACCATGCAAGCCCCATGGCGGCTTTGCGACAAATTACGACAATTTTCCCGGCGCGGGGATGAACAGCGTGCGTGCGGCCTGCACTTCGGCGTCGAGCCAGTCGATGAAGGCGCGGATCCGCGGCTGCGGTGCGATGTCGCGGTGCAGCGCCAGCCAGAAGGCGCGCGCGATCGTCTGGTCGCCGCGGACGCGGACGAGCGCGGGGTCGCCCGCGGCAAGGAAGCAGGGCAGGACGCCGACCCCGGCGCCGCCCGCGATCATCCGCCGCTGCGCGAGGATCGAAGAGGATCGGATGCCGGCGCGCAGCCCCGGTTCGATCTCGCCCAGATAGTCGAGTTCGGGGGCGTAGAGGATGTCGGGGACATAGCCGACGACGGGAATACCGGTACGCGACAGCGGCGCCGCTTCGACCGCCCGATGCCAGTCGCGGCGGTCGGCGGGGGCGTAGAGGCCGAGGCTATAGTCCGCGAGCTTGCGCGTGATCAGCGGGCCCTTGCGGGGCCTCGCGAGCAGCACCGCCATATCGGCCTCGCGGCGCGAGGGGTTGAGGAAACCCGACGAGGCGACAAGGTCGATTTCGAGCTCGGGGTGCGCCGCGACGAAGGCGGCGAGGCGCGGCGCAATGAAGCTGTTTCCGAAACCTTCGGACACGCTGATCCGCAATTGTCCCGACAGCGCCGCGCCGCCATCGCCTGCCGAATGGATGCGCGCCGCGGCCGCCGCCATCGCTTCGGCGTGCGGAACGAGCGCCCGGCCGGCCGCGGTCAGAACGAAACCCGTCGGCGCGCGTTCGAACAGCGTCTGCTGCAAGGCGCTTTCCAGCGCGCTGACGCGGCGGCTGACCGTCGTGGCGTCGACGTGGAGCGCCTGGCCGGCTCGCGCCAGCGTGCCATGACGCGCGACCATCAGGAAATATTGCAGGCTGTCCCAATCCATATGCTGCAAATATGCAGGATAAGGCTGCAAGTCTATCCCTTGCAATCGCGCCGGTTTTGGGTTGTGGCTGCGATACGTCAGAAACGGGAGACTCGACCTTCATGCGACAGATCGATCATCACATCGTCGGCGGTGCCGGCGGCAATGCGGGACGGCTCGGCGACGTGCTCGACCCGAACAATGGCGGCGTCCAGGCGCAGGTGGCGCTTGGCGACAAGGCGCTTCTCGATCGCGCGGTCGCGGCGGCCAAGGCGGCGCAGCCGGCCTGGGCCGCGGTGAATCCCCAGCGCCGCGCGCGGGTGATGTTCGAATATAAGCGGCTGGTCGAGGCCAATATGGACGAGCTTGCCCAGATGCTCTCGGCCGAACATGGCAAGGTGATCGCCGATGCCAAGGGCGACATCCAGCGCGGGCTGGAGGTCGTCGAATTCTGTTGCGGCATCCCGCACGTGCTGAAGGGCGAATATACGCAGGGCGCCGGCCCCGGCATCGACGTTTATTCGATGCGCCAGCCGCTCGGCATCGGCGTCGGCATCACGCCGTTCAACTTTCCCGCGATGATTCCGTTGTGGATGGGCGCGGTTGCCACCGCGGTCGGCAACGCCTTCATCCTGAAGCCCAGCGAACGCGACCCGTCGGTTCCCGTCCGCCTGGCCGAACTGTTCCTCGAAGCCGGGATGCCCGAGGGGATTTTCCAGGTCGTCCACGGTGACAAGGAAATGGTCGATGCCATCCTCGATCATCCCGACATCGCCGCGGTCAGCTTCGTCGGCTCGTCGGACATCGCCCATTATGTCTATGAACGCGGCGTGCGCGCGGGCAAGCGGGTGCAGGCGATGGGCGGCGCGAAGAATCACGGTATCGTCATGCCCGACGCCGATCTCGACCAGGTGGTGAGCGACCTGACCGGCGCCGCCTTCGGCTCGGCGGGCGAACGCTGCATGGCGCTGCCCGTCGTCGTGCCAGTGGGCGAGGATACGGCGCAGCGGCTGCGCGACAAGCTGGTCCCCGCGATCGAGGCGCTGCGCGTCGGCGTATCGACCGATCCCGATGCGCATTACGGCCCCGTGGTGACCCAGGCGCACAAGGAAAAGGTCGAAGGCTGGATCGCGAAATGCGCCGACGAAGGCGCCGAGCTGGTCGTCGACGGGCGCGGCTTTACCTTGCAGGGGCATGAAAAGGGCTTCTTCGTCGGCCCGACGCTGTTCGATCATGTCACGCCCGAGATGGAAAGCTACAAGGAAGAAATCTTCGGCCCGGTGCTGCAGATCGTCCGCGCGCCCGATTTCGAAACCGCGCTCGAACTGCCGTCGAAGCATCAGTACGGCAATGGCGTCGCCATCTTCACGCGCAACGGCCACGCCGCGCGCGAATTTGCCGCGCGGGTCAATGTCGGCATGGTCGGCATCAATGTGCCGATCCCGGTGCCCGTCGCCTATCACACCTTCGGCGGCTGGAAACGCTCGGCGTTCGGCGACACCAACCAGCACGGCATGGAGGGGGTCAAATTCTGGACGAAGGTCAAGACCGTGACCGCGCGCTGGCCTGATGGGTCGCCTGACGGCGGCAACGCCTTCGTCATCCCGACCATGGGCTGACGGCGCGCGGGCGATGAAACCGGCCCCCGTCATCGGGCATTTCCTGTTGGGGCGCCGGCCGGTCGCTGGCGCCGTGCAGGAGATCGAATGATGACGCGCTGGCTGTTTTCCGCTTCCTTGTTGCTGCTTGCCGGGTGCAGCGGCGGCAGCGATGACACTGATAACAAGGCGCCCGCCGCCCAGGAACAGGCGGCCGATACGCCGGCCGGTCCTTCGCAAAGCCCGCCCGCCGAGCCGGCGCCCGCCGCGGGCGGCGCCAGCGACGCCGACCTCGCCTATGTTGCCGATCCGTCGGTGGCCCCGCCCAAGGCGCCCGAAGCGGGGGTCGGTATCGGCGAGCAGGCGATTCCGGTTGCCATCCGCGGTCGCTGGGCGCTGAAGGCAGAGGATTGCGGCGCGCGTCCCGGCACCGACCTGACCGCGCTGGTGATCGACGCAAAGACGCTGCGCTTCTTCGAATCGGCGGGCGATCTGGCGCGGGTTCGCGATCGCGACGCGAACCGCATCGTCGCCGATTATAAATTCAGCGGCGAGGGACAGCAGTGGGACCGGCTGATGCTGCTCGGCCTCGCCGACGGTGGCAAGACGCTCGTCCGCCGCGATTATGGCGATGGTGCCGCGCCCGACGCGATGCGCTATACCCGCTGTGCCTGACTTGCGAAGAAAGGGAGATATATGATGGACATCCGTTTTCTGACCCTCGCTGCTGCCCTGCCGCTCGCCGCCTGCGCCAGCGCCGGGGACGGTTCTCCCTCCGATGCCGGGCCGCCGCCGCCGGCCGCGATGACGTGCAGCGCCGATGCGGCGCAAAGCTATGTCGGGCAGACCGCGAGCCCCGATCTGGGCGGCGCCATCCTGAAAGCGACCGGCGCACGCACGCTGCGCTGGAGCCCGCCGCGCAGCGCGATGACGATGGATTATCGGCAGGACCGGGTGAACGTCATGTACGACGACGCCTACAAGATCACGCAGGTTACGTGTGGCTGACGGCTGGCGGCGCAATCACGGCTCGGCGTCGCCCTTTGAGCCCGTGTACGGTTACAGCCGCGCGGTCCGCGTCGGCAATCGCATCGACGTCGCCGGCTGCGCGCCGATCGAGCCCGACGGTTCGTCGACCGTCGGCGACGCCGGAGTGCAGGCCGCGCGCTGCCTGACGATCATTGGCGAAGCGCTCGAAGCCCTGGGCGGCAGCTTCGCCGACGTTGTGCGCACCCGCATGTATATCACCGACGCCGCCGATGCCGATCGCGTCGGGCAGGCGCATGGCGCCATATTCGGCAAGATCCGCCCGGCCGCGACGATGCTCGTCATTCCGGCGCTGATCCGCCCCGAATGGAAAGTCGAAATCGAGGCCGAGGCCATTTTAGAGACAGGGATATGACCGACCAGTTCCAGCTTACCGACGACCAGCGCGCGATCCAGGACATGGCGCGCAAGTTCACCGCCGACGCCATCACGCCCTTTGCGGCCGAATGGGACGAGAAGGCGCATTTCCCGCGCGACGTGATTAAGCAGGCGGCCGAACTCGGCTTCGCGGCGATTTATGTCAGCGAGGAATCGGGCGGTATCGGCCTCGGCCGACTCGAGGCGGCATTGATCATGGAGGCGATGTCCTACGGCTGCCCGGCGACGAGCGCCTTCATCTCGATCCACAATATGGCGAGCTGGATGATCGACAGCTTCGGCGGCGCTGCGGTGAAGGCGAAATATCTTCCCGACCTCGTCACGATGGACCGCATGGCCAGCTATTGCCTCACCGAACCCGGTTCGGGGTCCGATGCCGCCGCGCTCAAGACCACCGCGACGCTCGACGGCGACCATTATGTCGTCAACGGCACCAAGCAGTTCATTTCGGGCGCCGGCGTCAACGACCTTTATGTGACGATGGTGCGCACCGGCCAGCCGGGACCGAAGGGCATCAGCTGCCTCGTCATCGAAAAGGACATGCCAGGGGTCAGCTTCGGCGCGAAGGAGCGCAAGCTCGGCTGGAACGCCTCGCCGACCGCACAGGTGATCTTCGACAATGTGAAGGTGCCGGTCGAAAACCGCGTCGGCGCCGAGGGCGACGGCTTCCGTTTCGCGATGGCGGGGCTCGACGGCGGCCGCCTCAACATCGGCGCCTGCTCGCTCGGCGGCGCACAGCGCTGCCTCGACGAGGCGATCGCCTACACCAAGGACCGCCAGCAATTCGGCCAGCCGATTGCGGATTTCCAGAACACCCAGTTCATGCTCGCCGACATGGCGACCGACCTCGAAGCCGCGCGCGCCTTGCTCTATATGGCGGCGGCGAAGGTGACTGCAAACGCCCCCGACAAGTCGCGCTTCTCGGCGATGGCGAAGCGGCTGGCGACCGATAACGGCAGCAAGATCGTCAACGACGCGCTGCAATTGTTCGGCGGTTACGGCTATCTGAAGGATTATCCGATCGAGCGTTTCTGGCGCGACCTGCGCGTCCATTCGATCCTCGAAGGGACGAACCAAGTGATGCGAATGATCGTGGGAAGGGATTTGCTACGCCAATGATGAAGACCGACAAGATCCTCCCCGGAACGGGGAGGGGGACCATGCGAAGCATGGTGGAGGGGCAGGCGCCCCCTAAAGCTGCGTTCGGACGAGGGTGCCCCTCCACCACCTTCGGTGGTCCCCCTCCCCGTTCCGGGGAGGATTGGCGATGACCGACGACATCCTCATCTCGATCGACGGCCGCGCCGGCCGCCTGTCGCTCAATCGTCCGAAGGCGATCCACGCGCTCAACCTGCCGATGTGCCGGGCGATGATCGACGCGCTGCTGAAATGGCGCGATGACGATGCCGTCGAGGCGGTCGTCATCGACCATAGCGAAGGCCGCGGCTTTTGCGCCGGCGGTGACATTCGCATGCTCGCGGAAAGCGGCGCGAAGGACGGGACGGAGGCGCGGCAGTTCTTCCACACCGAATATCGCCTGAACCATCTGCTCTTCACCTATGCGAAGCCCGTCGTCGCCTTCATGGACGGCATCACCATGGGCGGCGGCGTCGGCATTTCGCAGCCGGCGAAATATCGCGTCGCGACCGAACATACGCGCTTCGCCATGCCCGAGACGGGGATCGGCCTGTTCCCCGACGTCGGCGGCGGCTGGTATCTGCCGCGGCTGGAAGGGCGCGTCGGCGCGTATCTCGCGCTGACCGGCGCGCGGCTCGACGGGGCCGAATGCCTCGCGCTGGGCCTCGCCACCCACTATCTGCCCTCCGATAAGCTCGCCGAGGCGAAGGCGCGCATCGCGCAGCACCCCGACCGCATCGGCGGTATCTTGGGCGAGCTGTCGGTCACCGCACCGCCCGCCGCGATCATGCAGCATATCGACCGGATCAATCGCCTGTTCGCCAGCGACAGCTATGAAGAGATTCTTGCCGCGCTCGAAGCCGATGGCGGCGAATGGGCCGAAAAGGAACTGGCGACGCTCCACGGCAAATCGCCGCAAACCTGCAAGGTCGCGCTGCGCCAGCTCAAGGAGGGCGGCGAGATGCACGACTTTGCCGCGCAGATGACGCAGGAATATGCGATCGGCAGCCGGGTGGTGCAGATGCACGATTTCATCGAGGGCGTCCGCGCGCTGATTATCGACAAGGACAACAGCCCGAAATGGGACCCGCCGACCCCCGAGGCAGTCACCGACGACTGGATCGACGCGATCTTCGCGCCGCTGCCCGAGAATGAGAAATGGACCCCGCTTAGCTGATCGTCGCCCCCGCGAAGGCGGGGGCCGGTCGCGGCACAACGCCAACGGCCCCCGCCTTCGCGGGGGCGACGGAGAAGAAGATGACCTACGAATCCCTCCTCGTCGAACAGCGCGGCGCCGTCACGCTCGTCACGCTCAACCGCCCGCAGGCGCTCAATGCCCTGAACTCCGATGTGCTCGACGACCTGATCGCTGCCTTCGCGGCGTTCGAGGCCGATGACAGCCAGCGCTGCGCCGTCCTCACCGGATTGGGCGACAAGGCGTTTGCCGCGGGCGCCGACATCAAGGAAATGGCCGACAAGCCCGCCGCCGATTTCTATCTCGAGGATTTCTTCTCGAAATGGACGAGCGACTTCGTGAAGAAGGTCAGGAAGCCGTGGATTGCTGCGGTCAACGGCTTTGCCTTGGGCGGCGGCTGCGAACTGGCGATGATGGCCGACTTCATCATCGCCAGCGAAAAGGCGAAATTCGGCCAGCCCGAAATCAAGCTCGGCGTCGCCCCCGGCATGGGCGGGTCGCAGCGTCTGACCCGCGCGGTCGGCAAGGCGAAGGCGATGGAAATGTGCCTCACCGGCCGGATGATGGACGCCGCCGAAGCCGAGCGTTCGGGCCTCGTCGCGCGGGTAGTCGCGCATGAAATGCTGGTCGACGAAGCGGTGAAGACGGCGACCACGATTGCAGGCATGCCGCCAATGGCCGCGATGGTGAACAAGGACATGGTCAATGCCGCGTTCGAAACGACGCTCGACCAGGGCCTTCTCTACGAACGCCGCCTGTTCCAGATCCTCGCCGCGACCGAGGACAAGGCCGAAGGCATGGCCGCCTTCATCGAAAAGCGCGAAGGCGTGTGGAAGGGGCGATAGCCTATGGGTTTGGGCTTAATGGTCCTTATTACGGCGCTTTTCGGTGCCTGCGTCGCGGCGTTTGTTGCGTTGCGCAAGGACGGAATAATTCGAGCGACTCTGTTCGGTGTCCTATCTGCCTTGGTATTCGCTTATCTTTGGGGACCAATCGCCAAAATTGGCGATCCATATTTCATTGAAAGCCAGCTTCGGCTGACGGCTCTCATAGTAACTCCGATTATCGGGGCCGCCGTAGTTGGATTTTGGTTTCGCAGAACAAAAACGAGAAGGCGTAAAATCTAATGGCACGTATTGCATTCATCGGACTCGGCAACATGGGCGGCGGGATGGCCGCGAACCTTGCCAAGGCGGGCCACGACGTCCGCGCCTTCGACCTCAGCGAAGAGTCGCTGACGCGGGCGGTGGAAGCGGGCTGCACCCGCGCCGCATCGGCGGCCGAAGCGGTGACCGGCGCCGAGGCCGTCGTCACCATGCTCCCCGCGGGCAAGCATGTTGCAGGGGTCTATGAGGCCGACGTCTTCCCCAACGCCGCGCCCGGCACCTTGCTGCTCGATTGCTCGACGATCGACGTCGCGACCGCGCGCGCGAATATCGAGGCCGCGACGGCGAAGGGCCTCGTCGCGGTCGATGCACCGGTTTCGGGCGGCATCGCGGCCGCCAACGCGGGCACGCTGACCTTCATGGTTGGCGGCACCGACGAGGGCTTCGCGCGCGCCGAACCGATCCTCGCGAAAATGGGCAAGGCGGTGATCCACGCCGGCGACGCGGGTGCGGGGCAGGGCGCGAAGATCTGCAACAACATGCTGCTCGGCGCCTCGATGATCGCGACGTGCGAAACGCTCGCGCTCGCGCAGAAGCTCGGGCTCGATCCGCAGAAATTCTTCGACATCGCGAGCGTATCGTCGGGGCAATGCTGGTCGCTCACCAGCTACGCGCCGCTCCCGGGCGTCGGGCCGACGACGCCCGCCGACAATGATTACAAGGGCGGGTTCGCCGCGGCCCTGATGCTCAAGGATCTCCGCCTCGCGATGGAAGCGGCAGCGAGCGTCAAGGCTGAGGTCCCGATGGGGTCGAAGGCCCGCGAACTCTATGAAGCGTTCGTCGCCGCCGACGAAGGCGGACATGATTTTTCCGCGATCATCAAGACATTGCAGAATTGAGCCGCAACGCCGCCCGTGACCGTTTGGGGTCGATTCCGGTCATACGACCCAGATCGACGGCGAACGACGACTTTGGGGAGGGGAGCGGACGTTGTCTAATCACTCTCGTCATCCCGGCGAAGGCCGGGATCTCATCCTATCGTGGTAACGCACCGGCGAGATCCCGGCCTTCGCCGGGATGACGATGGAAGAAAGGTCGCCCGACGACCGCTACCGGTCGTAACCGGACCCACCGCGGCCCGGCACCATTTCAATAAAAATCCGCCGTCTCGCCGCCATCGAGCCGCTTGGTGCGATGTACCTGCGTGGGCGCCTTGCTGTCGCCGGCGCGCACTTCCAGCCGGCCATTCACCCGCCGCACCTCGGCCGGGGCCACTATGCGCGCGCGGGCGATGCCCACGGCGCTTGCCTGCGGCGGCGGGGCTTGCGCCGTCGTCGGCGCGCCCGCGGCGACGAGCAGGGCGAGGGCGAAGGACATGGCATTCATGTTCTGCCCTAACGGCCGATGCCGCCATGATCTTAACCCCGAATCGCGGCTGTTTTTGCGACCGGTCGCCGGGATTTTGACAAAAGAAGAGCCGCCTGACCCAAGCGGGGACAGGCGGCCCTTTCTTCGTTTCGTGCTGGTTTAGAAGCCCGCTTTCGCCGCGGCCTTCTCGGCGAGCAGCGGTGCCACCGTGAAGCCGTGCTTTTCCAGCGCCGCGGCGATCTTGTCGGTGCCTTCAAGGCCCGCCCAGAACATCGGACCGCCGCGATAGACCGGCCAGCCATAGCCATAGATCCACACCACATCGATATCGCTCGCGCGCTGTGCCTTGCCTTCGGCGAGGATCAGGGCGCCTTCGTTGACCATCGGATAGAGCGTGCGTTCGACGATTTCCTGATCGCTGATCTCGCGCTTCTGGATGCCCGCCTTCTGACGGAATTCCTCGATGATTTCGGCAACGCGCGGGCTTTCCGACGGATTGCGCTTGTCGTCATAGTCATAGAAGCCCGCCTGCTTCTTCTGGCCCCAGCGGCCCTCGGCGCACAGCGCGTCGCGGATGCTTTCGATGCGGTTCGGGTCGCGGTGCCAGCCGATGTCGACGCCGGCAAGGTCGCTCATCTGGAACGGTCCCATCGGCATGCCGAAATCGACATGCACCTTGTCGACCTGCGCCGGGGTCGCGCCTTCGAGCAGCAGCTTCTGCGCCTCGATCTGGCGCGGTGCGAGCATGCGGTTGCCGATGAAGCCGTGGCAGACGCCGGCGACGACGGCGACCTTGCCGATCTTCTTGCCGATCGCCATCGCGGTCGCCAGCACGTCGGGGGCGGTCTTGTCGCCGCGGACCACTTCGAGCAGCTTCATCACATTGGCGGGCGAGAAGAAGTGCATGCCGAGCACGTCGCCGGGGCGGCTCGTCGACGCCGCAATCTCGTTGACGTCGAGGTAGCTGGTGTTCGACGCCAGAATGGCGCCGGGCTTTGCGATCTTGTCGAGCTTGCCGAAGATGTCCTTCTTGACGTCCATATTCTCGTAGACCGCCTCGATGATGAGATCGCAGTCGGCGAGCGCGTCGAGTTCGAGCGCGGGGGTGATGAGCCCCATCATCTGATCGACCTGTTCGGGCTTGAAGCGGCCCTTCGCGGCGCTGGCGTCATAATTTTTGCGCACCACGCCCAGACCGCGGTCGAGTGCTTCCTGCTGCATCTCGACGATGGTGCAGGGAAAGCCCTTTTGCAGGAAATTCATCATGATGCCGCCGCCCATCGTGCCGGCGCCGATGATGCCGACCTTCTTGATGTCGCGCAGCTGCGTGTCCTTGGGCAGGCCGTCGATCTTCGCCGCCTGGCGTTCGGCGAAAAAGATGTGGCGCTGCGCCGCCGACTGGCTGCCCATCATCAGCTTCATGAATTCCTGGCGTTCGAAGGCGAGCCCTTCGTCGAAGGGCAGGCGCGTCGCCGCCTCGACGCAGGCGAGGTTTGCATAAGGCGCCTCGAACCCGCGCCAGCGCTTCGCGTTCGCGGTTTTCAGCTTTTCGATGACGCCGACGTCGCCGAACACGGCGCGCTCGCGGGTCGGACGCGGGCCGTCGGCGATCTTGGCGCGGGCAAAGGCGATCGCGTCGGCGGCAAGGCTGTCCTCACCCGCCAGTTCGTCGACAAGGCCCATATCCTTCGCGCGTGGCGCGGGGACGGGGTCGCCGAGCGAGGTCATCGTCGCGGCGGCTTCGACCCCGACGACGCGCGGCAGGCGCTGCGTGCCGCCCGCGCCGGGCAGCAGGCCCAGCTTCACCTCGGGCACGCCGAGCTTCGCCGACGGGACCGCGACGCGATAATGACAGACGAGCGCGGTTTCGAGGCCGCCGCCGAGCGCGGTGCCGTGGATCGCGGCGACGACCGGCTTGGTCGCGGCTTCGATCATGTTGAGCACGGCGTTGAAATCGGGACCGCGCGGCGGCTTGCCGAATTCGCTGATGTCGGCGCCGGCGATGAAGGTTGCGCCATCGCAGCGCAGCACGATCGCCTTGACGCTGTCATCGGCGAGCGCGGCTTCGAAATTATCCTTCAGCCCCTGCCGGACGTGCCACGACAGGGCGTTGACCGGGGGGTTGTTGACGATGACGACGGCGACCTCGCCATCCTTCTGCATCGTGACGGAAACGGGGGTTTCATCGGACATGGGAAAGCTCCTCTCAATCTAAAGTCTGTCAGAAAAGCCTTGTGCCCCCGCGAAGGCGGGGGTCCATCACCGGACGGCACGATCTGGCACCGTCAGGAGATGGGTCCCCGCCTTCGCGGGGACACGGCCTTTTTCATTCGAACATATACATCATTTCAGTCGTCGATCGCGGCGTGGACAAGGGTCTTGACCTCGCGCCGCACGGGATAGGTGGACGAGGGCATGAGCTGGGTCATGAACACCATGCAGATTTCTTCGATCGGATCGACGAAGAAGCCGGTCGAAAACATGCCGCCCCAATAGAAATCGCCCGCCGAACCGGGGATGCCCGCCGCCGCCGGGTCGAGCGTGACCGCGAAGCCGAGCCCGAAGCCGACCCCGGCATTTTCGTCCTCGGAAAAGATGCCGACGCTGTGCTGCGTCAGGTCTCCGCCGCCGACGAGGTGGTTCGCGGTCATCAGGGCGAGCGTCTTGCGGCTGATGATCCGCGCGCCGTCCAGCTTGCCGCCGCCGAGCAGCATCAGGCAGAAACGGTGATAGTCGGCGAGCGTCGAGACGAGCCCGCCGCCGCCCGAATGAAAGCTGCGGTCTTTCGCCCAGCGGCTGCGGTCGCCGCTGTCGAAGCCCTTCATCTTGTCCTTCGGGTCGAAGGCGTAGCAGTCGGTCAGCCGATACTGTTTGTCCGCAGGCACCTTGAACCCGGTATCGACCATGCCGAGAGGGCCGAAGATGCGTTCTTGCAGCACCTGGGCGAAGGGCTTGCCCTCGATCCGCTCGATCACCGCGCCAAGGACGTCGGTCGCCATCGAATAATTCCAGTGCGCGCCGGGATCGAACTGCAGCGGAATTTTCGCGAGCCCCGCGATGAAGCTGTCCATCGTATAATCGGCATCGAAATCGTCGATCTTGGTCTTGCGATAAGCGGCGTCGACCGGCGTGCGTTCCTGAAAGCTGTAGGTTAGGCCGGCGGTATGGCGCAGCAGATCGACCATCAGGATCGGGCGCACCGGCGGCCGGGTCAGGAAGGGCACATTGCCGCCGCCCGCGACGAAGACGCCGGTGTCCTTGAACTCGGGGCAGAACTTTACCAGCGGGTCGGACAGCGCGACCTTGCCCTCCTCGACCAGCATCATGAAGGCGGTGCTGGTGATCGGCTTGGTCATGCTGGCGATGCGGAAGATCGCATCCTCTTTCAGCGCCTCGCCCGGACGCGCTTCGCCGATGCACGACAGATGCGCGATCTCGCCGCGCCGGGACACCAGCGTCGCCGCATGCGGCAGGCGGCCGGCGCCGACATATTTGGCGTCGAGAAAGGCGGGAATGCGGTCCAGCCGCGCGGTATCGAATCCGTGACCCATGGGGCGTCGTCCTTAGTGCGATGTCTGGCCGAGAAGCTGGCGCGTCACCGGGTGCGAGCTGGTGAGGCCCCCGTCAACCGCAATCGCCTGTCCGTTGACGTAGCTTGCCTGGTCGCTGAGCAGGAAGAGCGCGACATTGGCGAGCTCCTCGGGCTGGCCGGCGCGCTTCAGCGGGTTGAGCTGGCCAATCTTGTGGGTGACGCCCTTCTCCTTTGCATAGTCGAAGGTCGGTTTGGTCATCCCGGTTTCGGTGAGGCCGGGGCAGATCGCGTTGACGCGCACATTGGCCGACGTCATCTGCTGCGCCGCCGTCTTGGCAAGGTTGATGACCCCCGCCTTCGACGCCGAATAGGCGGCCGGGCCGGCGCCCGAATTGATCCCCGCGACGCTCGCGGTCAGCAGGATCGCGCCGCCGCGGCCCTGATCGACCATCGCCTTGCCCGCATGTTTCACCATCAGCGCCGGGCCGATCAGGTTGACGCGCAGCGTTTCGGCCCAGGCATCGGGCGAGATGTCGAAGATGCCGCCCATGTCGCCGATGATCCCGGCGTTGGCGAAGGCGATGTCGATCCCGCCGTAATTTTCCTGTGCGGTCGCGACCAGCCGTGCAACATCAGCCTCGACCCCGGCATCGATTTCCAGCGCGACGGCAGTGCCGCCCGCGTCTTTTACCGCCTGCGCCGTGTCATGCACCGCCGCGCTCTTGTCGCCGATGACGAGTTTCGCGCCTTCGGCGGCGAAGCGCAGCGCGCTTGCCCGGCCGATGCCGCTGCCCGCGCCGGTAATGATCGCGATCTTGCCGTCCAATGCGCCCATCATGCGCCTCCCGATATCGTGGCTCCGCCATCGCAGACGATGGTCTGGCCGGTTGTGAATGCCCCCGCCTTGCTGGCAAGAAAGACCGCCGCGCCGGCGATCTCGTGCGGTTCGCCGATGCGCTTCAGCGTCGAGGCCGCGGTGGAGCGCCGCAGATTTTCTTCATTTTCCCACAGCGCGCGCGCCATGTCGGTGCGGATCAGGCCGGGCGCGATGCAATTGACGCGGACACCCCTCGGACCGAATTCGACCGAGAAATTGCGCGCCACCTGCATGTCCGCCGCCTTGGAAACCCCGTAGGCCCCGATGATCGGCGATCCCTTGAGCCCGCCGATCGAACTGATGATCGTGATCGATCCTTCGCCGCGTTCCAGCATTTCGGGTGCGACCATCGAAATCAGCCAGTGGTTGGACAGGATATTATTGTCCATGATCTTGCGGAACTGGTCGTCGCTGATGCCGAGGCCGGGACCATAATAGGGATTCGACGCCGCGTTGCAGACGAGCGCGGTGATCTTGCCAAAGGCGGCGCGCGTCGCGTCGACGAGATGCTGCAGATCCTCCTTCGACGAGATATTGGCGGCGACCGCAATCGCGGTGCCTTCGCCATGTTTCGCGTTGATCTCGGCCGCCGCCGCGTCACAGGCGTCCTGCTTGCGGCTCGAGATGACGACCTTGGCGCCCTGTTCCGCCATCGCTTCGGCGGTCGCCTTGCCGATGCCGCGCGACGATCCGGTGATCAGCGCGACCTGTCCGGTCATGTCGAACAGGCTCATGCGCCGGCCTGCTGCGCGAAGTGCCACGCCTTTTGCGCCAGCGGCAGGACGCGTTCGGACATCGCCTTGGCGTGGGCGGACGATGCGGTGCCGTCGATGACGCGCTTCTTGATCCCCTGCATGATGCCGGCGAGGCGGAAGAAATTATAGGCGAAATACCAGTTCATGTCGGGAACGCTGTCGCGCCCGGTCGCTGCGCAATAGCGATCGACGACCTCGTCGAGTTCGGGAATGCCCAGCGCCGCGCGATCGAGGTCCATCACCCCCGAACGGCCGCCGTTTTCGGTCACCCAAGCCATTGCGACATAGGTGAAATCGGCGAGCGGATCGCCGAGCGTCGACAACTCCCAGTCGAGCACCGCCAGCACCTGGGGCCGGTCCTTGGCCCAGATCATATTGTCGATCCGATAGTCGCCGTGGACGACGCTGGTGCGCGTCTGTTCGGGCAAGGTCGCGGGCAGCCATTCGATTAGCCGCTCCATCTCGTCCATCGTCTCGGTCTCGGAGAGGCGATATTGCTTGGTCCAGCGATCGACTTGGCGGCCGAAATAATTGCCCGGCTTGCCGAAGTCCGAAAGCCCGGCGGCTTCGACATCGACGCTGTGCAGCGCCGCGAGCGCGTCGATCATCGCGAAATAGGTCGCGCGGCGATTTTCGGGGGTCGACCCCGGCATCGATCCATCCCAGATGGTATGTCCGTCGACCATCCCCATCACATAGAACCAGCTGCCGACCACGCTGTCGTCGGTGCACAGGCCATATTGGCGCGCGACCGGATAGCCCATTTTGTGAAGCCCCGCCTGCACCTTGTATTCGCGGTCGACGGCGTGCGCCGACGGGAGCAGCGGACCGAAGGGTTTGCGCCGCAGCACATAATTGCCCGACGGCGCCGAAATCTTGTAGGTCGGGTTCGACTGGCCGCCGGCAAATTTGCTCTGCGTCAGCGGGCCTTCGAACCCTTCGACATTGGCTTCCATCCAGGCGGTCAGCTTCGTCTCGTCGAGGACGTCGGCCCCCTCGGGCGCGACGGTGCCGCTGAAGGCCTTTTGCGCGTCGATTGTTTCCGTCATTGGTCGAACACGATCACCGACCGCGCGGCATCGCCCTTTCGCATCTTGTCGAAGCCTTCGTTGACCCGGTCGAGCGGGATCGTCTCGGCAACGATGCTGTCGAGATCGAGCAGGCCGCGCAGGTAGAAATCGACGAGCCGCGGAATGTCGACCGGGAAGCGGTTGCCGCCCATGATCGCGCCCTGCAACTTTTTGCCCGAAAGCAGGTCCATTGCGCCCAGCCCGACCTTTTCGGACAGCGGCATCATGCCCAGGATCGTCGCGGTGCCGCCGCGGCGCAGCGACGCGACCGCGAGGCTGGCGGAGGCAGGACGCCCGACCGCTTCGACCGCATGGTCGACGCCGCCCTTGGTCATTTCGACGATCTGTTTGGCGGCATCGTCGGCGAGCGCGTCGACGACATCGGTTGCGCCGAGCTTAATCGCCAGTTCGCGCTTTTCGGGAACCGGGTCGGCGGCGATGATGCGTCCGGCGCCTGCGATCTTGGCGGCGTTGATCGTCGCGAGCCCGACGCCGCCGCAACCGACGACCGCGACCGTTTCGCCCGGCGTCACCTTGCACGCGTTGAAGATGGTGCCCGCGCCGGTCGTGACCGCGCAGCCGATCACCGCCGCGCGGTCGAGCGGCATTTCGGGATCGATCGCGACGCACGCATGTTCGTGGACCAGCATCACCTCCGAAAAGGCGCTGAGGTTGAGCATCTGGTTCACCGGCGATCCGTCGGGGCGCGTGATGCGCGGTGCCGATCCGGCCGGTCGGCGCGTCTCGCCGCCTAGGCACAGCGACATGCGACCGGTAACGCAATATTCGCAATGGCCGCAAAAGGCGCTGAGGCAGGTGACGACCGCGTCGCCCGGCTTCACCGTGCGGACTTCGCTACCCACCGCCTCGACGATCCCGGCAGCTTCATGGCCGGGGATGGCGGGCAGGGGGTGCGGATAGGCGCCGTCGATGAAGTGCAGGTCCGAATGGCAAAGCCCGCAGGCGGCGGTGCGGATGCGCACCTCGTGCGGGCCGGGCTTGTCGACGACAACCTCCTCGATGACGAGGGGCTTGCCGGGTTCGATCAGGACGGCGGCTTTGGTCAATGTATCTTCTCCGTTCGGTTCGAGCGACGTCGAGAACCGGTTGTGGCCGTTCGTGTCTCGACTTCGCGCGACACGAACGGACGTAGGACGGTTTAACGCGTAACGCCGATGTCGCCCGACGAGAAACGATCATCCTGCGCGGCGGGCGAATGTTTCGCCAGCTCGATGCGCGCGATGGCGCGGGCGTGGACTTCGTCGGGGCCGTCGGCGATGCGCAGCGTGCGCTGGCCGGCATACATTTTGGCGAGCCCGAAATCTTCGCTGACGCCGCCGCCGCCATGTGCCTGGATCGCATCGTCGATGATCTGCAGCGCCATGTTCGGCGCCTGCACCTTGATCATCGCGATCTCGGCCGCGGCCGACTTGTTGCCGACCTTGTCCATCATGTCGGCGGCCTTCAGGCACAGAAGGCGCGTCATTTCGATGTCGATGCGCGCGCGGGCGATGCGCTGTTCCCAGATGCTGTGCTCGGCGACCGTCTTGCCGAAGGCGACGCGCGACTGGAGCCGCTTGCACATCCGTTCGAGCGCTTCTTCGGCGACGCCGATCGTGCGCATGCAATGGTGGATACGCCCCGGCCCGAGGCGGCCCTGCGCAATCTCGAAGCCGCGGCCTTCGCCGAGCAGCATCGCATCCTCGGCCTTGACGCGAACGTCCTTGAGCTCGATTTCCATATGGCCGTGCGGCGCATCGTCATAGCCGAAGACGGGCAGGTGGCGCAGGATGTTGATGCCCGGCGCATCCATCGGGACCGCCAGCATCGACTGCTGCGCGTGGCGCTTGGCGCCGAAATCGGTCTTGCCCATGACGATCGCGACCTTGCAGCGCGGATCGCCCGCGCCCGACGACCACCATTTGACGCCGTTGATGACATAGTCATCGCCGTCGCGTTCGATCCGCGTTTCGATGTTCGTCGCATCGGACGAGGCGACTGCGGGTTCGGTCATCAGAAAGGCCGACCGAATCTCGCCATTCATCAGCGGGGCAAGCCACTTGTCCTTCTGCGCGCGGGTGCCGTAGCGATGGAAGACTTCCATATTGCCCGTGTCGGGCGCCGAGCAGTTGAACACCTCGCTCGCAAAGCCGACGCGGCCCATTTCCTCGGCGCACAGCGCATATTCGAGGTTGGTGAGCCCCGGCCCTTCGAATTCGAACGTCTCATCGACATGATGGTGCGCGCTGCTGCGCGGCGGCATGAACAGGTTCCAGATGCCGGCGGCCTTCGCCTCGGCCTTCAGATCCTCGACGACCTGGATGACTTTCCAGCGATCGCCGCTCGCGTCCTGCTGCTTGTAGGTCGCAACGGCGGGGCGGATCTTGCGGTCGACGAACTCGCGCACCCGGTCGCGCCAGTGCACCTGCCGGTCGGTGAAGTCGAAATCCATCGCTGCATCCTTTCCCTTTACGTTCACGTAAGCCTTTGGACCGATTCGCCCCTCTTTGCCAAGACCCGCGGCGCAGAAAATTGCCCCGGCATCGCTGCCCGCGCAATCTTCCGTTACGGCCGCGGCCCCTGGCTATCGGCCGCCGCGCCGCCCGTCGAGGCGAGGGCGGCGAGCCGTGCCTCGTGGCTGGCCCGATCGATCGGATAACGCCGCAGCAGCAGCGCCGACATGATCGAGATCAAAACCATCGCCCCGGCAAAGGTCCACGCCATCCCGGTCGCGGTGCCCGGTGCCAGATCCTCGGGCCGTACCCGCTCGCCGAGTCCCGACAGGGCGATGATCTGGCCGACGAGGAAGATGCCGAGCGCCTGCCCGAATTTCTGCGTCATCAGATAGCCCGAAAAAAACACGCCCTCGATGCGCGTGCCATGCTCGACCTCATGCGCCTCGACGATTTCGGCGACCATCGACGAGGCCGAAATCGTTGCCACGATCATGCCGAACAGCGACACGGTCATGAACGACAGCAGCAAGGCCATCGAGGGCCAACTGCCGAGTTCGATCCACCAACCCAGATTGCGGGCGGCATAGGGCAGAAAGCCGACCACGGTGCCGAAGGCGATCGCCGCGACCGCCGTATCGCGCTTGCCGAGACGGCGATGCGCGGGGCCGACAGCCAGGAAGGCGGCAAAGACGGCAAGCGCCAGGCCCGCCGGATACCAGGCAAGCTGATCGTCGGTGAGCCGCCAGACATAGAGCATCATATAATTGGTTGCCGCGATCGAGGTCGCGTAGCTGGTGACGAGGAACAGCGCGCCGCTGGTCAGCGCGAGAAAGGCGGGATTGCGGAAGGCGAGCAGGATATCGGCGAGCATCGCGATCCCGTGCCGCTGCACCGGCGGCCGCGGTGGCAGCGCGACGACGCGGCGATGCTGACCCAGTGCCGATCCCAGCGTCGAAACAAGGATCATCGCCGCGCCGAACAGGCCGAACGCCGAATAGCCAGAAGGATCGAGCAGACCGTTCTGCGCCGGATCGTCCGATTTCAGGAAATAGCCATAGGCAAGCGCGGTGGCGACCAGCCCGCCGAGCCAGCCGAAGAGAAAGCGATAGCGCATCAGCGCGGTGCGCTCGTCATAGTCGCGCGTCAGTTCGGCGACGAGCGAGATCGAGGGAATTTCGCACGCCGACACTAGGATACGGACCGCGATCACATTGAGCGCGAGACCCAGCGTCGAATGGGCCGCGATGTCGGGCGACATCCACAATAGCGCCCAGGCGATCGCCATCGGCACGGCGGCGCCATAGAGCCAGGGCAGCCGCCGCCCGATCCGCGTGCGCGTCGCATCCGACAGGCGGCCGATCAACGGATCGACCATCGCATCGACGAGCATCGCGCCGATCAGGATCAGCGACACGATCCGCGGATCGAAACCGAGTACCTGGTTGTAATAGATCATGAAGAAGGTGGTGAGGCCCGCCTCCTTGATGCCGAGCGCGACCGCCCCCGCGCCATGCGCAACCTTGATGCGCGTCGGTAGCGCGCCCGGAACGTCCCCGGGGATCATCGCGGGTCGTCGATCGGCGCGACCGCAAGCGCGGCCACCCGTGCCTCATGATCTTCGCGATTGATCGGATAATGGCGGAAGATCAGCGACGACAGGATCGCGAACAGGATCACCAGTACGCAATAATAGAGCGAAAAATTGTCGATCACCGATTCAGGCACCTTGGCGGGGTCGGCCTTTTCGGGGATGCCCGCCAGATCGACCAGCATCCCGGTGATGAAGATGCCGAGGCCGGTCGCGCATTTCTGCATGAAGAAATTACCGGCAAAGAAGGTGCCTTCGCTGCGGCGCCCGGTCTGCATTTCCGACGCTTCGACGATGTCCGCGATCATCGAACCGCCCGAAATCATCACCGCCACGCTGAACAGGTTGGCGAGGAAGAAAAAGGCGAACAGGCCGGCGGTCGACGCGGTGCTGCCCTCGACGGGCCAGAGATCGAAATGACGCAGCAGGAAGGGGGCCACCCAAAAGGCCATGCCGATCAGCCCGCCGCCGATTGCGGTCGCGCGCTTGCCGAAGCGCTGATGCGCCGGGCCGACGAGCAGGAAGGTGCCGACAACGCTTGCGAACAGAACCCATGGATAGAGCATGAAGGCTTCGGGCGAAAATCGCCAGATGAAGATATACAGATAGTTGGAGATCGAGAAGGTGACCCCCTGACTGGTATAGGCGATCGCGCCGGCGCCGAGCAGGACGAGGAAGGCCGGGTGCGTCAGCGCTTCGCGGATTTCGCGGAAAGCGGTGCCGAGGCTGAGCGCGGAGGGCTTGCGATCGGGCCAGCGTGCCGCCCAGCGATGCTGGCCCGCCGCCGAGATCAGCACCGTCGCGGCCATCAGAAGACCGCCGACCAGCCCATATTGATAATAGCCCTCGACCTGCAGCAGCGATTTGGCGAGGAAGACGTCATAGGCAAGGAAAAGCATCAGCAGGCCGCCGGCCCAGCCGAATAGATAGCGGTAGCGCATCAGCGTCGTCCGCTCGTCATAGTCGCGCGTCAGTTCGGGGAGCAGCGCGACCGAAGGCACTTCGCAGCAGGACACCAAGCTGCGCACGATCACCGCGACGATCACCAGATGCCAGAAGCCAGGGGTCCCATCGGTGCCCGGGGTCCATAGAGCGAACCAGGCGAAGGCGAGCGGGATGGGCGCAAGATAAAGCCAGGGCAGACGCCGGCCCCAGCGCGTGTGCGTCTGGTCCGACAGATAGCCGATCACCGGATCGACGAAGGCGTCGAGAACCAGCGCCAGCATCAACGCGAAGCTGACAAGCTTTGCATCCATGCCGAGAACCTGATTGTAGAACAGCAGCAGAAAGGTCGAAAAGCCGTTGTCCTTCACGCCATAGGCGATGCTGCCCAGGCCGTGATACATTTTGAGGCGGAGCGGCAGCGGGGCCGCGGGCGCAGGCTGCGCCGCCGCCGTCGCGGTCACGCGGCGGCTCCGGCCTTGGCCGCATCCTCCATGGCTATCAGGGCGTCGAACAGGCCGGGCGCTTCGGGATCCCAGGCGTGGCGCTGGCCGATCGTCAGGCCGCCGTCGACCAGCATATGCGTGCCGGTCATGAAGCTCGCCTCCTCGCTCGCCAGATAGGCGACGGCGTTCGCGATATCTTCGGGCTGACCGCCGCGCGCGACCGGCTGCGCATGCGCGCTCATTTCGGCGATCACCGCCTTGGCCGCATCCTTGCTTTCGTCGGGCACCTCGAGCGAGGTGGTGAAGATATTGGTGTTGATGAAGCCGGGGCAGATCGCGTTCACGCGGATGCCATATTGGGCAAGATCGGTCGCCGCGACCTTGGTCAGATGCAGCACGCCCGCCTTGGCGACGGCATAGGCGGTGGGCGAATAGCCGGCGCCGAGTGCCGCGACGCTCGCAGTGTTGACGATCGCGGCGCCTTTGCGGCCCTTCATATGGGGCGCGGCATAGCGGATGCCCATCGCGACCGATTTGAGGACGAGGTTCATCGTCCAGTCCCATCCGTCGGGCGTGATTTCGTCGATCGGAGCGCGGTCGCCGCCTGCGGCGGCATTGTTGAACACGATGTCGATGCCGCCGCCGCGCTTCGCGGCTTCGTTCATCAGCGCTTCGATGTCCGACGCGACGGTGACGTCGCACCGGATGAATTCGATCCGGCCGTTCGACGCCGCGGCAAGCGCCTGACCGCCCGCCTCGTCGATGTCGGCGGCGAAAACATGGGCGCCTTCGCCCGCGAGTTTCAGAACGGCCGCCTTGCCGATACCCGATGCTGCGCCGGTGACGACGGCGACCTTGCCTGCGAATCGCATTTCCTGCTCTCCCGTTTTCTTTTGCCACTCAGCTTAGGCGCATGGGAGGGCGCGTCAACGGCCCGCAATCGGACGCTACGGCGCCGTAACGGCAGCGCGGCGCAGCCAAGTTGACGCTTGCGTAAACCGGGCGACTCCCCTTAGTTTGCGCGCCAGAAGAGGAGCCCGAAAGATGAGCGATCAGGACGCTTTTCGCGCCGAAGTGCGCGCCTGGCTGGAAGCCAATTGTCCCCCCGAAATGCGCGAACCCGTCCGCGACGAAGGCGATGTGTGCTGGGGCGGCCGCAAATGGGTTTTCAAGAATGACGCCCAGAAACAGTGGCTCGAAGCCTGCGCCGCAAAGGGCTACACCGTTCCCGATTGGCCGAAGGAATATGGCGGCGCCGGGCTGACCCCCGAACAGACCAAAATCCTGAAACAGGAAATGAAGCGCATCAACGCGCGCTCGCCGCTCGACAGCTTCGGCATCTGGATGCTCGGCCCCGCGCTGCTCAAATTCGGGACCGAAGAGCAGAAGGTTCATTATCTGAACCAGATCGCGCGCGGCGAAATCCGCTGGTGCCAGGGCTATTCGGAACCCGGCTCGGGCAGCGACCTCGTCTCCTTGCAGACCTTCGGCGAGGACAAGGGCGATCACTGGGTCGTCAACGGATCGAAGATCTGGACCAGCTATGCCGACAAGGCCGACTGGATCTTCTGCCTCGTCCGCACCGACAAGGCGAACAAATATCAGGGCATCACCTTCATGCTCTTCGACATGGAGAGCAAGGGCGTCACGACCAAGCCGATCCTGCTGATTTCGGGCAATTCGCCCTTCTGCGAAACCTTCTTCGACGATGTCGAAGTGCCCAAGACGCAGTTCGTCGGCGAGATCAACCGCGGCTGGGACGTCGCCAAATATCTCCTCGGCCACGAACGCGAGATGATCTCGGGCGGCGGTGCCGGCGGCGATATGGTCAGCATCGGCGGCGCCTTTGCCAAGGCGATCGGCAAGAACGACCATGGCGAACTCGACGATCCGATCCTGCGCGCCGAAATGGCGGCGTTCGACGTCGATGTCTTTGCCTATCGCGCGATGGGCGAACGCTTCATGGACATGTGGAAGACCGGCCGCGCGCACCCCGCCTCGTCGAATATGATGAAATATGTCGGGACCGAGCTCAACAAGCGCCGCCACGAACTCGTCATGTCGGGCGGTGGCAGCGAAGCGCTCGAATGGGACAGCCCCGAAACGAAGGGCGGCGCCCGCCCGCGCGCGTGGCTGCGCACCAAGGCCAATTCGATCGAAGGCGGCACGAGCGAAGTGATGCTCAACGTCATCGCCAAGCGTATCCTCGATTTGCCGGGGGCTTGATGTTTCTCCCCTCCCGCAAGCGGGAGGGGCAGCGAGACTTGCGAACTTGTTCGCCAGTCGCAGCGGGGTGGGCAAAAGCGACGTCGCTGGCCCACTCCTAACCCCTCCCGCCTGCGGGAGGGGAACTGGAGAGAGAAGATATGCCGCTCTATCACAATGACGATCAGGCGATGCTCAAGGACAGCGTCGCGCCCTTCGTGGCCGAACAGGCGCCGGTTGCGCACCTCCGCAAGCTTCGCGACGAGGCCGACGCCACCGGCTTCTCGCGCGACCTGTGGGCGCAGTTCACCGAAATGGGCCTGCCCGGCATGCTGGTGCCGGAGGCGCATGGCGGGCTCGGCATGGGGCATATGGAAGCGGGCATCGTGCTCGAGGAAATCGGCCGCAACCTGACCCCGTCGCCCTTCCTCGCGACCAGCGTCGGCGCGGTCGCCGCGCTGGCGAAGGCGGGCGGCACGCAGGCGGGCCGCTGGCTCCCCGCCATCGCCAGCGGCGAGGCGATCGTCGCACTCGCGATCGACGAGGGTGCCAAGCACCGCCCCGACCGCATCGCCACCACCGCGACACGCGCCGGAAACGGCTTTCGATTGGACGGCAAGAAAAGCTTCGTCCTCCACGGCCATGTCGCCGACATGAGCATCGTCGCGGCGAAAACCGACGGCGGTATCACCCTGTTCGCGGTGCCGAAGGATGCAAAGGGGCTGACCGCTGATCCGCGCCGCCTCGTCGACTCCTCGCTTGCAAGCCATGTCACCCTCGACGGCGTCGAGGTCGATGCCGACGCAGTGATCGGCGAAGTCGATGCCGGCGGCGACATCCTCGACGCGCTGCTGGCGGCCACCCGCACCGGCGCAGCCGCCGAGATGGTCGGCGTCGGGCAGGGCGCAATGGATATGACCGTCAATTACCTCAAGGAACGCAAGCAGTTCGGCAAGCTGATCGGCGAGTTTCAGGCGCTCCAGCACCGCACCGCGCACCTCTATGGCGAGATGGAAGTCGCGCGCGCCACGGTGATGAAGGCGCAGCAGCTTTTGGACGAAGGCAGCGAGGGCGCGAAGCTGATGGTTTCGGTCGCCAAGGCCAAGGCGGGCCGCGCCGCCAACCTTGCGGTGCGCGAAGGCGTTCAGATGCACGGCGGCATCGGCATGACCGACGAATATGACATCGGCCTCTACATGAAACGCGACCGCGCGCTCGCCGAATATATGGGCGATGTGCATTACCATATCGACCAGGTCGCCCGGATGAACGGATACTGAGACGACCCAAACCCCCTCCCGCGCGCGGGAGGGGCAGCGAGACTTGCGAGCCTGCTCGCTAGTCGCAGCGGGGTGGGTAACCGCACCGTCGCTGGCCCACCCCTAGCCCCTCCCGCTTGCGGGAGGGGGATGATCGGAGAAAAACCATGAACCTCAATGATATGTTCGGCCTCAACGGCCGCATCGCGCTCGTCACCGGCGGTTCGCGCGGCATCGGCAAGATGATCGTCGAAGGCTATCTCGCCGCGGGCTGCGCGCGCGTCTATATCTCGGCGCGCAAGACGGCGCAGATCGAGGAGGCCGTCGCCGATTTCGAAACGCGCTATCCGGGCAAGGTCATCGGCCTTCCCGTCGATCTTTCGACCGTCGAAGGCTGCCGCGCGCTCGCCAAGGAACTCGAAGCACGCGAGGAAAAGCTCGACATCCTCGTCAACAATGCGGGCGCCGCCTGGGGCGAACCCTTCGAGAATTTCCCCGAAGCCGGCTGGGACAAGGTGATGGACATCAACGTCAAATCGCCCTTCTTCCTGACCCAGGCGTTGCACAATCTGCTGAAGGCGGCGGGCACGCCCGCACAGCCGGCAAAGGTCATCAACATCGGATCGATCGACGGCATGCGCCTCAACCCGTGGGAAACCTACAGCTATCACGCGTCGAAGGCGGCGATCCTCTATCTGACCAAGCGGATGGCGGCGCGGCTGGTGCAGGACAATATCCTCGTCACCGCAATCGCACCCGGCGCCTTCCAGTCGGACATGAACAAGGCGGCGCGCGACCATGGCGACGCAGTTGCCAAGAGCATCCCGACCAAGCGCATCGGCGTGCCCGAGGATATGGCCGGCGCAGCGATCTTTCTCGCATCGAAGGCGGGCGATTATGTCGTCGGCGAAACGATCGCGGTCGACGGCGGTCTCGTCCACGGCGACCTCAAGACCAGCATCGACGCTTAGCTTAGGCGGCTTCTTGCTGGCCACCCCGGACTTGATCCGGTTTGTATCCCTGTCGAACCGTAACCGCGTCATGGCGAGCCGACAGGAAATTGACTCGCCGCGCGCGCAGGTGTATTATTCAAATAATGCACCAAGGAGACAGTCCATGCGTTTCGCCTTCCTGATTCCCCCGATGCTGTTGCTCGGCGCCTGCGGGCACGCCGAAGACAAGAGCGACAAGGCCGAAGTCACGGTGAATGCCGATGGCGACGGCGGCAATGTCCGGATCACCGCCGGCAAGGATGGCGGCAAGGTCAGCATCGACGGCGATCACGGCTCGATGAGCTTCAAGCTCCCCGATTTCGCCAATATCGACGTCGACAGCGATTTCGACATCGACGGGGTGAAGCTCTATCCGGGCAGCAAGATCGCAAGCATCGATGTCAATGCGAGCGACAAGGGCGGCGCCGACAAGGCGACGGTGCGCCTCGGCTTCACCTCGCCCGCCGCGCCAGCCAAGGCGGCCGACTGGATGGCCGGCGAATTTGCGAAGAAGAATATCCAGGTCCAGCGCGCCGGCGACACGCTGCGCGGGACCGACAAGGACGGCGCCGATTTCACGATCAGCTTCGAACCCGCGGGCGAGACGAGCAAGGGCGAGGTGCGGATCGTCAAGAGCTGAGCGGAATCCTGTTTCAATCGCGGCTTTCCTTTAATCGTCACCCCGGCGAAGGCCGGGGTCTCGACGGCGCGAAATGACGCGAAGTTGAGATCCCGGCCTTCGCCGGGATGACGAATCTGCTAGCCTACCCGCTGTTGCGCAGCGCGGTCGCGATCGCGTTGATGGTCAACTGGATGCCCTCGGCGATGCGGGGGTCGGTTTCGCCCGCGCGGTGGCGCTTCATCAATTCGATCTGCAGCAGGTTGAGCGGCTCGATATAGGGGAGGCGCAGGCGGATCGATGCCTCGAGCGCCGGATTATTCTCGAGCAGCCGCGACTGGCCGGTGATCGTCAAAAGCCCGTCGTGGGCGCGGTGCCAGCCGTCGCGGATGCGCGAAAAGATCGCCGCATGCCCGCCCACATGCCCGGCCAGTTCGGCATAGCGCGCGGCGATGCCGATGTCCGATTTCGCCAGCACCATTTCCATATTGCCCAGCAGCGCGCCAAAGAAGGGCCAGCTTTGCGCCATATCGGCGAGCAGCGCCTGGTCCGCGAACGCCGCAAAGGCTTCACCGGTGCCGTACCAGCCGGGCAGCATGGTGCGCGCCTGCGCCCAGCTGAACACCCAGGGAATCGCGCGCAGATCCTCGATCGCGGTCGATTTGGTGCGGCTCGACGGCCGCGATCCGATCTTCAGCGTCGCGATCTCGGCGATCGGCGTCATTGCACGGAAGAAGTCCTTGAAGGCGGGCGTGTCGTAAACGAGCCCGCGATAGGCGGCAAAGGCGTTGTTCGACAGCGCAGTCATAGCACCCGCAAAGCGCCCGGCGTCGTCCGCGCTCATCGCCTCGGGCTCGAGGCTGGCGAGCAGGCTTGCCGATACCATCGCCTCCAGATTGGTCGCGGCGCTGTCGGCAGTGCCATATTTGGCCGCGATCACTTCGCCCTGTTCGGTGATGCGAATGCGGCCCTGCACCGTCCCCGCGGGCTGCGCGCGAATCGCGGCGAAAGCGCTGCCGCCGCCGCGCCCGACCGCACCGCCGCGACCGTGGAACAGCTGCATCGCGGTATCGGCGGCCTCGAACACCGGGGTCAACGCTTCCGATGCCTGGTAGAGACCCCAGGTCGAGGTCAGATAGCCGCCATCCTTGTTCGAATCCGAATAGCCGATCATCACTTCCTGATGTCCGCGCGCGACGACATGCGGCGCAATCTCGGGCAGCGCGAAATAGGCGGCCATGATCCCCGGCGCCTCGTCGAGGTCGGCGATGGTTTCGAACAGCGGCACGACCATCAGATTGTCGTGCGCCTCGGCCGACCACAGTCCGGCTTCGCGGGCGAGGACATGGACCTCGAGCAGGTCGGACAGGCTTTCGGCCTTGCTGATGATCCACTGGACGATCGCCTCGGCGCCCAGCTTGGCGCGGATCGCGGCGGCAGCATGGACGATCGCGAGTTCGCCGGCGGTCTCCTCGCTCCATTTGTGCCACGGCGCGGCGAGCGGGCGGTTGGTCGCCAGTTCGCGGCGCAGCAGGTCGACGCGCGCCTCTTCGCCCAAGCCGCGATAATCGCCTTCGACCCCCGCGACCGCGAGCAGCTCGGCGAGCACGCGTTCATGCACCGCGCTGTTCTGCCGCATGTCGAGCGTCGCGAGGTGGAAGCCGAAGACCTCGACCGCGCGGATCAGCCGCCCGAGCGCGCCGATGCCGCCGAGCTGGCCCTCGCCGCTAGCCGACAGGCCGGCAGCGATCGTGACGAGGTCGCGGCGGAATTCGGCGGGGGCGGCATAGGCCTCGCCGGCCAGTGCCGACGGCCGCGGCGGCGCGCGCCCGACGATGCCGGCATAGGTTGCGCACAGCCGGGCATAAATGCCCGACAGCGCGCGGCGATAGGGTTCGTCGCTGCGGCTCGGCGCGGTATCGCCGCTCGCCGCGGCCAGCGCCTCGACCGCTTCGGGGACCGTCGCGAGCGACGACGACACCGACAGTTCGGCACCCAGCGCATGCACCGCGTCGATGTAATGGCCGAGCACTGCGGCGGCGTTGCGGCTTGTCGCCATATGCAGCGTCTCGGCGGTGACGAAGGGATTGCCGTCACGGTCGCCGCCGATCCAGCTCCCGACGCGCAGGAAACTTGCCGGGCGGGCGCCAAGCTCCTGTTCCCAGCGCGCATAAAGCTTGGGGATCACGGGCACGAACACGTCGCGCAAATAGGTCAGCGCATTGTCGATCTCGTCGGCGACGAACAATTTTTCGGTGCGCAGCGGCCGCGTCTGCCACAGCAGCACGATCTGGCGGCGGATTGCCTCCTCGACGACATCGCCCTCGGCGGTTTCCTCGACGCCGGCATCGCGTAGCCGCATCAGCTCGGCGATGCGGTTCTTGTGGTCGAGCATCGACTTGCGGCGCACCTCGGTCGGGTGCGCGGTGAGCACCGGCGCGACCAGCGCGGCGTCGAGCAGCGCCGCGACCGCATCGCCATCGATGCCGTCCTGCTTCAACCGCGCCAGCGCTGCCGCCACCGTCGCCTCGGGCTCGGCGGCGACGCCCTGCCGGTCTTCGGCCAGATTGGCGAGCATCGAAAACAGCATGAAACCGCGCACGAAGGCGATGGTATCGTCGAGGCTCAGCGCCTCCAGCCCCGGATCGATCGTCTCGGCGCCCGCGATGCCGCGATGCCGGTCGACGCTCGATGATCGGATATATTCGGTCTGCCGGAACAGCTTTTCGCCGCCATAGGCGCGAATGACGTCGCCGAGGATCCGCCCGAGGTAGCGAATGTCGGGATTTTGCGAGATCTGGATCGGTGGGCCCATGGGCCAAGCGTGCTGCACCTGCGAAGGTGCAGCGTCAAGGGCAGCAGGGACGCATAGCTATGCGCGCGGCACGAAACGCGTGGTCAGCGCGTCTTCACCATCACCAGCGTCCCCAGGTCGATCCGCGGCGCCCCGTCGAAGGTCACGCTGTTGCGCGTGTCGGTGATGAACATCAGCTTGCCCGACGCATCGGTGATCCGCGCCGCCACGGCATAGCTGTGGCGCGGGTCGAGCCGGCGCTGGTCGACGGTCAGCGAAAAGGCGAAGGGCACCTGCCGGCCGTCGGCGGTGAAGCTCTGGCGTGCGATCACCGACGCGGGCGCATCCATCAGGCTGACGTCGGCCAGCGTCACCTCGACCTGCGCCGTCGGCGGCAGCGCCATGCGTTCGCGATAGGTGATCGCGCCGGTCACCGACACGGGCTGCTCGGCGGGCGCGAAGCTTGCGCAGGCTGCGAGCGGGAGGGCGGCGAGGCCGATGGCGAGCGAAGCGACGGCGCGGTTCATGACGATACTCCTGTTGACCAAATATCTGGCGACCGTCTGGCACCCTCCGGCTGAACCGGGCCTGTCAGCCCTCCAGTTCGACATCCCAGTAAAGCCAGTCGATCCAGCTTTCGTGCAGATAGCCCGGCGGAAAGGCGCGGCCATTGTCCTGAAGCTGCCAGCTCGTCGGGCGCCACGGCTTCTGGTGCAGCGGCATATGCGCCTGCGCCGGCGTTCGCCCGCCCTTGCGCAGATTGCACGGCGCACAGGCGGTGGTGACATTTTCCCAACTCGTCCGCCCGCCCAGCCGCCGCGGCACGACATGGTCGAAGGTCAGATCCTTGCCCGAGCCGCAATATTGGCAGGCGAAGCGATCGCGCAGGAACAGGTTGAAGCGCGTGAAGGCGGGATATTGCGACGGTTTCACATATTGCCGCAGCGCGATGACGCTGGGGATCGGCATCGTCCGCGTCGGCGAATGGATTTCGCGCTCGTAATTCTCGACGATCGTGACGCGGTCGAGGAATACCGCCTTGACCGCGGTCTGCCACGGCCACAGGCTCAGCGGGTAATAACTCAGCGGCGTATAATCTGCATTGAGGACGAGAGCCGGACAATTATCGGGATGCCGGGCAAGATCGGGATGGAACATGGCTTGGTAACGCTGCCCCCTATGCTGCTCGGGATGGCGCGCCACTGCCTTCCTCGCGTGACACCATCATTACATGCCGCATCAGAATCTGGCGTCAAGGGGGGATGTGTCGCAATATATGGAATGGATCAGTTGAAAGCCCCACAGCATATGGATTCGGCCGCCGCGCCATGCTGACCCGCTTCGCCCCCAGCCCGACCGGCGAACTGCACCTCGGCCATGCGTTCAGCGCGATCCTGGCGCATGATGCCGCGCGCGCCGCGGGCGGCACGTTCCGCCTCCGCATCGACGACATCGACGGCAGCCGCTCGCGCGAGGCATTTGTCGGCGCCGCGCTCGCCGATCTCGAATGGCTCGGCCTGACATTCGACGGCGCGCCGGTTCGTCAGTCGCAGCATCTGGGCGATTATGCCGCCGCGCTCGCCGATCTTCGCGACCGCGGGCTCGTCTACCCCTGCTTCTGCACCCGCGCCGATATTGCCGCCAGCCTCGCGGCGCCGCACGGCGCACCGGCGGACGGCGCGCCGCTCTATCCCGGCACCTGCCGCCATCTCGGCGCGGCCGAGCGCGAACGGCGATTGGCGCAAGAGGCGCATTGCTGGCGGCTCGACATGGCAAGCGCGGTCGCGATTGCGGGCCCGCTTGTCTGGGAGGAGGAGGGGCAGGGGCCGCGCGCCGCCGATCCCGCCGCGCATGGCGACGTCGTTCTCGCGCGCAAGGATGCCCCCGCCAGCTATCATCTCGCGAGCACGATCGACGATGCCGCGATGGGGGTGACGTTGGTGGTTCGCGGCGCCGATCTGATCGCCTCGACCGACGTCCACCGGCTGCTCCAGGCGCTGCTCGGTTTTCGGACCCCGCTCTATCGTCACCATGCGCTCGTCTGCGGTGCCGATGGCAAGCGGCTTGCCAAGCGCGACGGTGCGGCGGCACTCGCCGCGTTGCGCGCCGCGGGCGTGGACGGGCGCGCGCTGGCCGACGATTTGCGCGCCGGGCGGCTTCCGGCTGGATATTCGCTGCAAATGCCCTAAATAGAAGACATGCAGGTGCTTCTCATCCTTGCGGTCGTTGCGTCGGCCGGCCTCGTCCTCTTCGCGCTCGCGCGCGGGCTCTTCTACTTCGCGCAGGGTCACCGCGCTGCTATGGAGGGCAATGAGCATGAAAATCAGCTCATGCAAAACCGGATGATGATGGCGCGCGTGAAGTGGCAGGCGGTGACGATCATCCTGATCGTGCTGATCGGCCTTCTCGCCGCGGGCAGCTGATCGCGGCGCATCCGCCGGCGGCCTCTCGCTTATGGTCAAGCTCAACAAGATTTACACGCGCACCGGCGATGACGGCACGACGGGCCTCGTCGACGGGTCGCGCATCGCCAAGTCCGACGCGCTGATGGAAGCGATCGGCGACGTCGACGAGGCGAACAGCGCCCTCGGCATCGCGGTCACGGCGTTGCCCGCGGGCGGCGAGGCGGCGGCGATGTTCGTGCGCATTCAGAATGAATTGTTCGACCTCGGCGCCGATCTCGCGACGCCCGCCGATCCGCAGCATGGTTTCGGCCCGCACGAAATGGCGCTGCGCATCGTCGCGAGCCAGATCGCGCGGCTGGAGGCGGAGATCGACGCGATGAACGACAGGCTCGCGCCGCTGTCCAGCTTCATCCTGCCCGGTGGCACCGAAGCCGCGGCGCGCCTCCACCTCGCGCGCGCGATCGCGCGCCGCGCCGAACGGGCGGCGGTCGCGGCGTCGGCGACGCGGCCGCTCAACCCGCTGGCGCTTGCCTATCTTAACCGCCTGTCCGACCATCTGTTCGTCGCGACGCGCCACCTCAACGCCGCGGCGGGGGGTGACATCCTGTGGAAACCCGGCGCGACGCGCTAGGAAGATCGCCATATTGTTCTTCTTTTGTTCTGGACAATTCTCCGTCCTGTAACCATATTGGGGCAGGCGACGAAACCGAATCGCTCTTCGGGGGATTGTCAAACCATGGCCAGCCGAACCGATGCTTCGCCCGCGACCGCTCCTTTGGCGGACGACCTGACCCGGCGCTTCACCGCGACGCGGCAGCTCTCGCTCGATCTCGTCGTGCGCCTGTCCGACGCCGACGCCAGCGTGCAGTCGATGCCCGACGCATCGCCCGCCAAATGGCATCTCGCCCATACGAGCTGGTTTTTCGAAACCTTCGTCCTGCGCGATCATTGCCCCGGCTATTCGCTATTCGATGACCGTTTCGCCTATCTGTTCAACAGCTATTATGAGGCAGAGGGGCCGCGACACGCGCGCCCGCGCCGCGGCCTGCTGACGCGGCCGTCGCTCGATGCGGTGCGCGATTGGCGCGGGCATGTCGATGCGGCGATCGTGAAGGCGCTGCCGACGCTGTCGCCGGCCGCACGCGCGCTCGTCGAGCTTGGCATCCATCATGAACAGCAGCATCAGGAATTGCTGCTCACCGACATCAAGCATCTGTTCGCGCAGAACCCGCTCGGCCCCGCCGTCTGGGATGCGCCCGACAGTGCAATCGCGAATGAAGTTGCGCAGTTTTCCGCCGATTCTTCGCCATCGTCCGCCGCGGCGGGGCCGCTGCGCTGGATCGCGGGAACGGAAGGGATCGTTGCCGTGGGGCATGAGGGCGAGGGTTTCGCATTCGACTGTGAACTTCCGCGCTTTTCGGCGCTTCTTGCGCCGCATGCGCTCGCCAATCGACCGGTAACGAACGGCGAGTGGCGCGACTTCATCGCCGACGGCGGCTATCGCACCCCGTCGCTGTGGCTCAGCGACGGCTGGGCATGGGTCCAGGCCGAAGGCATCAACGCCCCCGCCTATTGGGAGGGCGATCGCCAGTTCACCCTTGCCGGATGGCAGGCGATCGACCCCGCCGCTCCCGTGACGCACATCAGCTTTTTCGAAGCCGACGCCTTCGCCAGCTGGGCCGGGGCGCGGCTGCCGACCGAATTTGAATGGGAAGCGGCGGCGGCGGGATATGATCCGCGCGCGGGGCAGCAGCTCGATGTCGCCGGCCCGGTGCATCCGGCGGCGGCGGACGGCGCCGCATCGGACGGCGCTGCGCTTGCGGGGATGTTCGGCGGGGTCTGGGAATGGACCGGCAGCGCCTATCGCCCCTATCCCGGTTTTCGCGCCGCGCCGGGCGCGGTCGGCGAGTATAACGGCAAGTTCATGAGCGGCCAGTTCGTGCTGCGCGGTGGCAGCTGTGCGACCCCGCGCAGCCATGTTCGCGCCTCCTACCGCAATTTCTTCTACCCCCACCAGCGCTGGCAGTTCACCGGCCTGCGCCTTGCCAAGGATTTGTGATCATGGGCGTTGTTCGCCAATTGCGGCAGGTCGATGCCGATGACAGCGGCATCGATATCGCCTTTCGCGCCGACGTTCATGCGGGATTGTCGCAGGCACAAAAGGCGATTCCGGCGCGCTGGTTCTACGACGCGACCGGATCGGCGTTGTTCGAGGATATTACCGGGCTGCCCGAATATTATCCGACGCGCAGCGAGGTGGCGCTGCTCACGCGCCATGCGCGCGAACTGGCGGCGGCGATCGGGCCGGGCCGCGCGGTGGTCGAGCTGGGATCGGGCAGCTCGACAAAGACGCCGCTGCTGCTCGATGCCATTGCCCCCGGCGCCTATGTGCCGGTGGATATTTCGGGCGATTTCCTGCGCGACAGCGCGGCCGCCCTCTCGGCGCGTTTTCCCGATCTGCCGGTCTATCCGGTCGAGGCCGATTTCACCCAGCCGGTCGCGCTCCCTCGTGAGATTTGCGGCCTTCCCAAGCTCGGTTTCTTTCCGGGTTCGACGATAGGCAATATGGTGGCGCGCAGCGCGGTCGATCTGCTCCGCCATTGGCGCGGCGCGCTCGGCGACGGCGCGCTGATGCTGATCGGGGTCGACCGGATCAAGGATATCGGCACCCTCGAACGCGCCTATGACGATTCGGCGGGTGTCACCGCGGCGTTCAACCTCAACCTGCTCGAACGGATCAACCGCGAACTCGGCGGCACGATCCCGGTTGCCAATTTCGACCATCGCGCCTGCTGGAACGATGTGCATGCGCGCATCGAAATGCATCTGGTCGCGGCGTGCGACCTCGACTTCATCGTCGATGGCCGCTCCTATACGATGGCGAAGGGCGAAACGATTCACAGCGAGAACAGCCATAAATATGGGCCGCGCGACGCCAGCCTGCTCCTCCGCGCCGGCGGCTGGACGCCGATCGCGGTGTGGGACGATGTCGATCCCGCCTTCGCGCTGATCCTCGCCGAAGCGACCGAGGTGCGCGCCGCGCCCTGACGCGCGCGCCCGACTCTCGGCCTTGACGACGCTTGCCCAGTCCCTAGGGGCAGAGCTGCGATTTCCAGCGAAAGGGCATATCATGATCGTCGGCGTTATCGGGGCAGGGCAAATGGGCGCGGGGATCGCGCAGGTTTCGGCAGGCGCCGGCCACGAGGTGCTGCTGTCGGACATCGACATCGCCCGCGCCGAAGCCGGCAAGGCCGGGATCGCCAAGGCGCTCGGGCGGCTGGTCGCCAAGGACAAGATGACGCAGGGCGATGCCGACGCGCTGCTCGGCCGGATCACCCCCGTCGCCGACCACGCCGCCTTCGCCCCGGCTGCGCTGGTGATCGAGGCCGCGACCGAGCGCGAGGAGATCAAGCGCGCGATCTTCGCCAGCGTCGGCGCGCATCTTTCGGACAGCGCCATCCTCGCTTCGAACACCAGCTCGATTCCGATCACCCGACTGGCGCAGGCGGCCCCCGATCCGGCGCGCTTCATCGGCGTCCATTTCTTCAATCCGGTGCCGGTCATGGGCCTGATCGAACTGATCCGCGGCCTTGCGACCAGCGACACGACGCTTGCCAGCGTCGAAGCCTTCGGCCGCGGACTCGGCAAGGAAATCGTCCATGCCAACGACGCGCCGGGCTTCATCGTCAACCGCGTGCTGATGCCCCTGATCAACGAAGCGGTGTTCGCGCTCGGCGAAGGGGTGGCGACGATGCAGGACATCGACACCGGATGCCGGCTCGGCCTCAATCACCCGATGGGGCCGATCACGCTCGCCGATTTCATCGGGCTCGATACCTGCCTTGAAATTATCCGCGTGCTGCACAGCGGCACCGGCGATCCCAAATTCCGTCCGGCGCCGCTGCTCGTCCAATATGTCGAGGCGGGCTGGGTCGGCAAAAAGGCGGGGCGCGGCTTCTACGACTGGACCGGCGAGGCGCCCGTTCCCACGCGCTGACCCGGCGGGAGCCGAATCGGTCCTCGTTCGTTATCCCGCTGGCGCCGGTGCGGGCGCCTGCGGACAACAGGAGGACAGGGATGATGCGGAAAACATGGCTGCCGCTGGCGATCATCGCCGCGCTATCGGTCAATGGTGCGGTGCAGGCGCAGGAAGGCGCGCCCGAAGATTCGACGCTGAAATCGACCGCGAACAGCGTGACCGAGCCCTTCGACGGCAAGGAAGTGCCCGACAAGCTGAAGGCGATCCAGGACGACCCCTATTCGCTGGCGGGCTTGCGCAAATGTTCGGCGATCATCCGGGAGGTCAGCGAACTGAACGACGTGCTCGGCCCCGACGTCAACGAACCCGCCGACAAGAGTGCGGCGAAAAAGCGCGAGGAAACCGTCGGCCGCGTCGCGGGCACCGTCGCCGGGTCCATCATTCCCTTTCGTAGCCTGATCGGCGAGGTCACGGGTGCCAACGCGGAACGTCGGCGCTATGCAGAGGCGGTCTATGCCGGCACGGTGCGTCGCGGCTTCCTGAAGGGCGTCGGGTTGCAGCGCGGTTGCAAGGCGCCGGCCCGGCCCTGACACAAAGCCGAAGCAGTCAGGTGGGGGAGAGACTGAATGAAGGTCGAAAATATCCGCGCGTTCCGCGCCGAGGTTCCGCAGGCAGCGATCGATGATCTGAAAGACCGGCTGGCGCGCACGCGCTGGCCCGAAAAGGAGACCGTCGACGATTGGGACCAGGGCGTCCCGCTCGCCTATGCGCAGGAACTCGCGGCCTATTGGCGCGAGGGCTATGACTGGCGCACGGTCGAGGCGCGGCTCAACGCGCTGCCCAGTTTTCTGGCCACGGTCGATGGCCTCGACATCCATTTCCTTCATATCCGCTCGGACAATCCGGCGGCGCGGCCGCTGGTGCTGACGCACGGTTGGCCGGGGTCGGTGCTCGAATTTCTCGACGTGATCGCGCCGCTGTCGGCCGACTATCATCTCGTGATCCCGTCGCTGCCGGGTTACGGCTTTTCGGGCAAGCCCGCGGCCGCGAAATGGAGCGTCGAACATATCGCCGCGGGCTGGGACGCGCTGATGCGCGCGCTTGGCTACAATCGCTATTTCGCGCAGGGCGGCGACTGGGGCAGCGCCGTCACCTGCGCCATCGCGATGAACCATGGCGACCATTGCGCGGGCATCCATGTCAACATGATCGTCGGCCAGCCCGACCCGGCGCTGATGGCCGATCTGACCGACGCCGAAAAACTCTATCTCGCGCGTTTCGGCTGGTATCAGGCAAAGGATAACGGCTATTCGACGCAGCAGGCGACGCGGCCGCAGACCATCGGCTATGCGCTCACCGATTCACCGGTCGGGCAGATGTGCTGGATCGTCGAGAAATTCCACGGCTGGACCGATTGCGGGCATCAGCCGGGCGGCCAGTCGATCGGCGGCCATCCCGAACGCGCGCTGTCGAAGGACACCATGCTCGACACTGTCAGCCTCTATTGGTTCACCGCCAGCGCCGCGTCGTCGGCGCGGCTCTATTGGCACAGTTTCCGCAGCTTCGCGGCGGGGGAGATCGAGGTGCCGACCGGCGGCAGCCTGTTCCCCAACGAGATCATGCGCCTGTCGCGCCGCTGGGCCGAAAAGCGCTACCGCAACATCGTCTATTGGAACGAGGTCGATCGCGGCGGCCATTTCGCGGCGTGGGAGCAGCCCGCCCTTTTCGCGCGCGAGGTCCGGGCGGCGCTTGCGCAAATGACGCTGTAACGGGGGAGAGGCGCCCCGCCTACATCGGCCGATTGACGGGGCGGCAGCTTTCGGGCGCGGTGCGGGCGGCGGTGTTCCACGTCACCTCGTTGCCGTTGCGATACAGCCGCGCGCCGCTCTTGTTTTCATAGGCCTGCCCCATGTTGGTGGGCGCGGCCTTTAGGACCATGCTGCGGCGGCCATCGACGCGGACGATCGCGCCGTTCGCGACATAATCGACCTGCAACCGCGTGCCGCGATTGCATTCGTAAAGCGTGCCGGTGTTTTGCGGGTAGGAGGCACAGCCCGCAACGACAAGAATGGCCGCGCCCGCGGCGGCCAGCTTCGCGATTCGGATCATCTCCATTCCCCTCAATAGCCCGAACGGACGCACAGCACGTCGGCCAGATAAACGCGGCCCGAAACCGTTTCCATATGTTCGCGGGCCGATCCGTTCCAGCCGATCGAGCGGCACCATGTGTCGGCGGTCCGCGCCGCGCAGGCGGCGGTTGCCGATCCGCTCTGGCACGCGAGAACGCGATAATTTCCGGTGGCGGGCTGAGTGTGGAATTCGGCGAAATTGCCGCGCGCCGTCTGATCATTGGCGACCGGGCCGGGATTCCAGCCGCCGCCCGATCCGACGGGGCGGATCGACTGGATCTTGATGCCGCGCAGGATATTACCCAACATCGGCGTGTCGCGTTCGACCGTCCGGCAATTGCCGCGATAGCGCGTCTTCTCGCACAGCTCCCAGCGACCGCTGGTCACGCGGATCGAATTGACCGGCCACGACAGGCCCAGATCGGGCTTCGCTTCGCCAATGAACACCGCCGGCCCCTTGTAGGCGGCGTCGCGATAGATGGTCGCCTCGGGCGGACGCATCATCCTGTCTTCGGGCGATTGCGCCTGCGACGCGGCAAGGAAGCCCCCGCCGAGCGACGCGGCGGCAGCGGCGAAGAGCGACCAGCGATGGATGGATTTCATCAACAACCTCCCTGTTTGGCGAACGCGACCCGGGATTCGTTTTTCCGGTGCCGAAGCTACGCCACAACAGGGAGACTTGCAAATTATCCCGTGCTCACCGAGCCTTGCGCGGCGCCGCCAGCGGGTCAGGGTGCCTTGGCCGCGGTGGGGGCGGCGGTATCGACGGCCGCGGGCGGCGCGTCGGGAAGCGGCGTGGCTGCAACCGGTGTGGCAGCCGGCGGCGGGGCGGCGATCGGTGCGGTGAAGCTGAGCATCAGGCCGGCGAGCGCCGCCGACATCAGGTTCGACAGGCTGCCCGCAAGCAGTGCCTTCAGCCCCAGCTTGGCGATCATCGGCCGTTGATTGGGGGCGAGGCCGCCGGTCACCGCCATCTGGATCGCGATCGAGCTGAAATTGGCAAAGCCGCACAGCGCAAAGGTCGCAATCGCAACCGACACCATCGACATCCCCCCCTGGATTTTGCCGAGGTCGATGAAGGCGACGAATTCGTTGAGCACGACCTTGGTACCGAACAGGCCGCCCACCGCCGCGCTTTCGTCCCACGGCACGCCCATCAGCCACATCACCGGGCGGAAGATCGCCCCGATGACTGCCTGGAACGACAGATCGGGATAGCCGAACCAGCCGCCGATCCCGGCGAGCAGCCCGTTGGCGAGCGCGACGAGCGCGACGAAGGCCAGAACCATCGCGCCGACCGCGACCGCCAGCTTGACGCCGGTCTGCGCGCCCTGCGCCGCCGCCATGATGATATTCGCCGGCTTTTCCTCGTCATGGCTCGCCTCTGGCATGATGACGGGTTCGATGCCCAGATCCTTGGGATCGTCGGGCATCATGATCTTGGCCATCAGGATGCCGCCCGGCGCGGACATGAAGCTGGCGGCGAGCAGATAGGGCAGCAATTGTTCGCCGATCATGCTGGCATAGGCGCCCAGAATGGTCCCCGCGACCCCGGCCATGCCCACCGTCATCACCGTAAAGAGCTGCGACGGGGTAAGGCCGGCGAGATAAGGACGGATGACGAGCGGGCTCTCGCTCTGCCCGACGAAGATATTCGCCGCGGCGCCCAGGCTTTCGACCTTGGTGATTCCGGTAATCTTCTGGATCGCACCGCCGACCCATTTGATCACGAACTGCATGATGCCGAGATAATAGAGGATCGAGATGAGCGAGGCGAAGAAGATGATCACCGGCAGTGCGGCAATCGCAAAGCTGGTGCCCCCCATTTCCGGGCTCGCGAGGGGACCGAAGAGAAAAGTGGTTCCCGCTTTTGCGTAGCCGAGGAGGTTGGCGACCCCGGTCGACATCCCCTGAATGATCGCGCGGCCCCAAGGCGTACCGATTACCAGCAGCGCGAACCCCGCCTGCAACAGAAAGGCCGGCACGACGACGCGCGGGCGAATCCAGCGACGGTTCGATGAAAACAGCACGGCAATCGCAAGCAATGCAACGATGCCGAGCAGGCCGATAAGATGTCCCATAAGTGTTTTGCGTCCCCCGCAAGTTTATTGCGCCTGTCTAGCGGGCTTTGCGGATCGGGCAAGGGGGGCGGCGGAGCATTGCAGTCATCCATAACGGCAGCGATCCCGCTTGGCGGCTCCGTGACGGCTTGATAGGCAGCGCTGAAACAGGGGGAATATGATGCGGACTGGCGTTGCGGGACATGTAATTTTGGCGATATGCGCGCTGGTGCAGGCGGCCGTGCCCGCGGCGGCGCAGGCGCCCGCCACGACCGCATCGACCCCCGCTCCGCCATTGCCCACGGCCGCCTTTGCGCAGCTTCCCTTTGCGGAAAATACCGAATTATCGCCCGACGGAACGCATATGGCGGGCCTGTTCGCGGTCCGTGGGGAACAGCGGATCGGCATCCTTCCCGTGCTGGGCGATCAGAGCAAATCGGTCATCATTGCGGTTCCCGACCAGACCGAAATCGATTGGCTGACCTGGGTCAACGACGATCATCTGCTCGTCGGCCTGCGCGCGTTGATGGCGGTGGAGGCCGACAATTGGTACGTTACCCGCATCATCGCCATCGACCGGACCTCGGGCAAGATCACGCGGCTGTTATGGGATCTCAAGGGCCAGAATGCGTCCGATGTCGTCTGGCTGCCCAAGGACGGCAGCAGCGAAATTCTGGTCGCGGGTCAGGACTCGATATATGACAACGCCGATTTCTGGCCCGCCGTATACCGCATCGATGTGAAGACGGGGCGCAAGAAGACCGAACTGCGGTCGCGCACCGGGGTCATGGAATGGGGCGCCGACCATCTCGGCCGGGTGCGCTACGGCATCGGCTATCGCGACGATACGACCCGGGCCACGCTGCTCTATCGTGGCGCCGGAGAAGGGGCTTTCCGGTCGATCGAGCGCGCTTCGCTACGCGATGACGAGCGGCTGACGGTGCCGATCCTCTTCGTCGACGGCACCGACAACGGGTTGGTTTACAAGGACCGGGACGATGGCAAGACCGCGATTGCCGAGGTCAATCTTGCTACCGGTGCCGAAGTCCGCACGGTCGTTGCACCCGACGCGGGCGACATATCAGGCGCGATTCGCGCGCCCGACGGATCGAAGCTACTCGGCGTTCACGTCGCCGACGATCTGAAGCCGGTGCGCTGGCTCGACCCGGCGATGGCAGCGCATCAGGATACGCTGGACGCGACGGCCCGCGCGGCGCGTGTCCGGATCGACAGCTATAGTCGCGACCTGACGAAAATGCTTGTGCGGATCAGCACCCCCGACAATCCGGGGCTGCTCTATTATTATGATTCGACGACCGGCGATTTGTCGCGTCTTGCGGCAATGAACGAACAGATCGGGGCGAAGCGCCTCTCGCGCGCCAAGCTCGTGCGGTACAAGGCGCGCGACGGGCTGGAGATCGAGGGCGTGCTGACGATGCCGCGGGGCCGAGCGGCAACCAACCTGCCGTTCATCGTGATGCCGCACGGCGGACCGTGGGGCCAGGACGAGCTGACCTACGATTATTGGGCGCAGTTCCTCGCCGAACGCGGCTATGCGGTATTGCAGCCCAATTTTCGCGGCTCAACCGGCTATGGCGCCGAGTTCGAAAAGGCCGGCGAGGGGCAACTTGGCTTTGCGATGCAGGATGACGTGACCGACGGCGTGCGCTGGGCGGTCACCGAAAAGATCGCCGATCCCAAGCGCGTGTGCATCGTCGGCGCCTCTTACGGTGGTTATGCGGCGATGTGGGGGATTGCCAAGGATCCCGACCAGTATCGCTGCGCGATCTCGATCGCCGGGGTCGCCAATCTGCGGCGCGAGGTCAATGATTTCGGCGGCACGTTGCGCGCCAATCTGTACCGGACGCAGTGGAAGCGCATGACCCCCGATTTCGCAGCGGTGTCGCCGATCAACGCCATCGACCGGATCAAGACGCCGCTGCTGCTAATCCACGGCAAGAAGGATGTGACGGTCGATCATAGCCAGTCGGCGCGGATGTATGCGGCGATGACCAAGGCGGGGAAGACGGTGGACTTCGTCTCGCTGCCGCTCGCCGATCATTATTTCACGCGCGAGGCCGATCGCCTGCTGTTGCTGCAATCGATCGAATCCTTCCTCGCCAAGTATAATCCTGCCGATTGACGGCCATCTTTCCACGCGGCGCAAAAGCGACTATCGGGCGCCGATGACCGAACCGACTTCGACCGCGCTGCCGCGCACGATCACCCCTTCGCTTTTCCTGTTCACGATCATCTATGGCGGCATGGTCGTGCTCGCCGGCGTGCTCGGGAACAAGCAGGTCGCGCTGGGCGCCGGTCTTGCGGTCGAGGCCGGGATTTTTCCGTTCCTGATTCTCGTCGCGCTGTCGAGCACCGTGTCCGAACTGCACGGGCAGGCGACCGCGAACCGGCTGGTACTGTGGGGTTTCGTGCCGCTGATCCTGTCGATCATGCTGACCTCGCTCGTCTATTTCGTCCCCGCCGCGCCCGAGATGGACCCTGCCCGGCTGGCATCGTTCGAGATGATATTGGGGCAAACGCCGCGCCTGATGGCGGCGGGTATCGTCGCCTATGGCACGTCGCAGTTCCTGAACGTCACTATCTTTTCCAAACTGCGCGGCCGTGAAGGCGCGGGGACGGGGTCGACCTGGCTCGCGATCCGCGGCGCAGTCGCCAGCGCGCTCAGCCAGATCGTCGACACGCTGCTGTTCGTCACCATCGCCTTTTACGGCGTTTTCCCGATCGCCAATCTGATGGCGGGACAGATGCTGGCCAAGGTCGCGCTGTCAATCGTCGTCATCCCGGCGGTGATCACCGGCCTCGTCGCGCTCGGCCGCAGCCTCGATGCGAAGACTGCGGAATGATGACGATGACCGACCCCACGACCATGCCCGACCTGCTGACCAAGGCCGAAACGCTCGTCGAAGCGCTGCCCTATCTTCAGCGCTATGCCGGCGAAACCTTCGTCATCAAATATGGCGGCCATGCGATGGGCGATCCCGAGGCGCAGCGCGACTTTGCCGAGGATGTGGTGCTGCTGAAGGCGGTGGGGATCAATCCCGTCGTCGTCCATGGCGGCGGGCCGCAGATCGGCGCGATGCTCAAACAGCTCGGCATCGAATCGCAATTCGTCGGCGGGCTGCGCGTCACCGACGCTGCTACCGCAGAGGTCGCCGAAATGGTCCTGGCGGGCAAGATCAACAAGGAAATCGTCGGATGGATCGCGGGGCTTGGCGGCCGCGCGATCGGCCTGTCGGGCAAGGACGCCAATCTGGTGCTGGCCGAAAAGGTCCACCGCACCGAGCCCGATCCCAATTCGGGGATCGAACGCCACGTCGACCTGGGCTTCGTCGGCGAACCCGTCGCGGTCGACCCGACGATCCTGCAGCGGCTGTCTGCCGACAATTTCATCCCGATCGTCGCCCCCGTCGCGCTCGGCGCCGATGGCGCGACCTATAATATCAACGCCGACACCATGGCCGGGGCGATCGCCGGCGCGCTCGGTGCGCGGCGTTTCTTCCTGCTGACCGACGTGGCCGGAGTGCTCGACAAGTCGGGCGCTCTGCTGACCGACCTCGACCGCCCGGCGATCGACGCGTTGAAGGCCGACGGGACGATCACCGGCGGCATGATTCCGAAGGTCGAAACCTGCGTCGCGGCGGTCGATGCGGGGGTCGATGCCGCGGTTATCCTCGACGGCCGGGTGCCGCATGCGATGCTGCTCGAAATTTTCACCGCAAGGGGTGCAGGCACGCTCATTCACCGCTAAGAGGGCCTGCAAGACCCCCCTTTACGGAGACCCGCCTTGCTTCTCATGCTCATCCAGATCGTCGACATCATCCTGACGGTCTTGTGGTGGTTCATCATCGCGCAGGCGGTGATGTCGTGGCTGATCGCCTTCAACGTCATCAACACCCACAATGACTTCGTGGCGCAGCTGTGGATGATGCTCGACCGCATCACCGAGCCGCTCTACCGGCCGTTCCGGCGCATCATGCCCGATTTCGGCGGGCTCGACCTGACGCCGATGCTGGTGCTGATCCTGATAATCATCATTCAGGGGCCGGTGCTCGGCTATCTCGCGCGCCTCGCCTATTCGAGCGGAATGGCCTGATGACCGTCGCGACCGAAGCGCGCGTCATCGACGGCAAGGCGTTCGCCGCCGCGCTGCGCGCGCGCATTGCCGGCGCTGTCCCCGCCTTCGAAGCCGCAACCGGCCGCGTGCCGGGACTGGCGGTCGTGCTCGTCGGCGATGATCCGGCGAGCGCCGTCTATGTGGGCTCCAAAGGCAAGGCGACGGTCGCGGCCGGCATGGCGAGTTTCGAACATCGCCTGCCCGCAACCGCGAGCCAGGACGAGGTCGAGGCGCTGCTCGCGTCGCTCAACGCCGATCCCGCGGTCGACGGCATCCTGCTCCAGCTTCCGCTGCCCGGCCATCTCGACGAGCAGCGCGCAGTGGCGACGATCGATCCCGAAAAGGACGTCGACGGGCTGACCCCGGTCAGCGCCGGGCGGCTCGCGCTCGGCATCCCGGGCATGGTGCCTTGCACCCCCTACGGCTGCCTGTTGCTGTTGCAGGACGTGCTCGGCGATCTCGGCGGCAAGGATGCGGTGGTGATCGGCCGCTCGATCCTGGTCGGCAAGCCGATGGCGGCGCTGCTGCTCGGCGCCAATTGCACCGTGACCATGGCGCACAGCCGCACCCGCGACCTGCCCGATCTGGTCCGCCGCGCCGACATCGTCGTGGCGGCGGTCGGCCGGCCCGAAATGGTCAAGGGCGACTGGATCAAGCCCGGCGCGGCGGTCATCGACGTCGGTATCAATCGCCTGCCGCCTGAAGGGGGCGCGGCCAAGGGGCGGCTCGTCGGTGACGTCGATTATGCCGGTGCTGCGGCGGTGGCGGACGCGATTACGCCGGTGCCCGGCGGCGTCGGCCCGATGACGATTGCCTGCCTGCTGCGCAACACGCTGGTCGCCGCGCACCGCCGCGCCGGCCTCGCCGATCCGGAGGGTTTCTGATGCGCCGACTGCTCCTTGCCGGGCTTGTACTGACGACGCTCGCCGGTTGTGCGCCGCAGGGACCAGAGGCGCGCAAGCGCCCGCTTTCGGCGAATCCGAGCGGCTTTATTGCGGCGGAAATCGCCTTCGCGCGGCTGGCGCAGGAAAAGGGGCAATGGACGGCCTTTCGCGAAACCGCGGCGCCCGATGCGGTGATGTTCGTGCCGCAGCGCGTCAACGCCCGCGACTGGCTGAAGACACAAAAGGATCCGGCCGAGGCGGTGCGCTGGCAACCGCACAAGGTGTTCGTGAGCTGCGACGGCAACAGTGGCGTGACGACGGGCGCATGGCAGAAGGGACCGGCGCAGGGATTCTTCACCACCGTCTGGTCGCGCGATCCGATGAAGGGCGACATGCGCTGGTTGCTCGATTCGGGCGACGCGCTTGCGACCCCGCGCGCGGCGCCCGACTTCATCGAATCGAAACAGGCGATCTGCACCGGCAAGCCGGGCGCCGCGGTGACCGCCGCCGCGGAGGGCGACGATATGATGGTCGGCATGTCGCGCGACCAGACGCTCAACTGGACATCGATCGTACGCCCCGACGGATCGCGCAGCATCACCGTGCGGCTGTGGGACGGGGACGAAATGGCGACGGTTATCGATGACCGCATCGCGGCGCCGAAGCAGCCATGATCGACCTTTTCATCTCCGCCTTCGTGACGCTTTTCGTCGTCATTGACCCGCCCGGCTGCGCGCCGATCTACGCCAGCCTGACGACGGGGGCGAGCGCGGCGCAGCGGCGGTCGATGGCGATCCGCGCGACACTGATCGCCGGTTTCATCCTGATCTTCTTCGCGATGTTCGGCGAGGCGCTGCTCAGCTTCCTGCACATCGATCTCGACAGTTTCCGTATCGCGGGCGGCGTTATGCTGTTCATCATCGCGATCGACATGGTGTTCGAAAAGCGTACCGAGCGCCGCGAACAGCGCGCCGAAAAGCTGATGGCGACGCCCGAGGTCGAAGATGTGTCGGTGTTTCCGATGGCGATGCCGATGCTCGCCGGCCCGGGATCGATTGCATCGGTGATGCTGCTGGTGTCGCAGAACAGCGGGCTTGACCGCGCGCTGGTGATTTTCGGCGCGCTGCTGCTTGTGCTGCTGCTGACGCTTGCGGCGCTGCTGCTCGCCGGGCCGTTCATGCGCTTGATCGGCAACAAGGGCGAGGCCGTCATCACCCGCCTGCTCGGCGTGCTGCTCGCGGCGCTCGCGGCGCAGTTCGTCATCGACGGGCTGAAGGCGAGCTTCCCGAGCCTCGCTTGACAGGGAAAAGGGCGCCGCCTGCCGGCGACGCCCTTTCCATCGTCCACGGGAATGGACTTTATTGTGCGGCGGCGACGTCCGCCTGCGTCACCGGCGCGATGCGGATTTCGACGCGGCGGTTGCACTGATAGTCGGCCTGCGTGCGTTCGGGCGCGCATTTGAGCTGCGTTTCGCCATAGCCCATCGTCGCCATGCGCGCGCGGTTGACGCCGCGGCCCGCCAGATAGTCTGCGACCGACGCCGCGCGCCGTTCGGACAGCCCCTGATTATAGGTTTCGCTGCCCTGCGAATCGGTGTGGCCGTAAACGTCGATATAGGTGCTCGGATATTCGGACAGGGTCGAGGCGACGCTGTCGAGCGCGCCACGGAACTGCGACTTCACGACCGCGCTGTTGAGGTCGAAGGTCACGTCGCCGGGCATATTGAGCACGAGCTGGTCGCCCTGACGTTCGACATCGATGCCGGTGCCCGCGGTGCGTTCGCGCAGCTTCTTTTCCTGCTGGTCCATATAATAGCCGACGCCCGCGCCGGCGACGGCGCCGATACCGGCGCCAAGGATCTTTTCGGTCCGGTCGTTGCGTCCGCCGACGAGATCGCCGAGCAGATAGCCGCCGAGCGCGCCGCCGATGCCGCCGATCGCGGCCTTGGAAATGCGCTGCTTGCCCGTTTCGGGGTCGGTGACGCAACCGGTCAGCGCGAGCGCGCCAAGGCTGGCGACGGCCGCGAGCTTGATCGTCCTCTTGTTCATTTCTGGCTCCCTTTTTTGGGCATCGCCGGTCCATGCGATGCCACGACCACAAGGATAACATATGACCGCGCTTTCCGTTCCGTCATTCATGCTGAACGCCGCCTGAGCATGGCCGATGTCGTCGCCATTGTGCAGCACCGCGGCTTTGGCCTATAGGACCGGCATGACCGAAGCTGACAGGGGCCGGGCGCGCCAGCGCCGTACGACCGCCCAATGACCCCTTTTCCCTGGTCGGATGTGGCGATCATCCTGATCCTTATCCTGCTCAACGGCGTTTTCGCCATGTCCGAACTCGCGATCGTTTCGGCGCGCGACCCGCGGCTTCAGGCGGCCGAGAAGCGCGGCAGCAGCGGGGCGCGGATCGCGCGCCAGCTCGCGTCCGACCCCGGCCGCTTCCTGTCGACGGTGCAGGTCGGCATCACGCTGATCGGCGTGCTGACGGGCGCCTATTCGGGCGCCAGCCTGGGCCAGCCCGTCGCCGAACGGTTGCAGGCCTGGGCCGGACTCGATGCCGAAACAGCGCGTACGGTGGCGTTCGCGCTCGTCATCGCGCTCACCACCTATGCCTCGCTGATAGCGGGCGAACTGGTCCCGAAGCAATTTGCGCTACGCGCACCCGAACGGATCGCGACCATCGTCGCGCCGATGATGTTCTGGCTCGCGCGGATCGCGGCCCCGCTCGTGTGGCTGCTCAACAGCAGCTCGGGCCTGGTGTTCCGCCTGCTCGGCCTCAACCGCGAATCGGACGATCAGGTGACCGCCGAGGAACTGCATCTGATCGTCGCCGAGGCGTCGAAATCGGGCGTGATCGAGGAGAGCGAACGCGCGATCATCTCGGGCGTCGTGCGGCTTGCCGACCGGCCGGTGCGCGAGGTGATGACGCCGCGCAAGGATGTCGACTGGATCGACATCACGCTCGACGCAAAGGGCGTGCGCGACAAGCTGCTCGAAACGCCGCACAGCCGCCTGCCGGTCGCGCGCGGGTCGGTCGACGATATCGTCGGCGTGGTCCAGGCGCGCGATATCGCGGCGGCGCTGTTCCGCGGCGATCCGATCGATCTTGAGCGACTGATGCGCCGCGCCGCGGTGATCCACGATCAGATCGATGCGATGGACGCGCTGGCCGCGCTGCGCCTTGCCGAAGTGCCGATGCTGCTCGTCCACGACGAATATGGCCATTTCGACGGGCTGGTGACGCCCGCCGACCTGATGTCCGCGATCGCGGGCGAGTTCGCGTCCGATCAGGATATCGGCAGCGAACCCTTCGTCGTCGAACGCGAGGATGGCAGCCTGCTGATCGCCGGGTCGATGCCCGCCGACCAGATGGCCGAGCGGCTGGGGATCGAACTCGACGACGACCGCGATTATGCGACCGCCGCGGGCCACGCGCTCGCGATCCTCAAGCATTTGCCCGAAGAAGGGGAGGCGTTCACCGATCGTGGCTGGAGGTTCGAGATCGTCGATATGGACGGCCGCAAGATCGACAAGCTGCTGGTCAGCGAAGTGCGCAAGCCGAAGGTCGAAGCCGAAGGCGATTGATCGGGGATTGCGGCCGTAACGGCGGGGACTGACGGGACAACTGGCCGTTTACCGGGGGCGCGTAGGTCCGACATGATGCATCACCGCTTCCGCCAGTTTCCGCTCCTCGCGTGTCGGGCGGACCGGTTCGATTTCGGGCGTCGCCGGACCTCGTCCGAACATCGGGCGGCGGACAGGCAGCAGGGGGGCATAACGCATCGGGGAACGCCTTGATCGCGCGGCCGCCCCCCGGCACCGCAATGGGTCTGGTCCCCATAGCCATCCTTGCGCGCGCGGCTTGCGCGACGCTTAACGGACAGCGTTACTGATTTCTTTGCGGTACGCTGAAGGTGCCCTTGACGCGGCCGCCCGACCCGTCGGTAACCGGGCTGCCGTCGGGGCCGCGGGCGGCACCGCGACCATCAACCGTCGCGCGGCCGCTGTTGAGGTCGATCACGAGTCGTCCACCCGACAGGCGGTTCGCGCCCTGGGTCAACTGGACATTGCCGACCATCGTGATCAGCCGGCGATCGAGATCATAGATCGCGACATTGCCCTTTGCCGTTTCATTGCCCTTGGTCACGGTGACGCCGCCCGTCGCGTCGAGCCGGTTGACGTCGGTGTTGCCGGCGCGGGTATAGGCGACGGTCATGCGCGGTGCGGCCACCGTCAGGCCCGCCTGCGTCACGCGCACGCCGCCCGCCAGTACGACGCGGTCGGCGCGGTCCTGCACTTCGATGCTGCCCGCGTCGAAATCGACGGGGGCGTTGCTGTTGTGATTCGCAAGCGCCTGCGCGTACGCTGCGCCGCCGCCATGCCCGCCCGCCAGAATCGCCAGGCTGGTCAGCACGAAGCTGGCGCCGGCCAGCGTCAGGCTCTTCACGGTCCAAAGCCCCTTCATTTGAGCGCTCCCTGGTTGATCCGAAGATGGGCGTTCCCCGACAGGCGGACGATCCGCTGGTCGAGGTCGGCGGTCAGTTCGTTGGCGGAAAAATTGCCGATGTTCAACGCGCCATTGACGCCGCCGGTACCGACAAGGCTGCGATTCTTGAGGTCGATGGCGACATTGTTCGCATCGATGCGATAGCCGTCGGCGCCCTTGACCTGCACCAGTCCCGGCACGGTCACCTTTTCGCTGTCCATGTCATATTGGCCGTTCGCGGCGGCGATCGTCGCCGGGCCGTCGGCCAGCTTGATCGCCCCGGACAGTCCGTTCATCCGAACGATCGGTTCGGCCGAGCTTTTCTGTACCGCGCTATCCGCGATGAGCGCAAAGGGCTGGCCCTTGGTATCCTGGCCGCGATATTCGGCGCGTACGACCTTCATCCGCTCCTTCGCCACTTCAACCTTGTCCTTGGCGAGCAGGAAGCTGACCTCGCTGCGCTGCGTAAAGGGCGAAAAGACGAGCACGGCCGCGACGACGCCGATAACGAGCGGCAGGCCGTAGCGCAGAATGCGCACCACGCGGTCGTGGCGCGACCCGCTGGCCGCCCACAGGCGGCGCATCGTGCGGTCGATTTCGGCGCGTTCGGACACCCGCAGCGGCTCCCCGTCAGCTATGCGCGAAAATGTCGACCTCGGGCCATCCGGCAAGGTCGAGCGCCGCGCGCGTCGGCAGGAAGTCGAAACAGGCCTGTGCGAGTTCGGTGCGCCCCTCACGCGCGAGGCGGGCGTCGAGCACCTCCTTCATCGCATGCAGGAAGCGCACGTCGCTCGCGGCATAGTCGCGCTGCGCCTCGCTCAGCTCGGCGGCGCCCCAGTCGCTCGACTGCTGCTGCTTCGACACATCCTGTCCCAGCAGTTCGCGCACCAGTTCCTTGAGGCCGTGGCGGTCGGTGTAGGTGCGCACCAGTTTCGACGCGATCTTGGTGCAATAGACGGGGGCGGTGACGACGCCGAGTGCCTGTTGCATCGCGGCGATATCGAACCGCGCGAAATGGAACAGCTTCAGCCGGTCCGGGTCGGTCAGGATCGCCTTGAGCACCGGCGCGTCATAGCGGCTGCCGGGGCCGAATCGAACCAGATGCTCGTCGCCCTTGCCGTCGCTGATCTGGACGAGGCACAGCCGGTCGCGAAGCGGGTTGAGGCCCATGGTTTCGGTGTCGATCGCGACGGGGCCGGAGCCGATCGCGCCTTCGGGCAGGTCTTCTTCGTGGAAATATACGGTCATCGGCTTGCCTTAGGCGAAGCGGAGGCGGCGCTCAATGACTGGTTTTCGCGGCGCCGCCCGCCAGCGCCAGCGCTGTGGCAAAGCTTGGAAATCCGCCGATCGCGGCTTTGAATTTTCTGTTCGCAGATGCCGTTCATATAGGTTATATATTGCGCCGTTAGCGGCACGGGGCGAGTCTGTGCCCATGGTGAACTGCGTCCCCGTCCGGCGCAAGGAGCCGGTTCAATCGGGTGTGGACGACCGAAAGCGACTACTAAGCAATGAGTTTCAACAAGGATCGCCGTGGCCATCGCGGACGCGGCAAGCGCGACGACTTCGGCAATTTCGACAGTTTCGAACCGGCACCTTACAGCGGCGACAGCTATGGCGGCGGACGCGGCGGCTTTGGCGGCGGCGGCGACCGCGGCGGTTTCGGTGATCGCGGCGGCTTCGGTGGCGGCGATCGTGGCGGTGGTTTCGGCGGTGGCGATCGCGGCGGCTTCGGCGGCGGTGGTCGTGGCGGCTTCGGTGGCGGCGGCGGTGGCGCTCGCGGTGGCATGCCGGCGCAGGTCGTCGGCGAAGGCCAGGGTCAGGTCAAATTCTTCAACCCGTCGAAGGGCTTTGGCTTCATCGCCCGCGACGATGGCGGTGAAGACGTGTTCGTGCACATCAGCGCGGTCGAACAGGCGGGGCTGCAGGGCCTGGCCTCGGGCCAGCCGCTCGGCTTCACGCTCGTCGAACGCAACGGCAAGGTGTCGGCCATCGATCTCAAGATCGAAGGCGAACCGATGCCCGTCGAGGAATTTGCCCCGCGTCCGCGCGAGGATCGTCCCGCCGCTGGCGGTGCACGCGGTCGGCGTCAGCTGACCGGCGAACGCACGTCGGGCACGGTGAAGTTCTTCAACACGACCAAGGGTTTCGGCTTCATTGCGCGCGATGACGGACAGGCAGATGCCTTTGTCCACATCAGCGCGGTGCAGCGCGCCGGCATGGCAGGCCTCGAAGAAGGCGACCGCGTCGCTTTCGATATCGAGGTCGATGATCGCGGCAAATTCGCCGCGGTGAATCTCCAGCCGACGCAGGACTGATTCGGCGTCCACCGGATGAACGAAGGGCGGCCCTGCAAAGGGCCGCCCTTTTTCGTTGCCCGTTTGCGCGGATCGTCAGTCTAGGGTGGCGTTCAGAAACCAGATCCGCTGCTGGGTTTCGTCGGCCCAGCCGTCGACCAGGCCGCTCGTCGCAATGTCGCCATCGGCTTCGGCTGCCGCCTTGGCGTCCTTGAGCTGCGCGAGCAGCGTCTCGTTGTCGGCGGCAAGGTTGCGCACCATGGTTTCGGCGTCGACGCTCGCCGCGTCGTCATCCTTGATCGACTGGCGGCGGCTGATGTCGCCGATCGAGCGGAGCGTCGCGGCGCCATTCTTGCGCACGCGCTCGGCGATCAGGTCGGTCGTCGCGAGGATCTGGGCCGCCTGTTCGTCGAACAGCAGATGCAGACTGCGAAAGCTGGGCCCCTTGACGTGCCAATGATAATTTTTGGTCTTCAGATAGAGTGCGAAACTGTCGGCGAGCAGCGCGTTCAGCGCATCCGCAACGGCAGGCTGATTCTTGTTGGACATGGGAAAGCCTCCTTTTTCTGCTTCCCGGCCAATATAGGGCCGCGGCGGCAAAGCTTCCCATGAAGCCTGTTCGATGCTGTGATCGATAAAATCGATTACTGGGCGCTGTAATCGGAATATCCGTCAGAGACCAAAGGCGCGCATCGCGGCATTGAGGCCCCATAGCGCGAGGATCGCGGCGCTCATCGGCCGCGCGATCCGTGCCGCGGCCTGATCGGCCAGCGTGGCGCCAAAGGCGAGGAAGGGGACCAACGACAGCGTCCAGCCGATCAGCCCCCCCGCGGCCGCCCACAGCCCCGCCCCACTCGTCGCCGCCAGCGCGCCGATCAGGAAATGGCTGCGGTCGCCGAGTTGGGCCAGAAACAGGCGTACCGCGAGCGAGGGCAACGGAGCTTCCTCGATACTCTGGACCGCCGGGCCGAGGCGCCCCCGCCAGACGAGCGCGACCGCCGCACCGAGCAACGCGAAGGCGAGCAGCAGCGCCACGATACCCTGACCGATCACCCGGTTTGCTGCCGTCCCCGCGACCGCCGCGATGGTCGCATTGGCCACAAAGGCGGCAAAGGCAATCGCGACGACGGCGCGGCGATCCCCGCGCGCCGCCATCACCTGCGACAGCAAACGTCCGGTTCGGCCATCGGCATTGGCAAGCAATACTGCGACGAGGGCAAGCATGATGGCATCCATGACGACCAGCCTACTCCAGCTTTGGCGGCGAAGAAACGGGGCGGCAGAAGCATGGCATGGCGGGGAGGACGCGCAAGCCCGCCGCTTCCCCGTTTCGAATCCCGCCCGTCAATGCCAAGGCGACGTCCGCACCGCCCAATAGACGAGGTAAAGCAGTGCGGCCCACAACAGAAGGATGAAGGCCATGCCCGCGCGGCTCGAAGGGCGCTCGCTCGCGAGCTCCGCCGCCGCATGCAATTCGCGCCACAGCGGATCGGGAATCATCTGCCGGACCAGCCACAGACCCGCCGGGACGATCAGTAGATCGTCGAGCCAGCCGAGGACGGGGACGAAATCGGGTATCAGATCGATCGGCGACAACGCATAGGCGGCAACCGCGACCGCCAGCAGCCTGGCGATCAGCGGCGTCCGCGGATCGCGCGCGGCGAGCCACGCGGCGTGCGCCTCGACGGCGAGTCGGTGGCCCAGATCGCCAATGCGTTCGGAAAGGGATTTGCCCGTCATCGCGCCGCACATTAGTCTTCCTGCATGGCTATCCAACTGAAAAGCGCACGCGTCGAGCGTTGGCCCGTCGCGGGCGAATTCGTCATCAGCCGCGGTGCAAGCGACCATGTCGATGTCGTTGTCGCCGAAGTCGAGGAGGACGGCGTCGTCGGGCGCGGCGAGGGAACGCCGATCTATTATCAGGGCGAGGACGCAGCCGGCTGCCGCGACGCTCTGCTGCGCGTCATGCCGCATCTCGCGGGGCTGGACGCAGGGGCAGCGCGGGCGGCGGTGCAGGAATTGATGGGACCGGGCGCGGCGCGCAACGCGATCGACTGTGCGCTGTGGGATCTCGAAGCGCGCCAGCGCGCGGTCCCGCTGTGGCAGCTTGCCGGTTGCGAAGCGCCGGCGCTGCGCGTCACCGCCTTCACCATTTCGCTCGGCGGACCGGGCACGATGGCGGCGCGAACCGAGGAAGCGGAGGCGGCGGGCTATCGCCTGCTCAAGATCAAGCTGGCCGGCGACGCCGAAGATCGCGCGCGCGTTGCTGCGGTGCGCGGGGCGGCGCCCGGCGCCCGCCTGATCGTCGATGCGAATGAGAGCTGGGGCGCGCTCGACCTGCTTGCCGAGGCCGAGGCGCTCGCCGAGCTCGGAGTCGAAATGATCGAGCAACCGGTGCCGGTCGGCACCGACGTGCTGCTCGACGGCATTTATGCCCCCCTGCCGTTCATCGCCGATGAAAGCTGCCATGTCGCTGCCGATGTGCCGCGCATCGGGGCCTTTTACGACGGCGTGAACATCAAGCTCGACAAGGCGGGCGGGCTGACCGAGGCACTCAAGCTGGCCGATGCCGCCGACGCGGCGGGTCTGAGCATCATGGTCGGCTGCATGCTGTCGACAAGCCTGGCGATTGCGCCGGCGTTTCTGCTCGCGCAGCGGGCGCGATGGGTCGACCTCGACGGCCCCGCCTTGCTGGCGCGCGATCGCGCCGATGGCTTCAGCTTCGCCGATGGCGAATTTAGTCCAATTTAATGATAGTAAATCATATTGACTAAATGGCCGAAGCGGGAAATATTCGCCGAATGAGCAATTCGGACGCCGCCCGCCACCGCGAGATCGTTATGCCCGCCCTTCTGCGCCATGCGCGCACCATCTATGGCGGAGCGATGCGGGGGGCGCTTGATCGCGCCGGATTTGACGACATTCCTGCCAATGGCCTTTATGTGATCGGCGGTTTGGCGCTGGGGGCGGAGGAGGTGCCACTAGCGAATCTGATCCGCGATTTGCGCATATCAAAGCAGGCGGCGGGGCAACTTGTCGATACGCTCGTCATGCGCGGCTATCTGGAGCGGCAGGTCGATCCCACCGACCGGCGCCGGCTGGTCGTGCGTCTGACCGAGCGGGGCGCGGAGGCAGCGAAGATCCAGGGCAAGGCGCGCGACGCCGTTGATGCGAAACTTGCGGCGCGGGTGAGCGCCGAGGACATCGCCGCGGCGCGGCGCGTCCTCTATGCGCTGGTCGAGATGGGGATCGAGGCCCGCGAGCGCGAGCCGGCTTCGTCCTAGAGCGCCACCTCGGCATGGCTGCCGAGTTCGCCTTCCTTTACCGTCGATCCGGTCATCAGGCGGAACAGCCCCTTGATCCCCGCCTCTGCGGTCCAGATTTCCGCATCGTCAAGATCGAAGCGCAGCATCAACAGATCGGGATCATCCTTGCCGCCTTCGTACCAGGCCTCGACCGGCTTCGACCAATATTTGTCGATCGTCGCACGGTCGGTCACCGGGGTCAGCGTGCCGGAGACGCATGCGAACAGGTCATGCCCCTTGGCGACATATTGCGCCATCGCGCGCCCGCCGGCGGCGAGACGGCCGCTCTTGGCGTGGAAAAAATGGAAATAGCCGTCATTGTCCTTGTCGAGCTGCGCCGTCATCGGGATCGCGTGGGCATGACCGGCGTCAAGCGCGACCATCAGATAGGGATTGTCGGCGAGTTCCTTCCAGAAACGCTGTTTGATATCTTTGCTCATCGGGGAGGCTCCTTTCTGCTGGTGATGTCAGGCCAACGCGCGGAGCCGCCCCGATGTTGCGCGCTTCAGCGCGCGGGCCGCGCGGCATAGCTCACCACCTCATATTCGATGCCGTCGGGGTCGAAGAAATAGAAGCGGCGACCGGGTTCATAATCGCCGTGATTGAAGGGGCGCAAACCGGCATCGACCACTTTCGCCTCGATCGCATCGAGATCGTCGACCTGGATGCCGACATGGTTGAGCGGTTCGCCTTTCGCGAAATGCGCGTTCGCATGCAGGCCGTCGGGGCTGGTGTAGAGCGCGACATAAGCCTCGTCCGATCCGACGTGGATCGACATGCCGCCATCACGCGCCGGCCCGCGCCAGCGTTCGTGCCAGCCGAAGATTCGCGCCATCAGCGCGGCGCTGCGTTCGGGGTCGCTGACGGTCAGATTCACATGTTCGATAAAGGGATGCGTCACGGGCTGAAACTCCTGATTCGGGTTGACGCACACCAATATGAAAGCTCAACCAAGCTTTAGATCAAGCATATTGTGCGAAGGGAGCTTTCATGCACCGCACCGACCTTCTGCCCATCGGCGAGCTTGCCGCACGAACCGGCGTCGCGGTGTCGGCGATCCGTTTCTACGAAGCGAAGGGACTGATCGCGTCGCTGCGCACGGCGGGCGGGCAACGGCGCTTTCTGCGCGCCGAAACGCGGCGCCTGTCGTTTATCCTGATCGCGCAGCAGATGGGGCTCAGCCTCGACGAGATCGCGGCGGAACTCGTACGCCTCCCTTCGGAACGTACCCCCAATGCCGCCGACTGGCGCCGGATCAGCACCGGCCTGCGCGCGCGGATCGACGCGCAGATCGCGGCGCTCGAACGGACGCGCGATCTGCTCGACGGCTGCATCGGTTGCGGTTGCCTGAGCCTGAAGAAATGCGGGCTTTATAACGCGCGCGACAAGGCGGCGCAGCGCGGCGCCGGGCCGCGCTATCTGCTGGGCGACCGATCGGGCGACATTGCCGAAGCGCGATAGCGCGCAAGGAGGTAGGGATTATTCGGCTGTTGCAATGGAGGCGACCGGGTCGCGCCGGGCTTACATCGGTTCGGCCATCACCGCTTCGATTTCATGGTTCAGCACTTCGGCGCGGCGGCATTGCTCATGATCGCCGCGCTCGCATTTGTCGGCTGCCTTGTCGCGCTGGCGCGAAAGCTTGCCCAGTCTCTCCTCGCGTTCGCGCATCGCCCGGCCGCGGTTGCGGTCGGCCTCGTCCTGGCTGGTGGTCGACCAGTCGACGACCTGTCCCGCGGCCTTCACCGGCGCGGTGACGACCGATTTCACGGTGCTTACACAGCCCGCCAGCAGGGGCAGCGCCAGCATCGCCCCGAACCATATCCGCATCGTCCTTCTCCTTGGCATCCGGCGTTGCACATTGCCGCAGCGATGGCCAGCGGCTTGCGGCCAAAGGTGCAGCCTTTCGGCGCTTCTGTCATATCACTGAAACAAATGGTTAAATTCACATTTACTCTCTTGGCCTAGGTCGCCCTGCATCGCTTTGCAGTCAAGAGAGACAGATGACGCCCCCCGATCCGCTATTGGCCCCCGCGACCGGACATTCGATGGCGATCGCGCACGATGCGCATCTGTCGGCGGTGATCGACATTTTCCGGGCGCAGCCGCAGTTGCGCGTCCTGACGATCGTCGACGCGGCGGGGCAGCCGGTCGGGATCGTGCGCGAACAGCGGGTGCGCGAGCTGCTCTTTTGTCCCTATTGGTTTTCGCTGATGCAAAACCCGTCGATCGGGGGATCGATCGCCTCGCTCATCGATCCGTGCCAGATCGCCGATGTCGGCGAGAGTACCGCCGCGCTGCTGCGGATCGCCGCGCAATCGGCGGCGCAGGAGCTGGTGCTTGTCGATCGCGGGCGCTTCGTCGAAACACTCGACGCGGCGCAACTTTCGAAATTGGCGATGCTGCGCGAGATCGAGGTGGCGCAGGAACGCAGCGCGCGCGCCGCGACGGTCGAAGCAAGCGGACGCCGCTTCGAACAGGATATCAGCGCGCTGACCGCGACGCTCGCCGAGATGGCGCGCGAGGCAGAGGCGGTGGCGCAGGGACTGGGGACGCGCGCCGACGAGACGGGGCGCGACGCGGTGTCGGTCGCGGGCGCAACCGCCCAGACGCTCGCGGGGCTTCAGGAGCTTGGCGATCGGGGGCGCGGGCTCGCCGCCAGCATGGCGCGCATCGTCGCCGACGGCACCCGCGCGCGTGACGTGCGACGAGACGCCCATGCGCGCGTCCGGTCGGCGAGCGAGCGGGCGACCGCGCTGCGCGAGGCGAGCCAGTCGATCGAGCATATGCTGCGCCTTATCATCGACATGGCGAGCCGCACCAACATGCTGGCGCTCAACGCCGGGATCGAGGCGGCGCGCGCGGGGGAGGCGGGGCGCGGCTTCGCCGTCGTCGCCCAGGAAGTGAAGAATCTCGCGGCGCAAACCCGCGCCGCGGCAAGCGACATTTCGCCCTTCATCGACCATATTCGCGAAATTGTCGGGCAGGTGGCCGAAGGCTTTGCCGAGGTCGAGCGCGCGATCGAGGCGAACAACGCCTTTTCGGATGCCGTCGATACGGCGGTTGACGGCCAGAGCGCGACGACCCTGCTGATCGCAAGCTATGTCGAGCAGGCGGTTGCTGCGGGGAAGGAGATCGACACGCGCGTCCATCAGATCGGCCGCGGCGCCGCGGCGGTCGGACAGGAGGCGGTGGCGCTCGGCGAATTGTCGTCGGGGCTGACGCGTGCGGCGCGATCGCTGCATCAGCGCGCGAGCCAGTTCGTCGAGACCGTCGCGGCGGCCTGAATCCCGCCGCGGGACATATGGTTTACAAAGACTTGCCGGGGGCATCGGCTGTGATAGGTTGCTCCCGCGCCCGCGGCGCTTCCGGCCCCGGGCGGGAGGGAGGGTCCATATGACCAATATGCAAAAGGGTCTGGCCGAGTTTATCGGCACATTCTGGCTTGTCTTCGGCGGTTGCGGCAGCGCGGTTCTGGCGGCGGCCTTTCCCGATGTCGGCATCGGATTGCTCGGTGTCGCGCTCGCCTTCGGCCTGACGGTTGTCACCATGGCCTATGCCATCGGCCATATCTCGGGCTGTCATCTCAACCCCGCGGTCACGGTCGGCCTGTGGGCCGGCGGCCGCTTCCAGTCGCGCGACATCCCACTCTATGTCGTCGCGCAGGTGCTGGGCGCGATCGTTGCCGCTTTTCTTCTCTATTATATCGCGAGCGGAAATCCCGATTTCGATCTTGCGACCAAGGGCCTCGCCGCCAACGGTTTCGGCGACGGCTCGCCCGGCCATTATGACATCTGGTCGGCGCTGATTATCGAGGTGGTGCTGACCGCGGGTTTCCTGTGGGTCATTATGGGATCGACCGATGGCCGCGCGCCCGCGGGCTTCGCGCCGCTGGCCATCGGCCTCGCGCTCACGCTCATCCACCTCATCTCGATCCCGGTGACCAACACCTCGGTCAATCCGGCACGCAGCACCGGCCCCGCGCTCGTCGTCGGCGGGCTGGCCTTTAAACAGCTCTGGCTTTTTTGGGTTGCGCCTATCGCCGGTGGGATCATCGGCGGCTGGCTCTACAAGACGCTGGGTGCCGATCGCTTTCCCAAGCCCGACATCGAGGGCGAATGACGGACGGACCGGTGGGGCGCGTCCCCGCCGGTTTCCGCCCTGCGCTTCCTATTTGAGCAGATCGAGCGCGAAGGCGCGCACATCGGCCGCCATGTCGGGGCGTTCGAGCGCGATCGCCAGATTGGCCTGGATATAGCCAGCCTTCGATCCGCAGTCGTAGCGGGCGCCGTCGAAGGTGACCGCGTGAAAGGGCTGCCGCCCGATCATCGTCGCCATGGCGTCGGTGAGCTGGATTTCGCCGCCTGCGCCCTTTTCCTGGCTTTCGAGAACGCGCATCACGTCGGGCTGGAGGATGTAGCGGCCCGAGATGATAAGGTTCGACGGGGCGTCGTCGATCGCGGGCTTTTCGACAAGGCCGCGCACTTCGGTCAGGGCGCCCTCGGCGCGGCCCGGCGCGATCACGCCATAGCTCGACACCTGTTCGTGCGGCACTTCGAGCACCGAGATCAGATTGCCGCCGACCTTGTGATAGGCATCGACCATCTGCTTCATGCAGCCGGGGCTGCCGTGCATGAATTCGTCGGGCAGGAAGATCGCGAAGGGTTCGTCGCCGACGATGTCGCGCGCGCACCAGATCGCATGGCCCAGCCCCATCGGCTCCTGCTGGCGGACATAGGCGCAATTTCCGGGACCGAGCCGCGTGGGTTCCAGAACCGACAAATCCTTGCCGCGTTCGGACATCGTGCGTTCGAGTTCGAAGGCGATGTCGAAATGATCCTCGATCGCGCTCTTGCCGCGGCCGGTGACGAAGATCATCTGCTCGATCCCCGCCTCGCGTGCCTCGTCGACCGCATATTGGATCAACGGCCGGTCGACGACGGGCAGCATTTCCTTGGGGATCGCCTTGGTCGCGGGCAGGAAGCGCGTGCCGAGGCCGGCGACGGGAAAGACGGCTTTGCGGATCGGTTTCATGGCCGGGCTCTTAGCGGGGATCGCGCGGTGTGGAAAGGCACGGACCGATGGCGATTCAGGGCGTCACGATGATGACGACGCGGCGATTGTCCTGCCGGCCTTCGGGCGTGTCGTTCGGCGACAGCGGCATGGTTTCGCCGCGCCCGATAATCTGGCCGGGGGCGAATTGCATTCCCCCCGCGATCAGCGGCGCGGCAACGGCCTGGGCCCGGGCTTCGGAGAGCTTCTGGTTATAGTCGGGAGCGCCCGTCGAATCGGTGTGACCTTCGACACGCGCGCTGGGGATGCCGACCGCGATCAGGCGCCGGGCAAGCGTGCCGAGGCGTTCGGTCTGTTCGGGCTGGATCGCGCTTTCGTTGGTCGCGAACAGCAGGCGATCGGCCATCGTGAGCTGCCAGCTGTCGTCGGTGGCCGCGGGGGCGGGGATGAAGCCTTCTTCCTTCAGCACCGCGATCTGTGCGGCATTGAAGCCCCTGGGCGCCGGCATGCTCTGGCACGCTGCGAGCATTGCGGCGACGGCCAGCGCGATCAGGGTGCGAAGGTGGCGGGGGGCGGCATGGGTCATGGCAGGTCTCCAGAGTGTCGTCATTTGGAAAGCTTGCCGAGCTTGTCGGCATACATGGCGGCGTCGGCCGCGGTCAGCAGCGCGGTGGGATCGGTGCCGTCGGCAGGATGCACGGCAACCCCGATGCTGACCGACAGGCGGTAGCTGTCGCCGCCGGGCAGTGTGATCGGATCGGCGATGGCCGCGCGAAGGCGCTCGGCGAGCGAGTCGGGTTGTGCGTCATGTCCGGCCGGATCGAAGATCATCACGAATTCGTCGCCGCCGATGCGCGCGGCGAAATCGCCCGGGTGAAGCAGCGCCTTGATCCGCTGCGACAGCGCCACAAGCACCGCGTCGCCGGCGGCGTGACCAAAGCCGTCATTCACCGCCTTGAAATTATCGGCATCGATGAACAGCAGCGCAAAGCGGGCGGCACCCGCAGCCAGCCGCGCCGCCAGCGCTTCGTCGAACGCCGCGCGGTTGGGCAGCGCGGTGAGCGGATCGTGGGAGGCGCGGTGGGCGAGCAGCGCCTTTTCGCTTTCCATATGCCCCTGCCAGCCCTGCAGCTCGTCGAGCAGCGCGTTGATGTCGCCGCCGAGCCGGTCGAGTTCGGCAATGCCGAGCCCCTGCACCCTTTTGTCGAAGCGGCGGTGCAGCCGCACGTCGTGCGCGACGGTCGCGATCTCGCCGAGCGGTTTGACCAGTTCATATTCGAAGCGCCGGGCGAGGATGACCGTGCCGATCGCGGTAACGAGCAGGCAGGCGAGGCCGGCGAGCAGGCCGAGCCGCACATAATGGGTCAGCGTCGAACTGTCGCCCCACACCTCGATCGTCCCGATCACCGACCCGTTGCGCTGGACGGTGGTCGCAAAGGGCCGCGGAAAGAAAAAGCCCGTGAGCATCGGCATCGCATCGCCGTGCGGCGACACCCATTCGGTGAGCAGCCGTCCCTTGTCGTCGAGCACGCGCAAGCGCGCGATGCCGGGTATCCTGGTGAGCGGTTGCAGCCCCTCGCGCGCCGCCTGCGGATCGTTGAAGACGAGCGCGGGTTCGACGCCATAGGCCGCGACCTGCGCCGCCAGCTCCATGTTGCGATCTGCATAGCCGCGCAGCGTCGTGATCCCGGCGAGCAGGATGGTGATCCCCGACAGCGCGACCGCAAGCAGCGTCACCCCGAAATGAAAGCGCGACAGCAGCTTTTGCAGGGTGGTGCGCGCGCCGCTGCGTTCGGGGGCGGGCGACGGCGTCATCGCGGTCCTCCGTCGCTGCCGATCTTGAGCACGCGCGGATCGACGCGCACCGTGCCGCGGCCGATCGAATCGAGATTGACCGAAAAGCTGAGCCGCTGGCCCTGCGCGTTCAGGCAGAACATCGCGCCGAGGTTGCAGTTGCTGTCGTCGTCGGTGACCGTGAGCACAGCCTTTCCGCGCACCCAGCCGATCAGGCGCTGCCGGTCGACCGCCGGCATTTGCCCGAGATAGAGCATGTGACAGCCCGCGCCGCCGATTGCCGCGGCGGCGCTGACGCGCCGGACGCTCACCGATCCGCGGCCGGGCAGGTCGGGCGCCGGACGTTCGGTCAGGCGCGGGGTGCCGATGACGCACATGGTGCGCGGCGCGCCCGGCGCCTCGTTCGGCCATGTCGCATAGGTCACGATGCCGCCGAGCATGCGGTTGACCGCCAGCGCCATGCCGCCCGGGCTGTCGTCCACGACGGTTTGCGCCGCCGCCTGCATGGCGAGCTGCGGCGCCGTCATCGACGAGCCGATCAGGAACAATGGTATCAGCACGCTGTAGCGGTCCCCACCTCGGATGGGGGTGATCCTGCCCCCGCGAGGCGGCGTCCGCTAGAGAAAAGCGCCGCTAAGTCAAGGAAAAGTGACGCCATGCGGCCATATTGCAACAGTCGGCCGCCCGTCTTTCGATGGCTTCAGGCCTCGCGCAGCCGCTCCGAAAAGCCCTTGCGCAGCTTTGCGAGCTTGGGTGGGATTACCGCCATGCAATAGGGGTTGCGCTGGCCTTCGCCGTCCCAATAATCCTGATGATAATCCTCGGCCGGATACCAGGTCGACGCCGGTTCGATGCGGGTCACGATCGGCGCGGGCCAGTCGGGCTGTGCGCGCGCGATTGCGGCCTCGGCGGCGGCCGCCTGCGTTTCGTCGAGCGGAAAGATGGCGCTGCGATACTGGGTGCCGATGTCGTTGCCCTGGCGATTGAGCTGCGTCGGATCGTGCGTCGCGAAGAACACGTCGAGCAGATCGGCGTAGGAAATGGCCGCAGGATCATATCCGATGCGGATCGCCTCGGCATGCCCCGTATCGCCGCTGCACACCTGCTTGTAGGTCGGATTGGCGACCGATCCGCCGATATAGCCGCTTTCGACGCTTTCGACGCCCGCCAGCGATTTGAATACCGCTTCGGTGCACCAGAAGCAGCCTCCGGCGAAAATGGCGGTCTCTGTCATCGCGTCGATCCTTTGATGGGGTGGGCCTTGCATGGGGTGGGAGACGCCCAGATAGGATCGGGCACCCCTTATTCCAAGGGCGGCGGCGCGCCGATGAGCGGCGGCGCGAGCGGCTGGCCCGCTGCGCGCTGCGCCTCGATCGCCCGGACCTCCCGTTCGATCGAGGCGGCGCGATCCTGCCATCCGGGGTGCGTTCCCGCCTGAAGCAGCGGGCGGCCGGCGCGTTGGCCGAAAGTGGTCCAGAAACGGACTGCGGCGCGCGGGTCATAGCCGGCATTCGCCATCAGCCAGGGTGAAAGGCGATCGGCTTCAATCTCGGTCTGTTTGAACAGCCGGGCATTGCGCCCGAACTGCTGCAACAGTCCGCGATCGACCCCCGCGGCGTCGAGCCGGGCGCGATGCCCGAGAATATTATGCGCGAGTTCGTGCGCGATGGCCGCTGCCAGCTCGGCGTCATCCTTCGCGAATTGCGCCAGCCCTGCGGAAATGACGACGAGCCGGCCGTCGGCGGCCCCGTCGGGGCGGTCGCGGGCGTCGACGCGGAAGTCGGTCGCGCAGCCTACCACCGGTGCGATCCGCACCGCGGCCTTGCCGGTGTCGAGCATGGCCGGCCGGTCGCTCGGCAGGCCCGCAAACAGCGTTTCGAGCGCGGCGATGCGGGCATAGGCGTCGCTGCCCGCGCCCTGCGGCGGTGGCGAACCGGCCAGCCCTTGCACCACACTCCCTGCATGGAGACCGACGGCGGCGGCGGGCGAGCCTGCGGCGACCGCGGCAAGGAACGGCGTGTCGGTGCTCGCGGCGCCATAAGCAGCCTCGGCCGCCGGGCGCTGCGCATCGGAATAGAGCCGCGGATCGCCCCACAGCCAGCCGAACTGCGGCTGGACCCGCGCGCACCATGGCGCATTGCCCGTCGTCAGGCGGTAGCCGATGGTCGCGACGCGCGCCTCGAGCGCGGCGAGCGCCGGATAGGGAGAGGGCTCGGCCATCGCGGCGGCGGGGGCGGCGATGGCAAGCAGAAGGGCGGCGGACAGGCGCAGCATGGCGCCGACTTATCAGCGCCTTTCTGTCGGAGCCATGAATTTCGCGGGGTGTCGGCGCCTCTTGCCTATCGCCCGGCAAGCGCCGATAGGGCGGGGCGATGTTGAACGCTTCGTCATCGGCCCGGCCGCTCCATCCCCGCCCCGCCGCGCTTGCGCGCTGGCTGTGGGCCGTCGCCATCCTCGTCATCATGGTCGTCGCCGTCGGCGGCATCACCCGGCTGACCGAATCGGGGCTGTCGATCACCGAATGGAAGCCCGTATCGGGGGTGCTGCCGCCGCTGACCGAGGCCGGATGGCAGGCCGAGTTCGAAAAATACAAGCAGATCCCCGAATATAAGGAGATCAACCTCGGCATGTCGCTCGCGGCCTTCAAGGGGATCTTCTTCTGGGAGTGGCTGCACCGGATCCTGGGCCGTCTGGTCGGCATGACTTTGCTGGTGCCGCTTGCCTGGTATGCGTGGCGCCGTGCGATTCCGGCGGGCTATGGTTGGAGGCTGTTCGCGCTCGCCGCGCTCGTCGGGCTGCAGGGCGCGATCGGTTGGTGGATGGTCGCGTCGGGACTCGAATATCGCACCGATGTCAGCCATTTCCGACTGGCGACGCACCTCCTGACCGCGCTGTTCCTGCTCGCGGGGCTCGTCTGGACGGCGCGCGACCTTGCGCTGCTGGCGCGCGATCCCGGTGCGCGCCCGGCGCGCCTGACGGGCGCGGCGATTGCAGTCATTGCGATTCTGATCGTCCAGCTCCTGCTCGGCGCGTGGGTTGCCGGGCTCAATGCGGGCTATGTCGCCAGTACCTGGCCGCTGATGAACGATCATTTCGTTCCCGAAGGCATCGACTGGTCGGGCGGCACCTGGCTCGCCGTCACCAACGATCCCTTCCTCATCCATTTCCTCCATCGCTGGTGGTCGTGGGTCGCGGCGGGCGCGTTGCTGTTGCTGGCGCGCTCGCTCGCCCGGCAAGGGGCTCGGCGCGAGGCCGGTTTGCTGCTGCTGGTCGTCGCGGCGCAGATGACGCTCGGCATTCTGACGGTCGTGACCGGCGTATCGATGTGGATTGCGGTGTTGCACCAGGTGACGGGCGCCATTCTCGTCGCGACGACTGCCGCCGCGCTCCACCGGCTCGGTCGCGCAGCGGCATGATCGTCCTCGGCGCCCTGTTGCTGCTTGCGGCGCAGGCGCCGGAGCCTCCGGTCCCTTCGGAAACGCAGCAGGTTGCCGCGTTGGCGTTCGCACCGCCGCTCGATCGTCCGCTCACCTATCGCGTCGCAACGCGGCGGTTAAGCCGCGACGGCAGCTTCACCAGCTTTGCGCTCGTTTATGATTTGCGGTGGCAGCGCGTCGGGCGCGGTTATCAGTTGTTGGCGCGGATCGACCGCGTCGAGTCGGATGCGCATCCCGAAGTCGCGCGCGCGCTGCGGCTGATGATCGACCCGCTGATCGGCGAGACGCTGACCTATTTCGTCCCCGCCGACGGCAGCTCGGTCGATATGGTCGACCCCGACGGGCTGTGGCGCCGCGTCGTCGACCGGGCGCAGGCGCTTGCGGAGTCGTCGGACCGGCCCGAGGCGAAGCAGGCCGCGCAGATCATCGCCGCCTTGCCGCCAGCCGAGCGCGACAAGCTGGCGAGTGCCGACATCCGCGCCCTCGTCGTGCCCGCGAACGGCGCGATCCCGAACGGCGCCGACGGTCCGATCATGACCGTCACCGTCGCCGGTCGGCGCACCATATCGGCGAGCGAGCCGCCCGCCGCCGGCGCGGCGCAGCCGATCGAGGTCGATACGCGCTGGACGATCGATCTGGCGACCGGGCTGCTCGCCGAGGAGCGCCGCCAGAGCTTCCTGACGACCGGAAACGCCGCCGATCGCAAGCTGGTCGAGGAGCGGATCCGGGCGCTCGAACTGGGCGATCCCAGCTGATGGTATCATAATACCCGTCAGCAAAGCCGCTCTCAGCTTGACTTTCGGTCTATCTATCGCCATTGGCCCGCGTCGAAGCGCCGCTTGAGTCCCCTTGGGGTCGGGCGGCGCGGTTTGTTTTCGGGGTGGCGGGCCGTCCGGCCGGTCACTCCCGTCCATCTCTGTCAAGGAGCGTGCCATGAAGGCGCTGACCAAGACGACCCAGTCGGCGAATGCCGGTACGGTCGAAAAGAAATGGGTGCTGATCGACGCCGACGGCCTGGTTGTTGGCCGCGTCGCGTCGATCATCGCCAATATCCTGCGCGGCAAGCACAAGCCGAGCTTTACCCCCCACGTCGATTGCGGTGACAATGTCATCGTCATCAACGCCGAAAAGGTGAAGTTCACCGGCAAGAAGCTGGCCGACAAGGTCTATTACAAGCACACCGGCTATGCCGGCGGCATCAAGGAAGTCACCGCCCAGAAGGTTTTGGAAGGCCGCTTCCCCGAGCGCGTGCTCGAAAAGGCCATCGAACGCATGATCCCGCGCGGCCCGCTCGGCCGCCAGCAGATGCGCAACCTGCGCATTTTCGCCGGCAGCGAACATCCGCACGAAGGGCAGAGCCCCGAAGTGATCGACGTCGCGTCGATGAACCGCAAGAACAAGGTGGGTGCATAATGGCTGACGAACAGACCATGACCGATCTCAAGGATCTCGCCGGCGCCGTCGAAGGCACCGTCGCTCCGGCCGCTCCGACGGCTCCGCTCCGCGAAAAGCAGGTCGACAAGCAGGGCCGCGCTTATGCGACCGGCCGCCGCAAGGACGCCGTCGCCCGCGTGTGGGTCAAGCCCGGCACGGGCAAGATCACCGTCAACGGCCGCGACCAGGAAGTCTATTTCGCGCGCCCGACGCTGCGCCTCGTCATCAACCAGCCCTTCGGCCTGACCGAACGCGCCGGCCAGTATGACGTCGTCGCGACCGTCAAGGGCGGCGGCCTGTCGGGCCAGGCAGGTGCCGTTCTGCACGGCATCGCGCAGGCGCTGACCCGCTTCGAACCGGCGCTTCGCGGCACGGTCAAGGCGGCCGGCTTCCTGACCCGCGACAGCCGCGCGGTCGAGCGCAAGAAGTACGGCAAGGCGAAGGCCCGCCGCAGCTTCCAGTTCTCGAAGCGCTAAGTTTCTTCCGCCGACGGGCGGAGAAAAGGAGGGCGGTCCGGCGACGGGCCGCCCTTTTTGCGTGGTCCACGCCTGTGCCCCGGGACCGCCTCCGAAATGGCTAAATATCTGTAAACGAACATTGTCATATTCGTGACAGCGGTTATTCTGTCCCCATGTCAGTCGATCCCGACCCGGATCGGATGACACTGAATCAGGGGGTAGAAAATGCAATCTTTTCCGATCTCGCGGCGTGCACGCCGCGGTGTTCTTCTCGCGTCCGTGTGCGCTGCCGGGATTTTTCAGGCGGCACCTGCTTCGGCGCAGGTCGAAGCGAGCGCGGCTCCGGTGGCCGGTGCCGGCTTTCTCGACGCCGTGGCGCCCGAACCGCAAGACGACGGTCTGAACATCACCCAGGCGGGCGCCTATACCGTCAAGGTGTCGCCCGAACCCGAAATTCTGATCGCCAACCCCGGAACGACGGTGAGTGCGCGTGATCCGAACAATGTGACGGGGATCGGCCAGATGATCATCGATCAGGGCGGTGGCTTCGTCGGCTTGTGCACCGGCACCCTGATCAATCCGCGCACGGTGATTTTTGCGGCGCACTGCGTCAATGAGGCGCCCGGTGCCGACTATGGCGCGGCGACGGGCGGGATTCCGATCGGGTTCGGCTTCGAGAACAACCTGCGTGCCAACGCGCCGGGGGAGACAGATGAATTGATCCGTTGGCTGTTCGGCGGTGCCGACGGCACGGGGCAGTATGAAACGAACACCGCACAATCCTTCTATAACGTCAACCATGTCGCCTATAATCCCTATTCGCTCGAGCCGGATGCGCAGAGCTTCCTCTATGGCGACGTCGCGCTCGCCACGCTCGACACCCCGGCGGCCGATGTTCCCACTTGGGCGCTGCTCTTCTCGCCGCTGCCCCCGACCGATGTCACCGCAGACGGCACCGGATACAATGTCGGCATCTACGGATATGGCAGCGTCGGAACAGGCGAAACCGGCCAGACGGGCGGTTCCGATTTCCGTCGCCGCGCCGCCGAAAACATCCTCGGCGCGCTGACCGACCTCGAAACCTTCGAGGGTTTTCTGTTCGGCGGAGCCCCCAATGGGCTGACCCAGAATCTCTATTTCCTCGACTTCGACGATCCGCGCCGCGGCTTTTCGGGTGCGAGTGTGTTCGATTTCAACGCGTTCCGCGACAATGCGCGCACCGCAGAGGACGGCACGCCGACCGAAGGCATCACCGCTCCCGGCGATTCGGGCGGGCCGCTGATTCTGCAGAATTTTTCGAAGCAGTTGGTGATTGGCGTGCTGTCGGGCGGCTATTCGCGCTTCTTCAACGGCCAGGCGCCCTATAGCTACGGCGCCGTCAGCTTTTATCAGCCGCTCTACCTCTATTGGGACTGGATCGCGGAAAACAATCCCTATCACTATGTCGGGACGAAGGCCGGAAACGGACAGTGGACCGATGCCAATCATTGGGTTTCGACGCTCGATCCCGCCTATATGATCCTGTCCGGCGGTCAGCCCGTTAACGGCATTCCGACGACGCCTGGTGAGCAGATTTTCGGGACCGAAGGGGATTTCGGGCAAATCTGCTATCAGACGACGGGCCTTAACGACTGTTACGACACGGCGACGGGCGTCGAAACGGTGACGGGCGATCCGATCGGGACGGCTGGCAATAACGCCGGTCAGGGGCAGGTCACGGCCGCCGGGGGGTTCATCGACGGCATTGCACCCGAAGCGCAGGCCGATGGGACGGGGACGGTTCTGCCGTCTGCCACGCTGACCAACGGACTGCCGGGCGCGACCGGCTTCGTGCCCGACAATTCGGACCCCGACAACACCGCGGGCACCGCGGCGCGCTATTTCGACGTTACGCTGGCAGCAGCGGGAACGACGACGCTGTCGGGCGCCGATATCACTATCGACCGTCTGACCATCGGGATTGCCGACGCGGGTTTGGTCATCGCAAGCGGCGCATCGCTCACCACGCTGATGAACACGACGCAATTTGCCGGGCTCAATCAGGTCGACGGCACGTTGACGACGATCGGCGACTATAGCCTGATGGGCGGCGGCCTGCTCGGTTCGGGGCGGATCAATGCGCCCTATCTGACCAGCGTCACCGGCCAGATCGCACCCGGCACGACCACGACCGTCGGGACGCTGACCGTCGGGGGCAATCTGGTGCTTGCATCGGGCAGTCAGTTGTTCGTCAATCTGGGTGACAGCACGTCCGATCTGCTGTCGGTTGTCGCGAACGGCACGTCGCTCGGCACGGCCGACCTTGGCGGTTCGGTGGTTTTCTCGCCGGCCAGCGGCTATTCGGTCAAGGCGGGCGATGAATATGTCTTCCTGACCGCGGAAGGCGGAATTACAGGGACATTCGATAATGTCGCCAATATTTCCGCAATCCTGACGCCCACGCTGACTTACGGTCCCGCGTCGGTCACGGTGGCGATCGAGGCCGGTCTCTACGAAGATGTGGTTAGCGGAACGTCACCGGTGCAGCAGGCTTATGCGCAGCTGCTCGACAATTCGCGCGGGGCAGCGGGTCTTTCCGGGCTTTATGGTCCGCTCGACATGCAAAGCGCCGCGACCATCCAGGCGACGCTCGACAGCTGGGCGCCGCGGACCGAAACGCTGCGCGGTTCGCTCGCGACCGTCGCCGTCGACAATATGGCGCGCTTTACCCGCGACCGGCTCCAGCGGCTCGATGAAGCCAGCATGGGCGGGACGCTGGCCTATATCGGCCGGCCCATGCAGCTGGCGGCGCTCACCATGACCGCGGCGGGTGCCGAAGGTGCCGCGGTGCGGAGCGATTCGGCACCGATGACGGTCGTACAGGGCAAGCTGCCCGACGATATGAGCGGTTTCCTTGCCGGTGGTTATCTGGACGGCGACAGCCGAGCGATGGCGACGGCGGTTCCGGCGGTCGGCCGCGATCAATTTGACGGCTTCTACCTTGCGGGCGGCGTTGAAAGGGCGGTCGGCGACGGCAGTCTGGTCGGCTTCTCGCTCAGCTACACCGACGTCAAGGGTAACACCGCGGTCGCCGGCCAGTCGGCGAAGGGCACGCTGGTCCAGGGTACGCTCTACGGCAAGACCCGCTTCGCGGGCGGTGTCGAGCTTGCCGCGCAGGCGAGCGCCGGTGCCTTCGGATCGAAGACCACGCGCATCGCCGATCTGGTCGGCACGCCTTATACGCTGACCGGCGAAGACAGTTCGCTTGTCGTGTCGGGCGAGGTCAGCCTGGCAAAGATGTTCGATGCCGGTTCGATGGAAGTCGGTCCGCGCGCGGCGCTACGCGCCACGCATATCGGCTTCTCCAAATATAAGGAAACGGGCGGTGTTCCGGCGCTCGTCTATGATCGCGACAGCGTGGACAGCGTGCAGGCGCGCGCCGGGCTCGCCTTGTCGGGCAAGGCCGGCAGCAAGGTTCAGCCTTATCTAAACGCCGATTATGTGCATGAATTCAAGGATGCGCCGGCGGCTTTCGGAGCGAATTTCGTCGGCGGGCTCGGCCCCAATGCGATCTTCGGTTTGGCGGGTACCGACAAGGATTGGGCCGAAGTCGGCGCCGGGTTGACGCTGTCGACCGGCAATGTCGACCTCTCGATCGGCGCCGACACGACGATCGGTCGCAAGGACGTGTCGAACCAGAGCTATCGCGGTTCGGTGACTTTCCACTTCTGACGCGCACCCACGTCAGCGATGCAGAGGGGGCGGTCCGGCGAGGGCCGCCCTTTTTGCATGGTGCTTTCGAAGCGCCGACTGCAACATCGGGCGATGGCGGCGCGTTGGCTTGGCAAGAGCATCAAAGGAGAAAGCCCATGCCGAACGCCGCATCGCTCACCGGCCGCCAGATATTGATCATGGCGACCGATGGTTTCGAACAATCCGAACTCGAAGTGCCGTTGAAGCAGCTTAAGGACGCAGGCGCCGACATAAGCATCGCGTCGCTGCGGACGGACGACATTCGCGGCTGGGATGGCAGCGACTGGGGCAACAAGGTCGCGGTCGATCGTCTGATCAAGGACGTCGATGTCGAAGATTATGACGCGCTGGTGCTCCCGGGCGGGCAGATCAATCCCGATCTGCTGCGCGTAGAGGACGCGGCGATCGACCTGATCCGCGCCTTCGCCAAAGCGGGTAAGCCGATCGCCGCCATCTGCCATGCGCCATGGCTTCTGATCGAGGCGGGACTGGCCGAGGGCCGGCGGATGACCGGTTACAAGTCGATCCGTACCGACATCGGTAACGCTGGCGCTAAGTTGCTCGACGAGGCGGTGGTCGTTGATCGCGGGATCATCACGAGCCGCTGCCCCGACGACCTCGACGCCTTTTGTGCTGCGATCGTCGAGACGGTGGTCGACAGCCGCGTCGCCACCTAGAGAAGGTCGAGGCTGCCGAGCGCGATCGCCTGCCGCGCGGGGCGCTCGGCCATCACCGCGAACATTTCGTCGCCGCGTTCGGTGCGCTCGACATTCATCGACGCGAACACCGCCATGAAATATCCGCTCAGCGCGCCGACGCGGTAATCGTCCCACAATCCCGCCTCGTCGGGTTCCACGCCGCGAGCGCGCAGCGCAGAGATCCAGGCGTCGAAGGCGGCGCGATCGGCGGCCGCGCGTTCAACCGGATCGGCGATGCTCGTTCCCACAAGATAGGCGATGTCGGTTGCGCCGCTGCTACGGCCCAATGTCTGCCAGTCGACCAGCCAGCAACGCGCTCCGTCGGGGGCGAAGAGGATATTGTCGATGCGCAGGTCGCCGTGAACGATCGTGCGCGCGGACGGCGTGCGCTTCAGATAGGCGTCGAGACGGTTGACGATCCCGGCGCCGAGATCGAGCGCGTCGCGGTCGAGCCGACCCGCGTAGCGTTCGCGAAATCCTTCATAGAGTCCGGGAAACAGCGCGCGGACGAGTTGGCTCGTGTCGCGGTTCAGCCATGGCAGCGCGTCCGCGCGGGCGTCGTTCCATAACAGCGCGTGCAGCCCCGCCGCGGCGTCGATGCACGGCGCGAGCCCCGCAAGACCGAGGCCGGCGAGCTGGTCGCCCTGCCGTGCCGGCGCGAGGTCGGAGAGGAGCAGGATGAAGTCGACGTCATTGTCCGCAATATCGGCATGGTAGCAGTGCGGCGCCGCGACGCCGCTGCCCGCTGCCAGTTCGCGATACCAGCTCACCTCCTTGACATAGGTGGCGGTGAGCGCCGCGATATTGCGGCTTGCCTCGTCATGGCTCGGGCATTTTGCGACGATCGTTGGGGGCAGCCCGGTGCCGTCCGCCCAATCGAGTGTGAGGCGGAAACTGTCGCACATCTGCCCGGTGCCGATGGCGGCAGCGCTAAAGCCTTTGAGCGCGCCCTTGGGCTGACCCAGCTTGTCGGCGATCCAGTCTGCCGTCATCGCCTGCGGCGCGGTCGGAAAGCTCATGCAGCGGGATCCATCAGGCCGGTCAATCCGGTCGGGCTGTGCGGTCCGACGAACAATTGTTCGAGCACCCCGACGCCGTGGTGGGTCCGTCCGCCATCGATCAGTTCCGCAGTCACGAAAGCCTGGATGTGCATCGCCAGCGGATTGCCCCAGCTGCGCTCGGCCTCGGTCAGCCAGTCATGCGCGACGGCAAGCTCGGCGCCATGATCGAGCCCGTGGCCCCAGACGGGATGCGTGTAGCCGAGCCCGCTCATGGCGAACACCGGACCCGCCGGGGTCAGGGCCAGCGCGCGGCCGCCGCCGAGATCGGCGGTCATTTGCGCGATCCGGCGCGTCCCGCTCTGCCAGTCGATCGCAAAGCCGGGCGCATCGAAATGGCGTTCGGTTCCGTCGTCGCCGCTGATCACGCCGCGCCGGTTCCATGGCGCGCCGACACCATCGTCGTTGCTGTGGAAGAAGAGCGATGCGGCGTCGAAATTGCAGGGCGTCCAGAGCCAGAAGAACTGGTTGAAATTGCCCTCGGGCGGCGGTTGCGGTTCGGCGGCACCGACCGGCCGCACCCCCCAGCTCCTGTCGCGCGTACCCGTCCAACCCGCGCCAAGATCGGTGCGCGCGCCGTCGATCGAAAGCCATCCCGACCAGCGGCCGTTCTGCGTCATCCGCGTATAGTCCATGAACAGACGCGTGCCGTTGCGGCGGATGAAGCGCGGCTCCTCGATCGGAAAATGCCGTCCGGTGAACGTCAGTTCGGCGGCCAGCGGTCCATCGCCGCCGGCGATCCGCAGCGTCACTTTTTGCAGCGGTTCGTCGATCGCGATGGCGATGGGGCCGACCGACAGGTCGAGCCGTTCGCCGCCCGAACGACGGCTGGCGCGCAGATTATGCTGCACCCCCTCGGCGATCACGCAAAAGCTGGCATCGACGATGCCGAGCTGGGGGTAAAACCCCATCGCGGCGGCGAAAAAGACGCTGCCGTCCGCGCTGTAGCCGTTGAAGAAATAGCGGTCGTAGAAGTTGCGGTCGGTCCCGGCGAACGCAATCGGCTCGCTGGTCTGGTGCAACGGATAATCGTCGCCTTTTGTCAGCATGATCCTCATCCCGTTTTTTTGTGCAACCTAACGGGACGCGGCACTGCGTCAATCCCGATGCGTCAATGGACGGGCGGATCGGTCGGCGGCACCGCGCCGACGGGTGCAATGGGCTCGCCGGGTTCGCGTGGCGGCCGCGCGTCGGGCGGTATGGCGTCGATCAGCATGTCGGGAGTCGGCACCCGCGCCAGATTGCGGACGCGGACCGAAATCTCCCCGCCGCGAATACGCAATTCGTTGAAGCTCGGCGGCGTCGACCGGATCCGGCGCGACAGGGTGCCGGCGCCGATCATGCGGATGGGCCCCGCGGGGGTGTCGGCGATCAGATCGAAGGCGTCATGGACATGCCCGGTCAGTACGGCGGCGACGCCGCGATCGGCGAGGGCGGCAAGCGCCGCCGCGCCGCCGCGGGTCAGCGCGCGCCCCTTGGTCCCCGCTTCGACGAGCGGGTGGTGCGCCGTCACCAGCACCTGCGTCCCGCGCGGCAGGGCGTCGATCGCGGCGAGTGTGCGGGCGAGCGCCTTGCGTGTCACCCAGCCTTTCGACCAGTCGAGCCGCCATTGCGCCCGCGCCGTGGTCTTCAGCGGAACGACGGCCAGATTGCGAAAGTCGAGCTCGCGTTCGACCAGCGCCTCGATCCGCCGAATCCGGCGATAAGGGTGCAGGAACCGCGCGACCGGGTTGAAATAGGGCAGGTCGTGGTTGCCGACTTCGACCGTCACGGGCAGGTCGAGCGCCATGATCCAATCGCACGCGGCGGCGAATTCGCGGCTCCGCGCCCGCATCGTCAGATCGCCGGTTATCAACACCGCGTCGGGCTGTTCGCGGCGAACGCATTCGCGGAACCAGGCGAGCGCGTCGCGATCTTCGAGCCCGAAGTGCAGGTCGCTGATGTGGAACAGGCGCATCAGGCGGTCGCGATGAAGTCGAGCGCGCTCTGCCCGATCGAAAAGCGGGCGGGCGAGGGGATTTCGGCCAGTTCGCCGTCATATTCGAGCGCGATGATGCGATCGCTTTCGAGAATGATTGTTTCCGCGGTCGCGACGCGCTCGTGCGGACCATCGCGAAAATCGCCGCCGAGCCATGCGAGCCCGTGGCGCAGCACATCGCCCGTGGCGTCCGCCACTATGCCGTCGGCGGTAATGCCGTCACGGGTCGGGGTCAGGATGATCGCCGGATAGGCGGCGCCTGATCCCGCGACCTGCACCCCGGGGGCGTTGAGCATTTCCTCGAGCGCATCGGGCGCTTCGCGGCTCGCTTCGATCAGCCCCTGGCTGCGCATCGTTTCGCGGACCTCGGCCCAGCGTGTCGCCGGCCCCGCGACGACGGTGATGAAGGCTTCGCGCGCTGCCGACCGGATGGTCGGGACCGGGGCGCGCCGCCCGCCGCTCACCAGCGCGCGCTCCAAAATGGCGGGGGCCGTATGGTCGCCATGCAAATGTTTCGACAGGAGGTTCAGCGTGCCGCCGGGCAGCGGCAACAGCGGGCCGTGCCAGCCTTCGCAACCGGTCGCGGCGGCATTGATCGTCCCGTCGCCGGTCCACACGATCAGCAGGTCGATGTCGCTTGCGCGCAGCGCCGCCGCGTCGGGCAGATCGTCCTTCGGCAGGACGAAGCTTGCCGCGACGCGCGCGCCTGCGGCTGCGCACGCGTCGATCAATTGGCGGTGGATGCTCTCGTCATAGCTGCCGCTCCGGTCGTTGCAGATCAGGGCGGGGCGCGAATAGGGGCTGGTCATGCCCGCCCAACGCACGACGCGCGAAAAGGTAACGCGCACGGCGCTTGTTCGCGCTCGCCGACGGCTGTAGGGCGCGGAGACGGGCCGGGTCGCGGGGTGAGGCAATGGCGGATCGGACGGTCAGGGAACAACGGCGGTTGATCAAATTCCTTCTTCTCATCGGCTTGCTCGTGCTGCTGTTCGGCGGCGGAGCCAGGGCGATCGTCGCGGGCGGCGCCAAGTCGCTCGACCTTGCCGACAAGCTGCTCGGCAGCGGCAAGGGCGCGCGCCTGCTCCTTGCGGACCAGCCCTATGGCCGCGGCGTGCGGCAATCGCTCGATATCTGGGTGCCCGAACAGGCGCAGGCGGGCGACCGGCTGCCGGTCGTGGTCTTCTTCTATGGCGGCGGCTGGGGCAGCGGTGAACGGCAAAGCTACGGCTTCGCCGGCCGGGCGCTGGCCAACCAGGGCTTCGTCGTCGTGATCCCCGATTACCGGCTGGTCCCCAAGGCGCATTGGCCCGACTTTCTGGAGGACGCCGCGGCGGCGGTCGCCTGGACCCACCGCCACGTCGGCGAACTGGGCGGCGATCCCGATCGCATCGCGCTGATGGGCCATTCGGCGGGTGCCTATAATGCGGTGATGCTCGCGCTCGATCCGGTATGGATGCGCGCGGCCAAGAGCGACGCGTCGGTGATCCGCGGCGTTGCGGGCCTCGCGGGCCCCTATGATTTCCTGCCGTTCGAAAAGGGGGGCATGGCCGACCGCGCGATGGGCAAGGTGCGCCCGCGCGAAAAGACGCAGCCGATCCACTATGCGCGCGGCGATGCGCCCCCGCTATGGCTGGCGAGCGGCGACGAGGACGAAACGGTGCGCCCGCGCAACAGCCGGAACCTTTCCGCGGCGATCGAACGGCTGGGCGGATCGGCGACGCTGCGCGTCTATCCGGGCATGGGGCACACCGGCATCGTCATGGCGCTTGCGGCCCCCTTTCGCGCGAAAGGCCCGGTGCTTGAAGAGGCGACGGACTTTCTGCGCGGCGTGACGGCGCGCCGGGTCGCGCCTGCGGCGGGCGCGCAATGACGGCTCCGACGCCCGGTCCGATCTCTGCCATCGTCCTCGCCGGAAGCCGCCCCGGTCCCGACCCGCTGCTGACCGGCAGCGGCGTGTCGACCAAGGCGCTGCTGCCGGTCGGCGGACGGCCGATGCTTGTCCATGTCATCGCCGCGCTGCGTGCCGCGCCCGAGGTGGGCGCGATCCGGGTGCTCGCGCAGAACAGCGCCGAACTGGCGCGCGATCCGATGCTGGCGACCGTGCCCGACCTGCACTTTGCCGATTCGGGACAGGGGATCAGCGCTTCGCTCGCCGCTGCGCTGCCCGAAGGCGACGCGCCGGTGCTGGTGACGACGGCCGACAATGTGCTGCTGACGCCTGCGATGATCGCCGAATTCCTCGCCGGGGCAGCGGGCAGCGATGTCGCGGTGGCGATGGTCGAGCGGCGCGTGCTGCTCGCGCGCTATCCCGAATCGCGGCGAACCTGGCTCAAATTTCGTCGCGGCTGGTGGTCGGGCGCCAATCTCTTTCGGCTGCGCGGGCGGCGCGTGCTGCCGCTGCTCGATTTTTGGGGACGGATCGAACGCGACCGCAAAAAGGGGCTGAAGATCGTCGCCGCCTTCGGACCGTGGCTTCTCGCGGGGGCTTTGCTGCGGCTGTTCACGATCCAGAGCGGCGTCGCCCGCGCCGGACGCCGCTTCGGCCTCGCCGCGCGCGTGGTGCCGATGTCCGACGCCGAAGCCTGTATCGACGCCGACAAGCCGTCGGACGTGACGCTGATCGAGCGCATTCTGGCCCAGCGTGGCTAGGGCCGGGCTCCTAAGCTGCCAGACGCACAAAAAGCGCCAGAACGAACCAGCGCCCGAATTTTCGATGCTGTCGGTGCGTGCGGAGCAGCGCCGCAAAAGGCAGCGGCGACGCCGCCTCGGTGAGATCGCGGTAGCGTCGCAGCTCGCGGCGCAGCGCCTGCCACGGAATCCGGCCGGCGCGCGTGCTGACGAGACGCCAGCCGATTTTCGTATATTCCTTCGCACAAAATTGGGCGAGGCAGTAGCGCATGTCATCGTGCATGGCGGGCAGACCGGCCGTCACCGCCGCCATGATGTCCGCCAGAACCGCTGTCAGCGCGTCATTGCCAGCCGTGTCGAAATGTCCTGCCGTGCGGGTCGCGAGCCCGGTCAGGCTGCCCTCCCGCACACGATAGTCGATCCACGGCGCGGGCTCGTAATAATGACTGCGCACCGTCAAGAACAGATGCGGGACGACGGCCATATCCTCAAAGCAGGCGAGGGGCGGAAAGCGCAGATCATGCCATAGGTTGCGGCGCGCGATCTTGGTCCATAAATGCATCCGGCGGCGAGCGAACAGGCCATGAAGCAACGCTTCGCGGTCGCTCACGATGCGGCGCGCAGTTCCCGTGAAAGCCGCCTCGTCGCGGCCCCGCTTGCGATAATCGCAAAGGACCAGATCGGGTGCATCGCGCATGACGATCGCGTGCAGCGCGGCGATCGCGCCGGGAAGCAGCAGGTCGTCGGCATCGATAAACCAGACATAATCGCCCTTCGCCAAGTTGAGCAGGCGATTGCGCGCCGCGGCGACGCCGCCGTTTTCCGCCTGCCGATGCAAGCTTGCCGCGGGTCCGATCTCTGCGCAGATCCGCGCGCCGATGGCGTCCGATCCGTCGGTCGACCAATCGTCAAGAAGCAGCAGTTCCACGCCCGCCGCGGGAAGCTGCGCGGCGATCGAGGCAAGCGTCTCGGCCAGATAGGGCGCGACGTTGAAAACCGGCATGAGAATGCTGAGCCACAGCTCGTTGCCACCCGCCGCGCCGTCGTTCACCCGGCATCGTCCGCTTGCGCCAACCACAGGCAGGCGGATAGTATCGCCGCGCGCGGCAAGCGCCCGCGGCTCCGGTAAAGGCGCGCGAGCGTCGCAAAAGCGATCGGCGATTCGGCGTCCATCATGCCGCGGTAGCGGGCGAGCTTGCGGCGCAGGTCGCGCCAGGGCATCCGAAAGGCGCTGCTCGACAACAGCCGCCAGCAGATTTTGGTGAACTCCTTCGCCCAGAAATGCGCGATATGGCACCGGGTGGCGTCGCTCATGGCGGGGAGCGCGTCGCGCGTCGCTGCGTCGAAGCCGGCCAGACTCATCGCCAGATCGTCATTCCGGCAATCGTCGAAGCGCCCCCGCGACCGGCGCAGCATTCCCATGATGCTGTCGGGGCGGTCGCGGTACCGCACCCAGGGTTCGGCCGCGTAATAATGGGTTCGGGCGCGGAGCAGCAGCCACGGCGTCGTCGCGATATCTTCGAAGCATCGCCCGGCGGGAAAACGCAAGTCCTCGTTCCAGAGCGAACGGCGCGCAATCTTGCTCCAACTGTGCAGCCGCCGCCGCGCGAAAACGCCCTGCAGCAACGCCTCCCGGTCGTCGCTGGGTTGACCGGCCGGGCCGGAAAAGCTGCTGAGATGCCGGCCGCCGCGCTCGTAATCGCAAAGGACAAGATCGGGCGCATGGCGCTCGACGATAGCCCGGAGCCCGGCGATCGCGCCCGGCATCACTTCATCGTCGGAATCGACGAACCAGATATAATCGCCCCGCGCCGCGCCGAGCATCGTATTGCGCGCGGCGCTCAATCCCGCGTTGCTGGCATGGCGCATAAGCCGGACTTGCGGGTGCGACTGCGGGCAGATTTCGCTGCATAGCCCGAGCGAGCCATCGGTCGACGCGTCGTCGAGCAGAATCACTTCTACCCCGCGCGGCGGGAGCTGCGGCAACAGCGACGCCAGGCAATCGCGCAGATAAGGCTCGACATTATAGACGGGGATCAGGATGCTCAGCCACGGGCGCTCGCTGCATGGCGCACCGCCTGCGGTTCCCCCTTCGATCTGTGCGGACAGACCCACGCGCATTCCCGTTTCCATTCCCGAACGCCTCTGTCCTGTCCCGCGTTACTAGATCAGCAGAGCGAAAGGGAAGTCGTTTTCCGTCGATTTGGCTGTGCAAATGGATGGAAAACGACGCCAAAGGCGATATAGGCCGCGCGCATGGAACCCGCTCCACCCCCGGCCGACCGCCGGCTCCCCTTCTATCGCACCTGGATCGATAGGGGTATTGCGGCGGTACGGCGCCTCGGCGCACCGGCTGCGGACACGGGCGACCAGGGACCTTTCCGGCGCATCATGACCCACCTGAGCTGGATTCTCGGGGGCAAGGGTTATGGCGCAATCCTCAGCCTCTTCTACCTTGCGATCGTCACGCGCGGCCTGGGGCCGGCTGCTTATGGCTCCTTTGCCCTGATCCTCAGTTCGACGCTGGTGCTGCAGGCGATCCTCAATTTCAACATCTGGCAGGTGCTGGTCAAATATGGCCAGGAACATATCCACAGCGGCGATCATCCGGCCCTGGCGCGCCTCATCCGCTTTTGCACCGGGGTCGATCTGGCAATGGCGCTGCTCGGCATTGGCGCGGCGGCGATGATCCTCTGGCTGGGGCGGGGGTTGCTGGGCATGCCGGCCGAGCTCGTCTGGACGGCGTTCGCCTATGTCGTGCTGTTCATGCTGTCGATCCGCAACGTGCCGCGCGGGATATTGCGGCTTCACTCCGAATTTTCGCAAACCTTCCTCGCCGAAGCGGTGGTGCCCACGCTGAAGACGCTGGGTGCCGTCGTCGCCTTTTTGACGCACCCGTCGCTCGAGATTTTCCTGATCGTGTGGGCGTGTTCGGAGATGGCGAGCACGCTCGTCTTCTGGTGGCTCGCCAACCGATCGTGCCGCCGCGCTTATGGCCGACCCGACGGCCGGCATTGGTGGCGCGTGTGGCGCGAGAACAAGGGTCTTCCCGAATTGATGGTTGCATCCAATTTCGGAACCATGGCCTATACGGTGGCGCAGCAACTGCCGGTCTTGCTGGTCGGCTCGTTCGCGGGCGCCACCGAAGCGGGCATCTATCGCCTTGCGCATCAATTGACCCAGTCGATCACGATCATGGCCGGCTTTATCGGCCTCGCCAGTTACACCGAGATGACGAATATCTACGTCAAACAGGGGCTGCGCGGCGTGGCGTCGCTCTATGTCCGGTTGACGCTGATCGCGCTCGGCCTGTTCCTTTTGCTCGCACCGGCCATCGTGCTGCTCGGCAAGCCGCTGTTGCTGCTTATGTCGGGCCCGGCGTTTCTGGGCGCCTATCCGTTCCTGCTCGTGCTAGGCCTCGCGGCCTGCCTGCAAATGGCGACGGTCAGCTGCGAACCGATGCTGATGGCGGCGGGACGGTCGCGCCTGATCATCGGCATCAGGCTGGCGGGCACGGCCACGCTGATCGCCGCCATCTATCTGATGCTGCCGACGATGGGCGCGATCGGCGCCGCCTGGTCCAAGGTGCTGGCCGAAACCGTGACCTTGCTGCTGCTGTTCGGCGCCAGCTTCCTGATCCTTCGCGAAAGTCGGATGCCGTCATGACGAAGCGTATCTTGTTCCTGTTCAACCATGATGCGGCGCATCAGGCGGCGCATATCGCAGGTATAGCGGGCGAACTCGCGCTGTACGCGCCGACGGTTCAGGTCGTCGTCGCCTGCGGCGTCGAGGCGATCCGGCACAAGGTGGCAGAGATCATTCCGGCGGCGGCGCACGACCGTATCGAATGGCGGATGCTCGACCTGCCGGCGGCGGAGCAGCGGTTGCTGGCGCCGATCAACAAGGTGGCGCCGGTGCTGCGCGTCGCGCGTCTATACCGGCATCTCGATCTGTTTCGCAGTGTCGACCTGGTGGTATCGACCGAACGCACCTGTCTGCGCGTCCGGCGCCGATTGGGGGCGGCGGGGCCGCGCTTTGCCTATGTGCCGCACGGGTCGGGCGACCGGAATGTCGCCTATCATCCCGAACTCGCGCAGTTCGACCTCATGCTGCTCAGCGGACCGAAGCTGGTCGACGAGATGGTGCGTCACGGCATCACCACCGCCGACCAGTGCCGCGTCATCGGTTATCCCAAGTTCGACACGATCGATCCGGCGGTGCGCAAGCGCTTCTTCGATAATGATCGCCCGGTCTTTCTCTATAATCCGCACTTCGATCCGCACCTGTCGTCCTGGTACGGCATGGGCGAGGCGGTGATGGATTTTTTCCTCGCGCATCGCGACTATAATCTGATCGTCGCGCCGCATGTGATGCTGTTCCGCAAGCGGCTGCACTATTCGCTCGAATATCGGACCGCCAAGCTCCGGCCGGACATCGCCGACCGCTTCCGCGCCGCCGACAATATCCTGATCGACGTCGACGGCCCCAATCTCTTCGACATGAGCTACACGATGGCGGCCGACGTCTACATCGGCGATGTGAGCAGCCAAGTTTACGAGTTTCTGCTGCACCGCGGCGCCTGTTATTTTCTCGATCCGAACGGCAAGCCCGCCGACGGCGTGGCCGAGCGCTATGAATTCTGGCGCAACGGGGAGGTCTTGTACGGCCCCGCTGAGCTTGCCGAGCGGATTCCGCACTGGCGCGAAAGTGCGGCGCTGCACCGCGCCGAGCAGGATCGGCTGTTCGCCTACACGATGGACCACCGGGCGGGCGAGACGTCGGTTGCGCGCGGCGCCGCGGCGCTGGAGGCCTTCGTCGAGGGGCGCTAGCCCGTCCCGAAATCCGTCAGCGTCCAGCCGTTGTCGCGTGCCGCTTTGGCAATGCGGCCGCGACGTCCGATCGCAAAGGCCTCGTCGGCGAGCGCGAACAGCGGTGCGTCGCTCGCATGGTCCGAATAGGCCCGCATATGATGCGCGGCGCGTTGCGGGTCGGCGGCGAGCCATTCGGCGACGCGGCGCGCCTTTTCCGGCCCATAGCAATTGGTGCCGTCCAGCGCCGCGAGCCAGCTTCCGTCGGCGGCGCGCCGATGCCGGGTGGCGATGCAGGCATCGAAGCCCATCGCCTCGGCCAGGGCGGCGGCGTAGAATTCGGGGGCCGCGGTTGCCAGCAGCAGATGGTAGCCGGCGGCGCGGTCGCGGGCGATCGCCGCTCTGGCCCCCGGTTGAACGTCGGCGGGAACGCGCCAGGCGGCAAAGTCCGCAGCCAGGTGCGCAATTCGCTCCGCCGGCACCCGCCGCCCGAGCATCAATCCGATCGCCGCGGGCTTCAACGCATCGCGGCTGTAGAGGCCGAGCGCATGCCCCGCGAGCAGCCCGAGGAAAACGGGCGCCAGCAGAAGGCGCCATGGCGCGCTGCGCGCGGCCGCCCACAGAAGGAAGAGCGTGAACGTCGGCGTCCGCAGCACGGTGCGATCGAGATCATAGACGGCAAGGCGAAAGGGGGCGGCGGCGTCGCTCATCGCCGCCGGGCCTAGCCGCTCGCTTGGCGTGCCGCCACCGCTTTCGCGCGTGCGCCGCCGCACACCCTCTTGTCGCGGCGGTTCAATGGGGCTACGCAGCCCGCGATTGCATAGGGAGCCCGCGATATGGCCGAATTTCGTCTGCCCAAGAACAGCCGCGTCCAGAAGGGCGGCACGGTCCACAAGGCCGAGGGCGCGAGCAACGTCAAAAAATTCAAGGTCTATCGCTACAATCCCGACAGCGGCCAGAACCCGCATTTCGACACGTTCGAGATCGACACCGACAAATGCGGCCCGATGGTGCTCGATGCCCTCATCAAGATGAAGAGCGAGCAGGATTCGACGCTGACCTTCCGCCGTTCGTGCCGCGAAGGCATTTGCGGCAGCTGTTCGATGAACATGAACGGCAAGAACGGCCTCGCCTGCACCACCGCGATCGAGGATCTGAAGGGCGACATCCAGATCACGCCGCTGCCGCATATGGCAGTCATCAAGGACCTCGTCCCCGATTTCACCCATTTCTATGCGCAATATGCCTCGATCGAACCGTGGCTGAAGACCAAGTCGACGACGCCCAGCGGCAAGGAGCGCCTGCAGTCGCCTGAAGAGCGCGAGAAGCTCGACGGTCTTTACGAATGCATCCTGTGCGCCTGCTGTTCGACGAGCTGCCCCAGCTATTGGTGGAACAGCGACAAGTTCCTTGGCCCGGCGATCCTGCTCCAGGCCTATCGCTGGCTCGCCGACAGCCGCGACGAATATACCGGCGAACGGCTCGACGATCTCGAAGATCCGTTCCGCCTCTATCGCTGCCACACGATCATGAACTGCGCCAATGCCTGTCCCAAGGGGCTGAGCCCCGCGCGCGCGATCGCCGAGATCAAGAAGCTCGAGGCCGAGCGGCAGGTGTGAACGACGGAATCGAGGAGCCGAAGCGCGCGGATCATTTCAGTGCCGAGGCGTTGGAGGGCGGCTGGATCAGCTGGAACCTCAAGGACGCGAGCCGGTTCAACGCCTTTATCGAACCCCTGTCGGTGCGCCTTGAAAGTCCGACCGAGGACGGTCGGCCGCGCGCTCGCGTGCGGATGCTGCCGACGCGCAAACACAGCAATCTGGGCGACAATGTCCATGGCGCGGTAACGCTGGCGCTGGTCGACATTGCGTTGTTCGCCGCTTCGCACCAGTTCGGATCGCTCGAGGCGGGCCATTCGGTGACGCTCGATTTGTCGACGCAGTTCGTCGGCGGCGGCCGTCTCGACGAACCGCTCGATGCGGTGGTCGAGCAGGTGCGCGAGACAGGGCGGCTGATCTTCCTGCGCGGGCTGGTCGTGCAGGGACCGGACGATGAGCATATCGTGCTGAGCTTTGCGGGGACGATCCGCAAGGCAAGCCGCAAGTGACCGGACTGCTCGCCGCCTATGACGCGCTGGTCGCCGCGGGCGAGCTGAAGCCCGACGCCGAACAGCGGGCCGCGGCACAACGCCTTGCCGCGCTGCAATCCGATCTGCAGGCCGCGCCGCCGCGCGGCAGCATCCTGTGGCGAATCGCCGGGCGCAAACCCGATGCGCCGCGCGGCGTCTATCTGTGGGGCGCCGTCGGCCGCGGCAAGTCGATGCTGATGGACCTGTTCTACGACCATCTGGCCATCCAGCGGAAAAAACGCGTTCATTTCCACGCCTTCATGCTCGACGTCCACGCGCGGATGCGCGAGGTGCGCAAGAGCGAGAGCGGCGATCCGATCCCGCAGGTCGCGGCTTCGCTGGTCGAAAATGTCCGCTGCCTCGCCTTCGACGAAATGGTGGTCAACAACAGCGCCGACGCGATGATCCTCTCGCGCCTGTTTACCGCGCTGATCGCGCATGGGGTGACGGTGGTCGCGACGTCGAACCGTCCGCCCGCCGATCTCTACAAGGACGGGCTCAACCGCGAGCATTTCCTGCCCTTCATCGCGCTGATCGAGGAACGGCTCGACGTGATGGGCCTCAACGGCCCGACCGATTACCGGCGCCACCGGCTCGGCGACGGCAAGCGCTGGTTCGTGCCAGCCGATGCCGTGGCGACCGAGGCGCTGTCGGCGGCCTTCTTTCGTCTGACCGATTATCCGCCCGAGGACCGCGCGCATGTGCCCTCGCTCGATCTGGACGTCGGCGGCGGGCGGACGCTGCATGTGCCCAAGGCGCTGAAGGGCGTGGCGGTTTTTTCGTTCAAGCGCTTGTGCGCGGAGGCGCGCGGCGCGTCGGACTATCTGGCCGTCGCGCGGCATTTTCATACGGTGATCATCGTCGGCATTCCGCGCATGGGGCCCGAGAACCGCAACGAGGCGGCGCGCTTCGTGACGCTGATCGACGCGCTCTACGAATATAAGGTCAAGCTGCTCGCGAGCGCAGCGGCCGAGCCCGATGCGCTCTATGTGGCCGGCGACGGCGCCTTCGAGTTCGAGCGCACCGCGAGCCGCCTCGCCGAAATGCAGTCCGACGAATATCTGGCGCTAGGCCACGGCCAGGATGACGCCGCATAGCACCTTGCCCCACCGTGACGAGTTGATCGTCAGGGCGACGACATCGCGGACATAGCGGATTTCGTGCGCGATATGGCCGGCGATCTGCTCCGCAACGCGGCGCAGCGTGCGCAGCGGCTTGGGCGCCGCCGCCGGGATGCGGCCGGGGCGCGTTGGCGGCGCGGGCAGGGTGGCAAAACCCGCGCTGCTGACCCGCGGATCGTCGGCGACCGCGCGGCACAGCGCCTCCATCCGCGCGATCGCGAGCCCGTTCGGAACCTGACGATCGCGGCTGAGCAATTCGAAGCTGTGGCTGAAGGCCGAAAACTGGATCGCGCCGCTGGCCGCCGAATGATCGAGCGCGTCGCGCATTTCCTCTTCGGACATGGCGCATAGCTGCGCGGGGCGGAAGCTGTTCGCGCGGTCGCGCAGGCCGCTGACCGGAACTTCGCAAATACCATGATGGACGCGCATGCCCAGATTGGCCGGATCGAGCGTGATAGCGCACCCCAGCCCCTGCCAGGCGGCGTTGAAGCTGCTGTCGAAGCGGAAGCCCAGCGCGGCGAGGGCGCGCAGCGTGTCGTCGTTGGCGCCGAAGTTGCCCGCGCGAAACGCGGTCGGCCGCGGCGCCCCGGCGCCCGTCAAAATGTCGCGGGCGAGCGCGATCAGCTTCTTTTGCGCCGCGAACGGGAAATCGCCGATATTGCGGCCGCGCAGCTTGCCGACCGGATTGAACCGCGCAAACTCCAGCCATTCGGTGTGGAGGTGCAGTTGCACTTCATGCCCGCGCGCCAGGATCGGGCCGACGATCGCATCGATGATTGCGGGGCCGTGGACGAGCGCGGGCATGGGGTCGACGAAATAGACGCCCTTCAGGCCGAAACGGTCGAGCATATCCATCTGGAAATGGATGCCGAAATCGCCGTCGCGGCAGCGCCCGAGGACCGAGCTTTCGAAATTGGCGCGCGCGCTCGCGCCGCGGCGATGGAGCCCGGCGGACAATTCGGTATCGAAGCTGATGATCGCGCGCGTCACCCGCCCGCGCTATCAGCAGCGGCGTAACGAAGCGTTAAGCGGCCGCTGCGGCTCCCCCGCAGCGATCGTTCAGGCCGATCGTTCAGGCCGACCTCTCAGAAGCGCATCGTCATCGCGACGCCGCCGCCCCCGGCATCGGCCCACGGAAAGACCTGAACCCGGTCGCTTGCGCGGCGCGTGATCAGAAAGCCCGATGCCTCGCCGATCGCGGCGCCGACCAGCACGTCATGGACATGATGTTTTCGGGCTTCGACCCGGCTCAATCCGACGAAGGCGGCAAGCGCCTGCGCGGGAAGCCCCACTTTCCAGCCGTAACGGTTCTGCAGCGTCGCCGCCGCCGCAAAGGAAACCGATGTATGGCCCGAGGGGAAGCCCTTGTTGTCGCTGCCGTCGGGGCGTCGCTCGGGAAAGACCTGCTTCAGGCCGGCGGTTACGCCGGCGGCAGCGACGAGGCTGCCGCCGGCTTGCAGCGTGCCGTCCCAGTCGCTCTGGGCAAGCGGAACCCCGAATGCGGCGATCACCAGGGCGTCGCGCGTGATCGATCCCGCATCGTTCCATGTCTTTTCGCCAGCATGGGCGAGCGGCGTTGTGGCGGCGGTCAGGAGGATGGCGCAGGACAGCGCAGGGATAAAAGCTCTCTTGGTCATGGTGGCGTCGATCCTTTTGCGGGCGCAGGGCACACGGCCCCGCCTGGCGACGCCCCAAGATCGCCACCGCCTGTCTTACGCCTGTGGCCGACCGGCGCAAGCGATGTTCACGCGGCCGGTATGAATCGCTTAGGATCGCTCGCGCTTCGGTTCTGAATCAGGCCTGATCTTGCAATAACGCTATTGCGAACTATTTGCATAAAAACGCGGTTTTTCGTCCTTTTCGCGGTTGTTTCGTTAACGGAATCGGCGTAGGGCGTCGCGAGTCTTTGGGATCGGCAGGCGGCTTTGGCCCGTGGCCCCGCCGATCTGGAAATCACTGCCGGGCTTTGCCAGGAAGGGAGTGCCGCGCGCCATGGGACGCAAGAAGATCGCTTTGATCGGAGCCGGGAATATCGGCGGGACGCTGGCGCTGCTCGCCGCGCAGAAGGAACTGGGCGACGTCGTCCTGTTCGACGTCGTCGAAGGCGTGCCGCAGGGCAAGGCGCTCGACCTGTCGCAGGTCGGGCCGATCGCTGGCTTCGACGCGAAGATCACCGGCTCGAACGATTATGCCGACATTGCAGGCGCCGACGTCATCATCGTCACCGCCGGCGTCGCCCGCAAGCCGGGCATGAGCCGCGACGATTTGCTCGGCATCAATTTGAAGGTCATGAAGGCCGTTGGCGAAGGCATCAAGGCGAACGCCCCCGACGCGTTCGTCATCTGCATCACCAACCCGCTCGACGCAATGGTCTGGGCGCTGCGCGAATTTTCGGGTCTGCCGCACAACAAGGTCGTCGGCATGGCGGGCGTGCTCGACTCGGCGCGCTTCAGCCACTTCATCGCCGACGAATTCGACGTGTCGGTGAAGGATGTGAACACCTTCGTCCTCGGCGGCCACGGCGACACGATGGTTCCCGTCGTCCGCTATTCGACGGTCAACGGCATCCCCGTTCCCGACCTCGTCAAGATGGGCCTGTCGAGCCAGGACAAGATCGACGCGATCGTCAAGCGCACGCGCGGCGGCGGCGGCGAGATCGTTGCGCTGCTCGGCACCGGTTCGGCTTTCTACGCGCCCGCGGCGTCGGGCATCGCGATGGCCGAAGCTTACCTCGGCGACCAGAAGCGCATCCTGCCCTGCGCCGCCTATGTCGACGGCCAGTATGGCGTCGATGGCCTCTATGTCGGCGTGCCGGTGATGATCGGTGCGGGCGGCGTCGAAAAGATCGTCGAGATCGAACTCGACGATGCCGACAAGGCGGGCCTGCAGGTGTCGGTCGATGCGGTCAAGGAACTGCTCGACGCGTGCAAGAATCTGGACACCAGCCTGGCATGATTGCGGTGCCCCTGCGAAGGCAGGGGCCCATCACCCGCGCTCGAATGATAGGGCTGTCGGTGGGTTGAAAATCTGGAGATGGGCCCCTGCCTTCGCAGGGGCACAGAGAATGGAACAAAACGTATGAGCATCCTCATCGACAAGAATACCAAGGTCATCACGCAAGGGATGACCGGTGCCACCGGCACCTTCCACACCGAACAGGCGCTTGCCTATGGCACGCAGATGGTCGGCGGCGTGACGCCGGGCAAGGGCGGCACGACGCACATCGGCCTGCCGATGTTCGACACCGTCGCCGAAGCGAAGGCGACGACCGGGGCGAGTGCGTCGGTCATCTATGTGCCGCCGCCGTTCGCGGCCGATTCGATCCTCGAGGCGATCGACGCCGAGATCGAGCTGATCGTCGCGATCACCGAAGGCATTCCGGTGCTCGACATGGTCAAGGTGAAGCGCGCGCTGTCGGGTTCGAAGTCGCGGCTGATCGGCCCGAACTGCCCCGGCGTGCTGACCCCCGACGAATGCAAGATCGGCATCATGCCGGGCAGCATCTTCAAAAAGGGCAGCGTCGGCGTCGTCTCGCGCTCGGGCACGCTGACCTATGAGGCGGTGTTCCAGACTACCAACGCCGGACTCGGCCAGACCACCGCGGTCGGCATCGGCGGCGACCCTGTCAACGGCACCAACTTCATCGACGTCCTCGAACTCTTCCTTGCCGACGAAGCGACCAAGTCGATCATCATGATCGGCGAAATCGGCGGCGATGCCGAGGAACAGGCGGCGCAGTTCCTGATCGACGAAGCCAAGCGCGGCCGCAAGAAGCCGATGGTCGGTTTCATCGCGGGCCGCACTGCGCCTCCGGGCCGCCGCATGGGCCACGCCGGCGCCATCGTGTCGGGCGGCAAGGGCGATGCCGAAAGCAAGATCGCGGCGATGGAAGCCGCCGGCATCACCGTGTCGGCCAGCCCGTCGGAACTCGGCACGACGCTTGCCGAAGTGCTGAAGGAACGCGTCTGATCATCGTGCGCCGCTCTTCGCCCGTGCCCCTGCGAAGGCAGGGGCCCATCACCCGACCGGGCAATGAATGAAGAGCGGCGCGGTTTATATGATGGCGAACCGCAAGAACGGCACCATTTATACCGGATCGACATCGAAACTGGTGCAGCGTGTTTACCAGCACCGCCAGATGATGATTGAAGGCTTCACGAGGACTCATGGCTGCGTGCGGCTGGTATGGTTTGAAGTGCATGCGGATTTGCGGGAGGCGCGCTTGCGCGAGTTGCAGATCAAGCGATGGAAACGAAGTTGGAAAGTGCGGATGATCGAGGAAACAAATCCCGATTGGCGGGATTTGTGGTTCGAGATTCAAGGGCGATGAAGATCGCCCGGATCGGCACCATATAGCACCCCCAGGAGATGGGCCCCTGCCTTCGCAGGGGCGCGGATAGGTTAGAGATATGAACCTCGAACGACAAAGCTTCGACGTCGATGAAGTCCAGGCCGGCCCGAGCTGGGCGCCGAAGAACTGGCCGCTGATCGACAGCGACGACCTGACCGCCGCGCTCGACCCGCAGCAGATGCAGGTTGCGGTGAAGGCGGCCGCGGCGAAGGCGGGGGCGCCGCTTTCGAATGCCGAGGTCGAACGCGCCGCCGACGATTCGATCCGCGCGATGATGTTGATCCGCACCTATCGCGTGCGCGGTCATCTTGCGGCGACGCTCGATCCGCTGGGGCTGACCCACCGCGAATTGCCGGCCGATCTGACGCCCGAATATCATGGCTTCGTCGGGGCCGACCAGGACCGCCCGATCTTCCTCGGCGGCACGCTGGGGCTTGAGAAGGCGACGATCCGCGAGGTGGTGTCGATCCTGCAGGCCAATTACTGCGGGCACGTCGGCCTTGAATATATGCACATCGCCGATGTCGAGGAGCGCCGCTTCCTCCAGGAGCGGATGGAAGGCGCCGACAAGTCGATCGACTTCACCGCCAACGGCAAGAAGGCGATCCTCAACAAGGTGATCGAGGCCGAGGAATGGGAGAAATTCCTCGCGCGCAAATATGTCGGCACGAAGCGTTTCGGGCTCGACGGCGGCGAATCGATGATCCCTGCGCTCGAGGCGATCATCAAATATGGCGGCCAATATGGGGTGAAGGAAATCGTCTATGGCATGGCCCATCGCGGCCGCCTGAACGTCCTCGCCAATGTGCTGGCCAAGCCGTACAAGGTCATCTTCCACGAATTTCAGGGCGGCACCGCGAACCCCGAGGATGTCGGCGGTTCGGGCGACGTCAAATATCACCTCGGCACGTCGACCGACCGCGAGTTCGACGGCGTGTCGGTCCATATGTCGCTGGTCCCGAACCCGTCGCACCTCGAAGCGGTCGACCCCGTCGTGCTGGGCAAGGTGCGCGCGCAGCAGGTGATGCGCGACGATCTGGCCGAACATAGCCAGGTGCTGCCGGTGCTGATCCACGGCGACGCCGCCTTTGCGGGGCAGGGGATCGTGTGGGAATGCCTCGGCTTTTCGGGCATCCGCGGTTACAATACCGGCGGCTGCATCCACTTCATCGTCAACAACCAGATCGGCTTCACGACCAGCCCGCAGTTCGCGCGCTCGTCGCCCTATCCGTCCGACGTGGCAAAGGGCGTGATGGCGCCGATCCTGCACGTCAACGGCGACGATCCCGAAGCCGTGACCTTCGCGTGCAAGCTGGCGATCGACTTCCGCCAGCAGTTCAAGCGCGACATCGTCATCGACATGTGGTGCTATCGCCGCTTCGGCCACAATGAAGGCGACGAGCCGAGCTTTACCCAGCCGCTGATGTACGCGATCATCCGCAAGCATCCGCCCGTGTCGGACCTCTATGCAACGCGGCTGGAGGCAGAGGGCGTCGTTTCGGCTGGCGATGCCGAAGCGCACCGCGCCGAGTTCGTCGCGCGGCTCGAAGACGAATTCGAAGCGTCGAAGACCTACAAGTCGAACAAGGCCGACTGGTTCGCCGGCCGCTGGTCGGGGCTGCACGCGCCCGCCGACCCCGAAAATGCCCGGCGCAACATTTCGACGGGCGTATCGGAAAAGCTGTTCGACGCCATCGGCCGCACGATGACGACGATCCCTGACGATCTGGAGGTGCACAAGACGCTGCGCCGCGTGATCGACGCCCGCGCCGCGATGTTCGCGAACAAGGACGATGCCGAGGTGTTCGATTGGGCAACCGCCGAAAGCCTCGCCTTCGGCACGCTGCTCAGCGAAGGCTATCAGGTGCGCCTCTCGGGACAGGATTCGGGCCGCGGCACGTTCAGCCAGCGTCACGCCGTCTGGGTCGACCAGAAGGACGAGCATAAATATATCCCGCTGACCACCGTGCCGCACGGCCGGTTCGAGGTGCTCGACAGCCCGCTGTCCGAATATGGCGTGCTCGGCTTCGAATATGGCTATGCGATGGCCGATCCGAAGAGCCTCGTGCTGTGGGAAGCGCAATTCGGCGACTTCGCCAACGGCGCGCAGATCATGATCGACCAGTTCATCGCGGCGGGCGAAGCCAAATGGCTGCGCGCCAACGGCCTCGTGCTGCTGCTGCCGCACGGCTATGAAGGGCAGGGGCCCGAGCATAGCTCGGCGCGTCTCGAACGCTTCCTTCAGCTTTGCGCCGGCGACAACATCCAGGTGTGCAATATTTCGACCCCGTCGAACTATTTCCACGTCCTGCGCCGCCAGATGCTGCGCCCCTTCCGCAAGCCGCTCATCATCATGACGCCCAAGTCGCTGCTCCGCCACAAGCTGGCCGTGTCGCAGCGCTCGGACTTCATCGGCGAAGCGCATTTCCGTCGCATCATGTCGGACCGCACCCCGCCGGAAGATGCGAAGGTCAAGCGTGTCGTCCTGTGTTCGGGCAAGGTCGGTTACGACCTGATGGAAGCGCGCGACGCCGCCGGGCTCGACGACACGACGGTGATACGGATCGAACAGATTTATCCCTTCCCGGGCGAGGCGCTGGCCGTCCGCCTGAAGAAGATGAAGAATCTGGAAGAGGTCGTTTGGGCGCAGGAAGAGCCGCGCAACAACGGCGCCTGGTTCTTCGTCGAACCGCTGATCGAGGAATCGCTGATCGACGCCGGCCACAAGGGCATGCGCGCCCGTTATGCCGGCCGAGCCGCCGCGGCTTCGCCCGCCACCGGCCTGATGAGCCGTCACCAGACCGAACAGGCGGCGCTCGTCGCCGACGCGCTGGGCCTCAATGTCCGCGCCGAAATCCGTCGCAACAAGAATAAAGCCTGAGCCAGAGCTTAAGCCCTAAGGAACTGCATCAATGAGCACCGAAGTCAAAGTCCCGACGCTGGGTGAAAGCGTGACCGAAGCGACGATCGGCGAGTGGCTGAAGCAGCCCGGCGAAGCCGTCGCGCTCGACGAGCCGATTGCCAGCCTCGAAACCGACAAGGTCGCGGTCGAAGTGCCGTCGCCCGTCGCCGGCGTGATGGGGCAACAGGTCGTCGCCGTCGGCGATACCGTCAATGTCGGCGCGGTGATCGCGACGATCGAGGCGGGTAAGCCTGCCCCGGCGGAGGCCGGGGGCAAGGCCGCCGCCCCCGCGCCTGCGCCCGCGGCGAAGGCCGAAGCGGCGGCGCCCGCTCCCGCAGCGACCGGCGGCGAGGATGCGGTCGTCACCCTGTCGCCTGCGGTGCGCCGCCTCGTCCTCGAGCACGGCCTTGATCCGAGCAAGATCAAGGGCACCGGCAAGGACGGCCGCCTGACCAAGGAAGATGTGCTTGCGGCCGCCGAAGCCGCCCCCGACGCGGCGCCTGCGCCCGCGGCTGCCCCGGCACCTGCCGCCGCGCCTGCCGCGAGCGGCGCGCCGGGCCGTCAGGAAGAGCGGGTCAAGATGACCCGCCTGCGGCAGACGATCGCCCGCCGCCTGAAATCGGCGCAGGATACGGCGGCGATGCTCACCACGTTCAACGACGTCGACATGACGGCGGTGATCGAGGCGCGCGGCCGCTATAAGGATCTGTTTGAAAAGAAGCATGGCGTGCGCCTGGGCTTCATGGGCTTCTTTACCAAGGCCGCCTGCCTTGCGCTCAAGGACATTCCCGCGGTCAACGGCCGTATCGACGGCGACGAGATCGTCTATAACAATTATATGGACATCTCGGTCGCGGTCAGCGGTCCGAGCGGGCTTGTCGTGCCGGTGATCCGCAACGCCGAAAGCCTGTCCTTCGCCGGCATCGAAAAGACGATCGGCGATTTCGGCAAGCGCGCCAAGGAAGGCACGCTGACGATGGACGATATGACCGGGGGCACCTTCACCATCTCGAACGGCGGCGTTTTCGGCTCGCTGATGTCGACCCCGATCATCAACCCGCCGCAATCGGCCGTGCTGGGCCTCCACCGCATCGAAGACCGCCCGGTCGCGATCGATGGTCAGGTCGTGATCCGTCCGATGATGTATCTGGCGCTGAGCTATGACCACCGCCTGATCGATGGCCGCGAGGCGGTGACCTTCCTGAAAACGATCAAGGAAGCGATCGAGGATCCGACGCGGCTCTTGATCGATTTGTAAGTTTTTGTGCTCCTGCGAACGCAGGAGCCCAGGGTGGAATTGCAAAATCGGTGCAACCTAACCCCGGGTTCCGGCTTACGCAGAAACACGGGAGACGTAGGTGGGCAAACCCGGATATATCTACCTGATGGCGAGTGGCCGGAATGGGACGACATATCTGGGCGTGACCAGCGATCTCCTGAAACGGGTTTGGCAACATCGCAACGAAGTGATCGACAGCTTCAGCAAGAAATATGGCTGCACCCGGCTGGTCTGGTACGAGGCATTTGACGATATTCAGCAAGCGCGTCAGCGCGAGCTGCAAATGAAGAAATGGAAGCGGGCGTGGAAAGTTGAACTGATCGAACGGGACAACCCGCAGTGGTTGGATTTGTTCGACAGGCTTTCGCTTTGACGCCCTGGGTTCCTGCGTCCGCAGGAACACAAGTGGAGTGAACCATGGCTGATTACGACTACGACGTCCTTGTCATCGGTGCCGGTCCCGGCGGTTATGTCGCGGCGATCCGCGCGGCGCAGCTCGGGCTCAAGACCGCGTGCGCCGAAGGGCGCGAAACGCTGGGCGGCACCTGCCTCAACGTCGGCTGCATCCCGTCGAAGGCGATGCTGCACGCGTCGGAATATTTCGAGGCGGCGGCGGGCGGCGCGATGGCGGCGATGGGCATCAAGGTGGCGCCCGAACTCGACCTTGGCGCGATGCACGGCCAGCGCAAGGATGCGGTCAAGGGCCTGACCGGCGGCATCGAATTCCTGTTCAAGAAGAACAAGGTCGACTGGCTGAAGGGCTATGCGCAGTTCACCGGCAAGGACAGCGTCGAGGTTGCGGGCAAGGCCTATCGCGCCAAGAACATCATCATCGCCACCGGATCGTCGGTGACTCCGCTTCCGGGCGTCGAAGTCGACAACGACAAGGGCGTGATCGTCGATTCGACCGGTGCGCTCGAGCTTGCGAAGGTACCCGGTCATATGGTCGTGATCGGCGGCGGCGTGATCGGGCTCGAACTCGGTAGCGTCTGGCGCCGGCTTGGCGCGAAAGTCACCGTGGTCGAGTTTCTCGACCAGATCCTGCCCGGGATGGACGGCGACGTTCGCAAGGAAGCGAACAAGATCTTCAAGAAGCAGGGCATGGACTTCAAGCTCAAGACCAAGGTCACCGGGGCCGAAGTGAAGGGCAAGAAGGCCGTGCTGACGCTCGAACCCGCCGCGGGAGGCGACGCCGAAACGCTCGAAGCCGATGTCGTCCTCGTCTCGATCGGCCGCCGCCCGAACACCGACGGCCTCGCGCTCGACAAGGCGGGGCTGACCACGAACCAGCGCGGTCAGATCGAGACCGATCATGATTTCCGCACCGCCGTCGATGGCATCTGGGCGATCGGCGACGTCGTCCCCGGCCCGATGCTCGCGCACAAGGCCGAGGACGAAGGCATCGCCTGCGCCGAAAATATCGCGGGGCTGACCGGGATCGTGAACCACGACGTGATCCCGTCGGTGGTCTACACTTGGCCCGAAATCGCCGGCGTCGGCCTGACCGAAGAGCAGGCTGTCGAGAAGGCTGGTGGGGAAAAGGGCGACGTCAAGGTCGGCAAATTCCCGATGCTCGCGAACAGCCGTGCGAAAACCAACCACGAACCCGACGGCTTTGTGAAGGTGATCGCCGATGCCAAGAGCGACCGCGTCCTGGGCGTCTGGATCATCGCAGTGCCGGCGGGCACGATGATCGCGCAGGCGGCGCAGGCGATGGAATTCGGCGCGACGTCCGAAGACATCGCCTACACCTGTCACGCGCACCCGACGCACAGCGAGGCAATCAAGGAAGCCGCGATGGCGGTGACCGGAAAGCCGATCCACATCTGAGTTACCCGTCCACTGGGGTAGGGCATGGGGCGGCGGCGACGTCGCCCCATTTCCGTTGCGCCGCGCCGCCGATGATCGCATGACGAAGCGGTTGCCGGCACCGGTGCCGGCCTGCGGGACGAAGAAGCATCGCCGATCCATGGACACCCAGACGCTCGTTCGCCTTCTCGATCTGACCGGCATCGCGGTCTTCGCGCTGTCGGGCGCGTTGATGGCGGTGCGGCTGCGCCAGACGCTGGTGACGGCGAGCTTCTTTGCGCTCGTCACCGGGGTCGGCGGGGGTAGCGTGCGCGACCTGCTGATCGGCGCGCCGGTCTTCTGGGTTCAGGACGGCGCGATCGGCGCGGTGTGCATCGCGATTGCGCTGGTCGTGTGGGTGACCCCCGAACGCTGGTGGCAGGGACAGCTTCTGGAATGGGCCGATGCCGTCGGGCTCGCCGCTTATGCGGTGTTCGGGACCGCCAAGGCCCTTGCCTGGGGCGTGGCGCCGGTTCCCGCGCTGATGATGGGCGTCATCACCGGCTGCGTCGGCGGGACGATCCGCGATATATTGGCCGGGGTGCCGTCGATCATCATGCGGCCCGAAATCTATGTCACCGCGGCGGCGCTCGCCTCCGGGCTGTTTCTGGTCCTGACCTGGCTCGGCGTCGCGACCTCGGTCGCCGCTGTCGCGGGGGCCGCGTCGGGTTTCGTCCTGCGCGGCGCAGCAATTCGCTGGTCTTTGGCGCTTCCGACGTATAGGGGGCGCCCCGAATCGCGGTAAATAGCGGCAGTGGGAGCCGCAACGCTCGCTTAACGCTGATCCTGTAGAGGATCCGGTGACGCGCGGAGAGGCGCGTCGTGGGGACCAGTTTCGACCTTGAAGACATTGCTGATTCATTTCGGCGCCGGGGTGGCGGCGTCCGACTGCGTGGACGCGTGTCACGACACGGCGCACACCGGGCGATGGATCATCGGCCTGTCGCTGGTGATCTTTGCGCTGCCGTTTTGCGCGCATGCGGCGCGGCGCGTCCTTCTGTCGCGCGCGCGCGCCAGCTGGCGCATCCGGCGTGGCGCGGTTCCGACGAAGCCGGCCCGGTTTCGCTTTCGCCGACGGGCGCCCTCTTGACCGCGCCGCGCGCAGCGGCACAGTGGCGGTTTGACCATCGGGGAGCGGCGACGGCATGACGACAGAGCAGGCAGCGGTAAACGGGATCAGCATCACCTTCGAAGACAAGGGGCCGCGCGATGCGCCGGTGATCCTGCTGGTGATGGGGCTGGGCGGGCAGTTGACGCTGTGGCCCGACGAATTTGTCGATGCGCTGAATGCGCGCGGCTTTCGGACCATCCGGTACGACAACCGCGACGTCGGCCTGTCGACGCGCTTCGATGCGGCCGGCGTCCCCAACCTCAAATGGATGTTCGTGAAGTCGCTGCTGCGCCTGCCGGTGCGGAGCGCTTACACGCTCGCCGACATGGCGGCCGACGGCGTGGCCTTGCTTGACGATCTGGGCATCGCGCGGGCGCATATCGTCGGCGTGTCGATGGGCGGGATGATTTCGCAGCATATCGCCGCGCGCTATCCGGATCGCGTGCTGTCGCTGACGTCGGTGATGTCGACGACCGGCAACCCCCGCCTGCCGCGCGCGCAGAAGGAAGCGATGCAGGTGCTGACCAGCCGGCCGATGAGCGGCGATCCCGAAGATCTGATCGCCTATTCGGTGCGCGCCGCCAAGGTGATCGGCAGCCCCGGCTACCCGCCCGACGAGGAGCGGTTGCAGCGGCGCGTGCGCAGCGATTTCGAACGTGGCTGGTATCCGCAGGGCGTCGCACGCCAGATGGCGGCGATCGTCGCCGATGGCGACCGGCGGCCGATGCTGAAGTCGATCAGCGCGCCGACGCTGGTGATCCATGGCGAGGGCGATCCGCTGGTGCCGCTGGCGGGCGGGCGCGATACCGCAGACAATATTCCGGGCGCCCGGCTGCTAACCATCCCCGGCATGGGGCATGATTTGCCGCTGGGATTGGTCGATACGCTGGCCGATGCGATTGCCGGTCACGCCGGGGCGGTTGCCGCGGCCTGAGCTATAGGGCGGCTTTTCGCCTTATAGCTCGCCGCCGAGGGCACCATATTTCGCCTCGAACCCCGCTTTGTCGCCCTTCGCCAGATAGCCGGCCTGGTCGACGATATTGTCGCGGGCGATGCGGCCCTGAAATGCGCCGAGCTGCGGATCGATCGCGGCGATATCGGCGTCGGTCCAGGCGGCGATCTGCGCAAAGCTGGTCACGCCCAGACCGCCGAGCAGCGTCGCCATTTTCGGCCCGACGCCTTTCAGCAATTGCAGATTATCGGCTTTGGCGGCGGCAGGGGCGGGAGCGGCTTCTGCCGGCGGGGCAGGGGCGACCGGTGGAGGCGCGGCCGGTTCGGGCTCGGGCGCTTGCGCGACGGGCGCGGGCGGGACGGTGGGTTCCGCCGGAATATCGGAGGCTGTGGGCGGTGCAGCCGGTACCGGAGGCAACGACGCGGGCGCGGCTTCCTTTGGTTTGAAACGCGCTGGTTCGGCTTTGACGATGTCGGGCTTCGCCGCTTCGAGCGGCTTCTTCGGCTCGGCCGGCATCGCTGCGGGCGGCGCTGCTTCGTCGGGGCGCTTGCGGCCGAATAGCCACCACAGCAGGACGGTCGCGACGACCAGTCCGACGACCGCGATGATCCAATTTTCCTGAAGCCACGTCATGATGATCTCCCTGTTTCACTGTCAGCCTAAGCCGACGTGGACGGCGCGTCCAGCACCGCTCAGCGCGCCTCGCGGGTGACCTCGCGCCAGCCGATGTCGCGGCGGCAGAAGCCGCTCGCGAAATCGAGCTTGTCGACCGCGGCATAGGCGCGCGCCTGCGCTTCGGTGACACTCTTGCCCGTCGCGGTCACATTGAGCACGCGTCCCCCCGCGGCGACGATCGCGCCGTCCGCGCGCGCGGTGCCGGCATGGAAGACGCGCACGCCGCCCGCTTCGGCCGCGGCGATATTGCGGATCGCGCCGCCCTTTTCGGGGGTGCCCGGATAGCCGTTCGCCGCCATCACGACGGTCAGCGCATAGCCGCCGGTAAAGGTCGGTGCGGGCACGTCGGCGAGCCGCCCGGTCGCGGCCGCATGGAGCAGCGCGGCAAAATCTCCGGTCAGGCGCATCATCAGAACCTGACATTCGGGATCGCCGAAACGGCAATTATATTCGATCAGCTTCGGCCCTTCACCGGTCAGCATCAGCCCGGCGAACAGCACCCCGACATAGGGCGTGCCTTCGGCAGCGAGCGCGGCGACGGTGGGACGGATGATGCGGTCCATCACCTCGGCCTCGAGCGTTTTGGTCAATACCGGGGCCGGGCTGTAGGCGCCCATGCCGCCGGTGTTGGGGCCGGTGTCGCCGTCGCCGACGCGCTTGTGATCCTGCGCGCTGCCGAAGGCGATGACATTGGTGCCGTCGGACAGCGCGAAGAAGCTCGCCTCCTCGCCGGTCATAAATTCCTCGATCACCACCTCGGCGCCCGCGCCGCCAAAGGCGCCCGCGAACATGTCGGCGATCGCGGCTTCGGCCTCGGCGCGCGTCTCGGCGATGATCACGCCCTTGCCCGCGGCAAGCCCGTCGGCCTTGATGACGACGGGGATGGCGAAATCGGCGAGCGCGGCCAGTGCGGCTTCGGCGCTGGCGCAGCGCACATAGCCGGCGGTGGGAATCGCGGCGCGCGCGCACAGATCCTTGGTAAAGCCCTTCGATCCTTCGAGCTGCGCGGCGGCGGCAGACGGACCGAAGACCGGAATGTCGATCGCGCGCAGCCGGTCGCCCAATCCGGCGACGAGCGGTGCTTCGGGGCCGACGACGACGAAATCGATCGCATGGGTGCGCACGAAGGCGACGAGCCCGTCGACATCGTCGGCAGCGATCGGCACACATTCGGCATAGACTTCGATCCCGGGGTTTCCGGGTGCCGCATAGAGCTTGGCGCAACTCGGCGATTGTGCCAGTTGCCAGCTCAGCGCATGTTCGCGCCCCCCAGATCCGACCAGCAGGATATTCATGAGCGTCCCTTTTCCGTCCGACGATGGCACCGAAGCGCGGCTGTTAGCCGAGGCGACGGCGGGCGACAATGCACCCGCGCTGTCGGTCACGCAATTGTCGGCCGCAATCAAGCGCACGGTCGAAGACGGCTTTGCGCGCGTTCGCGTGCGCGGCGAACTGTCGGGGGCGAAGCGTGCGGCATCGGGACATTTTTACGCCGCGCTCAAGGACGACAATGCGCTGATCGACATGGTGATGTGGAAGGGGCAGGCGGCGCGCCTCGCCTTCCGGCCCGAAGATGGCATCGAGGTGATCGCGACGGGCAAGCTCACCACCTATCCCGGCCGCTCCAAATATCAGCTCGTCGTCGAAAGCCTGGAGGTCGCGGGCGAAGGCGCGTTGATGCTGTTGTTCGAAAAGCTGAAGGCGCGGCTTGGCGCCGAAGGGCTGTTCGTCCGCGAACGCAAGCAGTCCTTGCCCTATTTGCCGCGCGTCATCGGCGTCGTTACCTCGCCGACCGGGGCGGTGATTCGCGACATTCTCCACCGCCTCGCCGACCGCTGCCCGACGCGGGTGATCCTGTGGCCGGTGCTGGTGCAGGGCGAAGGCGCGGCGGCACAGGTTGCGAATGCGGTGCGCGGTTTCGATGCGCTCGCGCCCGGCGGACCGGTGCCGCGCCCCGACCTTGTCATCGTCGCGCGCGGCGGCGGTTCGATCGAGGATTTGTGGGCGTTCAACGAAGAGATTGTGGTGCGCGCGATCGCCGATTGCGGCATCCCGACGATCAGCGCGGTCGGCCACGAAACCGATGTGACGCTGGCCGATTATGCCGCCGACATGCGCGCGCCGACGCCGACCGCAGCCGCCGAAATGGCGGTGCCGGTGCGCGCTGAACTGATCGCGCAGCTTGCGACGTGGCGCAGCCGGATGACGGGCGCGGCAACGCGCCACCGCACGCTCGCGGGCGAACGGCTGACCGCGCTCGCGCGGCATCTGCCGAAGCGCGAGGCGCTCTACGCCCCCCAGCGCCAACGGCTCGACGACGCCGCCGACCGGCTCGATCGCAGCCAGCGCCACCGGCTTGCGATCGCCGGCGAGCGGTTGGCGACGCGCGGCGCGGCGCTGCGTCCGGCGCTGCTGGCGCGCGCCTGGGACCGCGATCGCGCCAAGCTGGCGGGGCTTGCACGGCTGCTGACCTCGCTCGATCCGCGCGCGCTGCTCGCTCGCGGCTATGCGATGGTGCGCGATGCCGAGGGGGCGATCGTGCCGAGCGCCGCGCGTGCCCGTGGCGCAGGCCATCTGCGGCTTGCCTTCGCCGATGGCGAGGTGCCGGTGACGGTGACGGACGGCGATGCGCCGCCCGCACCTGCCGCAGCGCCGACCCCAAAGCCCGCGCGTAAGCCCCCCGCCGCGCCGGGGCGGGGACAGGGCGAGCTGTTCTGAGCGCCGCAGGGGTGGCCGAAATCGCGCAGGTCGCTATATTGACCCCGATATCTTGGATAATTTGATGGACCCCGCCATGTTGATCGCCAGCCGCAACCGCCTTGCCCGCCTGCAATATGGCCCGAACGGATTTCGCATCCTGTCGCCGGGCGACCATGTGCTGTGCGCGGTGAGCGGGGTGCCGATCGGGCTCGACGAGCTGCGCTATTGGTCGGTCGCGCGGCAGGAGCCCTATGCGACCGCGGCGATTTCGGTGCAGGCCGCACTGGACGCGGCCCGCGGCGCATGACCGCGCGCGGGGCAGCGCCCCGAGCGATTGCTTCGCTGACCCTGGCCATTGCGGCCGCAGGCTGCGTACCCGCCGTGGCTGACAGTCCCCCGGCGCCCAAGGTGGCGGCGCCCGCTGCCGCCGCGCCTTCGGCGCTGACCGCACCCCCGGTCCCGAAGCCGCTTCCCGGTCCCGCCGATTTCAGCTTTCGCGGCAGTATGATCCAGGGCGGGACGCTGATCGGCCGGGTGCCGGCCGGAACGCGCGCGCTGACCCTCGACGGCGCACCCGTTCCGATCGCTGCCGACGGCGCCTTCCTGATCGCTTTCGACCGCGACGCGCCCGCGAGCCAGCAACTGGTCGCGACGCTCTCCGACGGGCGCACGGTTACGCGGACGCTGAGCATTGCGGCGGGGAATTGGCGGATCGAAAATATCAACGCGCCCTATCGCGGCAGCGCATCGAGCGATGCCGAGTTCGAACGCCGCCGCCCCGCCGAACTGGCGCAGATCGCCGCGGCGCGCGCGAGCCATGTCGAATCGGACGGCTGGCGGCAGCAATTTCGCTGGCCCGCGACGGGGCGGCTGTCGGGCTTTTTCGGTTCGCAGCGCGTCTATCAGGGCAAGCCGGGCAGCTATCACAGCGGCACCGATATCGCCGTGCCCGCGGGCACGCCCTTTTTCGCGCCCGCCGACGGGGTCGTCGTGCTCGCGGCCGATGCGCCCTTCACGCTGGAAGGGAATTTGCTGATCGTCGATCACGGCATGGGGCTGACCAGCGCTTTTCTGCACTGCCAGCGCCTCGATGTGAAGGTCGGCGACCGTGTGACGCAAGGGCAACAGCTCGGCACGGTGGGCGCGACGGGACGGGCGACGGGACCGCATATGCACTGGGGCCTCAAATGGCGCGACGCGCGGCTTGACCCGGGCACGCTTGCGGGACCGATGGCGCGATAATCGACGGGTTTCGGCTGAAGGCGCAATTTAATTACGCGCCAGGGCCGTTGATTATTCGAAGTGTGTGAGCGCTCATTTGTGTTGTTGCAAATTCGTCACAATCGCTTGTGAAACCGCGTCCCTCGGGGGGAATTCCCTTTACTCACCATGAATGAGCGATCATCCCGCACGCTATCGGGGTGTCTGTTCGGCGGCTTTGCGCTGCGAAAATAGGGGCCCGGGTATAACCACCACCAGTAGCAAGGGACTGCACTGTGAAGAAAACCCACTATTCCAAGCTGAAGCTTGGCGCTGCGCCGATCGTTATCGGCGTTGCCCTTGCTTCGGTTCCTGCCTTTGCGCAGGACGCCGAGGAAGGCGCCGCTGCGCCGGGTTCGGAGATCGTCGTTACCGGCACCCTGATCCGCAACCCCAACCTCGAACAGTCGACGCCCGTCAACGTCACCACTTCGGACGCGATCGAACTGAAGCAGTCGAACGTCGCTGAGGAAGTTCTTCGCGAATTGCCCGGCGTCGTTCCGAATATCGGTTCGGCGGTGAACAACGGCAACGGCGGTGCGTCCTACGTCGATCTTCGCGGTCTCGGCTCGACCCGTAACATCGTCCTGCTCAACGGCAACCGCGTTGCGCCGTCGGACGTGAACGGCCGTGTCGACCTCAACAACATTCCGCTTGCCCTGATCGAACGCGTCGACGCGCTGACCGGTGCGGCGGTGACCACCTATGGCGCAGATGCCATCACCGGCGTCGTCAACTTCGTCACCAAGCGCGATTTTGCCGGCTTTGAAATGACCGCGTCGGAACAGATCACTGAAAAGGGCGACGGCAACATCTTCCGTGTTGACGCGACGATCGGTGCGAACTTCGACGATGGCCGCGGTAATGCGGTGCTGAGCATCGGCTATCAGCAGGCCGACCCTGTCTATCAGGGTGCGCGCGGTTTCTCGGACAATACGCTCGACAGCTATTCGGACACGTTCATCGGTTCGGGTACGTCTGTCCCCTCGCGCTTCTCGGGCACGCGTCCGCTTACCGGCGGCGTACCGAACGTCCTCGCGCAGTATACGCAGACGGGCACCGTGCCGAATCCGAACTTTGACCCGACCCAGCCCGTCAGCGCAACGAACCCGGCGACGCTGCCGGTTCTCGCTCTGACGCCCGGCGGTGCTGCCAACGGCGGCGTTCGTCAGGTCAATGGTGCTGGCCAGGCGGTCGGCACGTTCCAAACCTACAACTTCAACCCGTTCAACATCTTCCAGACGCCGTTCGAGCGCTTCAACATCTATGGCCAGGCCAATTATGAAGTGTCCGATGCGGTGGAAGTGTACACCCGGGGCATGTTCTCGAAGAACACCGTGTCGACGATCATCGCACCGTCGGGTTCGTTCGGTGGCTCGGTTGCGATCAATCTGAACAACCCGAATCTGCCTGCGGCGCTGCGTGACCAGTTCTGTGCGTTCAACGTCGCTCCGGTGGTCAATGGCGTCGATGCCAACGGGGATCCGGTTTCGGGCCAGGCTGCTTATACGCCGCGCTTTACGCCGGCCGAGTGCGCAGCGGCAGCTACGGCTACTGGCCGGAGCGATCCCAACTACCGCGAAGTCACCGTCACGCTGAACCGTCGTACGCCCGAAGTGGGCCCGCGTATCAGCAACTATCAGACGACCTTCTTCGATTATCGCGTCGGTGCGCGCGGCGGCATCACCGACACGCTCGATTGGAGCCTCGAGGGCGCCTATGGCGAGTCGGAAAATATCCAGAGCATCAACGGCTACACGCTGCAGTCGCGTTTCCGCGAAGCGTCGCTGTCCGATGATGGCGTGACCTGTCAGAGCGGCAATGCTGATTGCGTTCCGGTCAATCTGTTCGGCCCCGAAGGGTCGATCACGCCGGAAGCCGCGCGGTACCTCTCGGAAAAGAGCACCTCGACAAACCGTACTTCGCTTGCGCAGGTCCGCGGTATCATTTCGGGTGATCTTGGCTTCTCGTCGCCGGGTGCGGTCCAGCCGATCGGCTTCGCGATCGGTGGCGAATATCGCAAATACACCGCGCAGCAGTCTTCGGATCTCCTCGCCAAGACGGCGGGTGAACTCGGTGGCGCTGGCGGTGCGGCTCCCGACATCGACGGCGCTTACGATGTCTATGAAGCCTATGCCGAAATTGTGGCCCCGCTGATCGAGGACAAGCCTTTCTTCGAGAGCCTGACCCTCGAAGCGGGCATCCGTTATTCGGATTACAGCATCCGCGGCGCTGGTGGCTACAATGCCACCACGTGGAAGGCTGGCGGCAGCTGGGAACCGGGTGCGGGTCTGAAACTTCGCGGCAATTACAGCCGCGCGGTTCGCGCTCCGAACATCGGCGAACTGTTCACGCCGCAGACGGTTGGTCTGACCAACCTCGGTATCGACCCCTGCGCCGGTGGCGCTCCGGTGGCCGACGCCAATCTGCGCGCGGTCTGTATCGCGCAGGGTGCTCCTGCCGGTACGATCGGTTCGATCACCAACCCGACGGCGGCGCAGGCCAACATCACGGTGGGCGGTAACCTGAACCTGAAGCCTGAAAAGGCAGATACCTGGACGCTGGGCCTTGTCTGGCAGCCGGACTTCCTGCCGCGCTTCAACATGTCGGTCGACTATTACAACATCAAGGTCAACGACGTGCTTGGCACGCCGCTGCCGGGCGATATCATCAACGCTTGCTTCGACGGTCTGTCGGCTTCGAGCGCGACCGATCCGGCTTGTACCTCGATCCGTCGTAACCCGATCACCGGCGGCCTTGACGGTGACCCGTCGACGACCCCCGGCCTGTTCGGTCTGACCAACAACCTCGGCCGTCTGTTCACCGACGGTGTCGACCTGTTGATGAACTACAACACCGATGTCGGCTTCGCGAACCTCAGCTGGTCGTTCGTCGGCAACTGGACGCACAGCTCGAAGTATAACGCCAACGTAGCCGATCCGACTTCGCTCAACCGCGAATGCGTCGGTTACTACAGCGTGAACTGCTCGTTCACGGGTTCGATTCAGCCGGAATTCCAGTTCTCGCAGCGGTTTACGCTGGGCTTCGACAAGGTCGACGTCTCGCTGCTGTGGCGCTGGATGGACTCGGTTGACTTCGAGCCGGCGCAGCTCGCGGCGGACATCGCTGCAGCACAGGCAGCTCCGGGCGACTGTCCGAACCCGACGACGACCGACGATGGTGGCTGCGTGGTCGATCCGAAGTTCCGTCACATCAAGGCGGCACATTATTTCGATCTCGCTACCCGCTTCAACGTCAGCGACAATCTGATCATCACCATGACGGTCCAGAATCTGCTCGACAAGAAGCCGCCGATCGTTGGCAACACCATCGGTTCGACGACCTACAACAGCGGCAACACCTTCCCGTCGACTTACGACGCGCTGGGTCGCCGTTATGCGATCTCGGCCAAGCTGAAGTTCTAAAGAACTCCCTGCTTGGAAAGAAATTGGGGCGGGCAGCAATGCTCGCCCCTTTTTCTTTGGCAGTCAGAACCATAAGGAGCAGTAGCTTCCGCCGACCTTATTTTGGGCGGCCGCCAAGACCGTGCCTTGGGCCTGGCGCAACCTTCTCCGCAAGCTGTGCATATGACGGCATGGTCAACCAGGTTACTGGTGCCCGATCGCAATAGCGCATCAGGGCATAGTTAGTGCCCTTGGGAGGACGAGCGGGATACCGGCCTGATCGGCGACAGCTTCTGCCCATCCGAGGACTTGATTGATTTCGTCTCCGTACGCCGCTTCGGCGGCAGCGAGATCGCGCTGACGCTCACCGGCTGCAAACGGCGCCCCCGACTTGCTATTGCGTGCCAGCGCTGGATGATCTGCCAGGACCTCTCGGTCAGCGGTGAGGCCATAATGGTCCATTGCCCCGGCAACCGCCCGAACGGGGTCGCGGGTCAGTGCCTCGCTGTCGAGTGAAGCGATCCGGCCGGGCGCCCAAGCTATGAGGGTCGCGAAAGCCCGCTGCTGGGCAAGCCACCCCATGGCGGCGATTTGCAGGTCGGACTGGCGGAAATAGTCGCGCGCATCGAAACCGAATTGCAGGAAGTCGTCTGCCAGATAGCCTTCAAACAATTCCCTGCACCACAGCCGGCACCATAAACCCTTCCGCGCGACCGACAGAAGAAAGACGCGCAGCGGCGCATATAGCAGAATGGCGTGCGCCCCGGGACGCAGGGTTAGCGCACCGCGCGCGAGTGGATTGAAAATGTTGGAAGGCTTGATGATTACGGCTTCACCAGCGGTCAACGGCCGTGCGAGCATCGCGAGCGCATCGTCCATAACCCGCGCGTGATCGCGCGGCGCCGCGCCGCGCCGCCGCCATCCGACCATGTCATTGAGCAGCACGGGTTCGGACAATCCGGACGCAATGCCCGGCTGGTCAATCGCCTGGACCAGCATGGTGGAGGCACAATAGGCCGAATGAAAGAGGAAATGAACGGGCGCCGGCTCTACGCTCTCACGAGACGCGGTGCGGGACAGGACGAGCGGTGCTGCTTCCTCGCCCAAATGCATATCTGTAAGAAAGGGGACCTCCCGGCGGATGTCGCGCGGCACGCGGCGGAAATGAAACGCGTCGTGATTGGAATCGTACCGATGCGCGAGCCATTCGGGATCACGTAAGGCGGCAGCAGAAGCGGGATGCAACATCGTTCGACCTTGCCGATTGCTGCAGTCGATGGCAAGCATCGGTCATGGCCAGTACACAACCGCCCGCGCCCGCCGTGGAAGCCAATCGTCTTGGTATTGCGGCTTTGCAGGCCAACGATCCGGCGGCGGCGGCGGCGCACTTCGGCCGGGCGATTGCCTCCGATCCTCGGTCCGGTGCGCTCCAGAGAAATCTCGCATCGGCATGGCGGGCGCTGGGAGAGGAAGAGCGTGAACTTGATGCACTTGCAGCGGCTCTAGCGATTGACCGCCGCGATCTGATCGCCTGGATCCGCAAGGCCGAACGACATGAATCACGAGCGGAGCGCGGTGCGGCGCTGGAGGCGTGGAGCGCAGCGCTCGCGCTTGCGGTGCAACTCGATCCTGTGCCCGATCCGCTCTTGCCGCTCCTGGCACACGGACAGGCCTTCGTGGCGCAGGCGACCGATACTATGTTTGCCGCGGCCTCCGGCGCGATCGCATCAATGGGTGATATACTCGATGAAACCGACATGCGACGTGGAAGAGCATTCGTCGAAAGCAATCTTGGTCGGCGTAGAATCTATCGAAATGAATGTGCGGGCATCTATTACCCATTTTTGCCCGCCGATGAATTTTTTGACCGGCGGCATTTCCCTTGGTTCACTGAAATTGAAGCACATACCGACGCCATTCGGAGCGAACTACTCTCACTGCTCGACGACCCGGGAGATGCGTTGCGTCCTTACGTGCGAATGGATTCTGGAACCCCCGATTCGATCTGGACCCCCCTCGACAATCGACTTGACTGGGGCGCCTGCTTCTTGTGGGAATATGGGGCGGCGAACCAAGTAGTGCTCGACCGCTGTCCGGCAACCGCTGCTGCGCTAGCAGCCGTTCCTGGCGCTCGTATCCCGGGCCGAGCGCCGAGCGCCTTTTTCTCGATGCTCAAGCCGCGCACGCGCATCCCGCCCCACACAGGCGTCACCAACACGCGTGCAATTGTCCATCTGCCGCTGATCGTGCCGCCCGGATGCGGCTTTCGGGTGGGGGGGGAGACGCGCAGTTGGGAGGAAGGCCGGGCTTTCGCCTTTGACGACACCATCGAGCACGAGGCTTGGAACGATAGTGATGAACTGCGCGCTGTGCTGATCTTCGACGTATGGAACCCGCATCTCAGTCTGGCCGAACGCGACTTGCTGGTGCGATATTTCGCATCGGCCGATTCGTCAGGCTACGCCGTACCGAGATAAGCTATAGCGGTGGAGAAGCATATTTCGCTTGGGAACGAGAGACGTGCATCATATGGTTTGGGGATAAATGCCTAAATTTGAAGGGCTGAGGAGATTTTTGGATGTTTAGGATCATGACTTGGGCAGTGGCGGCAAGCCTGCTCGCGGCGCCAGCTGCGGCCGAGGAATTGGCCGACCGTGCGCCGCCCCCGAAGAAGCCGTCGTTGATGACTCCGACGGAAATCGAAGCCTATAACAAGGGCTTGGGACAGACCCATCCTTATTACATCAAGTGCCGCAAGACGTTGGAGATCGGCTCGCTGGTCAAGAAGACCCGCGTTTGCCACACCAATGCCGAATGGAAGGACGTGATTGCGCGTGGCAACCAGGATGCGCGCGATACGGCCGAAGCCATGACGAGCAAGGGGAGCACCTCCAACTGACGCTGGTGCCCATACGAGCCGTTATGTGGGAGAAATGGCGATGCGAGGATGGATTACTTTGGTTGCAGCATTGAGTGCGGCAAGTGCGGCCAGCGCCAGCGAACCGACCAATCTTGCGCGAGCACCTTCCGACATGAGTGGTGCCGAGATTGACGCATATAACGAGGGCCGCTCAGCAAATGATCCGGAGTATATCCGGTGTAGGCGCATCGTTGAACCCGGATCTCTGGTGAAAAAGAACCGCATCTGCAATACGAATGCGCAGTGGCGGGTGATTACCGATCGGGGCAATCAGGATGCACGCGATTCGATGGAAATGCTTGCTCGAGGTTGGAGCAATTCGGTCGAGCCGAAGGATAGCCTGATGACCGAGATCAAGCCAAAATAGCGCGCTGCGCCGGGACAGGGGTTGGAACAATGCCGATTTTCACGACCACCGTTGCGATAATGATGGCAGTCGTATCTGCGCCGGGGGCGGCGGATGCGTACACCGACCGCAAACCTCCCGATCGCCCGGCTTCAACGATGACCAACGCCGAAATCAAGGCGTTCAACCAGGGTATGGCATCGACCCATCCCTATTACATCAAGTGCCGCAAGATTGAGGAAATCGGATCTTGGGTAAAAAAGGCGCGGGTTTGCCACACCAATGAGGAATGGAAGCAATTGTGGGCGCAGGGTAATCAGGACGCGCGGGACACCGCCGAAGCGATGACGCGCGCGCCCGTCAACCACAGCAATTGACCGATTTGCAGGTCGCTGGGTCGGCCCGACTTATGCCGGCGTCAGGACAAGGCCGCCGTCGCCTTCGTCCACTTTGACCGTCGATCCGTCCTTGACCTCGCCTTTCAGGATCAGGTCGGCGAGCGGGTCTTGCAGATATTTCTGCACCGCGCGCTTCAGCGGCCGCGCGCCGTAGACGGGGTCGTAGCCGACCCGGCCTAGCCACGCGCGCGCGGCGTCGGTGAGGTCGAGCGTGACCTTGCGGTCGGCGAGCAGTTTCTGGACGCGTGCGACCTGAATGTCGACGATGCCGCCCATATGCTGCTGCGCGAGACGGTGGAACAGCACGATCTCGTCGAGCCGGTTCAGGAACTCGGGCCGGAAATGCGCGCGCACCACTTCCATGACCGCAGGTTCGGCCTGTTCGACCGGCGCATCGTCGGGGAGCGCCGCGATCGCCTGGCTGCCGAGGTTCGAGGTCAGGATGATCAGCGTGTTGGTGAAGTCGACCGTGCGCCCCTGCCCATCGGTCAGCCGCCCGTCGTCGAGCACCTGCAAGAGGATGTTGAACACGTCGCCATGCGCCTTTTCGACCTCGTCGAAGAGGACCACCTGATAGGGACGGCGGCGGACGGCTTCGGTCAGCACCCCGCCTTCCTCATAGCCGACATAGCCCGGAGGCGCGCCGATCAGGCGCGACACGGCGTGCTTTTCCATGAATTCGGACATGTCGATGCGGACCATCGCATTGTCGTCGTCGAACAGGAACCGTGCGAGCGCCTTGGTGAGTTCGGTCTTGCCGACTCCCGTGGGGCCGAGGAAGAGGAACGAGCCCAAGGGCCGGTTCGGATCCTGTAGCCCCGCGCGGGCGCGGCGGACCGCGGTCGAGACGGCGTGCACGGCTTCGTCCTGACCGATGACGCGCTTGCCGAGCGTCTCTTCCATCCCGAGCAATTTCTCGCGTTCGCCTTCCATCATCCGGTCGACCGGGATGCCGGTCCAGCGGCTGACCACCGCGGCGATATCGTCGGCGGTGACTTCCTCGCGCAGCATCGCATTGCCCGCCGCGGCCTCTGCCTCCTCGAGCCGCTTTTCGAGCGCGGGGATCGTGCCGTAGCTGAGCTCGCCCGCACGGCCGAGGTCGCCCGCACGCTGCGCCTGTTCGAGCGCCGAGCGTGCGGCGTCGAGTTCTTCCTTGATCTTCGCCTCGGCGTGGATCTTGTCCTTCTCGGCCTGCCACTTCTGCGTCAGTTCGGCCGACTGCTGTTCGAGATTGGCAAGCTCGGCCTGCAGCGCGGCGAGCCGGTCTTTCGACGCCGCGTCGCTTTCCTTGCCGAGTGCGGCTTCCTCGATCTTCATCTGGATGATGCGGCGGTCGAGATTTTCGATCTCCTCGGGCTTCGATTCGACCTCCATGCGGATGCGGCTCGCGGCCTCGTCCATCAGGTCGATCGCCTTGTCGGGCAGGAAGCGGTCGGAGATATAGCGGTTCGACAGCGTCGCCGCGGCGACGATCGCGCCGTCGGTGATGCGCACGCCGTGGTGCAGCTCGTATTTTTCCTTGAGCCCGCGCAGGATCGAGATCGAATCCTCGACCGTCGGTTCGCCGACGAAGACCGGCTGGAAGCGCCGCTGAAGCGCGGGGTCTTTCTCGACATATTTGCGATATTCGTCGAGCGTCGTCGCGCCGATGCAGTGAAGTTCGCCGCGCGCGAGCGCCGGCTTGAGCAGGTTGGACGCGTCCATCGCGCCGTCGCCCTTGCCTGCGCCGACGAGCGTGTGCATCTCGTCGATGAACAGGATGATCTCACCCTCCGCCGACTTCACCTCGTCGAGCACGCCTTTGAGCCGCTCCTCGAATTCGCCGCGATATTTGGCACCCGCGATCAGCGCGCCCATGTCGAGCGCGAGGAGGCGGCGATCCTTCAGGCTGTCGGGCACGTCGCCATTGGCGATGCGCAGCGCCAAGCCCTCCGCGATGGCGGTCTTGCCGACGCCGGGTTCGCCGATCAGCACGGGGTTGTTCTTGGTGCGGCGCGCGAGGATCTGCACGGTGCGGCGGATTTCCTCGTCGCGGCCGATCACGGGGTCGAGCTTGCCCGCCCGCGCGACTTCGGTGAGGTCGCGTGCATATTTCTTGAGCGCTTCGAAACTGTCTTCGGCGCCCGCGCTGTCGGCGGTGCGGCCGCGGCGCAGTTCGTTGATGACAGTGTTGAGCGCGTCGGCCTTCACGCCCGCGTCGGCAAACGCCTTTCCGACCGGAGTCGAGGAGGCGAGCACCATCGCGAGCAGCAGCCGTTCGACGGTGACATAGCCGTCGCCCGCCTTGGTCGCGACCTGTTCGGCCTGATCGAGCAGGCGCACCGCGTCATTGTCGAGCCCCGGCGTCGCCTGCGCGCCCGATCCCGACACGGCGGGAACCTTGGCAAGCAGCGCGTCGATGCCGGCGACCGCGCGCGGCACGTCACCGCCCGCGCGCTGGATCAGGCCCGCGGCCATGCCTTCATTGTCTTCGAGCAGCGCCTTGGCGATATGCTCGGGACTGATCCGCTGATGATTCATGCGGATCGCAATCGTCTGCGCCGCCTGCAAAAAGCCCTTGGCGCGATCGGTAAATTTTTCGAGGTTCATGTGGATAAGCCCCTTTCTCGTCACCAGAGATAGTGTTGCCCATTTGCAACACAAGAGCATGGCTTTTCGCGCCGCAAATTTTCCGCCATGAGGTCGCCCAGTCGCCATAGTATATGGAGCGGGAAAGCGGATGCGTAAATTTTTCCTTGGCCTCGTCCTCCTGCTCGTCGCGGTGGCGGTTGGCCTTGCGGCGTGGGATCCCCTGACTGCCGAGGCTTCGGCCGCACCGGCGTTCCGGCCGACCGATGTGCAGATCGCGCGCGACAAGTTCGGGGTGCCGCATATCTTCGGCAAGACTGATGCCGACGTCGCCTATGGCGTCGCCTACGCCCATTCGGAGGATGATTTCGCGACGCTGCAAGAGGTGATCGCGATGACGCGCGGGCGCACCGGCGCGCTGCTCGGTGCCGATGGCGCCAAGATCGATTATGTCGCGGAACTGCTGGATATCCGCAAGACCGCGGCACGCGACTGGCCGCGCCTGCCCGCCGACGTGCGCGCGCTGTTCACCGCCTATGCCGCGGGGCTCAACCATTATGCCGACAAGCACCCCGACGAGGTACGCCTGTCGGGGCTGTTCCCGGTGACCGGCGAGGACGTCGTTGCCGGTTTCGTGCTGCGTTCGCCCTTCTTCTTCGGGCTCGATTCGGTGCTGGGGCGCCTGACCGAAGGCAAGCCGCTGTTCCGCGAAGGCGGTCCGGCGCTCGATGCAGCCGACAAGCTGGTCCCGCGCGAGCTGACCCCGGTCGGCCGCGACCCCGACCATAATGGGTCGAACGGTATGGCGGTGGCGCCGGGCCGGGCCCCCGATGGCGCGACGCGGCTCGTTTCCAATTCGCATCAGCCGTGGACCGGCGGGGTCGCCTGGTACGAACTGGTCGTCCATTCGGGCGAAGGGTGGGATTTCGCGGGCGCCAACTTTCCCGGTTCGCCTTACCCTTTCCTTGGCCACAATAAATATCTGGGCTGGACCAACACGGTGAACCGGCCAGACCTGATCGACGTGTACAAGCTGGTGCTCGACGACAGCGGCGAGAAATATCGCTTCGACGGCAAATGGGTGCCGCTGGAAAAGCGGCGCGTGTGGCTGCGCGTCAAATATGGTCCCTTCGTGCTGCCGGTGCCGCAGACCGTGTGGCGATCGGTCCAGGGCCCGGTGATCAAGAATGCCAAGGGTGCCTTTGCCATTCGCTATGCCGGCATGGACCAGTCGGCGATGGTCACCCAATATTACCGGCTGAACAAGGCGAAGGATTTCGCCGAATGGCGCGCGGCGATGGCGGGGCAGGGGGTTCCGGCGACCAACTTCATCTATGCCGATGCCAAGGGCAATATCGGCCTGTTCTACAACGCGATGTTCCCTGACCGCCCGGCGGGTTTCAACTGGCGCGGCGTGCTGCCCGGGGACACATCGGCCGACGTCTGGACCAAGACATTGCCGTTCGAACGGGTGCCAGCGCTGGTCAATCCGCGCTCGGGTTTTGTGATGAACGCCAACAATACGCCGTGGGTCGCGGCGGGGCCGGGCAGCGAACTCGATCCGGCCGCCTTTTCGCCGCTGATGGGGATCGAGGACGACATGACCAATCGCGCGGTGCGCCTGATCGACCTGTTCGGGGCGCCAGGACCGATCGACGCCGCGCGGCTGAAGACGATCAAATATGACACCGCCTACGCGAAGAGCGGCTATGCCAAGGTCTGGATCGACCGGCTGCTCGCGCTCGATGCCAAGGGCGATGCGCAGATCGCGGCGGCGCAAGATTTGCTGCGCGCGTGGGACTGGAACCTGGACGGCAAAGGGCAGGGCGATGCGCTCGCGCTGCTCGTTCTGCGTCCGGCGAATGGCAGCCATTATCAGCGCAAGGCCGACCCCGATCCGATGACGGTGCTGCGCGAAAGCGCCGCGCATCTTCAGACATATTTCGGGACGCTCGACCCCGGGCTGGGGACGGTGCTGCGGTTGCGCCATGGCGAGGGCGCCCACCGGGTCGACCTGCCGCTCGATGGCGGCAACGATACGGTGCGCGCCTCGACCCTGTGGGACGTCGAACCCGACGGCCGTCTGAAGGTGCGGCACGGCGACAGCTTCATCATGTTCGTGACGTGGGACAAGGCGGGACGCGTCCATTCGGAATCGGTGCAGCCCTTCGGTGCCGCGACGACGCGACCGGAAAGTCCGCATTACAACGACCAGGCGCCTCTGTTCGTCGCGCATCGGTTGAAGCCGGTGCTTTTCGATCCGGCGGCGCTTCGCGCGAGCGGAGCGCGATTCTATCGGCCTTGAAAGCGCAGCAGAGCTGTCCTAAACCGTTGATACAGTGCCGTCCGGCATGCTCGTCACCGGCGCGTTTCGTGCCCCCGGTTTCAAGAGGATATCCATGACCCGCTTCCATCGCTTTGCCGTCGCCCTGGCCGTATCGACGTCGCTCGTCGCGGCCGGCCCTGCCCTTGCCAAAGCCAAGGAGGCGCAGCCCGCGCCGATTTCCGAACTGGTGAAGGCGGTCGATATTCCGTACCAGAGCTTCACGCTCGACAACGGACTGCGCGTGATCGTGCACGAAGATCACAAGGCGCCGGTCGTCGCGGTGTCGGTCTGGTATCGCGTCGGATCGAAGCACGAACCCGCGGGCAAGACGGGTTTTGCGCATCTGTTCGAACATCTGATGTTCAACGGTTCGGAAAATTCGCCGGGCGACTTCTTCGAACCGCTGCAACAGGTCGGCGCGACCGATTTCAACGGCACGACCAATACCGACCGCACCAACTATTTCGAAACGGTGCCGACCGGCGCGCTCGACCGCGCGCTGTTCCTCGAAAGCGACCGCATGGGCCATCTGCTCGGCGCGGTGACGCAGGAAAAGCTCGATAACCAGCGCGGCGTCGTCCAGAACGAAAAACGCCAGGGCGACAATAATCCCTATGGCCTGCTGCGGTACGAAATCTTCGAAAACCTCTTCCCGAAGGGGCACCCCTATCATCACAGCACTATCGGTTCGATGGCCGACCTCAACACGGCGAGCCTTGCCGATGTGAAGAAGTGGTTCAGCGACAATTACGGCCCGAACAATGCCGTGCTCGTGCTGGCGGGCGACATCGACCTTGCCACTGCAAAGACCAAGGTCGCCGAATGGTTCGGCGACATTCCGCGCGGCCCCGAAGTGAAGGCACCGCAAACCGCAGTTCCGACGCTCCCCGCGCCGCTCGCCAAGGAGGTCAAGGATCTCATCCCGACCACGCGCATCTATCGCATGTGGGCGATCCCCGGCCTCAACGACCCCGAATCGGTGCCGCTGCAAATGGCGACCGCGGTGCTCGGCGGGCTGTCGTCGTCGCGGCTCGACAATGCGCTCGTCCGCAAGGACCCGGTCGCGGTCAGCGTCGCGGCGTTCGCACAAACGCTGGAGGATGCAGGCTTCCTGATCGTTCAGGCCGACGTGAAGCCGGGCGTCGATCCGAAGGTCGTCGGCGAAAAGCTCGACGCACAGATCGCCGATTTCCTTGCGACCGGCCCGACTGCGGACGAATTGCAGCGCGCCGCGGCCAGCTATCTCGGCGGCACGATTTCGGGGCTGGAATCGGTCGGCGGCTTCGGCGGCAAGGCGGTGACGCTGGCGGAAGGCGCGCTCTATTCGAACGATCCCGCCTATTACAAGACCGAGCTCGACCGGCTGGCCAAGGTGACCCCCGAGCAGGCGAAGGCGGTGGCCGACAAATGGATGTCGCGTCCGGCCTTCTCGCTGACCTACTCGCCCGGCGAGCGCACCGAAGGCGGTGAAAATCGCGGCGGCGCCTTCACCGACGGCAAGCCGGTGGCGGCGGTATCGCCCGACCGTTACTGGAATGCGGCGCTGGGCGACGTCGGGCCCGATACGGGTGTCGGGACGGCGACCTCGATCGCCGATCGTTCGCAGCTTCCAGCGGTGATGGACCTCAAGGCGCTCGAATTTCCGGCGATCGAACGCGCCAAGCTGAAGAACGGAATGGAAGTCGTCTTCGCGCGCCGGACCGCGGTGCCGACGGTGCAGGTCGCGGTGAGCTTCGATGCCGGCTATGCCGCCGATCCGCATAATGCGCTCGGCACCCAGTCGTTGATGCTCAGCCTGATGGACGAAGGCACGACGAGCAAGGATTCGATCGCCTTCGCCGAAGCAAAGGAACGCCTCGGCGCCCAGATCGACGGCTCGGCGAACGCCGACGAAACGGTGTTCAGCCTGTTCGCGCTCAAGCCGAACCTCAGCGCGTCGCTGGGCCTGCTCGCCGATTATATCCGTAACCCGGCCTTTGACGGCAAGGAACTGGAGCGGGTGCGCGCGCAGCAGCTCAACCGCCTGAACGCCGAACTCAACAATCCCAATGCGATCGCCAGCCGCGTACTGATGCCGGTGCTTTACGGCGCCGATCATCCCTATGGCATCCCGCCGTCGGGCCTCGGCAACGAAGCGGCGGTCAAAGCCGCGACGCGCGACCAGCTCGCGGCATTCCATCAGACGTGGATTCGCCCCGACAATGCCCGCATCTTCGTCGTCGGCGACACGACACTGAAAGACGTCACGAAGCAGCTCGACGCCGCTTTCGGCGACTGGAAGGCGCCGAAGACCGCGAAGCCCGAAAAGCATTTCGAGATCGCGATTCCCAAGCCGCAGCCGCGCATCCTGCTCGTCGATCGGCCCAAGTCGCCGCAGTCGATCATCATCGCGGGCAAGGTGCTCGACGTGAAAGGCGGCGACGATCTAGAGGTTCTGCGCCAGGCGAACGATATTTTCGGCGGCAGCTTCCTTTCGCGCTTCAACATGAACCTGCGCGAGACCAAGGGCTGGTCCTATGGCGTGCGCTCGCGCGTTTCGGGCGAAGCCGACCGCGTGACCTGGGTGGCGGTGGCGCCGGTGCAGGCCGACCGCACCGGCGACTCGATCCGTGAATTCCAGAAGGAATTGACCGCGTTCATCGGCGACAAGGGCGTAACCGCCGAAGAGCTGGAACGCACGACCAACGGCAGCGTGCGCGAACTGCCGGGCAGCTTCGAGACGTCGGGCGACGTGCTCGGCGGACTGCGCGCGATCGCCAAATATCACCGGCCCGACAATTATTATGAAACGCTGCCGGCGAAATATGAGGCGATGACGGCCGAGGAGCTTGATGCCGCAGCGCGCAAGGAGCTGAGCACCGGCGACCTCGTCTATGTTGTCGTCGGCGATGCCGCTGTGGTGAAACCGCAGCTTGACGGATTGGGCCTGCCCGTGGAAACAGCGAAGCCCGCTAACTAACATTAGTTTCAGTAGGAGAGTTTCGATGTCTCAGGTCGATGGCAATTATGACTGCGTTACCAAGTCGCCGATGGGCGACCAGAAGTCGGTTTTCACCGTGAACAGCAATGGCGACAGCTTCACCGGCCAGAATGCCGGCGCGATGGGCTCGCTCGATGTCGAGAATGGCAAGGTTGACGGCAACAAGCTGACGTGGACGATGAACATGAAGGTGCCGATGCCGATGACGCTCGAATGCGAAGCGACGATCGACGGCGACACGCTGACCGGCACGATCAAGGCCGGCCCGTTCGGTTCGATGGCGATGACGGGCACCCGTCAGGCCTGATCGTCCGGATATCGGAAATGAGAGGGGCCGCTCTGTTGGAGCGGCCCTTTTTTTTGTGGGCAGATGGGGCGTCATAGACCGCCGACTGCGCCGATGTTGCTGCATTGCATAGCTTTTCGGCGGCGCGGGGCTATCCAAAACCGTGTCGGAGGCGCATAGGCCTTTCGCAATGCACAAAATGACCGAATCCGCCCCGCGGTCCCGCATGCCCGGCGACCGCGAAATGGTGTTCATGATGGCGATGGTCATGGCGCTCAATGCGCTCGCCATCGATTCGATGCTGCCTGCGCTCCCCGCGATCGGCGACGGGCTGGGGGTCGCGGTCGCCAACGACCGGCAATATGTGATTTCAACCTATTTGCTGGGCATCGGCATTGGCTCGCTGTTCTACGGACCGCTGTCCGATCGCTTCGGGCGCAAGGGCGTGCTGGTGCCCGCCCTGTTCGCCTATGTTGCCTTTTCGATCGGCTGCGGCCTTGCAAACAGCTTTCCGCTGCTGCTCGCGCTGCGCTTCGGGCACGGCATGATCAGCGCGGCGCTTGGCGTGATCGTCGTCGCGGTCATTCGCGACCTCTTTTCGGGCGACGCGATGGCGAAGCGGCTGTCGATGATCTTTCTGGTGTTCATGATCGTCCCCGCGATCGCGCCGACGATGGGCGCGGGGATCACGGCGGTCGCGAACTGGCGCGCGATCTTCATCGTGCTGGCGGTGATGGGCGTCGTGATGCTGCTCTGGCTGCGCCGCCTGCCCGAAACGCTCGATCCGGACGATATCCGGCCGCTCGATGCGCGCACGATGATTGCGGGCTGGGCGACGGTGACGCGGCACCGCCGGGCGGCGGGCTATATGATCGCGTCGGCGATGATGCAGGGTGCTCTCTATGGCTATCTCAACAGCAGCGAGCAGATCATCGCCGAAGTGTTCGGCGCGCAAAGCTGGTTTCCGCTCGTCTTTGCCTGCGTTGCCGCCGGTATCGCGATCGCCAATTTTTCGAATGCGGCGATCGTGGAGCGCTTCGGCGCGCGGCGCGTGTCGCAAAGCGCGGTCTTTGCTTTCATGGCGACGGCGACGGTGCAGATCGTCGTTGCGCTGAGCGGCACCGAGACGCTGTGGATGTTCACCGCGCTGATGATGGTCAACGTCGGGCTGATCGGCTTTATCGGCAGCAATTTCGGATCGATCGCGATGGAGGATTTTGGCCATATGGCCGGGGTCGCCTCCTCCTATCAGAGCTTCTGCAAGACGCTGTTGGCCGCAGTGATGGGCGCGCTGATCGGGCAGCTTTACAACGGCACGACGCTGCCGCTTGCCTATGCCTTTCTGGTGTCGGGCATCGCCGGGCTGGCGCTGGTCTTCTGGGCTGAGCGCGGCAAGCTGTTCACGCGGCCTGGGACTGCCCCCAAAAGCCCTTATTGATCCAACCAAAAGAAAGGGGGCCGAAGCCCCCTTTCCCGTTAGCCTGTCGATGCCGCGTCAGTCGAACGACGGCGCCGGGGGCACCGGCGGCGGCGGCGCATCGGCGTCGTCCTCATGCACCTCGACGATCCCGCGGCCGACGTGGCTGCGACGATAGCCATAGAGGAAATAGAGTACCAAGCCGACGCCACCCCAAACCGGGAGCACCATCTTCGCGTCGAACGGCAGGTTCATGTAGAGACCGAGCGTACCGAGAATGGCGAGCGGCGACACGACCCACACGAGAGGCGTGCGGAACGGTCGGTGTCGGTTGGGTTCCTTCACGCGCAGAATCAGGACCGCGATGGCGACCATAAAAAAGGCGAACAATGTGCCGGAGTTCGAAATATCGGCGAGCTTGCCGACGGGCAGGAAGGCGGCGAAGAAAGCGACCGCAACCCCCGTGATCATTGTGACGACGTGCGGGGTTTTCCACTTGGGGTGAATAGTGGCGAGCTTTTCAGGCAGAAGGCCGTCGCGTGCCATCACGAAGAATATCCGGGTCTGCCCGAACAGCATGATCAGAATGACCGATGGCAGCGCAAGGAAAGCGGCGAGACCGATGGCATTGCCCAGCGCCGGGTGGCCGATCTCACGCAGAACATGAGCCAGAGCTTCGCGCGAGCAGACAAGCGGTTCGGAGCCGGCAGCGGCGAGTGAAGCGCAGCGTGCAGCCAGTTCGCTTGATCCCGGCGCCAGAATTTCGCCACCGACACCCGAAACGGGCTGCGCGCCGACGGTGCCGATCGCGCCTGCTGCCACCGCAAGGTAGAAAACCGTACAGATTGCGAGCGAGGCGATCAGTCCGATCGGGACATTGCGTTGCGGATTCTTTGTTTCTTCCGCCGCGGTCGAAACGGCGTCGAATCCGACATAGGCGAAGAAGATAGAGGCGGCTGCGCCAACAGCCCCAAGCCCGGAAACTTGACCGAACCAGCCATTGGGCATGAAGGGTTCGAAGTTCTTCCCCTGCATCATCGGCAGAGTGAGAATGATGAACATCGTGAGGGCCGTTACCTTGATGATGACAAGGACGGCGTTGACGCGCGCGCTTTCGGTCGTGCCGATCATCAGCAACCAAGTCACGAGCAGTGCGATAACCAGAGCCGGGAGGTTGACGATCCCGCCGGCATAGGGGCCGACGGTTAGCGACATGGGCAATTCTATGCCGGCATTGGATAAGAGACCCACGAAATAGCCCGACCAACCGACGGACACGGCGGATGCGGCTACCGCATATTCGAGGATCAGCGCCCAGCCGACCGTCCAGGCAAGCAATTCGCCCATGACAGCATAAGTGTAGGTGTAGGCACTACCAGAAACCGGCACCATCGATGCGAGTTCGGAATAGCAGAGCGCCGCCACAACGCAGACGAGCCCCGCGATCACGAAGCTCCACATCATGCCTGGGCCAGCCTTTTGTGCCGCCTCGGCGGTCAGGACGAAAATCCCGGTGCCGATGATGGCGCCGATGCCGAGCATGGTGAGCTGAAAGGCACCGAGCGTTCGGTGCAGCGACTTTTTCTCGGCCGTGGCCAAGATGGCGTCGAGCGGTTTGACGCGACCAAATATCATGCAAATATCCCCTTTGAGGCCCCGGACGGGCCCGTCTCCTGGCGGGGCAGACTAACCGCTCCTCGCGGCAGCGCAACTTAATTTCAGAGGTGTGACAGTCCGCTTTATCGCACGGTGAAGCGGACGCGGTCGATCATCCGTCCGCCGGGGTCGACGAGGGTCAGAATATGGCTTCCGGGGCGCGGCAAAAGCTGTTGGCCCGCGTCGGCGTCGCCGAGCACCGCCTTGTCGAGCAGCAGGCGGTACCCCGCCACGTCGCCGCTGACGATCACCGCCATGCGCTGCCGATCGATCGGAATATCGGGATCGAGCGCGTAGACGCTGCCGCTGACCGGACTGGTGATGCGCGGGCGGCGCGCGATCGCCGGGGCGGCCGCCATTTCGCTTTGCGCGGTACCGCGCAGAAAATATTCGCGGCGCGGCGGTTCGCGCGTGCCGGGAAGGGCGATGCGCCGCGCTTCGACATTGCCCGGCATTGCCGGCGGTTTGCCGGGCCGGCCCGCGTGGAGCGCGAGCATCACGTCGCGCCAGACCGGCGCCGCGCCCGACGTGCCCGACACCGCGCGCATCGAATCGCCCTCGAGATTGCCGACCCAGACGGCCACCGTGTAGCGATCCGAAAAGCCGATGCACCAATTGTCGCGCATGCCCTTTGACGTTCCGGTCTTTGCCGCGGCCCAGAAGGGAAGGCGCAGCGCGCTGTCGGCGCCGAAGGCATCGGTGCGCGCCGACGCATCGGCCAATATGTCGCCGACGATGAAGGCAGCCCCCGGATTGACGATCTGCCGTTCTTCGCCGCGCGGTTCGCCCATCACGAAGTGGACGGGCGACCAGCGGCCGAGATTGGCAAGGGTGCGAAAGGCATTCGCCTGTTCGACAAGGCTCACCTCCGCCGAACCGAGGGCGAGGCTGAAGCCATAATATTCGCCGTCCTCGACCAGCCCGTGATAGCCAAGCGCCCAGAGCCGGTCGCGAAATTCCTGCACATCGTCGATGACCAGCGTGCGCACGGCGGGGACATTGAGCGACGAGGCGAGCGCGCTGCGCACGCTGACCGGCCCCTTGAAGCTGTGATCGTAATTTTTGGGAACATAGAGGCCCGAGGCGGTGTCGAGCTGAACCGGGCTGTCGTCGAGGATCGAAGCGGCGGTCAGCCAGCCATGCTCGATCACCTGCGCATAGAGATGCGGCTTCAGGGTCGAACCTGCCTGCCGCCGTGCATTGGCGCCATCGACCTGCGCCGCGGTGGACTTAAGGCCGACGCCGCCGACATAGGCGAGCACCTCGCCGGTGGCATTGTCGAGGACGACGACCGCGCCGTCGCGGACGCGATCGGGACCGAGCCCGGCGAGCTGGCGGCGCATCGCGACGGTCGCGGCGGTCTGGACGTCGCGGTCGATGGTCGAGGTCACGCGCTTGCCCGGTTTGTCGAGCAGGCGCACCGCGAGGTGCGGTGCGAGCGCCGGGTCGGAACGCGCGGCGCGCTCGCCCGAGGTCAGCACGCCTGCCGCGGCGCGGATCGCGCCGCAATCGGCGGCATGCGCGATGCGGCAGGCGCGTGCGCCGAGCGCGTCGGGACTTGCCGCCGGATTGGGGAGCAGGCCAGCGAACAAAGCGGCGTCGGTTCGGTTCATGTCGGCCGGACGCTTGCCAAACAGATTCTCGGCACCCGCGCCGATTCCCTGAATTTCGCCGCGCAGCGGGACGAGGTTCAGATAAGCTTCGAGCATCTGGTCGTGCGTCCAATGCGCCGCGAGTTCCTGTCCCGCGCGCATCTGGCGCAGCTTGGCGAGCCAGCCGCGCTGGCCCGGCTGCGCCAGTTCGGGCGCGAGAAAGGCCGCAAGCTGCATCGGCAGCGTCGAGGCCCCGCGCGAGCGCCCGCCGGTCCAGCGCGCGCGCGCGGCACTCGCCATCGCCAGCCAGTCGACCCCGCCATGCGACCAGAAGCGCTTGTCCTCGGCCGCGACCACCGTGTCGCGCACCGCCGGGTTGACGTCTTTCAGCGACACCCAGGCAAGGCGGCGGCGCTCGAAATTGACGCGTTCGCTGTCGAGCAATCGCCCCTCGCGATCGTAAAGCCATGCCTCGCTGGGCTTCCAGGCGGCGCGTACGGCGTCATAGTCGGGCATCGCCGGCGGGCGCGTGATCAGGTGCGCGGCGGTGGCGAGGACGAGCGCGGCGAGCGCCGCCCAGGCCAGCATATCGAACCAGCGGCGGTTGCGGGTTGGCGTCATCGATCGGAAAGCCTGGAGAATCCTCCCCGTGCCAAAGGCATGGGGAGGGGGGCCATCCGAAGGATGGTGGAGGGGCCGCAAGGGTGCGTCAAAAGCCCCTCCGTCAGCGCTGCGCGTTGCCACCTCCCCATCGCTGCGCGACAGGGAGGAACATGTTGTTGGGCCGCAGAGCCATCACTGCGCCGCGGCCGCGACCGTCACCGCACCGTTCGGCCATTGGCCGCGGATTGCGGGCGAATACATCGCCTCGACGCGCGTCGGGGGCAGGGTGAAGCGGCCTGAACCGTTGAGGCGCAGGACATATTCCACCGCATGGGTGCCGGCGGGCATCCAGCCATAATAGCCGCGCCAACTGTCGCGGCCCCGCTCGACATAGCTTGGCTGCCAGTTCGATCCGGTCGCCTGGGCGCCGAGCATTTCGGACTGCCCGCCCAGATTGCCGACGATCGTCGCGCCGGGCGGGACCGGATCATTGACGACGACCCAGGTTCGGCCCGCACTTGCGACGATTTCAATCCGTACCTTGATCACGTCGCCGCGGGTCAGCCGGTCCTTGTTCGCCGCCTTGACGATGCTGACCGACCGCTTGATCCGGTAGCCGGCGTCGAGCGGTTCCTTGAGCGGTACGGCCGCGCGCACGCTGACCATCGCCCAAGGATTGCCGGTGCCTTCCTGCTTCAGGCTCATCGCGCCGCTGACCAGCGGCAGACTGAGCGGCGCGGCGTCGGCGGGAAGCGGCCAGCTCTGCGCCGCACTGCCGCCGCCGAGCGCGATACGGGTTACCCCGGTGATCGCGCTTGCCGGATAGAGTTCGGCGAAACGGCGCACCGCAATGGCGCCCCAAGCGTTGGCAGGCGTCGTATCCCAATGGCCGCGCCGCTGGCGCTGTGCGACGCCGACCATCATCTTGCCCGCATCCTCTTCCCAGCCCTTGCGGCCGAGCACGGCTTCGAGCGCCTTGATCGCCATTTCATCGCCGCTGGTCATCATCCACCAGGGCGCCTTCGCATCGTCGACGAGGTCGAGACGCGTGCCTTCATAGACAAGCCGCTTGCGCAGTTCGGCTTCGGCGGCGGTACGCAGCGCGGCGGCGCCGCGGACCCCCGGCGTCCGTTCGATCGCGACGAGCCAGTCGGCAAGCGTGCCGGTCGCCATATCGACGGGCTTGACGTCGATCGCGGCGACGAGCTGCGCGCTCGAGGCATTGTTGCGGGCCAGCGCGGCGAGCGCGGCGATGCGGACCGGGCGCAGATCATAGGGACCGTAGCCGCGGCGCGTCAGCCGTCCTTCAACGACCGCCTGCAGCGCCTTGATCATCCGTGCCTTGGGCTCTTCGGGGATCGCAAAGCCATTCGCCGCGGTCACCGCCATGACATAGGCGGTAAGCTCGGCCGAACCGTCGAGCCGGTCGTTCGGCCAATAGCGCAGCAGCCCATCCTTATCGAGATAGGTGGGCAGGGCGCCTGCCAGCGCCTGCCAGCGACCGAGGTCGCCGAGCGCGATCGCACGCGAGGTCGATTGTTCGAAGCAATTATAGGGATAGATCGCCATATAATCGCGCACCCCGGCGAGCGGCGGTGCGAGCGTTCCCGCCAGGGCGACATCGACATAGCCGCCGGGCAGGGCGCCCGCGGGCACGCCGATCGGCAGGCTGCTGGTCGGGCCGACGCGAACAAGGCTGGCGGCCCAGGTTTCGATCGGCACCGCGGGTTCGACCTGCTGGTCGAAGACGAGCCGGTCGCGCTGCTTGCCATTTTTCGACACCGCTTCGACCGTCCATTGCAGCGCGCCGGGCTGGGCGGGCGCGGTCATCGACCAGCTGATCGGCACCGCACCGCCCGCCGGGATCGTGACGGTGAGCGGCGGCGCGGTCGCAATTGCGGGCGACAGCGTGGCATTGGCGACCACCTCCATCGATTGATCGGTGCCGTTGCGCAGCGTGAACCGCGCATCATAGGTATCGCCGGTGCGGACAAGGTCGGGCAGGCCGGCAAAGACCCCCAGATCCTGAACGGTGCGGACGCTCGTTTCGCCGGTGCCGAAATATTGGGCGCCGTCGGTCGCGATGGCGACGAGGCGGAAGGCCGAAAGATTGTCGGAAAGCGGTACGTCGACGACGGCGCGGCCCTTGCTGTCGAGCGCGACATGGCCCTTCCACAGCAGCACGGGGCGGAAATCCTCGCGCGTCAGGCCGCTGAGGTCACCGCCCCCGCCGCCGCCGGGCGCCAGCGCCTTGCGGCCATAGTGGCGCTTGCCAACGACCTGCATCTGCGCGGTCGAGGTGAGCACGTCGAGCGGACGTTCGCCCATCATCGCATCGAGGAGTTCCCAGCTCTTGTTTGGTGAAAGTTGGAGCAGCGCTTCGTCGACCGCGGCAAAGGCGACGTCGGCGCCCGCCGCGGGTTTGCCGTTCGGAGTACGCACCTCGATCGCGACCTTGGCATTTTCGCGGATCGCATATTTCTCCTTGTCCGCCTTGACCTTGACGCCGAGCTGATGCCCTTCCCAGCCGACCTTGATCCGCGCGATGCCGAGGCGGTAGCTCGGCTTGGCGAGATCGACGAGCGCGGTCGGCGGCGCGCCTTCGCTATTCTCGATCTTGAAGCCGACGGCGCGCTTCATCTTGCGGAACCAGCTTTCGCCGCCGGTTACGCGGCCGCGCACCGCCATCACCGAAACATAGACGTCGGGTGCATAGGTCGCGGGAAGCTTGACCTTCACCACCGGGTCGGTGCCCTTCAGCGGCACGACGAAGCTCGACAGCACGCCTTCGCGTTCGACGGTGACGAGGCCGGTGGCCTCGCGGAAGGGCATGCGGACCTGGAAGACCGCCGTGTCGCCAGCGGCATAGCGCGGCTTTTCGGCGATCACATCCATGCGGTCGCCATTATCACCGCCGAACCACCAATCGTCATCGCCTGCGAGCCAGACCGAGCGGACCGCGCGAGCTTCGTTGCCATCGGCATCGACCGTGGTTGCGACCACCGTCACCTCGCCCGACACGCCGGGCGCCATCGCACAGCTTGCCCGGCCGAGCTTGTCGGTCGTTGCGGTGCAACTGGTGTCGAGCCGGGTCGTGCGCATCTGGTTGTCATAGGCATAGAAGCCGCCGATCAGGCGCCGCCGCGCGGTCAGTATTTCGCGATTGTAGAGCGCGACCTGGATGCGCTGGCCCGAGATCGGCTTGCCGTCGAGATCGAGCGCAATGAATTTGAGCCGCAGGTCGTTGTCGCGCATCAGCCAGCCGTCGGTCTTGAGCCCGAGGCGCACCGCCGAGGGGTAGAGCATGATGCCGCGGCGGCTGGTCAGCGTTTCGCCATTGGCATCCTCATAGTCCATCTCGACCGCCATCTGCGTCGGTTCGACGATCGGCTGATCGACGGTGATGCTGGTCTGCGCGCTGCCGTTGGCATTGAGCACGAGCGGCGTCGAGCGCGCGAGCGGCATGTCGGGTTCGGGTTCGTCCCCGCTGTCGTCGAGCTGGACGATGCCCTCCTTCACGGGCTTGCCGTCGAAATCCCAGTCGCGATAGTCTTCGGGCGGTGACCAGCGCGGGGTGAAATCGGTGCGGATCTCGATCGGCAGATTGGCCGCCGGGCCGCCCGACAAATAGCCGACGAACAGCGACAACGGCACCTGCGTCGGCCGTACCGACGCGGTCTTGGGGCCGGTGATCGCGGCCTTCATCGTCGGCAGGCGATATTCGTCGACGCGGATCGATTCGGACGACCAGATCGTCTTTTCTTCGCCCTTCTTGTCCTTGGTGACGAAGACGAGGTCGTAATCGCCCATCGGTGCCGATGCGGGCACATTCCAGACATTTTCGCCGCTGCCGTTGGCGTCGATCGCGAAAGGCATGTCGAATTCGGTGTCCGAACCGCGATGGACGAGGCGCAGCTTGCCCGTCATCGCCGCGGGGATGGCGAAGCCCTGGCCGACCTGGCGGCGCAGGACATGCTTCATGTTGACGGTTTCGCCGGCCTTGACCAGCGAGCGGTCGAACAGGGTGTGCAACAGATCGTCGCGTTCGGACCAGCCATAGGGCAGGTCGAAATCATAGGGACGGATGCCGTCGCCCCAATCGGTCAGCGTGAAGCTGTAATCGTCGCCCGATCGCGCCGACACCATCAGCGCATGGCCCTCGCTGTTCGCGGGGTCGGCATCCTCTTCGCAGCTCGAATAGGTTTCGGGCTCGGGGAGGCCTGTCGGGAAGGCGAGCCGGCCGGCCTTGTCGGCGGTGCCGCGCGCGAGCAGGCGCCCGGTGCAGCTGTCGGTGATCCGGACATCGGCGCCGCCCACGGGCAAGCCGGTGTCGAGCGCGGTCACCCAGGCGAGCGAGGATTCGCGGCCCCATTTGAAATGCACCGCCATGTTGGTGACGAGCGCAGCGGTTGCGACATAGCGGGTCGCCTTGCGCCCCAGCAGTGCGGCGCCGAGTTCGGGGCTGGCGATTTCGACGACGTGAAAGCCCTTTTCGGCGAGCGGGATACCGACGACCTCGAACTCCTTGCCACCACCCGGCGGGGTCAGTTGCAGGTCGCGCCGCTCGCCGCCTGCGGGCGCGCCATCGAATACCGACGTCGTGCCGGTATAATTGACGCTGATATCCTCGCCCTTCGCGTTCTTCTCATCGCGAAAGTCGGTCTTGCCGGCATCCTCGACCCGCTTCAGCCAGCGCGCGACCGCGGCGTCGTCGTCGCCGACGCGCAGGGTCGCAGCGGGCATCTTGAGCCCGCGCTGGACCAACGACGCCTCCACGCCGCGCACGGTAACCGGCAGGACGCCGCCCTCGGTTGCCTCCAATATGCCGAAGTCGGCCGCGAACTTGACCAGCGGCGGAGCGCGGTCGATGTGGAATTTCAGCGGAAAGTTCGACTGATTCTGCAGCGCACGGCCGCTCTGGTCGCGAATGTCGGCGGGCAGCACGATCGTCGCGTCGACATTCTGTGGCAGCGGCCCCGCAAAGCGCACCTGCGTCAGCCAGGCATCGTTCTTGTCGTCGTCGCTCGCTTTGGGCGTCAGCTGTTTGCCGTCAGAGGTTGTCAGCGTCGCGGCGAGCGCGGCCGCGCGTGCGACCGGGGCGGCGAAGCTCAGCACGACATCCTTGATCGGGTTGCAACCCGCCTGCGGATTGACGCGGCTGCACGCCATCTTGGCGGTGAAGGCGGGGCGCACATCGTAGTCGAAGCGCTGATCGCGACCGGCGGTACGGCTCGGCGCACCAAGCTGGGCGATGCGGGCATCCCAGACGAGCGCCATTTCGCGGCCGGGGGGCAGCGGACGGCGGCATTTGACCGGGACGATCCGGTCGAGCATCGCTTCGCGATCGGCGCCTGCTGCGGGCAGCCGCAGCGGCAGGCCGGCATCGTAGCTGAACTGCTGTCGCCGCCAGTCGCCGTCGCCGACGCCGGTCAGGATTTCGGTGGTCGTTTCGCGCGGCAGCACGTCGAGCGGAATCTTCTCTCCGATGCCATCGACGGCGCAATAGCCATAGCGGCCCACCGAGGCGCGATCGGCCGCGACGTTGGTGGCGACGAGGAATATCTGGTCTTCCTCGATCCCGTCATAGCGGTCGCCCGACAGGACGGCGCGCGCCGACGGACCGCCGGTGTCGATCTCGAACCGGTCGTTGCCGACGACGCTGACGCCGCGCTCCGTGCGCAGGTCGGCGCGCAGTTCGACATGGCAGCTGACACCGCCGGGGAGCGATTTGGCAAATTCCAGAACCCAGGTGCGCGTATCGACCCAGCGTCCGGTCGACGGCACTTTGCAGTCGTTCGTCGCGGGTGCCTTGGCGCGCGGATCGCCGAGCGGCACCATGTCTTCGGAAAAGCGCAGGGTGAAGCGGCTGATCGTGCCGTCGCCGTTTCCGGCGCTGCCCGGCGTGGCGAGCGTGACCTGCGGGACGGTGTCGCCGCCAGCGGCCGCAAGCGCGACCGCGACGGGCACGATGAGCGCGAATCGCATCTTGCCGGCCAGCCGGTTCGCCAGCCCACGCCATCCCGTCGTCATCGAGTCGTCTCCCCGTCTGGACCCGCCATTATCCTGCTGGAAACAGGTGCAACTGTCCAGCATGCCCCGCGTACCGGTCCCGCCTAGCCGGAGGGCGGGGCATCGCTGTGACATGGGTCACAGCAGCATGGGAAAACTCAGCGCGCAAGCATCGGGCCGAGCCACTGACCGCCGAAAATATGGACGTGGAGATGCGGCACTTCCTGCCCGCCATGGCCGCCGATGTTGGCGAGCAGGCGGTAGCCGGGTTCGACGAGCTGCTGGTCGCGCGCAACTTTGCCGACGGCGCGGATGAAACCCGCGATTTCGGCATCGCTGGCGCGCGCCGAAAAATCGTCCCAGCTGACATAGGCGCCCTTGGGAATCACGAGGATGTGGAGCGGCGCCTGCGGATTGATGTCGTGAAAAGCGAAAGCGAATTCGTCTTCATAGACGGGTTTCGACGGCAGATCGCCACGCAGGATGCGCGCGAAGATATTATTCTCGTCATAGGGCAGGGTGGCGTCGATGGGCATGGGGACTCCTGGGCTCGTACCGTTTGGGGCTTACAGCTATTGCGCGCGCGCGGCCTTTTCGGCGTGGCCCGAAATGCCGTGGCGGCGGGCCAGTTCGGCGGCAACCGCATCCCAGCCGATGCCGCGCTCGGCCAGCAGGACGGTCAGGTGAAAGACGAGGTCGGCGGCCTCGCCGGTCAGCGCCGCATCATCTTCGGTCAGTGCCGCGATCACCGTTTCGGTCGCTTCTTCGCCAAGCTTCTGCGCAATCTTTCCGCGCCCCTTGGCGGCGAGGCTGGCGACGTAGGAGGTTCCGGCGTCGCCCGCGGCGAGGCGGGAGCGCACCATGGCCTCGAGCAATGTCAAGGCATCGCCGATCGCGCCATCCTGTTCCTGCGTCATTCGCCCACTCCTCCGGCGCCTTGCCCGTTGCAGACCGCCTAGCGACGGAATGGGCGCTGGACAAGGCGGCGCGGCTCTGGTCAAGCGCCCGCATGGCCGATGTCAAATTGCATCCCGACTGGCTCGCGCGCATCGGCGGCGAGTTCGACCAGCCCTATATGGCGCAGCTCAGGGCCTTTCTGGGCGAACAGCGGGCGAAGGGGAAGACAATCTTTCCCCGCCCCCGCGACTGGTTTGCGGCACTCGACGCGACGCCGCCGCAGGATGTCCGCGTCGTCATTCTGGGTCAGGATCCCTATCATGGACCCGGACAGGCGCACGGGCTGTGTTTTTCTGTCCAGCCGGGCGTGCGCACGCCGCCCAGCCTCGTCAATATCTACAAGGAAATGGCGAACGACCTCGGCATCCCGCCGGCGCGGCACGGATATCTGAAGCATTGGGCCGAACAAGGCGTGTTGCTGCTCAACAATGTGCTGACGGTCGAAAGCGGGCAGGCGGCATCGCATCAGGGCAAGGGGTGGGAGAAGTTCACCGACGCCGCAGTCGCTGCGGTCGCTGCCGACCCTGCGCCCAAGGTCTTCATCCTGTGGGGCAGCCATGCGCAGCGCAAGGCGGCGAACGTGCCGGGACTGGGCGCCGACGGCCCGCACCTGATCCTGCGCGCGCCGCACCCGTCGCCCTTGTCGGCGCATAACGGCTTTTTCGGGTCGCGGCCGTTCAGCCAGGCGAATGCCTTTCTGGAGGCGCACGGACGCGGCGTGATCGACTGGCGGCTGCCCGACCCGGTCGACCTGTCGGCCGCATGAGCATCCTCGCCGATCCGCTGACGCTCGCGGTGCTGATCGTCGCGGTCATCCTGCTCGGCATGGCGAAGGGCGGGCTGGCCGGGGTCGGCGCGCTCGCGACGCCGCTGGCGGCACTGGTGCTGCCGCCGGCCACCGCGGCGGCTTTGTTGCTGCCGATCCTGATCGTGCAGGACGTCATCAGCGTATGGTCGTTTCGCAAGACGTGGGACGGCTGGGTCATCCGCTGGATGCTCCCCGGTGCGGCGGTGGGCGTTGCAGCGGGATATTATTATGCCGACCGCGTCGATGAGGCGCAGTTGATGGCGGCGCTCGGTGCGATCACGCTCGCCTTTGGCCTCTATCGCCTGTGGGTCGAACGCGGCGAACGCATCGTCGCGGCGTCGCGCTCGCCGGGCTGGGTGGGGACGCTGTTCGGCGGGCTGATGGGGTTCACCAGCCAGATCGCACATGCCGGCGGCCCGCCGTTCCAGATGTGGGTGACGCCGCGCAAGCTGCCGCACCTCAGCTTCATCGGGACCAGCGCCATCCTGTTCGCGATCGTCAACTGGATGAAGGTTCCCGCCTATCTGGCGCTCGGTGCCTTCCCGCACGAGGTGATCGTCGCGGCACTGCTCCTGATGCCGCTTGCGATCGTTGCTACGCTGCTGACGGTACGCTGGCTGAAGCGGATCGACGGCGCGCGTTTCTATGTGATCGTCTACGGGCTGATGGTCTTGCTGGGCGCGAAGCTGTTGTGGGACGGGATTGCCGGATGAGCGGGACGCCGACGATCCTGGTCGACGCCGACGCCTGCCCGGTGAAGGACGAAATCTACCGCGTCGCCTGGCGCCACGAGGTCCCGGTGAAGGTCGTCAGCAACAGCCGTCTGCGTGTCCCCGACCACCCGCTGATCGAGCGGATAACTGTGTCCGACGGTTTCGATGCTGCCGACGACTGGATCGCGGCGGCGGCCGATGCGCGCAGCATCGTCGTCACGGCCGATATCTTGCTCGCCGACCGCGCACTCAAGGCGGGGGCGACCGTGTTGGCGCCGAATGGCAAGCCCTTCACTACAGCCTCGATCGGACCGGCCATCGCGACACGCGCGATCATGGCCGACCTGCGCGCCGGCATGGGCGCCGGGATCGGCGGGCCGCCACCCTTTTCAAAGGCCGACCGGTCACAATTCCTGCAAGCGCTCGACGCTGCACTCGTCCGGTTGAGCCGCACGGGGTAGAGGCGATGCCGGGCTTGACCCGCACCGCGACCGTGCGCATCGTGTCGTCATGGCGCGCACCTACAGCAGTTTTGCCGAATTCTGGCCTTTCTACCTGCGCGAGCATAGCAAGCCGCATACGCGGGCGCTCCACTATATGGGGACATCGCTCGTCGTGCTACTGGCGGTAGCCGCGCTTGCGACCGGGCGCTGGTGGTTGTTCGCTGCGCTTCCTGTCGCGGGCTATGCCTTTGCCTGGGCGGCGCATTTCGGGGTCGAGAAGAATCGTCCCGCGACCTTTACCTATCCCTTGTGGAGCCTCGCCGCCGATTTTCGCATGTGGGCGCTGTGGCTGACCGGCCGGCTGGGCAGCGAACTCGACAAGGCCGGTGTTGCCCGCTGATCCGGAACTATCGCGGCGCTGCGGGCTTCCTGCAAAGAGAGAGCCATCAGAAGGAGCAAAGCGATGACGGTCAACAGCGGTTCGGCGCGGTACGAAGGGTTCGGCAAGGACGGCAAGGGGCATATCTGGACCGCCCGCGGCGCGCTTGATGCACAGCCCTATGGCTTTGCATCGCGTTTCGAGGACGGACCCGGCACCAATCCCGAGGAATTGATCGCCGCGGCGCACGCGTCCTGCTTCACCATGGCGCTGTCCTTCGCGCTTGCACGCGCGGGGTTTAGCGACGGACAGATCGACACCAAGGCCGATGTGACGCTCGACAAGGATGGCGAGGGCTTTGCGGTGACCAAATCGGCGCTCACGTTGACGGCGCGGGTGCCGGGGATCGAGGCGGACCGCTTCGCTGCGATCGCCGCCGATGCGAAGGCCAATTGCCCGATTTCGAAACTTTTGAACTGCGAGATCACGCTCGAGCACACGCTCGAGAATTGAGGCGGTGCGCCGGGCCGGCACAGGTCGGCCCGGCGGCGACGCTTAGCGGCAGCGCACGTCGTCCTTCTTGCTGCCGCGGTCGATCGCATTGCCCGCGACCGCGCCGCCGATGGCGCCGATCACCGTGCCCAGCGTCTTCGAATCGCCCGGCGCGATGACGTTGCCGAGGACGCCGCCCGCAATCCCGCCGACGATCAGCCCGGTGGTGCCGTCGGAGCGGCGGCAATAATATTTGCCGTCGCGGCCGCGATAGATGCGATCGCCGTCGGACATGCGGCGTTCGCGGTAGCGGCGGTCGTTGCGGTAATAATTGTCGGCGTAGTAGCCGCCGTAGCGCGGATCGGGGTTGTTCCAGTCGTAGCGGCCGTAGCGGTCGTGATAGCTGTTGTCGTAATAGCCGTAGCCGCCGTCGTCATAGCCATAGCTGCCGGTCGAGGCGCAGCCCGCAAGCGCGGTCGCCGCGGCGATGGGGGCGAGGGTGAGCATCGTTGCTTTTTTCATATCGTCTCTCCTGACCTGTCGGGGGGAAAGGCCGGGGGAGCGGCCGGGTGGAGTGCAGGTCTTCCGCCCTACAAGACCCGCGAACGCCGCCTGTGGTTCCGTCGCGGGCCGGAGCGCCTGCCTTGACTCGGCGGCGGCGAAGGCGCCTATTCGCCGCCGAAAACAGGAACGGTTGGAGAGAGATGCCATGAACGTCGCCGCGTCGCCGCGCAGTTTTGCCCGCCTGAAAGTCATGCCGATGACCCCGTCGATCGGGGCCGAGATCGGCGGGATCGACCTGTCGGCCGAGCAGGATGACGAGACGATCGCCGAAATCCGCGCCGCGCTGCTGGCGCACAAGGTGATCTTCTTTCGCGACCAGTTCATCACCGCCCAGCAGCATATCGCCTTTGCCCGCCGCTTCGGGACGCTGGAAATCCACCCTGCAACGCCGAAGGACCAGCCCGATCCCGAAGTGCTGCACATCGCCCACGGCCCCAATTCGAAGGGGCAGGAGAATGCGTGGCATTCGGACGTCACCTGGCGCGCCGAACCGTCGCTGGGGTCGATCCTGCGCGCGGTCGAGGTTCCCCCGGTCGGCGGCGACACGCTGTTCGCCGACATGGGCGCCGCCTTTCGCGGCCTGTCGCCCGCGATGCAGGACTGGTGCCGCAGCCTGACCGCGGTCCACGACATCGCGCGCGTCTTTGCCCGCCGGCTGGGCAAGCGACCGGAGGAACTGCACGACCAATATCCGCCGCAGCGCCACCCGGTCGTGCGCACCCACCCCGAAACCGGCGAGCAAGCGCTCTATGTCAACACCGCCTTCACCAGCCATATCGAGGAGTTGAGCGAAAAGGAGAGCGATTGGCTGCTGACGCATCTCTACGCGCAGGCCGCCATCCCCGAATATCAGTGCCGCTTTCGCTGGGAAGCGGGATCGATCGCCTTCTGGGACAATCGCGCCGGGCAGCATTATGCGGCGTCCGACTATTTCCCCGCGGTGCGCCGGATGGAGCGGGTGACGATCGCCGGCGACCGGCCCTTCTACAAGGACGAGCGCCAGGGCAGCTGATCCCGGCGGCGCCGCGGCCCCGCCCGCCCGGTCAGTCGATGATCACATCCTTCCCCTCGGCCTTCAGCCGGGCGAGGCCGTCCTTCATCGCCTGCAGCACCTCGGGCGGGTGCGGGGTCCAGCTTTCGACTTCGCCGACGATGCGCAGCGGCGCGCGGCTGCGGTAGCTGCGCGTCGGGTTGCCGGGAAATTTCTTGTCGGTGAGATTGGGATCGTCGAACCAGTCGCCGGTCGGCGCGACGATATAGATGCGCTCGCGCCCGTCACCCGCGGCAAGCTCGCACCCCCAGATCGCCGATTCGAGCGCGGCGGAGAAATAGATCCACGAGAGCGGTTTTTCGGTGTCGTAATTGCTCGCCCAACCCGCGGCGAGCAGGTCGCCGACGGCCAGGTCGGCGCGGGTGCCGTGATAGAAGGTCGCGCCCGCATCGGGGCCGGTGGGGGTGGTGTCGGTCATTCTGTCTTGCTGTGCCTTAGAGCCTCATGCGTTAAATGCGCATCATCTCCAAATCCGTTTGTGCTGAGCTTGTCGAAGCACCGTCCTTCTTCTTGCGGCGTTAAAAGAAAGAACGGCCCTTCGACAAGCTCAGGGCAAACGGTTTATATCAATGGCTCGCCGCTCTAACTTGTCAAACTTGTCACCTCTGGGTCCATGAAATCAGTCACTTGGGTCCGCGCCGTCGCCGTCATCGGCCGTCGGGCCGGGCAGGCGCAGCGGGGCGGACGGCGGGTCGTCGGTGGTCGCGCCGATCTGCGCGAGCGCATCGGCCAGCCGGGCTTCGGCGGGGTCGCCATCGGCGGGCGCGGCGCCGCGGCCCGCGTCGCCCGAACCGGCGGCGCCAAAACGATGGGGTTCGTGCGCGCGCATCAGGAACATCGCGAGCCGTTCGGGATATTCGCGCCGCTCGCCCACCTGTTCGCCCTGGTAGAATATGGGGACGGGCACGCCGTGAACCGCGCGCGCCAGCGCGGCGTCGATCAGCCGCCGCATCCCGCAATCGATCGCGGCATCCCACGCATGGCGGAACGCATGGGCATCGGGGCGGCGGCGGAGATTATAGGCCGACGTCGCCGACAACCCGACGCTCGCCGCCGCTTCGGTCACGCAGGCCGTCGCAGCGAGCGCCTCGATAAATTTGCGCTGGCGGTCGGGGGTCCAGCCGCTGCTGCGCCGGCGCTGAAGCTGCGCGGGGGTGAAGGCGGACAACGCGGCGGTCAGGCTTTGCGGTGCCGGGCCTTGCAAGGCCGGATCGCGTGGCGGGGCGGGGCGAGCATGGGGTTTGGATTGGGTCATCCGACAGGATGAACCATGGCGGGGCAATGTAGGAAAGGGGTTTTTGCGGGGGCCGCGGATTGGCGGCTTTTTCGGCCATTGCACGACATTTTGCCGCCGCTCTGGTAAAAGCCCCTATCGCGCCGGCGGCACCGGCCGCGCGAAGAGGGTGGGGGGAGAGGCGGGATGATGGAGAGTTTCGGGGCACTGGTCGGCTGGGATCATCATGACGCGGGCGACCGCATCATGCTCCGGCTGGAAAGCGTGCAATCTTCCGAAGCGGCAAAGGCGCACGATCCCGACCTGTTCCGGATATTGATGACCAAACAGCAAGCGGCGATTCTGGGCCAATATCTGCTGCGCATTTCCGGCCAGTCGCCGGTCGTTCGCCGAAAGCGGGGCTGGTTTCGTCGCTATTTCGGGTGACGGGGTGTCCGTCATCGATGCGCGGCAGGGCGGATAGGCTTCGGGGATGACGAGAGAATGAAAGTCCCGCGTTGATATAGGTCCGCCGGCGAAGGCCGGGGGCCAGCGTGTCAGATGCGGATGTTCGTGCTTCGGCCGCCGGATCGCGCGTGCGCAGAGTCAGTGCCTTGCGGTTTTCAACGAGACGGCGATTTTATGGAAAACGGCCAGCACGCCTTGGGCAACAGAAAACGGCCGTTAGCGGACTTGGCAATGCGCGGGTTTCGGGCATGATGGCGCCACCATGTGCAATCATTATCAGACCCATCCCGAGGCAATCCCGACGTGGCGCGAATATATCGGCGCCGAGCCGTATGACGCGCCCTTTTCGGAGACGCGGATCGACGTGTGGCCGCGGCGGATGGGGGAGGTGGTGCGCAACGTCGATGGCGCGCGCGTCGCGGGCGAAATGGCGTGGGGCGTGCCGCTGACATTGCCCGGCAAGCGGCCGGGGACGACGGTGACCAAATATGTCACCAACGTCCGCAATCTGGCCAGCCCGTTCTGGGCCAATATGCTGAAACGCCCGGCGCAGCGGTGCCTGGTGCCGTTCAGCCGCTTTGCCGAACCGAAGCTGGGGCCCGACGGCAAGCGGACGAAGGACGAGCATTGGTTCCGCGTCGCGGACCGCGCGGTTGCGGCGTTCGCGGGGCTGTGGCGCCCGACCGCTATCGGCGATGCCTATGCGTTCCTGACCTGCGCCCCCAACCCGCTGGTCGCGCCGCTGCACCCCAAGGCGATGCCGGTGATTTTGGCGGAGGCAGATTATGCGACTTGGCTGGACGGCGACGCCGAAGCGGCGGCGGCGCTGGCGGTGCCGTTTCCGTCGCAGCTGATGGTGATGGAGTAGGGGCGGTGAAGCCGTCGAGCGCGGCGCCAAGGAAGCATCGGGGTCGCGGGCAGCCACTCGGGCGGCGCATGGCGGAGGTCGTAGAGCGAGATGAGCGTGACATGGAGTAGCTCGGGGCCGCGCCCGGGGTCGCCCACGCGGCTACGCGGCGATCGCCGCCTGCACCTCCGGCGGCGGCTTGGCCATGGCGTAGAGGGGGTTCCGGGCGCGCATGGGTGGGGGTGTAGTATGGTTGTGGGGCCGAGGCCGACTGGCGCGCGCTGTACTCTCGACGCAGCATGAGGCGATGCGGCGATTTACCGAAATCCACCCAATATCAACGCTAACCTATATCGCTACCTTCTAGAGAAATGCGACCTTCTAGGAAAAAGAGATGCATTTTCTCCAACCGACGCGCAGAGGCCAGCAGAACCTTGCTGGCGACCAACGGATCATTTCCCGAAAGCTTCTTCAAAACCCTATACGAGGTCAAATCTAGCTCCCGAGAGAAGGCTTTAGCTCTCTCATTTACATCGTCAGCAAGCTGGCTCTTCCTATCGAAATTCCGACGCCCCGTTGACAAGAGTTTTCGTTCCGAGAGGAACTCCCAGAATCTTAAGTAGTGGCGATCAATTTTAGACTTATTCTCGTCATAGTGTTTCAAAAGTCGAGATATGTTCTCAAATGAATTTTTATCACCGAGAATATCCATATGACCGGGAGAGGCCCATTGGATTGCATCTACCACAGGCTTGTTCGCCCGGCCTCCTGATCTCGTGATTTCCTTAAAGAAGGAGACGTAGCTTCCGCCTCCCTTCCAAGGCTGAATGAACGATTCCATTATCTGTCTTTTTTGTTCTAGTGACGTGCTTTCATCTTTAAATGAATCGACGCTACGATTTAGAGCATATAAGTCAGAGAGGTTTCTATGAAACTTTGAAAATTCTGCGACTTCCCACTTTCCATCGACTAGATATCTTTGAGAGAAATTGAAATTTGTTCCATCTAGGGAATATTTTTCAGTATGATCGCTGGCAAAGAGTCTGTGATCAGGAAGAAGTTCTTCATGCTTGCTTTGAGAAAATTCAAAAGTTCGTATGTCTACCTTTTCACCATCATTTGGTAGGTCAAAAAGATAGTGCTTTTTACGATCCGGCCACGACAGGACGTAACGCAAATCGCAACGATTTCTCAGATAAGCTTCAAGTTGATGTTCACTAATTCTGGCTCCAAAAAAAGAACCATTTTGGCAAACCTGATCTACAGCTACACCGATTATATAACTCTTCCCGTTCACCTTCAATAAAACGACCTGAGGGCCATCAGCATACCAAAGGACTTGCTCAAAGTCGGCTCGTTGAACACGAGCCTTCTGCTTTGCTTGCGTTTCAGCCATTGTGAACCGCCTTCACCGCAGTCACAAAATCGTTCAAATTGGCAGCGGTATCTCGCCAGAAGTCAACATGATTGCCCTGCGTTTTATGCACTCCAGCGGTGGCTGGAAGCGTGAGAATCGCTGCATGCGTTGCGTTTCGGAAGTTGGGGAGTTTGGCAAGCTTCTGGATCGCAGGGAAGCAGGTCTGCAATGACAACGAACCCCAGCGGCACGGATCGAGTCGTGCTGGGCAAGGCTTGCCTTCCTGTAGGTAGGATAGCCAATCAGCATCGGAGGGCGTGCTGCCCTTTAACATTCGGTAGACTTTCTCAAGCTCTGCGCAGTCGCACTCTGCGGGCGGGCATTGCTCGGGCAAATTCTCATCAAACGTCATGGCGCCCGGCATATAGCCAAATATCAGTTAAAACAAACCTATTAACCGAACGCCACTATCACATCGTAACACGCTGCTTTTCCCCGATTGCTTAGAAAATTAGTATTCGCAGCGGTTGCCATGTAGGGTTTTAGTGTGACTGGGTTGCAACAGTGGTCGCGAAGCCATCAATCATGCTCCCGGCCACCCGCGCCCATATACAGCTCGCGGCCGGTGTCCTCATAGACCTGGCTCATTTCCGCCATGCCCTTCTCGGCTTCCTCCGCTGCGATGAAGCCCGCGCTGTCCTGATTTTGCAGCTTCGCAAACTCGCGGACTTCCTGGCTGATCTTCATCGAGCAGAATTTGGGCCCGCACATGCTGCAGAAATGCGCGGTCTTGGCGCCCTCCGCGGGGAGCGTCTGGTCGTGGTACTGCTCGGCCGTGTCGGGGTCGAGCGACAGGTTGAACTGGTCGCGCCAGCGGAATTCGAAGCGCGCTTTCGATAGCGCGTCGTCGCGGACCTTGGCGGCGGGGTGGCCCTTGGCGAGGTCGGCGGCGTGGGCGGCGAGCTTGTAGGTGACGACGCCGACCTTCACATCGTCGCGGTCGGGCAGGCCCAGATGCTCCTTGGGCGTGACGTAGCAAAGCATCGCGGTGCCGTACCAGCCGATCATCGCGGCGCCGATGCCGCTGGTGATATGGTCGTAACCCGGCGCGATGTCGGTGGTGAGCGGCCCGAGCGTGTAGAAGGGCGCCTCGCCGCACGCCTCAAGCTGCTTGTCCATATTCTCCTTGATCTTGTGCATCGGGACGTGCCCCGGCCCCTCGATCATCACCTGCACATCCTGATCCCACGCGCGCTTGGTGAGCTCGCCCAGCGTGTAGAGCTCGGCGAACTGCGCCTCGTCGTTCGCGTCGGCGATGCTGCCGGGGCGGAGGCCGTCGCCGAGGGAGTAGGCGATGTCATAGGCCTTCATGATCTCGGTAATCTCGTCGAAGCGTTCGTAGAGGAAGCTTTCCCTGTGATGCGCGAGGCACCATTTCGCCATGATGCTGCCGCCGCGGCTGACGATGCCGGTGACGCGCTTGGCGGCGAGGGGGACGTAAGGCAGGCGGACGCCGGCGTGGATGGTGAAATAGTCGACGCCCTGCTCGGCCTGTTCGATCAGCGTGTCGCGGAAGATTTCCCACGTCAGCTCCTCGGCGATGCCGCCGACCTTTTCGAGCGCCTGATAGATGGGGACGGTGCCGATCGGAACGGGCGAGTTGCGGATGATCCATTCGCGCGTGTCGTGGATGTTGCGCCCGGTCGACAGGTCCATGACGGTGTCGGCGCCCCATCGGATCGACCAGACCATCTTGTCGACCTCTGCCGCGACGTCGGACGCGACCGCGCTGTTGCCAATATTGGCGTTGATCTTGACGAGGAAGTTGCGGCCGATCGCCATCGGCTCGCTTTCGGGGTGGTTGATGTTGTTCGGGATGATCGCGCGGCCGCGCGCCACCTCGTCGCGGACGAATTCGGGGGTGACATAATCGGGGATGCTTGCACCCCAATCCTGCCCGTCGCGGATGTACTCGGCAAGGCGTTCGCGGCCGAGATTTTCGCGCGTCGCGACATATTCCATCTCGGGCGTGATGATGCCGCGGCGGGCGTAGTGCATCTGGCTGACGTTCGCGCCGGGCTTCGCGCGTAGGACGGTCTTGCGGACGTTGGGGAAGGCGGGGACGCCGCCCGACCGGTCGGGGCCGAGCTGACCGTTATCCTCGGGCCGCACTTCGCGCTGGGTCACCTCCTCGACATCGCCGCGGGCGCGGATCCACGCCGCGCGCAGTTCGGGGAGGCCCTGCGCGATGTCGATGTTCGCATTGGGATCGGTGTAGGGGCCCGACGTGTCGTAGACGCGGACGCTGGGCTCGCCCGAATGCGGGTCGAGGTCGATCTCGCGCATCGCGACGCGGATGCCGCTGCCCGTCGGGCTGGCGATGTGCACCTTGCGGCTGCCCCGAATAGGTCCGGTGGTGACGCCGATGCGGTCGGCGGCTTCAATGCGGGAATCGATGTCGGCCATGGGGTTCAGCTTTCCTTGGGGTGGGGTTCAGACAAGACGGAGGAGGCCCGCGGCGGTGAAGCCGAGGCCGAGGAGGAGCGCGAGGATGGCGAGCGGGCGCGTGCGCGTCCCCAGCTTGCGCATCCAGAAACGGACATAGAGATCGGCAAAGGCGGTGACCGCCAGCGCCTCGATCACCGCGAGACCGCCGAGGATGGTGAGGACGAGCGCGAGCGGATCGCCCGCAGGCCAGCCGTCGGGGCCGCTATTGGCGAGGTAGAGCAGGGTGCCGAAGATGATCTCGAACAGCCCGGTGAGCATCTGGAGCGCGGGCGAGCCTTCGATCTCCTCGATCATCCGGTGCCACTGGCCGGGGCGGCGCAGCTCGTCGATCGCGGCCGCGAGCAGGAACAGGCCGAGGATCAGCGCCGACCAGGCGGGCGCGTGCGCGGCATAAGGGGCGGCGGGGATGGCAGCATCGGGCATGGCACGCTCTCCTTCCTTCCTGACGGACGGGAAGGGGGTGCAAGCGGTCCGGTGACGATCCAGCGCGCGCCCTCCCTCCGCCCGTATTACCGGGATCAGGTTCGACGGGTCGCGGTCTATTCCGCTCTCAACCTGCGATTGCGCGGCAGGCTCCCCGGGGACGCAGCCACCATAGGCGCGCGCGGCGCGGCTGTCCATCGCGGTATCCGATGTACCGGTACCCGGCCCTTGCTGTCGCTTGCCCGGACGGACTCTTAGACTGGCCGCCCCGGCTGACACCCATCCTGAAAGCGAGGTTCGCCATGCATCCCGTCAATCCGCCGCGCCGATGGTGGCCCCTGTTCGCCGTGCTGATCGCATGGGCCGCGCTGTCTGCTGCCCCGTCGGCGCGCGCGCAGGCCTATCCTTGCCCCGGGCCGGGGCCCGGCGAACGGATGGTCGGCATGACGCCCGGCGGCGACGGTATCGCCCCGGTCCCCTTGTGCGTGCGCGACGATGACGGAGGCTATGACGACGAACCTGCGGCACCGCAGGCCCCGGTCCGCGACTATGCCGCGGTCGCCTGGCATCCCGACGCAGCCGATGTCTGGTTCGAGGGCGGTTACAGCGATGCCGGGGTCGCCGAGCGCGAGGCGCGGGCCGCATGCAACGCCGTGATGGGCGGCGGCTGCACCACGACGGGCGAATGGTGGAATTCGTCGATGGTGATCATCCGCGACCGCCTCGGCAATTTCTACAACGCGTGGCTGGGCAAGGACCGCTCAGAACGGGACAAGGTGCTCGCGGATTGCAGCGCGCAGCAGCTGCTGCCGTGCGAAATCTATATGACCTTCAATTCGTCGCGGCGACAATATCGTCCGGGCGCCGAGGCGCGCAAGATTTACGGCGCCGGGGCATGGGTGCACGGCAATGAGGGCTATGACGGAAAGCTTTACCTTGCGACCGGCTATCGCGACAGCAAGGTCGCGGTCGACACGGCGGTCAAGGCGTGCAGCGATGCCAACCCCGGCCGCACATGCGAGATGGTCGCGCTGTCGGGCAACGGGATTATCCAGACCTTTCGCTACAACGGCAATTTCGACAATGCGACGGTCGAAATGACGCCGCGCCGCGCCAAGGAAGCCGCGAAGCATTTGTGCGCCCAGCTGAAGGCGTCGAGCTGTGTGCTCCAGGCGGCATTCGACAGCCGCACGCCGGGTGTTTTCGTCCACGAGTTCGCAGCGGCTTCGACCGGAAAATAGACGCCGCAGACCAGACGGGCGCTGCGGCGAAGTCCGTCGCTCCCGGCTCGCCGATGCTGCCCTCCCGTCCGCATTGCGCCTTTGTAATGTTGCGGACGCAGGGGCGCCATGATGGGCGTGCCATCTTCGCCTTCCCATCGGGATGAAAGGAAGGCCTGTCATGTTGAGGATCAAACTCGCCACGCTTGGCGCCGCCGCGCTGCTCGCGCTGTCGGGAACCGCGGCGGTCGCGCAGGATGCGACCCCCTATTGCTCGAAGACGGTGACCGACAATTGCATGCAGCGCGAAGGCCATGCGGTCGCGGCCAGGCACCATGCGGCGCACAAGCATCAGGCAGCGCGCAAGCACGCCGCCGCCCGGCGCCACGCTGCGGCGCATCGCAAGGCGGCGCATCGCAGGATGGCCGCAAAGACTGCACCGGCACCCGCGCCCAAGAAGTGAAGCCGCGCCATGCGTCGCCGCGGGTCGCGCGGCGCATGGCCTTTTTCCCCGCACGTCGCGGCTTGCGGCGCGGCCCGGCCCCGCTACACTCGCCCGCAAAGCAACGATAGCGGGAGTGCGATATGGCGTCGGTGATGGACGAAGCGCGGGCGATCACGCCGGTCGATGTCAGCGACATCGCGCTCTATGTCGAGGATCGCTGGCGCGAGCCTTTTGGGCGGCTGCGCGCCGAGATGCCGGTGAGCTGGTGCCCCGAAAGCCCCTATGGCGGCTATTGGTCGGTCGCGACGCACGCGCTGGTGCAGGCGGTCGAGCTTGATCCGGCGACATTTTCCTCGTCGTGGGAGAATGGCAATATCGTCATCGCCGATCCGCCCCCCGAATCGAACCTGCCCAATTTCATCGCCGCCGATCCGCCGGTCCACACCGCGCAGCGCAAGGTGATCGCCCCCGCCTTCAACCCGAGCCAGATGGCGGAGCGCGAAAAGACGGTGAAGCAGCGGACGCGCGAGCTGTTCGACGCGCTGCCGGTCGGCGAGACGTTCGATTGGGTCGAAAGCGTGTCGGTGCCGCTGACGATCGGGATGCTGTGCATATTGTTCGATTTTCCGTGGGAGGAACGCCACGACCTCAAACGATGGTCCGACTATGGCGGCAATGTTTCGCCCGAGACGGCAAGCGAGGAATATCGCGCGCAATGGATGGCCGAAATGGGCGCGATGCTGGCGCGCTTCGACCGCGAGCTCGAAGCGCGCAAGGCGCTGCCGCCGAGCGACGACCTGTTGTCGCGCATGGTCCACAGCGAGGCGATGGGCAGCCTGAACCCGATGGAGCGGCTCGCCAACATCGCGCTGCTGATCGTCGGGGGCAATGACACGACGCGCAATTCGATGAGCGGGCTGGTCGAGGCGCTGCACCGTTTTCCCGGCGAGCTCGATCGGCTGCGCGCCGACCCCGCGCTGATCCCCAATGCGGCGCAGGAGATCATCCGCTGGCAATCGCCGGTCACGCACATGCGGCGGACCTGCATGGCCGACACCGAACTGGGCGGACAGACGATCCGCCGGGGCGAAAAGGTGATCCTCTGGTATATTTCGGCCAACCGCGACGAGAGCGTGTTTCCGCAAGCCGACCTTTTCGACGTGGGCCGCGACAATGCACGGCGCCACGTCGCCTTCGGTCACGGCATCCACCGCTGCGTGGGCGCGCGGCTGGCCGAAATCCAGCTTTGTACGCTGATCGAGGAAATCGTGGCGCGTGGCATCCGCATCGAACCCCAAGGCGCGCCCGCGCGGCTGGCGAGCCCCTTCCTCCACGGGTTTGTCCATATGCCGGTGCGGATCGTCGCCGACTGACTTTCCAGACTGGAAAATTATCACTTGCCGAATCGGAAAGTCGGACCTATTGCTTTCCGAACTGGAAAGTGATGCGAGGGCACCCTTCGTTTCCGCATCAGACCCGAGGAGCAAGAGACATGAACCCGATCGAAGCCCGCGCCGCGCTCGACAGCATCGACGACGTCCAGCGCGACCTGGCACTGAAGGCGACCTATTGCCCGCCGTGGCGCCACGCGGCGTTCGGCGCGGTCATGGCGCTGCTCGTGCTGGGTCAGGGTTTCGGCATCGCGATCATGGCGCCGCTGTTCGCGGTCGCGATGCTGGCGGTGGTGCTGCTCGTCGCCGACGACCGGCGGCGTTATGGTCTGTTCGTCAACGGTTATCGCAAGGGCCGGACCCTGCCGGTCACGCTGGCGCTGCTCGGCGCGATGCTGGCGGCGATGTTCGGCGAAATCCACGCCCGCGAAGCCGGACTGACGCTGGGCACGAAACTGGGCATCGCCGCCATCGCCTTTGGCGTCGCCGTCGCCGCGAGCGTCGCCTGGAGCCGCATCTATCGCCGCGAGCTGCTGAAGGGCACCGCTTGAGCCATGGACGGGATCGACATGGCGCTGCATGCGCCGGCGCGGCTGCAGATCGCCGCGCTACTCGCCAAGGTCAGCGAGATGGAGTTCGCCAAGCTTCGCGAGCTGGTTCAGGTCAGCGATTCGGTGCTGTCCAAGCATCTCGCCGCGCTGGTCGACGAAGGCTATGTCGATTTGCGCAAGGCGCCGCTCGGGGGACGCCAGCGGACATGGGCTTCGCTGACCCGCGCCGGGCGCCGCGCGCTCGATACGCATGTCGCCGCGCTGCGCGCCATCGTCGCCCATCTTCCCGTCGCGGCCGAATAAGGCTAGGGGCGTCGCGGCTTTCCGGTCGGGGTGCGGGGGCCGGCCTTGCCCATTGCCCCGCCGGATGATCTGAGCATGAAGGCAGATATGGTGCCCGATAGCGGCATCGCCGCGGGGACGGTGTCGCGGCGTGACTGGACGGCGTTGCTGGCGCTGGCGCTCGTACTGCGGCTGGTCGCGGCGTGGCAGGAAAGCGTGCTGCACCCCGACGAGGTCTTCCAATATCTCGAAGGCGCGTTCCGCTTGCTCCACGGCTATTCGGTCGTGACCTGGGAGTATCGCGACGGGATGCGCGGCGATCTTTATCCCGCCTTGCTCGCGCTGCCGATGCGGCTCGGCGAATGGATCGCCCCCGACGGCAGCCTGACCATCTGGTTGCCCCGGATGGTGATGGCGATATTATCGCTGGGCATCGTCGCCGCGGCGGGGGTGATCGGGGCGCGCGTGTCGCGGCTGCATTTCTGGGCCGCCGGACTGATCGCCGCATGCTGGCCCGACCTCGTCGCCTTTGCGCCGCATCCGCTGACCGAACAGATGGCGGCCTTGCTCGCGGCACCAGCGATCGCGCTGCTCGGGCTTCCGGGGCGCTGCGCACGACAGCTGACGATCATCGGCGCTGCCGTGGGCCTGGCGGTCGTGTTTCGGCCGCATGTCGCGCCCGCGCTGGCGCTGGGTCTGCTCGTGCATGTCTGGCGGGCCGGGCCGCGCAGTCTCTGGCCGCTTGTCGCCGGGGGTTTGGTCGGGCTGGCGATCGGCGCGGTCAGCGATGTTGCGGGGGGGCATTGGCCGTTCGAATGGCTGGTGCACAATGTCGATCGCAACATCGTCGATAATGTGTCGGCGCGTTACGGCGTGTCGGGACCATTTCAATATGCGGTCGATCTTCTGGCGCTGTGGGGCCTGTGGACCGCTCCAATCCTTGTGCTGGCGACGCTCGGCGCGCGGCGCTATCCGCTGCTCGCGGTGGTCGCGATCGCCAATATCCTGGTCCACTCGGCGATCGGCCACAAGGAATATCGGTTTATCATCCTGTCGGTGACGGCGATCATATTGCTCGCGGGTATCGGTACCGGCGATGCGATCGCTGCGCTGCGCGCGCAGCGGGGGCGACAGGGGTGGCGGGTGGCGCTGGTGCTGGGCGCGGGCTGGCTTGCCGCCGCGACCTATGTCGCGCCCGCGCTGTATCACTTGGGCGGGCGGGTCGTGACCCCTTTCAGCGCCGCGGCCTCCGACCGGCTGCGCGCAAAGCCGGGACTGTGCGGCATGGCGGTGGTCGGCAATCGCGTTTTCCGCGTCTATGGCTACGCGCGGCTGCAGCGGCGGGTGCCGATCTTCGTTCAGGCGCCGGGCGATCCGCGCGTCGACCCCGCCCAGTTCAACGCCGCGCTGGTCTGGAAAGGACATGCGGACGCCCTGACCCCCGATTTTCGCGCGACGACCTGTTCTGCCGATGGCAGTCAATGTGTGTACGAGCGGCCGGGCGGTTGCAGCGCCGCGACCTCACGGGCAGAGATCAATCGCTATCTTGCCGATCGCGGGATGTAGAAGGATGCCGATGCGACCCGATCTGGACGATCCCGAGGCGCGCGCCGCCTATCGCCGCGAACTGCTCGGCGTCGGGCGCGGGATGCGGCGCGTCGGCTTTGCCGCAAGCTTGCTGGCGCTCGCGCTGTTGATGGGACCGCGGATGGGCGGTCCGTGGATGCTGGGCCCGCTGCCGACGCAATATTGGGGCTGGGCGGCGCTGCTGCTCAGCTGGACGCTGTTCGTCGTCGTGATCGTGCGGCGCACCCGCCACCACAAGCGGCGGATGGCCGAATAGCCATCCGCCGGATCGCAATCAGGCGTAGCGGAATTCGTCGCTGCGCAGGTCGATGAGCGGGAACGCGTCCTTTTCGGCCCAATAATCCTGATTGTGCCGCCATTCGGGCTTGTCGCCGCGCCGCGGCATCGCATCGAGCCCGCGCATCAGATAGCCGGGATTGAAATTGTCCGCTTCGATCCACGGCAGGATCGCCATGCCCTCGTCCTGCGGGCGCAGCACGACCTCGACCTTCTTTGCGCCGATGTCGTCCATGTGATTGAGCAGATTGCAGACGAAATCGCCCATCATGTCGACGCGCAGCGTCCAGCTCGCGCGGAAATAGCCCATCACCCACGCCATGTTGGGAACGCCGGTCATCATCATGCCGCGATAGGTGACAGTGTCGGCCCAGTCGACGGGCTTGCCGTCGACCTCGAACGGGATGCCGCCCATGACCGAGAGGTTGAAGCCCGTTGCGGCGACGATGATATCGGCCTCGATCTCGGTTCCGTCGGCGGTGCGGACGCCCGTTTCGGTGAAGCGGTCGATCGTGTCGGTCACGACGGTCAGCTTGCCCGCCGTCGCGGCGCGGAAGATGTCGCCTTCGGGGCAGAAGGCGAGCCGCTGCTGCCACGGGCGGTATTTCGGCGTGAAATGCGGCTCAAACGCAAAGTTGGGATCGCCCGAAAAGGCGCGGATCAGCTCTTTCAGCTCTTCGAACACCTGATCGGGTTCGGTCTGGCAGCGGCGCGTCATCAGATCCTGATCGTGCATGATTTGCGCGCGCACGACGCGGTGGACGGTGGGCTCGTCGATCCCGACCTCGCGCAGCCGGTCGGCAAGTTCGTTCTTGTTCTCCGAGCAGAAGAAATAGGTCGGTGAGCGCTGAAGCATCGTCACATGCGCCGCCTTTTCGGCGAAGGCGGGGACGATCGTCGCGGCGGTCGCGCCCGATCCGATGACGAGGATACGCTTGCCCGCATAGTCGGTCGCGGGATCCCAGAGCTGGGCGTGGACGAACTGGCCCTTGTAGTCCGAAAGGCCCGGCCAATCGGGGATATAGGGCTTTTCATGGTCGTAATAGCCCTGGCACATCCACAGGAAATTGGCGGTGAAGACGACGGCGGCGCCATCGGCCTTGCGCACCGCCTCGACCGTCCAGCGGTTCGTCTCGCTCGACCAGCGGCAGGCGGTGATGCGGTGGCCGTAATGGATATGGTCGCCGATGCCGTTTTCCTCGATCACCTCGCCCATATATTTCAGGATTTCTTCGGCGCTGGCGATCGGCGCGCCGACCCAGGGTTTGAAGCGGTAGCCGAAGGTGTAGAGATCCGAATCGGAGCGGACGCCGGGATATTTGTGCGTTTCCCAGGTGCCGCCGAACGTGTCCTTCATCTCGAGGATCGCATAGCTCTTACCGGGGCATTGATGCTGGAGATGATAGGCCGAACCGATGCCCGAAATCCCCGCGCCGACGATCAGCACGTCGACATGGTTGGCATCCTTGGCAGTGGTGGCTTCGCGCGCCGCGGCGGGCGCCGTCGTGGTCGTCATGGCTTGTCCGCTCCCATTTTCTCTAGTTAGGGTGATTACCCTATACTATCGAGCATGAGTCGCGCCAGTCCGCTTTGATGTGGATCAAAAGCGCCCGTGCCGACGCGCGGTCAGCCGGTGCGGCGCGCCAGCCAGACCCCCGCGACCATCAGCGCGATCCCGGCGAGCCGCGCGGTGTCGACCGGAAAGCGCTGGGCGCCGAACAGGCCGAAATGATCGATGATCGCGGCGCTCGTCAGCTGTCCCACCAGCACGAAGAAGATCGCATTGCCGACCCCGAAGCGCGGCGCGATGAAGGTCACGGAGATCACGTAGAAAGCGACGAACAGTCCGCCAAAATAGAAATGAAAGGGAATGTCGGCGGAAAAGCGGATGTCGCCGAGCGCGCCGGTCGCAACCGCGCCGGTCAGCGCGACGAGCAGCGCCAGCCCGAACAGAATCACCGATGCCGCCATCGGGCTGCCGAGCCGTCCGCCGAGCCCGCCGTTGAGCGCGGCGAGGATCGGGATGCCGACGCCGGTGAGGAACATGATCGAGGCAAAGGTGGGGGCGGGGTTCGCGCTCATGCGGTCGGTCCTTGATTGCCGGGGTTGGAGACTAGAGCCCCAGTTCGTCGAGGCCGGGGTGGGTGTCGGGGCGGCGGCCCGTGTCGCCGCGATCCCAATGGAGCAAGCGCGCTGACTCGGCAATGGCGAGGTCGTTGATGCTCGCGATGCGCCGTGCCATCTGGCCGTTCGCCGCAAATTCCCAATTTTCATTGCCGTAGGACCGCCACCATTGGCCATCATGGTCGTGCCATTCATAAGCGAAGCGCACCGCGATCCGGTTGCCGGCAAAGGCCCACAGCGTCTTGACCAGGCGGTAATCCCGCTCGCGCTGCCATTTGGCGGCGAGGAAGTCGGTGATGGCGTTGCGCCCGGCAAGAAAGATGTCGCGGTTCCGCCAGACGCTGTCCGGCGTGTAGGCGAGCGCGACGCGCGCGGGGTCGCGGCTGTTCCATCCATCCTCGGCCAGCCGGACCTTCTGCGCAGCGCTTGCTGCGTCGAATGGCGGTAGCGGCGTACGGGTGCCGGTCATTTTGCGACCTCCAGCAGCCGTCCGCCGAGCCCGCCGTCGAGCGCGGCGAGGATCGGGATGCCTACTCCGGCAAGGAACATGATCGAGGCAAAGGTGGGGGCGTTGCCGCTGGTCATCGCTGTGTCTCCTGTTGCGCCTGCGCGGCGCGAAATTCGCCGACGGGAAGCCCGCCGATACCCCAATTGTCCATATCGACCTCGTCGATCGTCACAACGGTCGTCGCCGGATTTTTGCCCAGCACGCGCTGGAGCAGGTCGGTGACGCCGGCGATCAGCTCGCGCTTCGCCTCGGCGGACGCGCCTTCGCGGGTGATGCGGATATGGACATAGGGCATCGGCGGCTCCGTCGGTGGGGATCAGAAGGGGGTGGCGAATTCGATACGGAGGCCGCCGGGCATGAAGCAAACGAAATGATGCGGCTGGGCGCCCTCGGCGATCGGCTGCGGCGAAAATTCGATACGGACGCCCGGATGCGCCTCCACGCGGGCGAACACTTGCCCCAGCGCCGCGTGATCGGCGACGCCCAGTGCCAGATGATGCAGGCCGATATTCTTGCGCCGGTCGAAATGCGTCGCGGTGGCGGGATCCTCGACCCGCCACAACGTCAGCAGCGTGGTGCCGTCGGACACGAAGATCGCGGGGTAGGAGGGGCGTTCGCCGACGACCGCGAAGCCCAGCCCTTCGGTGAAGAAATCGCGGGCAGCCTCGAGGTCGGGAACGGCGAGGCCGATATGGTGCGCGCCGGTCGTCAATTTGTTGGTCATTGGTCTTCCTTCCTGGATTGGGCCGCGCGCAGGGCGGCAAGCTCGGCGCGCAGCTGGTTGAGTTCGGCGGCCATCGGTCGGACGGCGGCGGAGATTTCGGTTTCGGTGAAGCGCGGCGTTATGTGCTGGGGGCAATTCCAGTCGAAACCGGCCACATCGATCACGAAGCCGCGCTCGGGGGTTGCGCGGTAGCCGTCGGGCATCAGCGAGGTGACGAGCGCCGGATCTTCGGCGATGTCGACGATCCGCCCCTGGCCGATCAGCTTGAGCCGGCGGCGATTGGGATAGTCCATCAGGAACAGCGACACGCGCGGATTTTCGGCGAGATTGGCGGTGCTGATATATTGGCGGTTGCCGGTAAAATCGGCGAAGCCGAGGCGATTGCCGCCGAGCGGGCGCAGAAAGCCGGGCGGACCGCCGCGGTGCTGGATATAGGGCCAGCCCTCTGCGGTGATGCTGCCCAGATAGAAGCTGTCGCGGTCGGCAATGAAGTCGAGTTCGCGGGCGGTCAGCGTGTCGCTGCCGTCACTGTCGGCCTCCATCCGTGCGTAGCTGGCGCGCGATCCGTGCTGGGCCTGCAGGCGCCGCGCCGCGTCGGTGAACAGAGTGCGGAGATAATGTTGCGCCATGCAGGTGACCTTCGGGCAAGAGGGCGCGAGCGGGGCGCCGGGATCGGGGGTTGGGGGCCTCCCTCGCTCGCAAACCCTATCTATCGTGTTGCCGCAGACGCGATAATCAGCGATTGATGGACATCTCTATTTCAAAATGTGGAATAATCGATGGATCGGCTGCTAACTCTCGAGATGTTCGTGGCGGTGGCGAGCGAAGGCGGATTCGCTGCCGCCGCGCGCAAGATCGGCAGTTCGCCGCCCGCGGTGACGCGGGGCATTGCCGCGCTCGAGGCGCGGCTCGGCACGAGCCTCTTCCACCGCTCGACCCGCGCGGTCGCGCTGACCGACGAGGGCGCGGTCTTTCTGGGGCAGGCACGGCGTATCCTGGCCGATCTTGCGGGGGCCGAGCGGGCGCTGCGCGGCGGCGAGGCCGAACCGCGCGGCCAACTCTACCTGACCGCGCCGGTGATGTTCGGGCGGCTGCATGTCCTGCCCGTGGTCGGCGACCTGCTCGCCCGGCACGATGCGCTGGCGGTGCGGATGATGCTGATCGACCGCAATGTCCGCATCGTCGAGGAGGGTATCGACATCGCGCTGCGCATCGGGCCGCTCGCCGATTCGAGCCTGAAGGCGGTCCGCATCGGCACGGTGCGGCAGATGCTGGTCGCGAGCCCCGGCTATCTGGCGCGGCGGGGCGCGCCCGCGACGATCGACGCGCTCGCCGACCATGATCTGATCATCTCGACCGGACCGCGCGCGGCGGGCGAGTGGAATTTTGCCGAACGTCGCTGGCGGGTCGAGCCGCGCCCGCGGCTGGTGGTGAACACCGTCGATGCGGCGATGGCGGCCGCCGAAGCGGGGATCGGTATCGCGAATCTGCTGAGCTATCAGGTGATGGACGGCGTCGATGCCGGACGCCTGATCGCGCTGCTCAACGCCGAACAGCCGCCGCCCTTGCCCGTCCATCTGGTCTTCGAACAGTCGCGCGCCGGCCTGCCCGCGGTCCGCTTGCTGATAGAGGCGATGCGGCGCCGGATGCGCGCGGCGGGGCTGGGGTGACGCGGGCGCGGCAGCGCGCTAGGATAGGGCGATGACCGATCGTCCCTGTCCGACTGCGCGCCGATGAGCCGCGCCGTGCGCCTGGCCGGCTATGCGTTGATGGCGGCGGCGGTGCTGCTGGCGCTTGCGATGCGGCGCGGGCTGATCGAGAGCCTGGGGCCGTTTCCGGTCGCGGCGGTGGCGCTGCTGATCGGGATGATCGGCGTAATGCTAGTGTTCACCGACCTGATGGTGCGCGGGCTTTATGCGCAGATCGGTGCGGCCAAGCGAGCCGAGGACGAGGGCGAATAGCGCCTTTTCGTTCGACACTATCGGCGCTTACCATTATGACGGGCCGATGACCGACCGTCCGCATACGCCGCTGCTCGACACGGTGGATGTCCCCGCCGACCTCCGCAAGCTCAAGCCCGAACAGCTTCGCCAGTTCGCCGACGAACTGCGCGCCGAAACCATTTCCGCCGTGGGAACCACGGGCGGCCATCTGGGATCGGGGCTGGGCGTCGTCGAACTGACCACCGCGCTGCATTATGTCTTCGACACGCCGCGCGACAAGATCGTGTGGGACGTCGGCCACCAATGCTATCCGCACAAGATCATCACCGGCCGCCGCGACCGGATCCGCACGCTGCGCCAGGGTGGCGGGCTGTCGGGCTTCACCAAGCGCAGCGAGAGCGAATATGACCCGTTCGGCGCCGCCCATTCGTCGACCTCGATCAGCGCCGCGCTGGGCTTTGCCGTCGCGAACAAGCTGAAGAACGAACCCGGCCGCGCGATCGCGGTGATCGGCGACGGGTCGATGTCGGCGGGCATGGCCTATGAGGCGATGAACAATGCCAAGCAGGCGGGCAACCGGCTGATCGTCATTTTGAACGACAACGACATGTCGATCGCGCCGCCGGTTGGCGGCCTGTCGGCCTATCTGGCGCGGCTGGTGTCGTCGCGGCCGTTCGTCGAGCTGCGCGAGATCGCGCGGCGCTTCGCCCGCAAGCTGCCGCAGCCGCTGCACAAGGCGGCGAGGAAGACCGACGAGTTCGCGCGCGGCATGGCGATGGGCGGCACCCTGTTTGAAGAACTGGGCTTTTATTATGTCGGGCCGATCGACGGCCATAATCTCGATCATCTGATCCCGGTGCTCGAGAATGTGCGCGACAGCGACCATGGCCCGGTGCTGATCCATGCGGTGACGATGAAGGGCAAGGGCTATGCCCCCGCCGAGGCGGCGGCCGACAAATATCATGGCGTCCAGAAATTCGACGTCATCACCGGCGAGCAGGCGAAGGCGCCGCCAGGACCGCCCGCATATCAGAATGTGTTCGGCGAAACGCTGGCCAAGCTCGCCGACAGCGATCCGCGCATCGTCGCGATCACCGCGGCGATGCCGTCGGGCACCGGGGTCGACAAATTCGCCAAGGCGCATCCCGACCGGAGTTTCGACGTCGGCATCGCCGAGCAGCATGCGGTGACGTTCGCGGCGGGACTCGCGGCGCAGGGGATGCGGCCGTTCGCGGCGATTTACTCGACCTTCCTCCAGCGCGCCTATGATCAGGTCGTCCACGACGTCGCGATCCAGAATCTGCCAGTGCGCTTTGCGATCGACCGTGCCGGGCTGGTCGGCGCCGACGGATCGACCCATGCGGGATCGTTCGACGTCACCTATCTGGCGACCTTGCCGAACATGGTGGTGATGGCGGCAGCCGACGAGGCCGAACTGGTCCATATGACCTATACCGCTGCCGAATATGACGACGGCCCGATCGCCTTTCGCTATCCGCGCGGCAATGGCACCGGCGTACCGCTGCCCGACACGCCCGAGAAGCTGCAGATCGGCAAGGGGCGCGTCGTGCGCGCCGGCAAGACGGTCGCGATCTTCTCGCTCGGCACCCGGCTTGCCGAGGCGCTGAAGGCCGCCGACACATTGGAAGCGCGCGGCCTGTCGACGAGCGTGATCGACCTGCGCTTCGCCAAGCCGCTCGACGAGGAGCTGATCCGCAAGACGCTGGCGAGCCACGAGGTCTGCGTGACGATCGAGGAGGGCGCGATCGGCGGGCTGGGCGCGCATGTGCTGACGCTGGCAAGCGACGCGGGGCTGATCGACGCGGGGCTGAAGCTGCGCACGATGCGGCTGCCCGACCTGTTCCAGGATCAGGATTCGCCGCAGGCGCAATATGACGCCGCGGGGCTGAATGCGCCGCAGATCGTCGATTGCGTGCTCAAAGCGCTGCGTCACAATAGCGCGGGGGTCGAGGAAGCGGGCGCACGGGCTTGAGCGGCACGGCGGCCTCCGGCGAGGTCTTCGAAGCATATTATTCGATTCCGCGGCTGCTGCTGGCGCTGGTCGGCGCTTTGGCTTTTGTTGCGGCGGCGCTGCTGATGGCAAATGCCGGGCTTGTTTCTGGTTCATGGCTGGTCGCGGGTGCTGCGGTCGCCGGAATCGCCTTTTTCGGCTTTGTCGCCGCGATTATCGTCCGACGCCTGTTCGACCGGCGCGTCCAGATCCGCATCGATGCCAAGGGAATCATGGTGCGCGAGTGGTCGGATCAGGTGATCGCGCATCGTTCGATCCGGCGCGCTAGCGACATGGGGCAGTTCGTGGGGCTCTTCCTGCACAAGCCTGAAAAATATCCGACGACCCGTCCGATGCGAAGCTTTCTGCTGCGCGTCGGGGGCGAATTGCAACGATCGGCGGGCGATATTTATATCGTGAAATATCAATATGATCGTCGCGCGGATGCGATTTTTGACGCGCTCGACCGGATGCGACCGCGCACGGCATTCGAAGAAGAGGTTGAGCGTCGGGTGGCGAACGCGCGCGCGTCGAGCTGATCCGCAGGAAAGGGAGCGTCGATGGATTTCCTGAAACTGATCCAGTCGCTCGACGAACTGCTGTACGAAATCATGTCGTGGCTGATCTTCTATCCGGTCACGCTGTGGCGCGCGCTCACGCGGCCGCTCAAGATGATGGACTATTCGGACGCCGAGCAGGGCGACGCCGAGGACCAGCAATATACCGACACGCTGTCGCCGCCGCTGTTCCTGCTCCTGACGCTGGTGCTCTGCCACGCGGTCGAACTGTCGGTCGTGGGGCAGAACGAGATTGTGATGCGCCAGGCCGGGCTGGGCAGGCTGGTCGACGACGATTCGACCTTCATCCTGCTGCGCGTCGCCTTTTTCAGCCTCTTTCCTTTGATCATGGCGGCGCGGCTGGTGCGCGCGCGTGCCGTCAAGCTGGACCGTGGGTCGTTGAAGGCCCCCTTCTATAGCCAATGTTATGTGACCGCGCCTTTTGCGCTGATGGTTTCGACGAGCGGAATGCTGATGCAACTGGCGCCCGGCGGCAGCCCGCTGTGGGGCCTCGCGCTGCTCCTCGCGGCCTTGCTGTGGTTCGGCAGCTTGCAGATATTGTGGTTTGCGCAGCATCTGCGGATCGGCCGGCTGCGCGCTGCGCTCCATGCCTCACGCGCGATGGTCGAGGCGCTGATCGCCTTTGTCGCGATTTCGCTGATTTTCGTGGGGATATGAAAACGGCCCGGGGATGCCGGGCCGTTTCGATCATTGCTTGTGCGCAGAATCAGGCGCCGGGGATCGACGCGCTGGCTTCGCGGCCGTCGCCCTGCGGCGCAGCGATGATGTCGCGGGTGACGAGGCCCTTGTCGACGACCTGCGTATCGGGGCTGCCGACCTGGCTGCGGATACCGGGGTCGGCGCGCGCGCCGTCGGCGCTGCCGATGATCGCGTCTTCGGCCGGGCTGCGCGGCGATTCGCCGCCGAAGAGCGCGCGCAGCGTCTGTTCGGCGGTGGTTTCGTTGCCGGGGCGCGCCGCGCCGGGGGCGGGCGGGGTCAGCGAGAAATCGGGCGGCACGACGAGCGGCGCCTGCCGCGACACCGCCATTTCGTCGGGGCGCTGGCGGCTGAACAGGCTGTTCGATCCGCAGGCCGACAGCGTCATCGCGACGATCGAGGCGGCAAGGATGGCTTTGGTCCGGTTCACTTCAAATAGACTCCCTATGCGCCCCGTTTACTCTTTCGCCGCCTGATCGGCGGCCGCTGGGGTCTTTTCGCCGAAGAGCAGCGCGCGCGCAACCAGCAAAAGCACGCCGAGCGTGATGCAGGCGTCGGCGACGTTGAAGATCATGAAGGGGCGGAAGGCCCCGAAATGCAGATCGGCGAAATCGACGACATAGCCGAAACGCACGCGATCAATGATATTGCCGAGCGCGCCGCCGAGGATCATCGCGAGCGCGATGACGTCGCCCCGCGCCTTTTCGCGCGTCATCCATAGCGCGACCGCCGCCGCGACGATGGCGGTCACCGCGACGAGCGTCCAGCGCGTCGTATCGTTGCACTTGGCGAACATCGACAGCGAAATGCCGCAGTTTTCCGCCCAGGTCAGGTTGAACACCGGCAGCAGCTCGATCTGCCCATAGGGCTGGGTTTCGAGCGACAGCGGCACGACCACCACCCATTTGACGAGCTGATCGAGACAGAAGGCGACCGCGGCAACGATCAGGCCGAAGCGCAGGTGGGGAGAACGCGTGCTCATTGCGCGTCCAATACCGTCTCGCACCGATTGCACAAGGCGCCGTCGGCGGTCACTTCGGGCAGATGGCGCCAGCAGCGGCCGCATTTGTGGTTTTCGGTGCGCTTCACGTCCCAGTCGCCTTGATGAACGGTCGAGGTGATGAAGATTTCCTCATAATCGACGTCGCCGGCTTCGTTCGGGAGCCATACTTCGGCTTCAAGGCTGGAGCGGATGGTCTTTTCGCGGCGCAACGGTTCGATACGTTCGGTGACGAGCGCGCGGGTGCTGCGGATTTGCGCCCATTTTTCGACCAGTTGTGTGTTCCCGCGAAGGCGGGAACCCAGTGCGGAGTCGGCCGATGCCAGCTCTGGATCCCCGCCTTCGCGGGGAAACACGAGTTGATCGAGATCCGGCCACTCCAGCAAATGCACGCTGCCCGCGTCGGGATAGCGCGTGCCCCATACTTCTTCGCTGGTGAACACCAGCACCGGCGCGGCGTAGCGGACGAGGGCGTGGAACAGCACGTCGAGGACGCTGCGATAGGCGCGGCGGGTGTCGGTGCCGAGCGGCGCGGCGGGACCGAGGTCGCAGTAGAGGACGTCCTTGCGGATGTCGAAATAGAAGGCCGACAGATCCTCGTTGCAGAAATCTGCGAGGAGGCGCGTGTAGGCATTATAGTCGAAATCATCGACCGCTTGGCGCAGCTTGGCGTCGAGGTCGGCGAGCAGCGACAGCATATAGCGTTCGAGCTCGGGCATCGCCGCGACGTCGGTGATGCGTTCTTCGTCGTTGAACCCGTCGAGCGCGCCGAGCAGGTAGCGGAAGGTATTGCGAAGCTTGCGATACTGGTCGGCGACCCCGGCGAGGATTTCCTTGCCGATGCGGTGATCCTCGGTGAAATCGACGCTGAGCGCCCACAGGCGGAGGATGTCGGCGCCATAGTCGCGCATCAGGTCGATCGGGCTGATCGTATTGCCGAGCGACTTCGACATTTTGAAGCCCTTGGCGTCCATCGTGAAGCCGTGCGTGAGGACGGCCTTATACGGCGCCTGCCCGCGCGTGCCGCAGCTTTCGAGCAGCGACGACTGGAACCAGCCGCGATGCTGGTCGCTGCCTTCGAGATACAGGTCGGCGCTGTGCGTGCCGCCGTCGTGGCGGACGAGCGCGGGCCAGCGGCCGCTTTCGAGGACGAAGGCGTGGGTGCAGCCCGAATCGAACCAGACGTCGAGAATGTCGGTGATGCGCTCGTAATCGGCGGCGTTGTAGCTATCGCCGAGATATTCCTGCGCGCGCGCGTCGCTCCACGCGTCGACGCCGGCTTCCTTCACCGCCGCGACGATGCGGTCGTTGACGAGCGGGTCGTTGAGATATTGCCCGGTCTTGCGGTCGACGAACAGCGTGATCGGCACGCCCCATGCGCGCTGGCGGCTGAGCACCCAGTCGGGGCGCCCCTCGACCATCGACCCGATGCGGTTGCGGCCCTTGGCGGGGACGAAGCGGGTGTCGTCGATCGCCTGCATCGCCGCCTGCCGCAAGGTCGGGGCGTCGCACAGGCCCTCTTCGG